>OKVN01000046.1_pt1 | contig 92676 bp, 88 predicted proteins | sample 1606961 | NCBI WGS metagenome assembly OKVN01 (sample SAMN03281020, study PRJEB24777) | human gut metagenome | isolation source: fecal sample PR170 from 1 month old male Malay infant, vaginal delivered... | place: Singapore | collected 2005-12-29 | reverse complement strand
CAGCGGCAACTGTGCTGGGCCCACGTGGCCCGCAATCTCGCGGCCATCGCCGAGAGTAGCGAGCAGTGCAACCAGCCCATCGGTGCCCGGTTGGTCTTGCTGGCGGATGCGGTGTTTCGTACCCGGCACCGTTGGGAAAGCGGTGCGTTGAGCAAGCAGAAATACCTGCGCAGGCTCGCGCGTTACCGGCAAAGCTGGCGAAGCCAGTTGGAGCGCGGCGCCCTGTTGTGCAGCAAACGCTACCGTGGACGATGCCAGTTGCTGCTGCGGGATGACGAGATGCTGTGGCGGTTTATGACTGACGACGAAATAGCGCTGACCAACAACGAGGCGGAGCGGGCGCTGCGTGGCTATGTGCTCTGGCGCAAGGGTAGCTACGGCGTGTGGTCTCACCGGGGCGAGCTGTTTCGCCAGCGCATCCTGTCGTTGGTGGAGACCGGCAAGCGATTGGGCCGCTGCCCACAGGAGTGGTTGAGGGCCGTGGTCAGGGCGTGCATCGAGAAGACAGATTATCCCATCCCGGCAGAACTGATGCCGTCAACCCCGTCCTGGTGAATAGATACTGCCTGCGGTAGATGTGCCAGCGTAAGGTGCGGCAAAGGCGACCCAGCCAGGTCTCGCGCAAGGACCTCTAGATCAGGTACTGCAGAGCGTAGCTGCTCGACAATCGCCGTTGTCAAGATCCGGCTCGCCGAGGACTCCCCTTGTATGCTCGAATCGATTCGTAGTAGTTTCATTTTGTAGGTCCCATAAAGTGACCTAGCCAATTTATGTGACTACTGTTAGTCTCGCAAGAACGCAAATGAATAGGACCTAGTCACATGGATTTGACCGTGCTCGGCACACATAGTCCTGAAGATTGCGGGCGGGTTAGCCGTGTTTTGGCACGCGTGGGTGACAAATGGAGCGTGCTGATCGTGATCTTGCTACGTACGGGACCTCGCCGTTTCAATGACATCAAACGCAACGTTTCAGGGATATCACAACAGATGCTAACGAGGGTCTTGCGTGGCCTGGAGCGCGACGGGATGCTGACCCGAACCGTTTACCCGACAGTCCCCCCCCAGGTCGAGTACGCTTTGACCGCGCTCGGGCAATCACTTGGGGAGCCAGTCCTGGCCTTGGGGCTGTGGGCGCAGCGACACATCGATAGCATCGAGGCGGCCCAAGCAGCGTTTGACGATAAGCAGCGTGATGCTCAGCCGCGTATGACAAGCCAAGCCACCTAACGTGGCCTATTGGCTAGCGGTTATCTCCAAAGCATCGGACGCAGCTTCCAAGGCCAGAGACGTATTCGGGGAGCGGCTTTTCTATCGCGTGAACAAGGCTCTGGGCGCGCCAACGATCAGCAACGAGGCGGGAGCTTCATTGTGATGTGGGGAGCGGAGTCAACAGGCAAACCTGATGTTCCCCTATCGGAGCGGCATGGGCTTGGACATGCACGGGACGTGTCAGTAGTGCGTTCTTTAGTGTCCCTGCTGTATTCCGCCTCTATAGCTTCACCGGTCGTCTCCCAAGAAGGAACAGCATCACTGCAATCAGGCAAACGACAGACTGAATGCCGCCTAGCGTGGTGACTGGTGTGGCATTGAGAGTGGATCCCAGCCAGGTCGTCAGTGCTGCCGCACTCATGGTTAGAAAGCCCAGCAATGCGGAGGCCAGCCCTGCTTCCCGACCAAACGGCCCCATTGCGATGGCAGTACCCAGAGGGTTAGCCAACCCCATGCCCCAGAGGTACATGATCACAGCCGGCACATACGTATGCGTCCGGCAATCCCGTCTTGAATCGCTAGTGGCGGCTTGGTAGCTTCGTGTCCACTTAATTTTTGGTGGACACGTGGACACTATCGGTCAGGGATTGAACGGGGGCGGACGCCGCCGCCGGCGCAAACACGAGCCAGAGTTCAAGGCGCGGGTAGTTGCAGCGTGCGAGCAGCCTGGGGTATCGATAGCGTCAGTGGCGCTGAGTAATGGCTTGAACGCCAATCTGGTCAGGCGTTGGCTGATCGCCCACGAACAAGGCGACGGGCCGGGGAAGGCGCCTGAGATCTCGTCGCAAGGCGATGTTCGACTGTCTGACGCGCCCGGCTTCGTCGCTTTGCAACTTGCGCCACCAGAGGCCAGGCTTGCGGATATTCGTATCGAGGTCCAACGCGGCCCGACGAAGATCAGCGTCGTCTGGCCGACGGCCGTTGCGGCCGATTGCGCCACGTGGCTGCGTGAGTTGTTGAAGTGATACGGGTCGATGCGCTATGGTTGTCCGTGCAACCTATGGACATGCGTGCCGGGACCAACACGGCGCTGGGCCGCGTGGTGGCAGTCTTCGGCGCTGCCAAGCCACACCACGCCTACATCTTTACCAACCGCCGTGGTGATCGACTCAAGGTGCTCGTACACGACGGGATCGGCATCTGGCTGTGCGCCAGGCAGCTTCATCAAGGAGGCTTCATTCGGGCCACGCTGACCAACACGACGTTGACCCGAGCACAGTTCGACACCCTGGTGCTGGGCCTTCCATGGCAGCGCATTGGTCAGGCTGGTGTGATCACCGTCGTGTAAGGCGACGCAGCGCAATCGCTGGATCTGCCAATACCCGCCGGCCTTGTGTTCGGGCATGATCACCCTCCGTGATCGCCGACAACGACATCGACTCGCTGGACCCGCAGGCACTGCGGGAGGCACTGCGCGCTGCACAGGCCCGACTCGTTGTCACCTCGGAGCGGGTCGCTCGGACAGAGCGTGAGGTGACGTTCAAGCAGTTCGTCATCGACAAGCTCACGCATGAGATGGCGGTGCTCAAACGACTCAAGTTCGCGGCCACCAGCGAGCGCTTCAGTCCTGAGCAAGCGAGCCTGCTGGAAGAGGCCATCGATGAAGACATCGAGGCCGTCACTCGGGAAGTCGAACAACTGGTCCCTGAGAGCAGAGACCGCCACGACAAGGGCCAAGCCAAGCGACGCGCGCTACCTGCGAGCTTGCCGCGACGCGAGTTCGTGCACGAGCCCGAGAACACGACATGCAGCTGCGGGTGCGAGCTCAAGCGCATCGGCGAGGACGTGGCCGAGAAGCTCGATTACACGCCCGGCGCCTTCAGCGTAGAGCGCTATGTGCGCGGCAAATGGGTCTGCTCGAAGTGCCAGACGCTGGTCCAGGCTCCCGTCGCCCCGCAGATCATCGACAAGGGCCTGGCCACCGCCGGGCTGATGGCTCACGTGACGGTGGCCAAGTACGTCGACCATCAGCCGCTGTACCGTCAGGAGAGCATCCTCGCGCGCGCCGGCTACGCGATCCCACGCTCCACACAGGCCGAGTGGATCGGCGCCATCGGCGTGCAGTTGGCGCCGCTGGTCCAGGCCATGCGCGACGACTTGCTGAGCCGGCGCGTGTTGCACGCCGATGAGACACCGGTGGCGATGCTCAAGCCGGGCCTGGGCAAGACGCACCGCGCTTACCTGTGGAGCTACTGCACGACGGCCTGGGACGACATCAACGCCGTCGTCTTCGACTTCGCAGAGAGCCGCGCCGGACGACATGCTCGGCGCTTCCTGGGTACCGAGGAAGATGGCAGCGGCGGTTGGCGCGGCACGCTCATCTGCGACGACTACTCGGGCTACAAGCAGACCATGGCTGCCGGCGTGACCGAGGCCGGTTGCATGGCGCATGCTCGGCGCAAGTTCCACGAACTGTGGGCCAACCACAGCAGCACGCTGGCGGAGCATGCGTTGAAGCTAGTTGGCGTGCTCTACGACGTTGAGCGCGACATCAAGGACTTGCCTGCCGACGAGAGGCATCGAATACGGCAGCTCAGATCCCGCCCGGCCGCGGACTTGTTGTACGCGTGGTTGATGGCTCATCGGCAGAAGGTTCCAGACGGCACTGCCACGGCCAAGGCCATGGACTACAGCCTCAAGCGCTGGGCAGCGCTGACCCTGTTCGTCGACAACGCCGGACTGAGCATCGACAACAACCGGGTCGAGAATCTGATCCGGCCGATCGCGTTAGGCAGGAAGAACTGGTTGTTCGCCGGGAGCCTGCGCGCCGGGCAGAGGGCCGCGGCGATCATGAGCTTGCTGCACACGGCCAGGCTCAACGGGCTTGAGCCATTCCAGTATCTCAAGGACGTTCTGGAACGACTGCCCACGACGCCAGCTAGCCGCATCACCGAGCTGCTGCCCTACCGCTGGAGGCCCGAGGGACAGCCCGCCTGACTCGCGACGCTTGGGGTCAAGATGACTTCACCGGACGCACACGCACATACGACCACATGCTCGGATTCGCCGGTCCTGCGAACAGAAGGATGCCGCCGATCATGGCGCAGGCAATGCCCAGTACAGTGATGTTGGCTGGGCCGTAGTGATGGGCCAAGCGTGGGGCGGCCATTCCGGCCGCGAACACGACAAATACGGTGGCAGCAAAGTAGAGACCAGCTTGTACGGCTGAAAGGCTGAACCCTTCCATGAGGATGATTGGCGCCGCGCCGAAAGATGCGAATAGTCCGCTCATCAGTAGGCTCATCGAGAGCGCAGGCAGGATGAACCGCTTGTCTAACACCAGCTTGCCGTAGGCAAGTACGACCTGGCCGGCAGAATGAGATGCTCGGCGATCAGCGGGATGGGTTTCGCCAAGCTCCCGAACGTAGAAGACCGCGAGGAAGACCGCCGCTAAGCCGACCAGGATGAAAATCGCTCGCCAACCGAGCGTGGCGGACAGAATACTGCCTGCCAAAGGTGAGAACCCCGGCGCCGTAGCGGTAGCAATCATGGTCAACGACAGCGCACGTGCCAGCGTTTCTCCCTCGAACAAATCACGTGCTATTGCTCGTGACAACACGGATACCGCGCACACCCCCAGAGCTTGGATTACTCGTGCGACGATCAGTATCTCCAACGTGGTGGCCAAACCGCCCAGCGCAGTGCCCCCCACAAAGACAGAGAGCCCTCCAAGCACTAATTTCTGGCGCCCGTAGCGATCAGCCAGAGGACCCACTACCAACTGTCCCAGTGCGAACGCAATAAAGAAGCTTGATAGCGTAAAGCCAAGCTCTCGTGCGCTCACGCCCAGGTCCTGGCTGATTTCGGGGAAGGCGGGAAGAATGATGTTCGTGGACAGCATGCCAATGGCAGCCAATCCAGCCAAGAGCGCCACAATTTTTCCGGTTAGAAGTTGGCTAGGCGTTTGTCGCCCCAATTGGCTCGCTCGTGCTGCGCCTTCAATTTCCATGCCTGAGTCTCCTTGCCTGCGGTATCAGTCGAGCGGATCTTGGGGCTCGGAATGCCGCGCTCGGTAAGCCATCTGGTTGTGTGGCAGGCGTACTGGTCGCTTCTCCGTAGAGGTGCCGATCTGCTAGGTGCTTCAGCGGCATCGGCCGCTGGGCTCGCGTCTGCCGTTCGTGTATGCGCAGTGGCTACGGCTGTGGTCATGAGGCCTGCTCCTCACGCTCTCGCAGGCTCTGATGCAGTGCACTCATTCGTGGCTCCATCCAGTTGGGAAGGTTTGACATCAAACATGATGGTCGTCATACTATCGACCAAGTATGACGATCATCATGTAATGCGTCATGTTCAACTATTGGAGATTCATTGGTGAGATACCCAGCTAGCCAAACGGCAGAGCGCCACGAAAAGATCCTGCACGAAGCATCACGTTTGTTCCGCAGCAAGGGTATCGCCGGTGCAAGCATCGCGGAGGTCATGAAGGCATCGGGTCTGACTCACGGAGCCTTCTATGCTCATTTTGATTCCAAGGAGGCGTTGGCCTGTGCAAGCGTCGAGCACGCTATGGACCAGTTGGCTCGCGAGCTCTCGGAGCGGGTGTCCGCCGGCGAGACACCTAAAGCAACATTTCTCTCTTATTACCTAAGCCAGCGCCATCGCGATAACCCCGAAGGCGGTTGTGCGATGCCTGCATTGGCCATTGAAATAGCGCGCGAACCCGGTATGCGCCAGACCTTCAGTAAGCGTGTTGCAGGAATGATTCGTTCATTCGTTACGAACTTGCCGTGGCGGCAAGGCCGCTCCGAGGAAGACCAGGCGATTTGCTTCATGTCAGCGATCGTCGGCGCAATGGTGCTCGCCCGAGCGGTGGATGATCCCATTCTGTCTGACAAGATACTCGCAGCCACCCGAAGTGAGTTATTGCGCCCGTAACCTGAATTCGCATTGCTTTATGAGCTTTGAGATTTTGAGAAAGGTAGCGGAAGGTCGTGTTCAAAACTATGGTTCTGGCCGAGCTGATTCGGCTGGATTTTAGGTGATCTAACTTAGAAAGGTTGAAATCTTATGTCTGAATTTATCCCAGAAGGAAAGGTCGTTATCACTGGGGCATCGTCCGGGATTGGGGCGGTCTACGCCGATCGGTTGGCGGCGCTAGGTCACGATCTAATCTTGGTTGCTAGAAACACGGAGCGACTTGAGGCGTTGGCGGAAAAGCTGCGCGGTAGAACGCAAAGAAACATCGAGATTATTTCTGCGGACCTGACGAGCAAAGTCGACCTCAGACGAGTGGAGGATATTCTGAAAAATGACGATCAGATATCGACGCTAATCAACAATGCTGGCTTCGGCGGAGCCTCTTCGTTGCTCACATCTGATGTGGATCGGATGGAGCACATGATCGACCTTAATGTAACCGCCCCGACGCGGCTGACATATGCCCTCGTTCCGCGCCTCGTGGAGCGCAAGAATGGTGTGATTATTAACATAGCATCCATTGCCGCCGTTGCGCCCGAAACATTAAATGGAGTCTATGGCGGGACGAAGGCATTTGTTCTTACATTTACGCGGTCCCTCCACCACGAATTGTCCGATAAGGGAATCAGAGTCCAGGCCGTATTGCCGGGTGCAACGCGAACTGATTTCTGGGATATCGCCGGTCAGCCGGTCGAGAATCTGCCAGCGTCTATGGTGATGTCTGCTGAAGATATGGTTGATGCAGCGCTGACTGGGCTGGGGATGAATGAACTCATCACTATCCCGTCGCTGCCTGATGTCCAGGATTGGCAAGCCGTGGATAACTCGCTTAAGGCATTGCGCGGGAAACTCTCGCTATCCAAGCCCGCAAACCGCTACCTCAAAATCTAACTAACTCCTGGAGTGCCGATTGCTCCCTCTTTAGCAGAGGTGAGCAATCATAGTTGACCCTCCGCGAGAGCCGCATTCCATGGGTCCATTAGATAAAGGGGTGAGCGTGAATATTGATAGGCGCGATTTCATAATTGGTGCAGGCTCCGCGTTGGCGATGAGTACTGTTTCAGGGGCTGTCCCTGCGGCGCAATTGAAAGCCGCAGATGGTATTAACGAAAGAAGAGATATGGCAATAGATCCTTTGTCGCTATTAATCACTGGCGCTGGTAGTGGTTTTGGTCGCGATTTGTCACTCAAGCTTGCGGCTCGTGGTCATCGGGTCATCGCGACAGTTGAGCTTCCGGCACAAGTGACTCAGTTGCGGCAGGCGGCGCAGACACTCGGAATCGAGTTGCAGGTCGAAAAGATAGATATCTTGAATGAGCGAGATAGGCATCGCATTGCTTCTTTTGAGGTCGACGTCCTTATCAATAATGCCGGCATCGGTGAGTCTGGGGCAGTGGTCGATATCCCCGTCGATGTCATAAGATCTCAGTTCGAAACAAACGTGTTCTCGGCATTTGATTTAACCCAAAAATTCGCTAAGAAATTGATTTCCGAAAAGAGGCGCGGAAAAATCATCTTTATTTCTTCGGTTGTTGGAATATTTTCCCAACAATACGCTGGCGCCTACAGCGGATCAAAGCACGCCATTGAAGCGTTGGCCCAAGCACTCCAGCAGGAATTGAAATCTCATGGGATTCAAGTGCAGTGTATAAATCCCGGGCCGCATGCGACGGGCTTTAATGACAGAATGATGGAGAGCTATAAGAGTTGGTTTGATCCGGCCGGCGCGGTTATTGACCACCGACCGTTGGCAGTGGACTTTAAACAATTTGATCCCCAGACGGCTATTGGTCCAATGATCGAGATCATAGAGAGCAAGGGGGGCAACTTTAGAAATGTGGTTCCGGAGTCCTTTGTCGCGGCTACCAAAAGCCTGCAAGCAAAAGTTTGGGACCTGAAGGTGTAGAACCTATTACTGCGCAGAAATCGAAATAACTGTCGTGAGAACTGTGAGGTAGTGATGCCATATATTTCCACCGAAGCAAAAAAAATACTCGCTCTCATGAGTGAAAGCGGCGCGCCAGAATTCGGAGCTCCGCCGCTATCGGTCGCGCGCCAGGTCTATGCAGGCCTTGGCTCAAAGTTGGGCGGGGAGGTTATCGAGATGGCCTCTGTTGAGGATCTTTCGATGGCTGGGCCGGGTAGTACTTTGCCGATGCGGATCTATCGCCCCCTTGAAAACTCTGGTCAAAATGGAGCTTTAATTTATTTTCATGGTGGCGGGTGGATTCTGGGGGGCATAGAGACTCATGACAGACTCTGTCGACAAATCGCAATGAGATCCTCTTGCGTAGTTATCTCTATCGGTTACAGGCTTGCGCCTGAGCACCCGCTGCCAGCGGCTGCAGACGATGCGATCGCTGCGGTGCGTTGGGTTGTGGACAAAGCTGATTTCCTGCGAATCTCGGGCGCCCTAGCCGTTGGCGGTGACAGTGCAGGTGGAGGGTTGGCTGCGTATGCTGCGCTCGCTGCTCGTGACGAACAATTGCCCGTCCGCGCTCAGGTCCTAATCTATCCTAGCGTTGATAACCGGGAATCGGCACACGAGCGATATGCATCACGAAAAACGAATGCAGAAGTGCCTCCTCTTACGGTGCAGGCAATGCGCAACGTTGCCGCATATCTAGCGCATGAGAAAGCATTAAACGAAGATATTCGCCTGTCGCCTATTCTTGGTGTGCAAAGCCGGACATCGGTGCCTGCCTTAATACTGACCGCGGGAGCTGACGTGTTGAGGGATGAAGGATTGCGCTATGGTTGCGAATTGCTCGATGCGGGTGCCTCGGTTTTAATTAGAAACTATCCTGGTGCAATTCATGGTTTCCTCGAGATGCCAGCTGCCCTGCAAGTCGCACAAGATGCGCACGAATTGATTGGGCTTTTTCTTCGGCAGCAATTAATTCAAAAGCCATAGACTCGAATGCTTTGGGGTCCACATATCCAGATGCGTAAATTGATAAAGAAATAAATTCTGCTAAAAGACAAGGATTTCAGTTAACGATGCCCACTACAACTTCACTGATAAAACCGGTCCCGAATTCAAATCGCGGAATGGTTGTGCTTGCGCTGACGCTAGCAGTTTTCTTTGCAGCCTCAACTGCTCCCACACCGTTGTACGGTATCTATCAGCACGAGTGGAGCTTCTCGCCTGTGATGCTGACACTGGTTTTTGCGGTGTATTCTTTCAGCTTGCTGGTAGCACTGTTGACCATGGGCGCGCTCTCGGACCACGTCGGGCGAAAGCCAGCTATTCTGCTGAGCCTGGTTCTTGTAGGTGTGTCCATGGTGATCTTTGCACAAGCGCAGGGTCTAGCTGACTTATTGTGGGCTCGCAGTTTGCAAGGCATTGCAACTGGCACCGCAACTAGTGCAGTGGGCGCCGCCATGCTGGATCTTGATCGAGAAAATGGAACTTTGATCAATACGCTATCTCCATTGCTCGGCATGGCTGCCGGTATTTTTGGGGCCGGTGAATATGCCACGCGATACCCGTTGGCGATTCAAAATGTTTTCTGGGCTCTGCTGATAGTATTTATCGCCTTGGCCTGTGGCGTGGCGGCGATCAGGGAGAGCGGCCACCGCCGACCTGGAGTTTTGGAATCGTTGAAACCAAAGGTGCGCGTTGCAGCTCACATTCGCGGGGCATACGCACGCATGGCCCCGATGAACGTAGCGGTATGGGCACTTGGAGCGTTTTACCTGTCGCTAGGACCGTCGGTCATCATCATGGCCACTGGCCTGCCGAGTCTCGGCGGTCGTGCGGTGTGCTTGAATATGCTTAGTTCCGCCGTGGTCATTTGGTTTATCCGCCGATGGCAGCCTAGTGCGATGGAGCGTATGGCTGGACTCGCACTGATCCTTGGTATGCTGGCGTTGATTTCAGCAGTCTATTTCTCTAGTGCGACGCTGATACTTGCTGCGTCGATTGCGGGCGGCATTGGCTTTGGTGCGGGTTTCATTGGATCACTGCGTAGCGTGATGTCGCTCTCGGCTCCTCATGAACGCGGCGGTTTGTTGTCGGCCATCTATGTAATGAATTATATCGCTTTTAGCTTGCCTGCCATTGCAGCAGGCCAATTGGCTAAACACATTGGGCTTGCGTCCACTACGTATATTTACAGCTGTGCGATAATAATTCTTTCTTTGTCGGCACTCTGGGCGTCAAAAGGCACCAAGAGAAAAGATTCTTAAGTGACTAAAATGTATAAAGAATGTGGGCGCTTGGTTGGGTAAACGGAAGCTCGTTCTGAGATTTTTAGATGTGGATGTTAACTCGGGACGCTTGTCCTATTCATCAACTAGTCTCAGGTACGGATTGTTGGGGCGAATATCTGCGAATAGGGTCCTGGGGTCAACGAGTAGATAGCCGTGCAGCCTTCTCGACTTGCGTGGTCCGGTTACTACACAGTTCCAGATATTCAGGCCATTCGCTTGTTTGCGATGCTGCTGCAGTTTCTCGAATCGTTTTTGTATCCACTGCCAATCCTGCTGCTTTTCCTGCTTGGCGAGGGCATCCAATTGTGGATGCTCTTGCGCGTAGCGCTGAAACACGCCCGGGCTGACAAGATAGACGGTGTCGCTCACGGTATGCACGAGTGCTTTCGCATCGTTGATAAGGAGCCGTCGAGACGTTACGCCCTGCCGCAACCACTCCATGAAGTGTTCGCCGGACGGTTGTGCTTTCGGAACCATTGACACAGCTAGGTGCACAGGCAACGGACGTGACTCCGCTGATGACGTCTGGTGCTGTGCTTGGTGGCCTTCAGCAGGCGAATGGCTCACTACGGTATCCACGCCCTGCTGGGGTACGGCCAAGCCGGCCAGGGCCACCATTGCCAACATGTCCTCCATGACATCAGGCTCAGCCCGTGCCGCGGCCGGCGGAGCAAAGACCGCTATGCTGTCGGCGGCTTGTGGTAGTGGCTCCCAGCCTTCCGGGGATGATTTGTTGATGACCGCAGGTTGGCTGGCGGGCGCATCGTGGTCATTCTCGGTTGTTGCTGTCTCTATAGTCACTGTGCCAGCAAAGGGTTCTGGCCGGGCGCCAGCCTCCCAGATCAATGCGGGTGCCAGTCGCAATAGGGTGAACGAGTAAGACCACCCGGTGGCACTGATTACGGTCGCGCGCCAGATCGCCTTACCCTCAGGTGTGGGCTGCAACATGCCGTGCTCCTGCAATACGTTGAACACGGCTGTATTGCTTGCCGGGATGCCATCGATGCCCTGCGACAGTAGGTGCGCGCGCAGCTTGTCGGAGACCGTCTTGCTCACAAGCCACAATGTGTCCTCTGTGAGCCATCCATCCGAAGCTTCCGCCCGATTCAGTTTTAGTTCTTCTTTGAGTAGAAAGCGCAGCCCCTCGAGCAGTTTGCGTTGTAGAGCGTGCTTGGGCGCGGCCATAGCGCGAGAGGGGTCACCACCCAACTCCTGAGCCACTGAGGCACGGTCCGCTTGCACGACGAGCTCGCCCAGCACGCCTGCATGCTCGTATTGACCGGCCAAGACGTAAAGTAACGGCGCCCAAAGCGCCGGGTAGCAGCACAGCCAGTCCAGGAGCTCTCGATCAAGCAATTGTCGGTATAGCAAGCCTGTAGCGGCGCTATGCAGGCGATATTCCCGATCCTCACGGTAGCGGAAGCGGTACGGCTGGTTCAGCGGGCCATGCCATGGGTGCCAAGTGCTGCCATCAGCCAACTCGACGTGCAGATCGACCGCGATCTTGCCGATGTCGTGCAGCAACGCGGCATAGGCAACTGCGGCTGTCCAGGCCTCCGACTGGGCCGCTTGGTCCTCGGGACTGGCTCCGCTGGGCAGCAGATGAGACTGCCGCAGCTTCAGGCTGTAGGCGACGATTTCCAGGCCATGGTCGAGCATACCGCCGGGGTAAGCGTGATGGTGGCTTTCCGACGCGGGAAGCTGCTGGGTCAACTCTGCATAACGTTCCAGCGGCGCGCGGTACAGGGTGGCAAACTGCTCGCGCGAGAGTGAGGTGCGCTGCCAGATATGCTCCATCAGCCTCTGGCGTCGCGTTGTCGCCAGGAGTACTTCTGCAGTCTGGGGTGGCGTGAACCCTTTTACCGTTTCAGGGGTGGTCGCCGGTGGTGGAGACGCAGCCGCTGCGATCTTGCGTCGGAACAGTCGGAGCATAGTAGTTCCTGTGTATCAATCTAAGGGTAGGCCTTTTCCTTTTTTGGGTAGGCCCATTCCCCTTCGCGCCCTTCCATTGGCCATTTGAAGGCCATTTCTCAGTCAATTTCATCCAGAATTAAGGCACGCGGCTAGTGTCAATGCGCTGCGCCCTTTTCCCCCTTTGATATGGTCAGCGGCGCGGGCTTGCACGCTGTTAATTGCAGCGTTCGCTGTCCGGGGCGTTTATTTTGGTCGCGCTAAGGACGACCTGCGCAATGCGCTTTGCGGTGTGCTGATGCACCCAGTCGCTCCGGTTCGCCGATTCGGTGCGCTGGACTGCGGCTTCTCGGCCTGTGTCGGCCCGTTCTTGAGTTGTATGGCAGCTTGCAAGCGTACCCAGGTCAATTGCGAACATGCCGGTGTGACGTTCAGTAGCAGTAGCAGGTGAACAGTGTTCGCGTACTGTCTATCCGTAGGTCTTGAGGCTAAGCAAGGTACCGTCGAGCATGCGACTCATCCAGCGTTTGGTGCTGCCAGCGCGCACCGGGAACTGCTGCACCAGTGCATCGACATCAATGACGCCGGTCTCGCGAGCCCAGGTCAGGAACAGGCGTACGGTTTTGACGCTGGTGCAGCAGGCCAGGAGTTGGCCCAGCAGATCCTTGTGGGGCGAACGCAGGCCGTCGAAGAGATTGCGAACCTCCTCAAGGCTCTGGCGAGTTCCGGCTTCGTACAACATCTCTAGGACGGCGCGCTCGGGCACCGCCACCTGCAGGCCCCTCGGCTGTCCCGGAGGCGTGTGCAGCGTTGTGTCGGCCAGGCCTGTGTCAGGCCAATCGAAAAGCCGCGCGTTGACGTACCTGGCAGGAAAGCGTTCGCTGAACCATGGCTGCAAGCTAAAGCGCGCCTCTCCCCACAGCACCAGGGGCTCGCATGTGCTCAGGTTGTGCCGCACACCTTGCGTCGCTAGAGCACTCTTACCGCCCACGTGCAAGCCAGCAACACGCTGTTGAAGGAACCGCAGCGCACCGGTGACATCGAAGTTGTCATTGGGAAATGCATAGATTCCATGGCCGATGCGCACCAGCCAGCCACTCTCCACGTAGCGGGCGGCAAGCTGGGGCGAGACCCCGAAGGTTTCGAGTACCTGCAGATCGAACGGTGCTCCCCGGGGAAGATCCGCTTGCAGACGCTTGATTACCTGATGTCTGGAAAATCCATTCATCAGATAAATATACGTAAAGATCCAATCAAATGCCACGTCGAGACAGAAAGATGCCGCAAAAGTATCCTCTTGATTGAAATTGGCGTATAAATCTAATCGTGGGTGGTCTCTGCTGCCTGCACAGCCTTGGCGCCTGAACCGCGTGGTGCCCGTACCGCATTGATGCTCTGCGCTAAATAGCGAACAGGGCAAACTGGAGCAAACGTACCGCACACGACAGGTGACCGCTATGAACGCAAGGACCCATCGCAGCATCCCCGAACGCGTTGGCCGCTCGCTCGGCCAAGGCTGGCGTGGTGGCGTGCGCATCGAACGGCGCGTGTCGATATGGCTGATGGGCCAAGGCGTTCCCAAGGCGTTCACCGCGGTGTTGCTGTGGACGGTGAAGCTGGCTTGCCTGGGCATGTTGCTATATGCCGCGTTTTGGGTGGCGTTGCTGCTGGTCGTCGCCCTGGTTGTGGTACGGAGCGTCTCCACCACAGCCATTGGCGACGATGAAAGTGCAGACTTCCTCGGAAGCACGGCTGAGCTCCGCGATCACCGGGATGGCTTGTTTTACCATCCCGCCTCTTACAACGATGACCCTGACCCTCGGTTTGAGGACGATTGAATCGCTAGGCACTATTTCTTGGCTGCACTGATGAGGGCGCCGGCACCTTTGCCACCGGCTTGTCCGGCATCCCTTGTGCCGCTTGCAAGGCCTTGGAGGAAGTTGCCAGCCCTGATACCTGTCCACGCAAGCGCAGTAACCCAGAAAGCAGGAAGAATCAAGAACATCGTCGCCATGACGAAGTTCAGCAACATGTCGCCGAAGGCATTGTTCAGCCCCATCACCGGATCGAAGTTCGAGTGCGGCCGGTTCCAGCCCCACCCCCAGCCGTAGAGTGCGTCGAGGATGGTGCTGTCGATCCAGCGGGCGAGCTGGAACCAGAAGTCCACAAAGAACAGCGAGAACTGCACCACGCTGACCGTCACCACCGTCTTCAGGTCGTAAGTACCGACCACAAGCACCAGCGGGATGCAGATGACCAGCGCCATCTTCAGCAGTGACAGCACCATCGGGAGCGCCTGCCGCACCACATCCATGGCCGGGAAGAAGCCCAGCGATCCCACCGCCAGACCCACGTCGCCGGCAGCGCGGGTGACGATGTTCGGCAGCGTCTTGTCGATCTGACCGCCGTAGTCGGAGTAGACCGCGCCCTGGTTGAGCTTCTGCTGGCGCGGCGAGGCGATCGCACGGATCACCGAGTCATCAACCTGGGCGCGACTCAGGAACCCGGCCCAGCCGGCCAGCCGATTCATCAGGGTGGGGTCGACTTCGGCGAGTAGCCGCGCACGCAGGCCATTGCCGCCATCGCTCCACCACTGGCGGCAGGTCGGATAGCCGGCGCCACTGGGCACTTGCGTCAGGCCCGCATCGCGGTTGCTGTCGTAGGCCCAACCATCGCGAGGCGCACTGGCCCTGTAGGTGTCGTAGTAGCCGCCGGTGTTGACGAAGTAGTTGGAGCCGATCCAGGTGACATCGTGCATCTGGGATTCGTCCAGGTTCGGGCGATTCATGAAGAGCTTGGCCCGAGCCGGCCCATAGCAATCATGGGTGAAGTCCGCCACTTCCTGGGCCAGCACCGGGTCGTCGATGCGGGTGGCGTCGATCTCCATCCGCATTTGCCGCAGATCCGTGCCGCATGGAATGGCGGCCACCGATGCGCCGGTGACCGCGCGCGAGAGCGCATGGATGAAAGCCCACCAGACGGGCACTTTGGCACTCTGGTTGTTGAGGGTCGTGAAGGACTGGCTCCAGCCCGTGTCCGAGGGCTGGGGTACGTGCACCTGGCACTGCTGGGAGCGCGATTCGTCCATCCGGATCATGTTGAGATCCACGTCGATGAACGGAATGCCGGCGAACATCACCACGACGATGGCCACCCAGACGCGGTTCTCGATGCGCATCGACGACAGCACACCTTTGTTACCTTCGTCCGCGCCCTCGGCGCGGGCCTTCAGCCACTCCTGGATGATGATGGCCACGAAGGGAATGGCGAACACGCCGCTGGAGACCAGGACGGACCAGATTCCGTTGTGCACGATCCAGCCCACCAGGGTCAGGTAGTATTCGAGGTAGTCGGTGGTGAAAAGAGTCATGTTCTGGATCCCTCGCTACGCCTGCAGCAGCAGGCTGGCTTCCAGGGCAACGATGGCGATCGCGCCTGCGATCTCGGCGCGCACCAGGCGGCGACGCGCGTCGGGCGCAGACTCGCGTGCAAGCAGGCGCCGACGCATCCACAGCCAGCCATAGACGGTGGCCGCATAGAGGCAGATCCGCCATCCCAGGAAGTAACCGGCCGACGCAGACATCCAGCGCTCCCAGCCGGCCACGCTGCCGACCAGGTAAATGCCGACCACATTGGCGGCAATCGCCAGACCCAGCAACACCACGGCCCATGCCAGCGCCTTCGCGTTGCGCCGATTGAACAGCCACCTCATGCGCAGCCATTGGGTACTCATGGCGTGCCACTCGGTGCGGGCCGTTGCAGACGGTTGAGCCGGTCGGGCGTGGGGTCACCCTCGAAGACACCGCGTGATCCAGAGGCCCGGGTGCCATGGCGCTGGATGATGGCCATCGGCGAGTTGTTTGCGAGTTCGCGCCGCAGTTCCAGTTCGGTCTTGAGATTCAGGATCTCCCGATCGAGGGTGTCGCTTTCGTGGTTCACCGCTTCGGTCGCCAACTGGTTGGCCGCGACGTTGGGCTCCTTCTTGCCCGTGAGCAGGGTGCGCTGCAGCAGCAGCGCCTTCTCCAGCACAGAGGCCAGCGCCACCTCGGATGCGAGGCGGCGCGCCAGGATGTCCTGGTCCGGTTCGTCGCGCAGGGCCTCGACCACGCCGCGGGTGATCGGCAGCGAGGTGCTGCCGGCCGCACGCAGGTTTTCCACAGTGGTGTTGCGAGTGCGGCTGATCAGCTCCTGCAGCACCTCCAGCTTGGTCTCGTACTCCTCCTGGATCAGTGGCGTCAACCCGACGCCCGGGACGGTCTGGGTTTTGGTGCAGCTCTCGCAGGTGCGCTGCTCTTTCTCACCCAGGACACGTGTCGCCCAGTCCACCGCAGCTTGGGGTGTCGACCAGGTCGCGCAGGCCAGGCTGTTGCAGCTGGCCGTGGCGATCGATGAGGTGTCGGTCACGCCACGGCCGTTGACAAGGTTGTAGCCTGCACGGGTCACGTCGCCGACCACTTTGATGGAGGGTTGGCCGGAGCCCCCAGCGTTGTTGCCTCCTACCCACGGCACACCGTCGTTGCCGCGCCTGCTCTCCGCCTGCTCGATGGCCGAGACCGCATCGGTGCTGGCCACGGCCTGGCGCAATGCCATGCCTTCGGCGATCTGGCTCCAGCCGAGCTGGCCTCCAGCAGTTTCCGCCATCCGTTCTGCCATGGCACGACAAGTCAGTTTGGAGCGATCGAAGTCCAACCGTGCCTGCAGAATGCCATTGGTCAAGAGGTTGTACAGGCCTGGGTCAGCGCGCTGAATGATCAGTGCCGGCAGCGAGGCGACAGCACTGGTGGCACTCTGGATCACGTTGCTCATGATGTTCTGGAAGCCGTTCGTGAGCCCGTTGAGCTGGTTCTGGATCGTCGTGCTGATGCTCATGTCGCCGCAGATCAGATTGCTGTTCCAACCCACGCCCACACCGATCGAGCGCATACCGGCGGCACCGCTCATCGAGACGGCATTGCCGCCACCAATCGAGTACATGACCTCATCACCGATCACGCTGCCGCTGTTCTGAAATCCAGCTTGCGCCCAGGCCAGCCCGGTTGCCAGTACCAGGGCGCCGGCGAGCAGCGAAGGTTGCCAGCGCGCTGGCAGACGGCGAGGCGGGGGGACGTTGTCGTGGCGGTTCATGGTGGTGGCCTCAGTTGAAATCGACGCTGCCAAGGAAGACCTGTCCCCGACGCTGGCAGCAGCTATAGGGGCGCCACAGCGCCCAGGCGTAGTCGCCTTGCTGGGCTTGGGTCAGCGGGCCGCTGTTCGGGAACACGGCGCAGGACGAGGACAGCCGGGGCGTGAGCTCCTGCCACTTGCCGGTCGACGCGTCACTCTCCATCAGCGCCCCAGCCGGCCAGTAGCCATCGCGGCTGCTGGCAAGGAGGGGCTGATAGACATGCAACTGGCCGCGGCGAGTGACGACATCACCGGCACGCTGTGCGACCACGGCGCCTGACTTGTGATCGTCGGTCTGGTGCAGGAAGCCACCCCGGGGATAGACAGCTCCCCACAGGTTCAGGCTGGAGCGTGCGCCGATCTCGCGCATGCCGGGAATTAGCGCTTCGGGGTACACGGCCTCGGGCACGTTGTAGCGCCAAGCGATCGTGTCCAGTGTGCTGAGCAGGTAGGGCATGAATGCCGTGCCTGCGCCTTCGCACGTGTAGCCAGACGAGCTCGCGAACTGGCTGAACACCTGGCCGCCAGGGTGGCCAATGACATCGGCGTTCTTGAACTTGGCCAGGTTGTTCTCGTTGTCGTGGTTGATCGTGCCATCCCCGCCGGCTTGCGCCGTCGGGTTGGGCGTGCTCATCGCACGTACTTCCGTCCAGGGGTTTTCGCCAGTGTTGGAATAGCTGGACACCACGGCGTCCGGGATGTAATGCCGCACCTTGATCGAGGTGCGCACCGTGCACCCGGTCCAGGTGCAGTAGAGCCAGTAGCAGATGCCGACCACTCGGTACTCCAGGCAGTCGGGCGAGAGCGTCGAAGAGACGATGGTTGCCGTGTTGAGCGCGAAGGTCGAGGTGGCGCCACATAGCAGCGCAGCAGCGGCGCCAATCCGCAGACGGCGTTGGACACGGGGCATCATGGTTTGTCCTTGCGATGTTGTGCGACGCGCGCCAAGGCTTTGTCGAGATCGGGCTCTCCGTAGACCACGTAGCGCTGGTCCACGACAATGGCAGGGAGCGTGGTGATCCCCAGGCTCCAGGCATCGGCCACGCCTTGGTAGGCGTTGCGCATCCGTGTTTGCAGTGGCTGGCTGCCTTGCTTGAGGCGCTGCTGAACCAAGGCCGCGGCACGCTGGGGATCACTGGGCAATTGCACGGCCAGTTCCGCCTCGAATCGCTGAGGCGCGTCCAGCTCGATGAGGCGAGTGAAGGCAGCTTTGCCCGTCACTGGGTTGCTGGAATCGGTGATCACCCAGACTTCCTGAGCGCCCACTGCGCCAGAAACAAGCATTGCCAGGCCGAGCAGGGCCTGTCCGAGAAAGCGATGGGAGGTTCGCATGGTGTGCGGCCCTGACAGTTGAAGACCCCAGTAGTCCACCGCAAGGAGACGCCGCGCGCCATGAACAATGCGCAGCGCTGCGTGCCCGCATTTCCTGCGTTGGCTCGACAGGGAAAACGCTATTTGGTCCGAGCTGGGTTATGGTGGAAGGAGATAAATTTTCGAGAGACGGAGCTCATGCCTTATGTGATTCAGCCGTGGGAGGCCATTGCCCCAAACTATCGAGGAACAGCCATATTGGGGAACGGTGCCAGCATTGCTGTGAGCCCGAGTTTTTCCTATGGTTCGTTGCTGGACCATGCGCGAGGAAATGGGCTGATCGCCCCGGACGTTGAGCGGCTGTTCGGATTCTTTGGGACGACGGACTTCGAGCTGATCCTGCGCATCGTGTGGCAGGCATCGAACGTCAATCGATCGCTGCAGATTCCAGACCAACGAACGCATGAGGCATATCTGAGAGTCCGAGACTGCCTCATCCAGAGTGTCCAGGACATTCATCCCGAATTCGATCAGGTCAGTGGGCATTTGCCGGCGATCTACCGATTCCTCAAGCACTTCGATACGGTTGCCTCGCTGAACTACGATCTCATCGTCTACTGGGCGTTGATGTATGGCTACGACAATGATGAAGAGCATGCGGTCAAGGACTGCTTCGGAGCGGGGGGCTTGTTTCAGGATGATTGGCGTAGGCTGAGAACGCCGATTCGGCGCCAGAGATCTACGACGCTGGTTTTCTACCCTCATGGCAGCCTTGTGCTATGCCGCAATCGGGTCGAGCAGGAACGAAAGATCTTCAACGCGGATGCAGGACTCCTTGCAGCCATTCTTGCGCTATGGCGCAGCGAAGAGGTTGTGCCTCTGTTCGTGAGTGAGGGAACTTGGGCGCAAAAGATCAGTTCGATCCAGAACAGCTACTACCTCTCCACGGTCTATCGGGAGGTGCTGGGTTCGGAGCGCCAGTCGCTTGTTATCTATGGATGGGGTCTGGGAGAACAAGACATTCACCTGCTCCTGCGGATGCGAGGTACGGGCATCCGCCGTGTGGCGATTTCTGTCTACGGTGCGGACCAGATTTACTGCAATCGAGTGGTGCCGATTATTCAGGGTGCGCTCGGCGGCGTGCACGTGGATTTCTTCGACAGCGAAAGCCCAGGGTGCTGGAATCACTGAGGTGCCATTTGGGTTCCGACGATTGCACGGCCGCTGAGGTAGCCGTGCGGAACTGACCGGATGGCGAACTGTCGTTCTTCGGCCACCTTCATGTTGAAGATGGACAACGAGCTAAATGAGCTCCGACTATCGTGGAGTGCTGACAGAGGAGTCCCCAGGCAGCGTGGTTGTGTGAGTATCTTCCTGTTCTGGTGATGCCAGCAGATCCAAAGCAGACAACAAGGCGTCACCCACTACTGGCCCGGTCAACGTCATCGAGCGATCGGTGTCCCGGTCGATCAGCCGGAGTGACGGGGTGGCATCGAGGCCATCCTTTCGCGCTTGGTCCGCCTGACTACGTACCGCCAGCCCAGCGCGCTCGCTGTTCAGACAGGCTTGTACCGCGGCATCGTCTGGAAACGCAGTCCCAGGCGCTAGTCCTTGGCCGCCACCGCGGGTGTGTTGGTACACCCATGCTACGGCCTCCCAGAAGCGCGCGTGCCCAGAAGCTTCACCCACACATTCCACCCAGCGTGCTTCCTCGCTAGCTGCCGGTTCATGCATCGCGAGAGGAAGATGGTGCCACTGCAGGTTGACGTCGCGATGCCCATCGATCCAGGAACGCAGCACCGGGGTGTAGGACTTGCAGAACGGGCATTCCAGGTCTGCGTAGACAATGACTGTGAATCGGGCCGTAGCGGGGCCGTAGCGCCAAGGCGGTCCGGACGCATGCTCAACACTGCCCTGATCAACGGCAACACGATCTGCAGGTTGAGGAGAGTCGAAGAATCCCCACAGAAGCATCGCAAGTGCTACGCAGCTGGCAGCAGCTAGCCACCAGACACGCCAGGATTTTTTTTGATAGGGAGAGGGTGTGGCGGTCATCATGGCCTCTGGGAGGGGAAAACGTCGTCGTATGGCAACGGATCGATGCCACGTGCACGATCAATCTTTTCGGCGACCTTGAAAGCCGCTTCGAGTTCGCCGACGCCGTGCTGCTGCATGAGCTGGAAGCGCTCAGCTTTCTCTTCAGGCTCCGTCTGGGCCAATGCAAGATAGAGGCTGGGTGGGACCGCGCGGAACAGTACCTCCATTGACTTGGACAGGATCACGCCCTCGCTGAACTTGCCGGCCTCCTTGCGAGCCGAGAGCATCAGCGCCTTCTGCGCAGGATTCAGCTCACGAAAGCGTGCGATCTTCTCGACCTCATCCGGCGGCATCGACAGGCAGATCCACCACTCGATCATGTTGAGCATCGGCTCGGCGGACTTTGGAAGGTCGTCCACGTTCTGCGTGGCGAGCCAGAACCAGGCGCCCAGCTTGCGCCACATCTTGGTGATCTTGACCACGTAGGGCGACAGCAGCGGGTTTTTGGTGATGATGTGGCCCTCGTCGGTCACGTTGACGATGGGCCGCCCCAGGAACTGATCACGTTCGGCGATGTTGTTGACCGTGCTGATGAGCGAGATGTAGGCGATGGACAATTGGGCGTTGTAGCCCTCACGGGCGTAAGTGGCCAGATCTACCACCGTGATGTCGGCCTCCGGCCAGGGCGTGCCCGGCCGGTCGAACATCTCGCCGTCGGTACCCTGGCAGAACATGTCCATGGCATCGGCCATTTCGAGCAGGCGGGAGCGCCGCGTCTCGGGCAGGGTCGTGTCGCGGCCGCGCTCGCGCAAGGCATCACGCACATCGCGAGTCAGCACGGTGCGGTTGTCGGTAACACAGCGCTGTGCGGCCTCGAGAATGCACTGACGGATCAGCGAGCGGTCGGCGCGGGTCATGCGCGCCTCCTCCTTGTCCTCGCCGCCGGTGATCATCAGACGGGCGGTGATCTCCAACTCGCCGAGCACGTCGCGCTGCTCGTCAGCCTCATTGGCTTCGACCGCAGGCGTTTGCTCCTCATCCAGCGCGTCGGCGTCCAGGGTCTGCACGTCGCTGGGTGTCTCAATCAGGCGGCGGGCATCGGCGTACGGTGCCAAGCTGACACCCGATCCCGGCGCGAGTTTGACCCGGTTGACCGTGAGCCCGAGGCGCTTGGCGAAGTCGCCGAACAGGCCGAAGGAGTTGCCTGCCTCGACAATGAACATGCGCGGGCGGTAGATTGCGGCGACCTGGTTCAGGATGTTGTTCAGGGTGGCCGACTTGCCCGATCCGGTCGGACCGAACAGGAACAGATGCGCATTCATCTGTCGATCCAGACGGTTAAAGGGGTCGAAGGTGATCACGCCGCCACCACGGTTGAAGAACGTGATGCCGGGGTGCCCCGTGCCCTGGCTGCGGCCCCAGACCGGCGACAGGTTGGCCGCATGCTGGGCGAACATCAGTTGGGTGTACCACTGCCTGCGGTCCGCACCTGGGTTGTAGACGCAGGGCAACCAGCGCAGGTAGCTGTTGAGCGGCGCGACTTCGTCTTCTTCGCGCACCGGCTGCAGGCCGGCGTTGAGCATGACATTGGCAAGCTGCAGGCCGCGTCGGTCCAGCTCGGCCTCATCACGCCCGCGCAGGTAGAACGCCAGCGTGCCGCGGTAGAGCTTGTGAGAACTGCCGATCAGGGAGCGGGCCTCATGCACATCCTTGAGCGTTTGTTCCGATGCGAGGGTTTCGCCCACGGCCTTCTTGGCGAGATGGTTCAGGTGGGCTTCGAGTACGTCCTGCGGCGTGGCGACCAGGGTCAGGCACAGCGTGGTGTCTTCCGGCATCTGGTCGAACAGGGTGTTGATCGCGTCGCCCTTGCGAGTTTCCCCGGTGAGGTGGCCGGTGACCGGTGGCGTGCGCAGTCGGTCGGTCACCATGACCCGATGCGGCATGCCGTCGAAGTACCACAGCCCCTGATCGACGTTCGAGCGCGGCTGGCCGAAGAACAGGCGCTGGCTGAAGTCCGTGCCGCTGGCCAACTCGATCTCGTCGGCCTCGATGGTCTCGGGGTACGTTGCCAGTTGGTAGAAACGCTCACGGTCCTGCGCTTCAGAACCCAACGTTGTGGGACGGGGGTTGAACCAGCGCAGCAGCCAGCCGTGAATTGCGGGCGCATCCAACCGGCGCGCCTGAATGCCTGCGTTGCTCAGACCACCGGTCAGGCGATCGCACACTGTGTTGAGGGTCTGTTCTGGCGTTTGGCCGCGCCGACTGCTTTGGCCCATCGCGCGGCGGTACACCACCATACGCACACGCCGGCTTTGGCCGCGCCAGCGCAGACGGGTTACCACGGTGTCCTCGAACAGGCCACCTGGCTTGGCGACGGCGCGCAGGTGGTGGGCGAAGAACTTCAGGTAGAACTCGCTGAAGCGTGAGCCCTGCGCGCGTGGCTGGATGTAGTGGCGTAGCGCATCTAAGTAGTGGTCGAAGCTTGCTTCGTCCTGGGCGTAGAGCTGGACGACCCAGGGGTTTTCGTCGAGCTCGTCGAAGCTGTCTTGCAGCGCGTTTTCCAGCGCATCGCGCGCCTGAGCCAGCCAGGCAGCTTCGCGGCCTTCGGTGCCCAGAGGCCTGAGCTCGAAGAATGCAGCAACCGATTGACCGTCTTCGAGCAGCATGCACTGGGATTCGGGCAGGAATTCCACCCACGGCAGCAGTGAGACGAACGACGGCGCTACATCGTAGAGGGCCTGCTCATCGGCCGTCGTGGCGGCGTGCAGTCCCTGAACGGCTTCTCCGGGCATCAGCAGACCGGCATCACGCAGCGCCTGCACATGGCGCTGCCAGCCATCGGGCTGTGCTTGCTCGGTGGGTGAGGCGCCGGGCACTTTGCGGCGGCGCCACGGTAGCGTCCAGGCCATCAATAGTCCTCCACACGCTCGCCAGGCATGGCGTACTGGATGCGCTGATACAGGGGGAACACCGTGGTGTAGCCCGGCACAGGCACCGGATCCGTGCCGGCCAGATGCGGGAAGACATACATCACCAAGTCAGGGTTCGGCAGCCGATGGAACTGGCGGTAGATCTCGTTCGCCGCCGTGCGGGTATAGCGGGCTTGTTCGACAGAGGCCGCGGCGATGTCCGCCTCAAGAAGCGGCCGACGCAGCGTCTGGCGCGCATCGAGCAACTGGCGCCGGGACACCTGGCCCGTACCACCATCCCCACCCTCCTGCTGCCAGATGTCCTGCATGGTCCGTCCACCATGGGTGAGCAAGTCTTCCTTGTTGGTGGCGCAGCCAGTGAGTGCACCGACGGTGAGCGCCAGCACGAGAGCATTAGTCCAGTTCGAGCGCATGGGCTTCTCCTGCACGGTGGTCGACCTTGCGGCCTTCGGGGTCGTAGTCGATGGCGAGTGGCTTCTCAAGGTGGACGGCAACCTTGGCGCCTGGTTGCACGTACACCGCGGCAAATGCTTGCCCGTAGAGCTTGTTGACCCAGCTCGACATCTCTTGGACACCGCCTGCCAGGATCCGGCCAACCGCTTCCTGACCGGTGATGCCGACGGTACCGATCGAGCCATCGGCGCCGACGTAGGACGAGCGGCCGCTGTCGGATTCGATCAGCGAGGCGGCGCCGGCGCCGGCGGCCGTGATCAAGGCCTGGGTGCCCAGGTATTGCTGGGCATTGCTGCGGCGCTCGCCACTGACGCAAGGAATACCGTGCGGGTCGCTGATCCAGCCCAGGCCATCTTGCTGGTTGTTGTTTTGCTGATTGCCGTCACGGTCTTCGGGGATGGTACGGATCGTGCCGTCGTTGAAAACGAAGGTGATGCTGCGCACTTGGCCGCGAACGCACGAGAGCGTCCAATCGCCGGCTGCGGTACCGCTGAACACGGCGCCGGCCACGTCCGGAATGTCGATTCCGTTGGCGGTCAGATTGTCCGGGCCGACCACGACCTTGAACGGATACGGATCGTTGACGGTGCCATCGATGGGCACGCGGCCGATCAGTGCCGTCATCGCCACCGAGCCCATCAGCGTCGAGTTGGTCGGCACGGTGTAGACCGCCTTAGCCTTGCTAACTCCTGCCGCCTTGGCGCCGGCATGGGCGACCGTGTCGGCGGCGGTTTCCAGCGTGCGTTGGGCCGGGCCGAAGCTGGTGGGAAAGCTGAGCGCGCCGCCGCCGCTGCTGCGGCCCCGGCCATCGGTCTGCTTGGCGTCGTCAGGCTCTACCCAACGCACGCCGGTGGCCGTGCCTGGCATGCCATTCGAATCGCCGTCGCCTAGGCCTAGACCCACCGGCAGATCAGCATGACCAATGCCGCGGCTGCCGATGCTCTCCAGACGGCGCTGCAGGTCTTGCAGCAGGCCTTCGGTCTGCTGGCGCTCGCTGGCGATCTGGTCTTGGTCACGGCGCAGAGCGGCGCGCTCGGATTCCAGGGCGGTGCCGATACGCTGATCAATCGCCGATTCCCGCTGACGCAGGCGTTGGTTTTCTTCGCGCTGGGACTTGTTGTCCGTGGTGGCTGTCTGCAGCTCCGTACGCAGTTGCTTTACCTGGGCGACGAGAGTGGCCACCGTGTCGCGTGGCGTGTCGCCCTGGATGCCCAGCGCCTTCATTTCATCCGGTGTGAGTTGGGCGCTGGCGTCGGTGCCAATGGGTACCTTGCTCCCGCCATTGGAGAACAGCCGGATGCCGAAGAACAGCACGACCAGGGCCACCGGAATCATCAACCACTTGAGTAGACCGTTACTGCGCATGGTCGTCTCCTTGGGTGGGGATGGCTGGCTGGGGCAGGTTCACCGCTGGATCAAAGCGCTGGATGGCCGGCAGTAGGGACTCTGGCAGGCCATGGCGACGCGTCACCAGGTACACCACCGTGGTGTCTTCCGGCTGGCCTCGTGGCCCCAGAGCGGGGTGTTGGAAGGTCGCTGTCAGGATGTCGCCCTGCAGCGTGCGTGGATCCAGATCGATCCAGCCGCTGCTGGTGTTGCTCACGCGGACCGCCGTGACCCAGTGGTCCTCCAGGCGCCAGGAAGCAAGTGCAGTGGCTTTGACGGGCAGGGTCGGCAGCAGCGTGTCGAGCACCAGGTTGCGCCGCAGATTGACGCGCATGATGCCCGGGGCTGATTCGACCGTGCGCAACGGTGCGTAGAGATTCTGCGCCGCGTAGCGCGTCAGCACGACGGCAACCGGAGTCTCGCGCTTGTGCTGTGCGGCTTGGGTCTTACCGTCGGGTTCGGCATTGCCGATCTCGGCCGTCTGCGTGCCATAACGCGTCGCCGTGTTGGTGCCATCGATGATGCGCACCGGTTCCAGCGACGGTGCGCCTTCACGTGCGGGCTCGGCCGCGATGTCGAGCAGGAACAGCGTGCCGGTGTCGGCGTCTTGCAGTTGCAGCCGTGTCGGCTCGATAGGCTCGCTGGCGAGCAGGTACACCGCGCCCCCCGCGCTCTGGATGCGCAGGCGCTCACCCACATGGGCAGGTACGCCGACGCGCACATTGCGGTCAATGAACACGATCCGCTCCTGGCCGACGACCAGGGGGACGGCCAGCGGCAGACGTTCCCAGCGCAGAATCTCCACCGCGTGAGCCAGGGGCGTGATCGCGATGACCAAGGCTGCTCCCAGCCAAAGGGCGACTCGTTTCTTCATGGCGTTTCTCCTTGAGCGCCCAGGCCGCCGCGGGCGGCGGGCTGGGGTGTTGCCTCGGGTGCGGCTATGCGTTGTGGCGCGCCTTCGTAGCAATCGAGTGCCAGACCGAAAGGATTCCGCGCTGGATCCACATCTGCCCGCACGACCTTGATCGGGTAGCGCACCAGGGCGCGTTTGACCTGCTCGGAGCTGTAGTACTCGTCCGCACTGATGTCCATGGTCACCACCCAGTCGCGGTCCGATACGACCCGCACGCGTGCATTGGGGTTGTCGCCGTAGCCGCGGCCTGGAATCTCATAGATTCCGCGTACGCGTTGGCGCAACTCGCCCGCGTTGCGGCGATAGTCATAGTCGGCTTGCAGGAAGGCCCTGCACGCGGGGGTGAAGTACGGCGACAGTGCGTGAAGATTGCGCGCATAGTCGTCCTCCCCGTTGGTGGGCCAGCGGTTGAGCTGCTGGAACACATAGAAGGTGAAGGCATACACCGATTCCGGCGGCACCTCCCACCACTTGCGCGTGCTGCCCGAGCGCAGGTCAGGCGGGACATGCACGGTGAGGTCCCGGGGAGCGCTCCACCATCCACCACCCATGACGAGCGCGAGCAGCAATAGCGCTGCGACGCCCAGGCGCAAGGTCTTGATGTGCGCTTGAAGGTGCGCGACCTCGTTTTTGAACCGGCTCATCGCGCTGCCCTCCGTGCCGACCAGTAGCCGGACCGGGTGATCAGCGCGCGCCCGCCAATCCTGTCCGAGACGATGGGGTGATGCGTCGTCAACCACCACTGCAGATGGCGGTACAGCCAGGTGTCGGGGCGGCCGCGCTTCTTGCGGCGCAGGATGCCGCCGCCAATGAAGACGCCGAAGGCTACGCCGGCGACGATGAGGGTCGGTGCCAGCGCGATGGTCGAAAACACCCAAGACAGCGGTGCGCCAATCACCAGGCCGGCGGCTCCGGAGAGGCCGCAGCAGATCCACAGTTCGTCCGCGGTCAGGCCGCGCACCACCACCGGGTGACGGTTGAGCCGGTGCGGCAGGAATGACACCGTGCCGTCCGCCCGGACATGCTGATGCTCGGACATGGCCAGGCCTCCTTACAGGATGCCGGTGGCTTCGGTGAGCAGCCAGATGCCGATCACGAGCAGTACGGCGCCGATTGCCACCGTCAGGCCAAATTGCCCCCAGGTCTTGCGACCGGTGTGGATCTCGGCGTAGGTGCCGTAGGCGTGGTAGCAAACCCCGATGAACATGGAGGCTACGACGAGTAGCGCCACCAGCAGCACGATGTCGTAGCCGTAGTTGCGGATCGTCTCCATGATGCCGTTGCCTGTGCCACGCGACGGGTTCTCCAGCGTCGGCAGGCCTTGGGCGAACGTCACCGCCGGCAGCGCCAGCGCGCTCAGGGTAAGCGCCGAGCAGCGGATGAATTGGGCTGGGGAGATACGGATCTTCATGGTTGGTCCTTTCGAAGTCAGGAGAGAAGGAAAAACGTCATCACGACGTACATGGCAAGAAAGCGCACGACGACGCCAAGGAACTGGCGCTGGTTGATTCGGCTCTCCGCCCAGCCCACATAGGCTGTGCGGATTGCCCAGGCCCCCCAGAGCAGGAGCACGGCGAACACCGCGCCCACGAGCACGGTGGCCATCACGGCGGGCGTGAAGCCGCTGTTGGCTTGAAATGCCGAGAGCTGGGCGCCGTTCATGGCTTGGGCTCGGCATCGCGCGATTGATCGGCGGCTTGCTCGGTGCGGTACTGACCGGCAAGCTCGGCGGGATCTCTGGGCTGGGCACGTGGGGGGGCGAGGAAGTCCTGCAGACCGGCGCGCACACGGGCCAGGTCGGCGCGTAGCCGGACGTAGTCGAAGTGGTAGCGCTCGCCAGGCGTGACCGTCGTGTTGGCCGCGCTGTGGGCGACCAGGCGTTCCAGCGCGTCAAGCTGGCGAGCAGCGGCGGCAATGTCCTGGCGCTGCGCCGGTGTGTCAGCGCTGGCAGTCAGAGGCAGGCCAGCCATCAGGAGGCCCATCAACAGAAGGGGCGCGCCGCAGTGCGCAGCGCAGAGACGGATTGGCAGCACCATCGCGCTATGTCCTCGTCAGATCAGCAATGGTGTGATCGTGGCGAGGCGAACGCGCCTGGGCAGCAAACAATGGGAACTGCGGACTACCGCATTTCAGGTGCCTGAACGGTTCGATCCAACTGCAGGCAAGGTCGTGGCTTCCTGCTTCGCGAGGGAGTCGATGCGATATCTGGCTTCATGGCAAAGCATTGAGGGGTATGTGCGCCCGACGTTTACCACACGACCATGTGCGGCCTGATTTTTCCTTGCGCTGGATTCTGAGGTCAGCGCTCTTCAGCGCAATCTATGCCTGCGAAATTCGGTTGGGGTCAGGCTGTAACGTTTTCGAAAGGCCGTCGCCAAATGCTGAGGTTGACTGAAACCACACTGCGCCGAAATCTCCGTTATTGAAAAGGAGGACTCGACAAGTAGGTTTGCAGCACGCTCCATGCGCAGATCAAGTTGCATGCGACCTGGCGTTGTACCGGTAGAGTTGTGGAAGCGCCGAAGAAACTGTCGATTACTTAGCCCGGCCATAGCGGCCAGTTGTGCAAGAGGGGTGTCTTCCGCGATCCCCTCTCTTAGTCCCTCTATTACGAGACTGAGGACTTTTTGATTTAATCCGAACTTTTCCTCGCTGCCGTCCGATTGGCGTTTGATGATCCTTCGGTACAGTAATCCAAGCAGCTGAATAGCCCAGCCTTCAATTATCAAGCGGGAAGATTCGTCGGGATGTAAAAGCTCACTCTCGAGCTTGCCCACACTTTCCACAATCACTGGATCATTAAAGCCAAACTGCAATGAGGAAGACCTTAGTGTGTCTACGATTGTCGGCTCTTGATCGATGATCCCGTCATCTATTAGCGTCACGAAATATGAATAGTCCCCTGTGATTTTTACAAAGCCATCTATTTCGGAGTTTGCGGGAATGAAAAAAAGCCTGTCTTTGAATTCAAGGCTGCGGCGCGATTGCCGGCCATCCAAAAGGCCATCGTAGGCATTGATTGCCTCCTTGAAATAGAGCAGAGCATGCTGTCCTTGGCGAAATCGCCAACGCACCCCGGAACTCTCACTCCTCCGGTACAACTGCTGCACAAACACCTGCTCGCTCGCCAAGACCGACTCGCCCAATAGCCGAGCATCAACTTCGCGAAAGTACGCACAAGACGGTGTCTCGCTCGCGAACGATACGTCACTGTGACGAACGACAGGAGGGGGGTATCCGTGCATAGTCATGGGGCGTCATCCAGGGCGTGATTGTACGTGACGGTGAAGCTTTCTGCAGCGGCTCGCAGGCCTCAGCTACTTGCCTGTTGCAGGCATAGATCTCAATGTTGATTTTATAGGAGACAGCAGTGCCAAGAACCATGATGAGCCGGCGACAGATCGCTTTGGCCGCGTTTATATCCCCCTTATTGCTTTCAACCTCGGCGTCGTTCGGGGCCGATATTTATCCTTCCAGGCCTATAAAGATCATTGTCCCTATCGCGGCCGGCGGCGCAAACGATGCCACCGCCAGGGCGCTAGCGCTTGATCTGCAGAAGAAGCTTGGCGTGCCAGTCATTATAGATAACCGGCCTGGGGGGAATTTCGTCATTGGAACTGGGGCTGCCGCCAGCGCGCCGCCTGACGGGTACACATTGGGATGGGCACTTTCGGCGGCGTTGTCATTAAACCCCCTTCTGTATGACTCACTGCCGTACAAACCTAATGATGTTGAGTACATTGCAGCTATCTCGAAGAGCTATCAAGTCATTGCAGTGCCTGGCAATGCGAAAGCAAACACCCTTAAAGAGTGGATTGCGGAGGTGAAGAAAAGCGACGGGCCCGCGGCTATTGGTGTGTCCAGTTTTGGTGGCACTGTTCACCTTATGGCTGAGGATCTGGGTGACAGGGCAGGATTTCGAGTTGAGCCGGTTGTTTTTCGTGGAGAAGCGCCCGCCAGCGTCGATCTGGCGGCAGGGCAACTCCCGGCGATGTCCGGGATACTCGCCAATCTCCTCGAATATCACCGAGTAGGAAGAGTGAAAATTCTTGCGATATCCTCAGAATCTCGATTGCCGCTGATTCCAGATGTTCCAACCTTCATTGAGCTGGGGTATCCAATCAGTGCTGTTTACTGGAATGGGGTTTTTGCGCCGAAAGGCACACCAAAGAGCATCGTCGCCCGGCTTTCCGAAGCTATTCGGGAAATAGTCGAGACTCCGGAATTTAGAGCCCGTTTGGCTGCGATTCCCGACGTGAACTATATCAATGGATCGTCGGACGTCATGAAAGCTCTGGTTAAAGCTGATCAGGACTATTACGGTCGAATAATCACAAAGCGCAAGATCAGCTTGAAAAACTAACGTGCCTACGGTGCCGTCACTGGGCGGCGACCGGTATTTGGAATTGCGCAAACATCTATCCACCCATATCAGTAACTAATTTTCATGCCCAACTACCATTGCATTATTCAAGACCGTCTTGTGCCTCCGGCCATCAGGGCCCAGTTGGCAAACAGTATTACCGACATTCACTGTAGTCTCACCGGCGCTCCTAGACACTTTGTGCACGTTCTCTTTTGGCCTCTGTTGCCTGAGAATGCTTTCTCGGGTGGACAGCCTGCTGAATTCGCGATTGTTAAGGCCCAGATCAGGCGCGGCCGTAGCAAAGAGGTGAAAGAGAAGATGCTTTCCGAGATTACGACGCTCTGGACGTCTCTCACGGGCATGTCGAAAAACAACCTTCTCGTTTCATTCTCTGAAATTCCAGGGGAAAATGCGATGGAGTTCGGTTTGGTTCTCCCTGATCCCGAATTTGATCATATCTGGCTTAAGGAGAACGGCTTTATTGATGAGGTGCCTGCCTCAGGAAAAGGCACTGCCACAGCATGAGCAAGATAATCATTACATGTGCCGTCACGGGGGCGATTCACACGCCATCAATGTCGCCTTATCTGCCGGTGACACCTGACGAAATCGTCGATGCAGCGGTTGGCGCTGCGGAGGCGGGGGCCGCAATCATCCATCTGCATGCTCGTGAGCCAGAGACAGGAAAACCAGATCAGACCCCTGAGGCTTTCGAGCGATTCTTGTCGAAAATTAAAGCCCGAACCAACGCAGTATTGAATCTAACAAGTGGCGGCTCGCCGTACATGGGCATCGAAGAAAGGATCCAACCCTCGCTTCGGTTTGCACCTGAGCTCGCCTCCTTAAATATGGGGTCCATGAATTTTGGACTCTTTCCAATGCTGAAACGCTTCAAGGAGTTTAAGTACGCCTGGGAACGTGAGGCCTTGGAGAACAGTTCAAGCTTGATCTTTCGGAACACATTCGACGATATCGAGTACGCGCTTTCGCAGCTGGAACCATCTGGTACCCGATTTGAATTCGAATGCTACGACACCGGGCATCTCTACAATTTGGCGCACTTCGTCGATCGTGGTCTGGTGAAACCACCCTTCTTCGTTCAAACGGTGCTTGGCATCTTGGGCGGCATTGGTGCACATCCAGAAGACCTAACCCACATGAAGCGCACAGCGGACAGGCTGTTTGGGCGAGACTATTGTTGGTCCGTGCTTGGAACGGGGAAAAACCAGTTCAAGGCTGTTGCAATGGCGGCGGGTATGGGCGGCAATGTGCGCGTCGGTCTGGAGGACAGTCTTTGGATGGGTCAAGGAAGACTTGCGGAAAGCAATGCATCACAGGTTCAGCAAGCGCGCAGAATTCTCGAAGGTCTGGGGCTTGAAGTTGCCAGCCCCGATGAGGCTCGCCAGATACTGAAGTTAAAGGGTGGCGACGCAGTGCATTTCTAGCGCGGATTGAGAGGAGCCCGCCTTTTGAGGCGTACGCTGTCGGTGGAAGAGCACATCTTTCTGGTCGCACTGCTCTTGGCGGGCCTCGAATCGGATTCGATCTTTGGCTCACGCGGTTCTTCATGCGGGGTAGCGCGCCAAGTAATTCCCCAACCTGCTAGGCACGGGCTTCACAGGTACTTCTTGAAGCTGCCGGCCGTGAGATTCGTGGCGAGTCCTAGGAGCACTGCGCTAGGAAGCAGGATCATCAGCGGATGGACTGAAATCGGTAACGCCAAGTAGATTACCCAGGGCAGGATTGCCAGCGGCATGAGCGAGGCTTTGGCTCGGTGGTAGATAAAGCCGGACTCCCGACCGGCGCCGAACTTGCGCACGTCACGGCGCACCAGTCCATCCACGAATCCGACGAACGCCGCCATCATGAACAGCGGAAGCGTCAGCACCAGCACGAGCAGCCGCACCAGGAACGTGAGCGCTGTGAAGGCTGCGGCGATCAAGTAGCTCTCTGCCCACACATAGACCTGGCTGATGAAGTAGCGGAAATCGCGTGTGGTGCCCTGACTGGGTGCCCGGGCGCGGTCGGCCGTCTGTTCCATGCGCGTCAGCAGGCCGGTCTTGACGAAAATCCAGCGGTAGCCTGTGTCAACAAGTTCATGGGCGGTGCGCCCAGGCTCTTGCACAACGGCACTGCGCGTGAAGTGCCCCGACAGGTGGGTCAGCTCATACTGCAGCATGGCTTGGGAATGACGCCAGCCCTGATCCTTCCAGAAGACGTGCATGCCTACGCACTCAATCAAGATCGAGATCAGCAGTGAGCCAACCAGCACGCCGAACAGTCGGAACGGGGTGGTGATCAGGCCGACAAGCAAGCCTTCGCGGCGGTCCTCCTGGCGTTTGGCGGTGCTGGCCGCATCGCTCATGGCGGCGACTCGGTGGTTGCAGCTTCGGGTGCGACAGGGTCGTCAATCAGATCCTCGGGCAGGCCCTGGTCCTGCAGACCTCGTGTTCCGGTGTTTTCCCACCATTGGGCTGCGTCGCTGTAGCTCTGGCGCATGTAGCCGGCCAACTGCTGTAGATCCTTGGGCATGACCTCATCGCGGTCAGGTGCAGGCAGCGGCATGCGGATCTTCCACAGGTTACCGCCCTGCAGCAGCGCAAAGCACTGGCCCTTGGGAAGTCCGACGACCTGTGACGGCTCGATCATCGGCACGCTGGACATGCTGATCCGATCCTGGGTGTTCGAGGTAAAGTCGGTGGCGCCACGGATGTCTGAGCTGTCGGTGGCGCCGCTGACGATGGTCGTGGAATAGACCTCTACCTTCGGCAGTTGTCGAGTCAGTAATTCGGCCGTGGCGGTCTCACGGACGCGCAGCATGAACAGATTGTTGAAATTGCCCACGACCTGGCCGGCTTTGGCCCGGTTGCCAATGCGTGCCTCGATGTCGCTGAGCGTCTGGGTGTAGGCGGTGACCTGGATGCCGGCACCACCGCCCTTGTTGACCATGGGAATGAACTCGTCTCCCATCAGTTCGTTGAACTCGTCAGCATGGACATTGATCGGCACCTTCGCGCCCGGATTTGCGTCAGGCAAACCATCGTCGATGCCAAACTTGTAGATGTGCCCGGCCACGGAGACCAGGTCAGAGAACATCGAGTTGCCGACGGCCGCAGAAACCTCAGCGTCCGACAGCGCGTCGAGCCCCACGTAGACGACCGCGCGCTTGCGGATGATCTGCATCCAATCGAAGATCGGCCGCGGGTCGTCCAGATCAGAATAGTTGGGTGCCAGCAGTTGAGCGATCTTGCCGCTCGTCAGCTTCTCCAGCAGTGGCAGCAGCGAGGCGACGATCTTGTCGAAGTAGGTCTTGTCGTAGCGCACCGCGCTACGCAAGCCATCCAGCACGTGATCGTAGTTGCGCACCTGACTCAGGTACTGTTCCAGGGCGACAACGCGCTTCTCGCGCCCGATCATGTTGCGCGGGATGTTCTTGTCGTTCAGTCGCGCCTCGAGCTGGACGATCACCTCCCAGGCCTTGGGCTCGTGCTTGGCAAAATAGTGCTGGGCGTATTCGATGAAAAGGGCATCGATGTTGATGACGTGACGCTGGATCAACAGGTAGTCCGGTCGCTGACCCAACTCGATGAGCGCCCTGGCGATGATGTTGACGAAGCGCCACGCGAACTCCCTGAAGGCTGCACTGTTACCTTCGCCGGAGAGCTGCCCTGCGATTCTGGTGGCGACCTCGGAAATACGTCCGAAACGACCAACAGCGTTGTAGCGCGCGCTGATCTCGGGCCAGCCCAGGTGGAAGATGTAGAACTCGCCCTCGCGCCCGGCGCGCTTGGCTTCCACGTACATCCGCTTGAGCAGATCGGCATCGCCTTTCGGGTCGAACACGATAACAACCTCATGCTCCCCGGCCGCGTTCTTGCGCCGGATGTCCTGAGTGATGAACAGCTCGGCCAGTCGCGTCTTGCCCACGCGCGTGGTGCCCAGTACCAGCGAGTGCCCGACACGCTCACCGAGTGGCAAGCTGACGTCGACCTCATCGGGCTCGATGCCATGCAGACGTGGCAGTCCGCCGACCGGGGGCAACGGCCGAACGGGATTGAGGGGAATATCCCAGCCGGTGAGCTTGGCCAGGTGTGAAAGTGGGAACGGAGCGAACTCCAAGCGCTCCTCCATGCGCCGGGCCATCACGTAGGCGGGGGTGGGCTCAACATGGCGCCGGAACTCTGGACGATAGGTTTGCATCAGCCGGTGGGTGTGCTTTTGCTCCCAGAGGAAACCCTTGCCGATGAACAATCGTTGCTGGCTGACCGGTACGTCCCGACTGGTCATGACGTAGCGTGGCAGACGCCGGATGTTGCGGCGATACCGAAGGATCGCGTGGGCCTGACGCAGGCGGATGGCGCCGAATGTCAGGAAAGCCAGCGCGCTGCCGATGCCCATCGCTGGGCTCAGCGCGAGCGACCACGGGGCCACCAGGGACAGAAACGCGGCGCCGGCGCAAGCCGCCACGGTATATAGCTCCACCGCTGGGCGCAGCAGGACTTCGACGGGCTGGGTTTGCGCCATGGGGTCATTGCTCGATGCCGGTGCTGGTGATCAGCACGGGGTAGTGCCGAACGCCAAGCCGGCCAGCCAGGTCGTCGGCGGCTACGGGTGCCAGCTGGACGCCTGGCACTAGCGCCCGCAGACGGGCGAGCCCCTGAGCGGACTCGACATTCACGACCAAGCCCACTGCGTTGCGCTCACGCAGTGAGGATGCATGGCGGCGCAACCAGGCATGTGAGGCTTCATCGTCACCGACCAGGAAGAACGGCTGCAGCCCCGGCGCCTCGATGACCCGACGAGTGACCGTTCCTGGTGTCAGCTTGGCACTGCGCACCGGGAGCATGTCCGCCTCACCAACAGCCTTGGATGGCGGCGCCGGCAGATAGAGCGGAGGCTTTGCAGCGCCGGGGGTACGCGGCAGCAGGTTGAGGGCTTCGTAGTACGACAGCGCCGACGCGCCACCACGATCTTCGACGACGATCAATGGCTCGGCTGCGTGTAGCGGGTTGACCAGTGAGGTCAGCAACAGGAGCAGGCCGTGTGCGGCCGCAAGGTGAGAACGGTTCATGGTGGAGTCTCCTTGCGGACATCGGGTGCCGCGCGTGAGGGACCGCGTACGCGGTCCAGGTGCTGGGCTACGCTGCGCCTGTAACGCGCCGCCGGCGCGCCTCCCGCCGGCCGGTGATAGCGGCCGATTGCCAGAAGCCAGTCGTTGCCCGGCGTGTGCTGCTCGCGCAGGATCTCTGCGGCGATTGCGAGATTGGCGTAAGGGTCGAGCAGATCGCAGGGGCGGGTGTAGCGGTGCTTCTGATAGCCGAGATTGATTTGGCCAAGGCCCGCGTCTACCCGCGTGGGCGGTACTTGGCGAAGTGCCTGATGCAGGCCGGCGCAAGCTTCGGCTCGGGTAGCGAAGCGCTGCGATTCGCCTGCGACATTGAGCGACCAGGGCCAGGGGACGGTGCGCCCGCCGCGGCGCATGCCGCTTTCCTGAAGTGCTACTGCGTACAACACCGCAGAGGGAATGCCGGCCTGCCGGGCCGCCAACTGATAGGCCGGTGGCGGGATTTCTTGGGCCAGCGCTGGACCGCCGATCACGCCGATGACAAGCCAGAGCACCAGGGCTGACCGGGCCAGGTCTACGGTTGGCGCTGCCATTGGCCATTTACCTGTCGCACGACAGCAGGAAGTTCGCCTGGCAGTCCCAAGGACAGCCAGCGACCTGCATCGTGATTGAGGGTGATCGTGCGGGCACGCACGCGGGCTGGATCAATCTTGGTCCGGCGCGCCCAGTCGCGAATGCGCGCATCGTCGGCGCGGCTGCCTACAACGTAAACGTCGAAGACGGATCCCGACGCTTGCAGCCGCTCGATGGCCTGGTCGCATGGAGTGCAGTTGTCTCGCACGAAAACGGCTGTGCGTCCGCTGCCCTGTACTGCGGTGTTGGCTTGGCGCGGACCGGCGTCTGGCAGATTGACGCGCTGGGCATTCGGCTGCAGCCGTTGCCAAGCTTCGTCATAGGCGCGCTGATAGGCGAGCAGCTTTTCCACGCGGCGTGCTTCTGCTTGCACCTGGAGTTCGGCGTAGCGTCGCCGCTCCTCGTCGGAACGTGCTTCCGTGCCCAGTGCTGACAGGGGGTCCAGGTTGGGCGAGTAGATGCCGAGAGGGCCGGCCATCAGCTCCCGGTATCGCGTCCACTCCTCGGGGCGCAGTCCCCAGTCCCGGGCGAGCTTTTCGTCCTGGCTACGTTCGATCTGGCTCTGCGCAGCACGTGACTGTGTGGTAGGTGTCTGCTGAGCCCAGGCTGAGCCGTGAAGTGCTGCCAGGAGAATTGCCGAGAGCAGGAGTAGCGGCTTCATGGGCAGGTCTCTCAAGGAATGGCCAGACGGCGGGTTTGCTCTCCGGCGCGAAACACCGCAGTGTTTCGATCGATGTCCTCCAAGCGCCATGGGCCAACGCTCTCGCCGGGCAGGACCACCAGAATCTGGGAAGCGGACAGATCGCCACTTGCCGGCGCGATCGACACCGTCCGCTGTCCTGCGCGCAGCTCCGATCCGATCACGCGGAAGGGCATGAGAACTTCGACGGGCTTTGCTGTCGTCTGCAGCACAGCGCGGGGTTTGCTCGTTGCGTTGCTCCGAGCTGCTGTCTGGCGCACTCTGATTTGCTCAAGGTCAGCACGCAGTGCGATCAGGTCCTCCTGGGCGGCACGTGTGGCCAGTGACTGATCCAGTTGAGCGGCGCGGGAATCCAGTGTTTGGCGCAGTTCCTGCAGCGCAGCGGCCGTCGCGGGCGCCGGACGTTCTTGCAGAACACGATTGGCATCCGCGATCTCTGCCACACGTGACTCCAGTGCCTGCAGTCGCTGCGCGGAGCTATCGAGCTGCGACTGTCCGGCGAGATCGCCTGTCACTTGGAACGCAACCAAGACCAGGGCCGTCAGTCCCACAAGCCATGCCCACAGCAAGATGTGAGCGACCGAAGGGGCGCGCGATGACTTTCCCGCAGGAATGGGGTGGGATGTGTTCATGGCTGGGTACCGTTCGCAAGGGGAATGGGCTGAGCCGCCTCGAAGGCAGGCAGGTTCTGAGGGGGGTGATCAGTCCTGGATCCGGGGCGGACGAAGCACACTTGCCGTGCGCTGTCATCCACCTCGATATCCCAGGCAGGGCCTACCAGGGTGAGCAGCGCATCACGCAGCGTCATGGGGCCTAACTGCAGATGAGCCGCCGGCATCGGACGCGAATAGAGTGCGATGACCCCGTGTGCCGTCTCGCACATCTGGTAGCCGCTGCGTTTGAGCACGTGGCGCAGACCATCGCCGACGCTGGCTCTCGCGTCTTCCGGCATCCTCACATCGATCACCTGCAGGAGGAGGTCACGCTGTGCGATGGTCGGAGCCAACTCGACGAGGGTGTAGCGACCGTAGCGTGCCACCGGAATGATCTCCGGCTCCGCCTGCGCAGCGAAGACCGTCTCTTCGATCGGGGGCGACTCGATGCCGACGGGTGCTGAGTTGGTGGCGCAGCCACCAACGAGGGTGGCGAGGGCCACCAAGCCGCACCCGGTCAAGCGCGAGAAGGGACTGAGTGTTTGCATGGATCGGCCTCCTATTGCAGTAAGCCGATACCTTCGTCTGGTGCCTTGATTCGGTCAGCAAGGAATGCGATCTATGACTATCCCGATTTGTGGCAGCTCCATACGGTCGCGGAGTTCGTGCACTTGTGGCGTAACCGGAGCATGCCGTGCGCCTCACCGAAATTCGCTATTTAACGTTCTCTACAGAACCAAAAATAGCGATAAAAGACCCGATGGGAACTTTTATTGACAAAAAACAATCCATTCTTTATACTGTTCCTGTCGAGATGCCTAAGGGCGTTTAAGATTCCGATGGGAGCACTATTGTGGATTCATCTATTCCTCTGCCTGTTGAGCGCGCCCTTTACAAACTCGGTGGTGATATTTCGTTGGCGCGTCGCCGCCGACATATTTCTCAAGCATCTCTCGCCGAGCGTATGGGGGCGTCACTTTCCACGGTTCGACGCATGGAAAAAGGCGATGCGCGCGTGCCCATTCACTTCTTCGCGCGCGCACTCCATGTGTTTGGAGAAATCAAAGCGCTAGAACACCTGCTGGATACGTCAAACGACGAGATCGGATTGACGCTGATGGACGAAAACTTGCCCAAACGCGTTCGTAGCAGGCCGGGTGGCAGTTCGGGGGCTATGTGATGGCAGTCATCGCAGCGAATCGTCAACAGGTCGAAGTCTGCATCGGAAAAGTGGGTGTGCCACTCGGCACCCTTGTCTACGTGCGACAGGGCCGGCGCGAACACTGCGCCTTCGCCTATGAAGAGTCGTGGCTGGTCAATCCCGAGCGTTTCAATGTGTCAGCCGACCTGCAATTGACGGCGGTGCACCAGGCTCACAAGGCCCTCTCACCGCATGACTCGGTTTTCCATGGTGCGATTGCGGACACGACGCCTGATGCTTGGGGCCGCCGCGTCATTGCCCGGGACCACGCCAAACGCCGCAAAGCTGATCCGCATCTCGCGGCACTCTCAGAATTGGACTATCTACTGGCTGTGGACGATTTCAGCCGCGTTGGCGCGCTGCGCTTGCGCGATCAGACGAGGGGGTGGCTGCGCACGGTGCCCAAAGGACGGCGTGCGACCCCGCCTTTGATCGAGTTAGAGCGCATCTACAACGCCAGCCGGGCCGTCGAGCAAGGTCAAGAAACTGCCGACGATCTGCGCTACCTGCAGGGCAAGGGTACTTCGCTGGGCGGCATGCGCCCCAAGTGCACCCTGGTAGATGACGATGGACGTCTGGCCATCGGCAAGTTCCCGAGCGTGGCCGACGCCCGCAGCGTCACGCGGGGCGAGGTCCTTGCATTGAAGCTCGCTGCGCAAGCAGGAATCGATGCGGCGCCGGCACGTATCGTCTTGCTAGGTGACAAGGGCGGCGAAATTCCAGTGGCAGTTATTCGCCGGTTCGATCGTGACGGTGATGACGGCCGCATTCCCTATCAGTCGGCCGCATCGTTGCTGCAAGCGTCTCGCGATGAGGACCGCAGCTACACGGAGATTGCCGACGCCATTCGTTCGCACAGCAACCAGCCAACCGAAGACGTGCGCCAACTCTGGCGACGCCTGGTGCTCAATCTGCTGATCACCAACGTGGACGACCATCTGCAGAACCATGGGTTCTTGCATGTTGAGCGTGGCTTGTGGCGGCTTGCACCAGCCTTCGACATCAACCCTTTCCCGGACAAAGATCGGGAGTCGAAGACTTGGCTCTCCGAGCAGGATGGCCCGATCACCGATGTGCACATGCTGGTGGCCCGCGCGCAGTACTTCGCGCTGGACGAGACACAAGCTTTGGCCGTGCTGGGCGAGGTTCACGGCGCCGTGGCGAACTGGCGCCAGACAGCGGTCAGCACGGATGTTGGACTGCGACCCGCAGAGTTGGACGATTTCGCCCCGGCCTTCGAGCATGAGCAGATGGCGGCGACCGCAGTATTGCTTGGCAGATAGCCGCTGCAAGGAGCTCGCATGGATTGCTTTCACATCGACGAGAGTGGCTACACCGGATTCGATCTGCTAAACCCGGAGCAGCGCTTTCAAGGTGCCACTGCCGTGTCCATCACCGAGGCTGAGGCTGCGCGGCTGATCCGTGCGTACTTCCCCAAGTTACAGGCGCCGGAATTGAAATACCACGCACTGGCGCGTCGGCCGGGCTACCGGCAACCGCTGCTGGAGCTGCAGCGGGCAGTGTTGTCGCAGTACCCGTGCGTCACCTACGTCTGCGACAAGCGCTACCTGCTGATGCTCATGTTTATGGACTACGCGGTCGAGCCCTTCTACTACGAGCGCGGGATGGATTTCTACGAGGACGGCCAGAACTACACGCTCGCCTCGCTGCTGCACACGGTTGGCCCCAGCATGCTCGGCCAGACCGGGTTCGACCAGCTGCTGGTCGCCTTCCAGCGGGCGATCAAGGAAAAGACGCCACAGGCCTTGCAGGACTTGGTGCGCGCGGTCAGGAAGGTGGATTGGCAGCAGTTGCCCGAAGCACTGGGACCTCTTGCACTGGCCGCGCCCGAATGCCTCTCTGCCATTGCCACACCTGGTGTCACGACCGACGCCGCGATTGTGGTGCTGCAGTCGCTGATCAGCAGGATGGAGGTGATGGCACCTGGGCCATACCGTGTCGAGCATGACCAGTCGAAGAACCTACTGACCTACCACGTGCTGCTCCAGCGCTACATCGATCATCAGGACGAGATCGAGTTCAGGCAGTCGCAGATCGCCGCAGTACGCTTCCCGCTCAAACTGACTTCGGTCACCCAGGTTGACTCGAAGAACAGCCCTGCTGTGCAGATCGCGGACGTCATGATTGGTGCGGCCATCGAGGCCGCCAACGGACTGACCGGCTTGCGCGCCCCGCTGCTTGACCCGCAGGAGGTGATGTCGCTCTACGCCGAGGATCAGTTCATTCATATGGTGCCGTCGTTGGACTTTGAGCAGCAGAAGCGCTTCCGCCAGGGCACGCAGGCGTCGGAAATGATCGAATACTTTGCTAAGAATTTTGGCGCCAAAACCATATAGGCCCGACACGGCTGCACACGACCAGGGGAAACGCATGGCCAGAATCAGAAAAATTGAGATCGCCAACTTCCGCGGCATCCAGCGGTTGGTGTGGAGTCCGACACCGGGCATCAATTGCCTGATCGGTCCAGGGGACAGCGGGAAGTCCACGGTGCTGGATGCCATTGACCTGTGCCTTGGTGCCAGGCGCAATGTGCAGATCTCCGATGTGGACTTCTTCGGCCTGGACATCACCGTGCCGATCAGTATCACGCTGACGCTGGGCGATCTCCATGACAGCATGCGCACGTTGGAGGGCTTCGGCACTTTCCTCCGTGGCTACCACGCTCTCACTGGCGTCGTTGAGGATGAGCCGTCCGCTGGCTCGGAAGCAGTGCTCTGCCTGAACCTGACCGTCGGCAGCGACCTTGAACCGTCTTGGACACTGATATCTGACCGCGCCGCCCAGTTGGGGCTGGTGAAGTCCCTCGCATGGAAGGATCGCGTGGCATTGGCACCCACAAGGATAGGCACCTTCTCAGACTACAACCTAGGCTGGCAGCGGGGCTCGGTCCTAAACCGCATCTCGGAAGAGCGAGCGGATGCTTCAGCCGCCCTGGTCAAGGCCGCGCGGGATGCGCGCAACACCTTCGGCGACCAAGCCGAACAGCAACTGGGCGAAGCGCTGGGGATCGTTGCCACGACAGCTCACGAGTTGGGTGTCCACATCGGCGCGAAGGCCAAGGCATTGCTCGACGCGCATTCGGTCTCTTTTGGCGGCGGCACCATTTCACTGCACAACGAAGGTGGCATTCCGCTGCGCAGCTTGGGCGTCGGATCCACGCGACTGCTGGTCGCTGGCCTGCAACGCAAGGCGGCCAGCCAAGCGTCGATAGTCCTGTCGGACGAGCTTGAGTACGGATTGGAGCCGCACCGCATCGCGCGGTTTCTCGGTTCGCTCGGTGCGAAGGAAGCGGCACCATTGCAGGTGTTCCTCACGACGCATTCGCCGGTGGCTCTGCGGGAACTGTCGGGTGGCCAGCTCTTTGTGCTGCGGCAAGGAATCCAGGGCCACGAGGCCCGGATGGTCGGTGCCGACAATGACATTCAGAGCACCATTCGGCTGTATCCGGAGGCATTTCTCGCGCGCTCCGTGATCGTGTGCGAAGGAGCAAGCGAGATCGGTCTGTTGCGCGGTCTGGATTTGCATCAGATCGAACAGGGCGGCGTGTCGCTGGCGGCACAAGGTGTCGCCATGGTGGATTGTGGCGGGGGTGACGCGGATCGCCCCTACGCCCGCGCAGCCGCCTTCCAATCACTAGGCTACCGAGTGATGGTGGTACGAGATGACGACAAGCAGCCGACGCTCGCCATTGAGCAAGCATTCAAACAAGGCGGTGGTGCTGTCGTCGCTTACCGTGCAGGCCGTGCTCTGGAGGATGAACTGTTCGGTAGCTTGACGCCGTCGGCCTGTCAGAAACTGATCACCTACGCGCACGAGTTGCACGGTGACCTGATCCACGAGCATTTGCGCACGGTCTCCAACAACACGCTCACGCTTCAGGCGGTCTGGGATGAGATCCAAAACACCCATGTTCTTTCTGCGCCAAGTCGAACCCTCCTCGGTCAAGCAGCACGCATTCGCAAGGCAGGCTGGTTCAAGTCGATCTCGTGGATGGAGGAAGTGGCACGGACCATCGTAGGGCCAGATCTGCCGCAGTGCGATCCGGGCTTCAATGCGTTGGTGAATCAAGTGCCAGGGTGGGCTGCTCATGGGTCCCGCTGAGGTGGATCTGCGTGCGATCACGCGTGGCACCGTCACGGCCCCGGCCGGTTGCGGCAAGACTCAACTGATCGCCCACACACTGGCCGGTCATCGGGGAGCGAAGCCGATCCTAGTTCTCACGCACACGAACGCAGGGGTTGCGGCCCTGCGGGGGCGGCTAGACCGTGAGGGTGTGCCGCACAGCGCCTATCGTTTGAGCACGATCGACGGCTGGGCGATTCGCCTGATCGCAAGTTTTCCGGTACGCAGCGGCCACGACCCGGAAATCCTGCGGCTCACCGCACCTGCGCGCGATTACCCGGCGATACGTGAAGCGGCCTGGAAGCTGCTGCAAGCCGGGCACATCAGTGAGGTCCTGAAGGCGTCCTATGCACACCTCATCGTCGATGAATACCAGGATTGCTCGGTACCGCAGCACTCCATCGTCTATTTTCTGTCGCTGATCCTGCCGACCTGTGTGCTTGGCGATCCGATGCAGGCCATCTTCGGCTTCCGCGGCAACGCGCTGGCGGATTGGAATCAGCAGGTGTGCGCCCATTTTCCGGTCGTCGCGGAGTTGTCGACGCCTTGGCGCTGGCGCAACGCAGGTGCCGAAGCGCTCGGGCAGTGGCTGCTGGAGGCGAGGCGCCTGCTGGCCGCAGGGCAGCAGGTAGACCTGCGCACTGGCCCGCCAGCCCACCTCACCTGGATACAGACCGTACCGCCCAATGATCACCCACAGCGCTTGATTGCGGCGCGGACACTTCCGCCCACCCCGGATGGACGGGTACTGCTAATCGCCGACAGCCGCAATCGCGCGGCGCAGCAGAACTTTGCAAGCCAGACCCCGGGGGCTTCAACTGTCGAGGCTGTTGACCTGCAGGACCTCATTGCCTTCGGCAGCAGCTTTGACGTGACGTCGACTCACGCCTTGGGCCATTTGCTTGGGCTGGCGCAAAGCGTCATGACCAACGTGGGAGTACCCGAGCTCATGCGACGTCTGGATTCGCTGGTGCGGGGAACTGCCAGAAATCCGCCGTCGGTGGCGGAGACCTGCGCATTGGCATTTCAGCGCGCGCCGTCCATCGCCACCGCCGCCTCGTTTTTGTCGGAGCTGCGTGCCATGCCTAACGTACGCGTGCACCGGCCCGCCATCCTCTACAGCGTGCTGAAAGCGCTGAGAGACGCTGCGCCGGGAATCGTTCCCTTGGCTGAAGCTGCTAGACGGGTGCGGGAAGAAAACCGGATGCTGGGACGGCCGCTGCCAAAACGCGCAGTTGGCAGCACCTTGTTGCTCAAGGGTTTGGAGGCTGAGGTTGCGGTGGTATTGAATACGGATGGGATGAGCGCGCAGCACCTGTACGTGGCGATGACGCGGGGCTCTATGCGTCTGGTGGTGTGCAGCGGCACACCGACCATTGGTTAGGTCTGCGATGCTTAGCCGCGGAGAAACTCCTGGCGCGCAAAAAAATGCCGACGCTCCGAAGGAGCGCCGGCATCTGAGGCCATTAAGCAGCAACGAGTTGCCTGGCCAAGGCGACCTCGATCGAGTCGCCGTCCTGATTGAGCACGTCGAGTCCGGATTCCGGGACATCGCCTGAGGTGCTCTGGGACACCAGGATCTTCTTGGCCATCAGGGCCAGGCACGTCATCTGAGACGTGGCCGCGTACCCCAGGTAGATCACCCGCACGTGCAGCTTCTGGCCGATGCGCCACGAACGGCGGGCGGCCTGCTGCAATGTGTAGATGTTCCACCCCGACTGCATGAACACAATCGTGGGGAACTCCAGCAGATCCAGCCCCGTCTTGACGAGTTCGGGGTTGGTGATGAGAACATCGATCCCCCGGTCGAGCTGCTCGGCGATCCAGTCTTCGCGGCGGCTCGCATCCACGCTTGCGCGCAACACGGCCACCTTGAAGCCTTCCTGCTCCAACAGCCCTTGCAAGCGCGACGTCGTGTCGCGCGTACCGGTATAGACCGAGTAGACCAGGGTCTTGCGACCAGCAGCCTTCTCCTCGCGGCAGATGTCGATCAGCTCACGCTCTTTCGGCATGATCTCCAACTCGTTGAACTGAGCCGGTGTGAACGCCAGGACTTGGCGCGTGCGTGGGTGACGCACGGTTTCTGCACGGAAGCAGCAGTCGGACCAGGCCAACAGCACGTTGAGCACCACACCCAGCAAGGTGGTATCCCGCTTGCGCAGGGCCTCCTTGAGTTCCGCGGTCAGGCGCGTGGCCAGGTCGCGGTAAGCGTGGGCCTGCTCGGCATCCATCGCGATTTCCCGGAACTCCTCGTCATACGGCGGCAGCATGCCCCCGATGTCGCGCAGCTTCAGGAAGATCGTGAAAGGCAGGACGCAGCGCAGGACACCTTTCGGGCCAAAGCCCGGTGCCTTCACCGTTCGGACTGTGATCTTCGAGCCCTTGGCGGTCTTGTGGGCCGGCCCGTCGCTCTCGGAGTAAATGTCCTTCAGGACGCCGTGGTCCCGCATGAACGCCATGGCGGCCGTGTTCATGCTGCCGCTGCTGCTGGGACGATAGCCGTCCTCGATCATGCGCTTGGGCAAAGCCCGGAACAGCAGATGAAAGAGGTCGTCTGCGTAGCCCCCCATGAGGGTGCCGGTGAGCAGCAAGGTCTTGCGGACCTTGGCCGCGATGACGCCCATTGCCTGGCCTTGCGCGGAACCGCCCGTCTTGTACTCATGGGCCTCATCGGCGATGAGCAAGTCGAAGGTGCCTTGCGGGAGATAGCGCTTGACGTACTCGGAAGCTTGGTAGCCGCCTTCGCCAAAGCCGAACTCCATGCTGGACATCGCGCGTTCCATGCGCTGTGCCTGGCGATCGGAAAAGACCAGTTCACCCCGGTCGTCCATCAGGTTGATGAAGTTGTGGAGGTTGTCGCCGAGCATCGAGGCCAGGAAGCCATCTCCGAACGTCTTCATCAGCTTCTGCGCAGTGGCTTCGCCGATCGTCGGGATACGCTTCAAGGCCCGCAGCACGGCCGAGGACTGATCGTTGCCGGACAAGGTTCGCGGGCGAACCAGTGTCCACATAGCGGTGTCGCAGACACCGCATCTGCGTCGGACTTCCTCCGCCTCCAGCTCCAGAGCATTGATCGGCTCGCCGTCCAGGTTGTTGACGACCGTCCCGCAGTGCGGGCAGGCCCCCATGACGCCGTACCGGGTGCGCTTGCGTGTGAATGAAGGCCTCCAATGGAAGCCCATGCGCATGCGCACCCTGCCGATGATGAAGAATTCCTGGCCAGATGCCGGCACGCCCAACTGCTCGCGCAATTTGATGAGTTTGAGCAGCGTATCAGGGCCGTTGAGCACCCAGACCTTCGCGCCTGCGACAGTTTCAAGAATCTCGCGTCGCCACTTGTAGACCAGGTGTGGCGGACTGAGGACGAGGGTGCGGCGATAGCCTTCGGCGTGGAGAACGGCCGCCAGCGCGATGCCGACGGTGGTTTTGCCCGTGCCCATTTCGCCATTGACGATCGCGGCCCGCTCGCCATGGTTGGCGAGCAGCTCGGCGGCGGCATGGACGACTTCTGCCTGGGCAGGGAACAGCTTGCGCTTGAGACCGGCCAGCACGAGCTGACGGTGGGCGTGCGGCGTACCGCTGTAGACGGGTGGATTGGCCCGGTTGAGCGAGTCCAGCAATTCGTCGCCGAACTCGGCGACGAAGTCTTGCAGGCTCAGGGAGAGCTCGCTGGATGCGGGATCGAAAAGGTCGCCGGTCGTGGGCGAGGTGTCTGCGGCGGGCGCCGCTTCGAGTTGCATGGTCATGGTGATGCTCCAAAGAAAAGGGGCGCGCACCGTCCCTGAGGGCCGATGAATGCCCCAAGGGGATGAAAGCGAAGTTGCGACCTATGGCCGCCGTGGTTGGATCAGTACTCGCTGGGTAGCAGCAGCGTGGTGACGCTGCGATCCCACTCGGTGATGACCCAGATCTTCAGGTCGGTGGTGACCTGGTAGGAAGAGAACAGGCGATCTTCACCCGATTGCAGCGCGGCGTCGTTCTGTTGCCGGTCGCTGTCATCGAGATCGTCCCAGTCACCGCTGAGATGGCGGCGCAGGTACGGGGGTGGGATTGAGTCGACCCTGACGGATCAGCGCATCCACGCCTGAGGTCACGACCATCTGGCCGGGGTTGAAACGCCGCGTGGGGCTGGCGCTGATGAAAACTGCTTCGGTTGCCATGGGGCCTCCTGGATAGGGAGAGCGGGCCATGGCACCCAATCGGGGCGACATGGCCCCAGTGGGTTGATGAATGGTGCGGGTCTACCGAGTCAGTTCTCGGAAGCCAGCACGATGTGGGTGGCACTGCGATCCGCTTCGGTGAAGATGCGGATGCGCTGGCCATTGGTTGCGACATAGAACGATTCGAGCTTGGCCTCGGATTGGATTCCCGCGATGTTCGCTTCCCATTGGTCAGCGGGAACATCGCCCCAATCGCCGCGGGCGTGACGCCGCAGAAACTGGAACGGTTCTTCGGTGCCGGCACGAATCAGGCGATCGACGCCTTTGCTGATGATCAGCGCCCCGATGGGGAACTGCAGTTGGTGGATGTAGGTGTCAATCCTGATCGACGCCATCGATAGTCCTCCTTGGTGATTTCATTGGGCCACAACAGCGCGAGCGATGTGAAGCGCGTCCGCCTTCGAGCGCGCTACAGCCTTCTGCTCAGTGGATGGTGATGACTTGCCCCAGTGAGGCCGAGTCGGGAGACAGGTCCCATGCGCGGATGACCGGCACGAACTTGTCCGTGAGGATGCGTGTCTCTGCGATGGAGCCATCGTCGCGCTCGCGGTGCTCGACGGCGGTGGCCTTGCGCTTGTAGGTGTCGCCCTTGACGGCCAGGATGCGGCCGCTTTTGGACTGCACGACACCCGAGACGGCGCCAGCCGCAAGGGCCAGTGCCAGGTGCCAGTGGGACAGAGCACGTGCCGGGGCACGCAGGGATTGCTGGGCAGCACCAAGGTGTGTCTCGAATGCGGGCCAAAGGCCCTGCAGCCGGTTCACTTCCTCGGCGAACTGCGCCGGCTCCATGCTGATCCGGTAGAAATGCTCCGGCTCGACCGAGGTCGTGGGAACCACATATGGCAGCGATGTCCACTCGGACGGAAGTTCATCCGCCTCGACTTCACCTTGCCCGATCTGTAGCAATCGGGCCCGGACTGCCTTGGTGTCGTCACCGACCAGCTCGCGCTGGCGGATCCGACGTCCGAATACGACCACCTGCTTGAACTGCGTATCCACCGCACGGTGGATACTCAGATCGGTGAAGTGTCGCGTCAGCCACCCGACCAGTTCGGCGTCGAGCACATAGGACGGCACGATGAAAACCAGGATGCCTTCGTACTGCAGCAGCTGCAGCGTCTTCTGGTAGAACAGCTTCTCCAGCCTGGCGCGGCCCTTGCCTTCGTAGCCGATGTTGCCATTGGCATCCTTGGACAGGTCGCCGTAAGGAGGGTTGAGCCACAGCAGGCTGAACGACTGGCGCGAGACCAGCGTGTCCATGAGGTCACCGTGGATGCAGTGATCGACCAGAAGCCGTGCGTGATTGGCACGTTCCTGGTCGTACTCCACGGCGTACGCGCGGACCTGCGCATGCCCGAGGGCATGTGCGGCTTCCGCGATGGCCACACCTTCACCTGCGCAGGGATCGAGGATGCACATCGGCCCATCGCTGGGCGCCAGTGCGCTGAGCGCTCGTTCGAGCGTGGATTCGTCGGTCGGGTAGTACCCGTTCTTGGCGAAATTGCGGGCGAGCCGCGGGAACATCAGTGCCATGGTAGTCTCCTGATTGGCGGGGGGATAAAGGTCGGATGCGCGCGCAGAACGCACATCCGTGACGGGCGGATCAAGCCACCGCTTCCATTGGCAGCTCGGCGTGAGCCGGTACCGGGTAGGCGGTCAGGACGCCGCGGCGGATCAGTTCGCCCAGGTCATCGGTGAGAACCGGGACATCGAGCCCGATCCGAAAGCCCTGCAGCGGACCAAGGGCCACCGGCAGGGTTTGGAGCATGTCGCGCTCGCGCAGCAGTGCCAGTACCGGCGCTTGCCAGTGGTCCAGCAGCGGCAGTGGACATGTGTCCTTGACCAGGTGCCACAGGCGCAAGGTGGGATCGGCCGAGGCACGCGGCAGCAGCGCGAGCGCGCTGGCCGTGGCTTTGTCCGGACGGGTGCAGCGCCGGTCGAACAGCCATAGATTGACCATCGAGCCGAACAGCGTGCGGCGATAGGAGCGTGTCAGACGCTTTTCCAAGCGGTCGACCGATCCGACGAACACGGGGATGGAGCTCCCTTGATCGGTGATGAGGTGGAATTGCTCCAGCCCATCTTCGTCGCGGCCCAGCGTCAGCCGGGCCAGGAACTGCTGGATCGCGGTATCCCGCGCCCAGATCGAGAGAAAGATCAGATCGCCCTGATCGCTGCAAACGCATGCATCGGCCATGAGGTCGCTGCATTCATCGATGCGGTACAGGGGGTTGGAAGATGAAGGTTCAGGCATGGTGGCGTCCTCGATGAAATGAGGGGCAGCACCGCCCGCAGGGGCAGTGATGCCCCGAAAGGGATGAAGGAATGCGGACTACTCCGGCTCGAAGTCCCTGGCGTGCGGGTTGAAACGCAATGCACGTCCTGGGGTACGAATCGGCGTGAAGTCCTGGTGGTACACGTTGATGAGATAGCGGTCGCGGTAGCCGATGGCTTCCTGCGCCTGTGCCTCGGTCAGGCCGGCCTGGATGAAGTCCTCAACCAGTTCCTCGTCTGAGGAAACCTCGTTGTTGGACAGCTGGTCTTCGACCTGGCCCAGCAGCTCGGACGAGAGGGATTGCAGCGAAGTGTCCATCGCGTCCTCCTTCAGGCCACGGCCAGTTGCGACAAAGCTGCTGGCCGGCGCCGCTGAGCGTGATAGGCCCGAACCTTCTCGCGCCAATCGGGCGAGATCTCTTTGGCCATCTCGAGATAGCGCAGCGGGCAGGTGTAGTAGTACGGTGACATGGACTCGTCCATGCCCTTGTACCCCCACTGACCGCCACTGCGTTGGAGCAGGTCGCAGCGGATGTAGCACAAGGACTCGCCGGGCGCGAGATCCTGGTGAACGCCTTCGGCCTTGGCCGTGATCTCGACAACGGACCACAGCACGTTGCCACGCAGCGTATGCGCGATGATGCGGACGCTGGCGCGCTCGCGGTCTTCGGGTTGGATGAGGTCCCGGATCAGTTCTGACCGGGTGCGTGATGAGAAAAGCCAGCCCATAATGAAGTTCTCCTGCAAGAAAATGCCGGAGTCCTCCCTGGCGGGACGGAGCCCCGGCGGGTGGATGAAGATGCCGCGGATGCGGCGAGGCAGATCAGGCGGCCTGTTGTTCGGGCCGGTTCCACTGCTGTGACTTGAAGTCGAGGGCGTAGCCCAGTTCGCCCAGCCGGGCGATCTGTGCACGCAGGGTGCGGCGGTCGATGGTCGAATCCAGTTTCACGGAGTCGCCCAGCGGCCACAGCAGGCCGAACAATGCGGCATCGTCACTGTCGGGGCCGCCGGAGGCAGCCACGGTCGCAGATGGCGCATCCACACCAAAGGGCGTGGTATCGATCAGCGGATCGGCCGAGGCCTGCACAGGATCGGCAGCAGGCTTGACCGCCGGCGTAGCCGATGGCTGAGCCACGTCCTCGTCCAGCGGATCGACCTCTTGCGTGGCGAAGCTGCGAGCCTCGTCCTTGCTCAGCCGGTCCAGGCCCGAAAGGGTCATGCCGTCCAGGTTGGCGCGGATTTCGAAACGCATTCCGCCGGCCGTGGGATAGGCCTTGGGATAGATGAAGCGGATGTGGAACTCCCCGTCGTACTTGCCTTCGGGGTACTGCTCCAGCTCTGCATCCTTGACCGCGAACTCACCGATGGCGGTGACCAGGCGGCCGACATTGAACCGGCCATTGCGGCCGTTGATGGTGCGCAGCGTGAGCTGCCCGGGGACGATGAGGGGTGCGCTGGACTTCGGGGCTGATTTGGCCGCCATGATGTGCTCCTTCGATGATTGGGGGGATCGCGAGATCCAAGGGAAAAAGAAACGGACCGCGCCCGCGAGGGGCGTGGTCCGTGCGGCGCTAGGCCTTCAGTTGGCGCATGCCATCGGCCAGCATCCACAACGCCCGGTTCAGGCGCAGGTTCTGGTCGATGCCTTGCACTTCGCGGGTACGCTGCCGGCGTCCATTGGACGTGCGTGCCGTCAGGCCACCCTTGACCATGTTTTCCTGGATGCGGTTGAACACCGACCAGAGGTCCGGTCGTCGATCGTCGAAGCGCCGGGGCGCAAGCAGTTGAGTCTCCGAGACAGGCGCAGGCCTGGTCGGATCGTCGTACTTGAGCGCCAGTGCGGAGCGCGCGAGGATTTCCTCTTCCCCTGTTTCCAGGGTGATGACGCGCATGGCGTCTCGCGACGCCTGCACCTGCTCGAAGCCCTGGAGGACCTCGTAGGCGCCTTCGATCACCTCACCCGCCACGTCGCCCTTGTGGGGGACACGGATGTCGGCAGTGGTTTCACCGCAGACCAGGCCGTTGTGGCAGACGAAGCGGAACATGCCAGCCAGCATCTGATAGCTGCTGGTGCCGTCATGGCTATTGAGCAAGATGATCTCGTTGGCTTCCGAGCCATTGATCTGGCTCGCATGGCGCATGCGGATCATGTGCTTGGTGAACTCGCGCCGGTCCTCGTTGCGGACACGGGTCTGGCACACCATGAAGGGCTCGAAGCCCTCCTGACGCAGCTTGGTCAGCACAGTCGCGGTCGGTATGTAGGCATACCGCTCGGATCGGCTTCCGTGGGGAGCGTCAGCGAAGATGGAAGGGGCAACAGCACGGATCTGGTCGTCCGACAAGGGACGATCCGCGCGCAGCACCGGGGAACGATGGGCAAAGCGGGTTGCGAGAGACATGGCAATTCTCCTGGGATAAGACGTGCATCTGCCCGGGCCGGATGGCCTGGCCTGACGCTAGGGATAAAAAGCGCGAACGCGTGCACCTCCCCGAAGGGAGGGCACGGATCAGGTGGGAGAAACGGTCAGGCCCCGGAGTGGAGCCTGGCGTGGGTCAGAACGAAGCCGCCATTGCCGGTTCGTGGTCGACCGCTTCAGCTTCGGGCTCGCGCGGGGCGGGCTCGGTGGACTGGGCGGCGTCGCCGCTTTCGGCAGTGCCCTTGGCCTCGGTCGCTTGCGCGTCCGGGGTTGCAGCTGCTTCGGCATTGGCTGCAGCAGCCGGATAGACCTGCTGGCCATCGACCTTGATCAGACCGATGTGGACCAGCGTTGACTCCAGGCTCACGCCCGGTTCGCCGGCTCGTTCGCCCTTGGTGCGCACGTACGGGTCAGCCCGCATGTCGTTCAGCCGGAAGGCGATCAGGACCTTGCGTTCAGCCTCGATGGCCTGAACGCAGCGACGGACCAGGTGTTGGGCGTCGGTGGTAGCGACGATGGTGTCGAAGTAGCGATACTCCGGTTCACCGACCGGGCCGGTCAGCGCGCCGATGGAGCAAGACAGGAACGGATCGCGATCCTTGGGAGTGACCTCCTTCGGACGGCTCAGGTAGCCGATGCCGCGGGTGATGAGCTCGTGTTGCTCGATCTTTGCCAGTTCGGCGCGATCGATCACCTCGGCTTTCAGCAGGCGCCCCTTGAGGCTCGCTGCCACTTCACCCTGACGTTCACCGCTGGGGCGGATGAACGCATCGCCCCACAGGTCGCCGAGCCGGAAACGGACCAGCGGACGCTGCTTGGGATCATCGATGCCGACGTAGGACTGAACCAGCTTCTTGGCCTCGGTGCCGGACACCTTGACATCGAAGTAGCGGATGGACGGCTCCTTGGCGGAACCAACCAGGGCTGCGATCGTGCAAGCCAGGAACGGCTGTGCGCGGCGGCCCCCTTTGACGGGAACCTCACGGGCACGCTGCAGGTAGCCGATGCCGGAGGTGTGGAGGTCGAAATAGGATTTCTCGTTGGACGTGGTGCTCATGGTGAATCTCCATAGGAAAAGAGCGGAGACACACCAACCCCACGATGCGGGGAGAGGTGCGTAACCCCGCGATGGGTTGAGAACGGCAAATGCATCCACCACCGGCGAGCCGGTGGCCGTTCGCGCATGGATGCGGTGCGAACTGGCGTGGTCACGCAGCAGGTGCTGCGCCGCAACCTCGAAGACCGATGGTTGCCTGGCATGTCGCTGACAACGTCAGCAAGCATGGACGCAGCGTCACACCACGCGCGCCGGGCCGCCACGACCAATGGGAAATGCTCCGCGCCCGCTTTGCGCAGGCCAAAAAGAAAGAGCCTTCGACTGGCGAAGGCTCTTTGGAATGCTGGGTCAGTGGTCTGGTGCGGTGGGTGCCACGGCCTGCAGCGACAGGTGCGTGGGCGAGGCCGACAGCACCAGGTCATCGGTGCTGTTCAGGATGCGTGTGAGCACGCCTTCGTTCGGGTCGAAGAACTCGCCGAAGTCGTCGCCGCCCAGCTCGATGCGCGCCAGTTCCCACCAGTCATCGAACGGATCGACATCCGGGTCGCAGCCAACTGCATAGGCAATCAGCTTCTGGCGCTTATCGGGCCTGCGCTCGCCATGTTCGGCGAGCCAGTACACGCCCTGGTCCTTGACCAGGATGACGCGGCATTGGTTGGCGATGGCCTCGGCCAGGACAGGTCGAAGCGCACTGCCTTTGAAGAGCAGAGTCATGAGATATTCCTTCACAGGGTTGGATGAGGCACGAGCACGAGCCACCGCCAGGGCGGGTGGCTCGGTCGGGGTCCAGCAGTTAGTGGGAGGTGGCCTTGCGACCGGAGATGGACTGGACCTGGATGCGGCGCCAAGAGCCATCGTCGATCAGATGTGCCAAGGTGTCGCCGAGCATGTCGAAGTACACCTCGTCGCACCGCTCGACGCATTCGCCGTCGCGGTGCAGTTCGATGGCATAAACATCGTCACCGCGCAGATACAGCACGCTGACGCGGCCGACGAACTTGCCGGTGGCCACGTTGAAACTGATCGTCGGCGGAGTACGGATGATGTTCTCCGGTGACGGGTCGACCAGTGTGAAGTCGCTGGCGTGGGCATCGACCAACATGTGGCTGATGGTGCGATGCCGGTCCGGTGCGGGCATCGACTCCAATTGCTCGATGAGCTGCTGAAGTTCGAGGCACTCCGGCTTTACCACCGGCAAGAGCGCCGGTGCCGAACCGAGGACCAGGCGGGTGACCTTGTACGGCGTCCCGTCCGAAGCATGTTCCACGACCTCTTCCGGGGTGTCGGCGCGCAAGCCATCAAAGCGACGGCGTGCGTAGGGTTGGACAGCGACCTTGGCTCCTTCGACAGGGATGTCGGTGACCAATTCTCGGTCCAGCACCGCGAACTGCGTGCGGCCGATCTTGACGACGATGGCCTCGTCGGTGGTCGCAACGACCTTGCCCTCGAAGGGCTTGGGGTCGATGCGAAAGCCCAGGGCGGATTCCTTGGGTTGGCCGTCGAAGATGTTGAACTGGAAGCTACGTGCAGTGCGTGGCAGGTGGCCGGCGACCAACAAGGGAAGCTGCTGGCGAATGGCTTGGTGATCCATGGTGGAGTCTCCTGAAACAAAAACGGGACTCCCCAACCGCAAGGGATGGTTTGTCCCTTGGGGTGGATTGGCTGAACGACATGCGTTCGGAGGATTGATGCAGCCAGTACGCCGATGGCGCACCGCGGTCTTGATGGCCTTGACCGCCTGGGATGTTGACGGCTACGCCGACGAACACATGTGCAGCGTGACATTGGGCGGGGCCAGGCGCGCGGGCTAAACTGAATCTAGCGGCGACCGTATTGAATGCTGTTGGCCAATCTCCTGGAGGCGCGTTGGCTCACTTTAGGAGCGTGCTCGATCAGGCCTCATTCTGCTCAGAACAACACCGAGCCTTGCACATGACAGCAACGACAGACATCGGAGACCTGCAGGCACCGCAATGGGAAGTGCAGCGGCTATTGGGTCGATGCCTGCTGCGGATTCAGCAGTACGAGCGCCTGATGAAGGCCATCGTGGCGCACCATGATCTGTCCGGCCCTGCCGCAGCGCTGGAGGCCATTCGCGCTGCCCGCATGCAGGATGTCGCGACGAAGACCCTGGGCACCCTGGTCGGCCAGCTATTCGGCTCCTACGTAGTGACCGATTCGGGCACTGAAGATGAACTGGCTGATCCTGGAGATGGTGAGGTTGCGACGGTGCGCATGCGACTTCAACTGAGCATGGGTGACGAGGACTACCAGCGCACGCAGGCTGATCTGCGCGACCTGGTGGCGTTGCGCAATGGCCTGGTGCATCACTTCATTGATCGGCACGACCTATGGTCCGTACAGGGCTGTCGCAGTGCGCGGGAAGCATTGGTCTCGGCTTACATGCGCATCGATCAGCACTTTGAGCAACTGCGCGGGTGGGCCGAGCACATGGAACAGGCCCGGCGCCTGGCGGCCGAGTTCGTGCAGTCCAGCGCCTTCCATGAGTTGGTGGTCAATGGCATCGCGCCAGATGGCTCCATTGACTGGGCGGCGTCGGGCATTGTTCGCGCCTTGCGCGAAGCGATGGACGAGCTTGCCGAAGACGGCTGGACGCCCGTAGCAATTGCTGGCCGCTGGGTCCAAGCCAGATATCCGGACCAAGTGCCAACCAAGTATGGCTGCAGCAGTTGGCGGCAGGTGGTTCACGAGTCACGCCTGTTTGAGCTTCGCTACCGGGATGTCGATGGTCGGCGCGCGGGGTACTACAGGGCACGTGACGTCTACGTCCCCAAAGAGTGAGGGTTCTTAGTCCTTACAAAGAAAAGCCCCTCATGGTGAGGGGCGTGAAGTGGGGGGTGATAGCTGACGCGGTAGCGGGGGCTCTAGGCCTGCTCCTCAATGATCGGAAGACCCTCAAGAACTGCTGCGTCTGCATCGAGAACCAGCATGCGCACGTCCGCCTGGCCTGCCAGATGCAACAGGTCGATCAGTTCCTCTGGAACGCCCTTGGCGCGATGTTCTGCACGCAGCTCTTCAGTGGTGATGCCTTCGACGTATTGCAGATTCGTGTCCGTCCAGGGGGTGGCAATCAGCTTGATGCCGACGGCCGGGCTGTATGGGATACGAAATGCCACGAAGAGAAACGCCGTCGGTGTTGCGATGTCGGCGAGCTCGCAGAGGAATCGGCCTGCTTCGTCGGTGATGTGCGCAGTGCTGATCTCCCAGCACCGGCTGTAGAAGCCGGTCTCGAATGTCAGAGTACGCACAACCTCCTGCGCAGATTCCCGGGTCTGGCTGTCGCCAACATGGATGAGCGATCCTTCGACACTCTTGCCGTAGATGCTGTGAAAAACCGCCAGGATGGTTCCGCTGCCACCGCAGTTGGCATCCAATTCTTCGGATATCAGCTGGCTGTCAGTGACCAGCGCATACTCCTCATTGAATATGCAGGCATGCAGGGCGACCTGGTCATCAGGTAAGAGGCGCTGAGACGGGTGCAGCGGAACGAACGTTTGCGGATGGCGATCGTCATAACTGACCACCGCCACGCGTCGAATCTCGAAGCCGTAGTAGCCGCGAGCAAAGGGATTGATCTTCTGGATCATGGTGACATTCTCCGGTGAGGTTGAAAAGGAGCCAACCCCCACCGGGGCATGGCCCCGAGGGAAGGAAATGCACCGCGGTCAGGCGGTGTTTGAGGTGGATATTCAGCGCCGAATGATTTCGGCTCTACTGCAGCAGTGCGGATAGCCGGTGTTGCGTTTGAGCACGCGCCGATTCGTCCTGGATACCGGCAAGCAAGCGCCGAACTTCACGCGTGAAGTGGTTGGCGACAGCGTCCAGGTCCTGCTTGAGCAAAGCCTGGCGGATGGCATCACCGAACTGCAGGGCCTGGCTCGAAGCGCTGTATGCCTCGAACTCCTTGCTGAAGAACTGAGCGTCGCCTCCGAAGTTGAAGAGACGTGGTTTGCTGCAGTGCCAGCAACCCTCGAAGCGGATTTCCTGAAGGCCGTGGCCATCATCGAATCGGGTCGCGATCAGGAACAGTGCATCAAGATCCGCGGCATCCTCGAATTGATGGTGCTCGATTAGATGCGCCAGTGCTTCGTCCTGGTCGGCGCCGAAATGCAGGGACAGGCTCGCCAGCAGCGGTTCGACTGTCTGGGAATCGTCGGGTAGCGGCAGGCCAAGCGAGGTGGCCAGCTCCGACAGTCCTTCGCAGAGGTCTTCCCAGCTCGGGTTGTTGTCCTCGGCAACGAGCGCGATGTAGGCTTGTCCTTCGCCGGGGTAGGAAGCGTCGAGCTTGAAGCCGCCGAACAGCGCGGAGATGACGGGGGTGACCCGGTCGAGGACGAGAACGCCGGTGGCGTCGTAGTAGTTGTTTGCCATGACTGGCTCCTTGAGGTTAGAGCGGAGCCAGCCCTTGCGGACATGACATCCGCGAGGAAGGGCCTGATGCATGCCGCATCGGGCCGAGAGGTGGAAGGCGAGTCAGTCGCCGAAGTCGGTGGTGTCGCCCAGTGCCTTCTGCACTTCGATGAGGCCGCAGTTGGCAAGGACGTACAGCTGGTTGTAGTCGTCGCCCGTCGGTGCCTGTTCGGCGTCGTTCAGGCGGCTGTCCAGATCGACGATTTCCTGACGGACCGAGCGGGCCAAGGCCAAGGGTTCGGGCGCTTCGTCGGCGATCGACTCGCCCAGCGCGGTGAGCACGATGCGGGGAGACAGGGCATCCGCGAGAGACTCGAAGACGGTGGGCGTATCGCCGCGGCAGATGGCCTCGGCTATGCTCTGACCGATGGCAAACCTTGTGATTTCGCTATCGTCGGCGCCTTCGGTGTCGTAGTCCACGACAACAAATGGCGGCACCGGAAGATGGCGGGGCCAGTCTTGAACGACGACGGCCTGGACCAGGCCGCCTTCGAGGACGACCGCAAAGGAGGGAGTTCGGGACATAGTGTTGCTCCTATGAAAAGAAGGAGGGACACCGCCCCGAAGGGACGAATGTCCCTCGTGGGTATGAAAGAAGTTGCGGAGGTTGGCTTGGTGGGGCTTACCAGCCGCTGTAGTTCAGCACCAGGTCGGCGATGACCTGACGACGCTCCAGATCCAGGCCGCCGAGATCGGCAAGCCCTTCAAATCCACAACGGCGCAGCATCGCAGCACCCTCACGGGCGTTGTAGAAGCTGACCATCGCGGACAGGAACATGCGCTGACCGCTGCTCAGAACGCCGAGAGCATCGTTGAGCGTCAGCATGTTGGGACGGAGATCCCACTTGCTGGTGGCGTGCTGCAGGCCTTCGTGGGTACCGTTGCCAAACCACTCGGGTCCTGCGATTTCGGCGCCGCGTTTCCAGGCCTGAAAGAATGCGTCTGGAGCGCATGCGAAATGCCGCTCTTCCCGCATGATCTGATCAACGACTTCTGGGGGCAGAAGCTGGTCCATGGTGTATCTCCTTGATGAGGGATCAGGGGTTGGGCAACTGGGTCCAGCCGCCTCTTTCGAGGGCACGCTGAGCGGTAGCCGCGCTTCGGAAGTACTCGTTCGATTCGCGAGACACGGGGCCTTCGCTGTCGCGGGTGCCGATGTAGTGGCCCGCTGCGCTTTGCATGACTTCAAGCGGCAGGTACTTGCCGACGTAGGTAGACCAAGGCCAGATGGCCGAAAGAGGCGCGGAGAGACATGGACGGCTCCTAGGTGACAGCGAGACGGCCGTGCCCCTGTCGGGATGGCAGTTCCCGCGAGGGTTGAAGAAAGGAAGATGCATCGACGCCTGGATGGCGTTCGTCCGCGGGCCGATGCGATGGCGGACTGGTGGATCTCAGGGAGGGGATTCCCTGCGCAGCCGGAGGATCCTTGCTGCTGGCATGGTGCTGACAACGTCAGCGACACATGCGGGAAGCTTTGCCCAAGCAGAAGGTGGAGTCAGGGAGCAATCGGAACCCGCGTGGTACCGGATTCATCGCGTGTCGAGTACCTGAACTCTCTTGCGACCGCACAAAAAAAAGCCCCCGGAGATCCGGGGGCGCTGTGGTGGATGAGGGGTGGGATTCGGAGGTAGCTGCTAGCTGCTGCCAGCTTTCCGTCCGTGTCGAAGGTCGGTTGAACAACAGCACGCGATTGGGCCGGCAGCCTGCGCAACGTGCGGCATCGCATAAGGAATTTTGCGAACCGCACCGGTAGCCCGTGCCATCGGAAGCGACGTGGACGTGCTAGCGAATTGAAGACCTTCGGCGATATTCACCTATCCCTGAATCTATGCGGCCGAAAAAGCGGGGCGCCGCATCTGCCACAACATCCAGACAATCCCCAGACCCACGGCCACCGCACCGACCCATGCCGTACTGGTCAGGCCCATCGCCTCCAGACTGGCGCCGCCCAGCAGTGAACCCAGCGCGATGCCGCCATTGAAGCCGGCGATGTTCAATCCAGCCGCCACTGCTGGTGCTTGCGGCGCTTGGGCATGCGACAGCCCGATTACTCGCGCCTGCAAGGCCGGCACCGCCGCATAGGTCAGCGCCCCCAGCAACCCGGTCAGCAGCACCATCAGCGGCAAGGATGAGGCCGACAGCCAGATCGCCAGCAGCGCCGCTACCAAGCCGACCAGCACGGTCATCACGGCCGCATCCGCGCCTTTGCGGTCCGTCAGCCGTCCGCCCCACACGTTGCCGATGGCCGCCATGACGCCGTAGCCCAGCATCAGCAGGCTGCTGGTGCGCTCGGTGACGTACGTGACCTGCAACAGAATGGGCGAGATGTAGGTGTAGAGCGCGAACGATCCCGCGTAGGCCAGTACGGTGATGCCGGCGCCGGCCAGCAGACGCGGGTTGAACATGGCTTTCAGGCCGTCCATCGCGTTGGCCTGCGCAGAAGCATCGTTGTCGTCCTTCGGCATCAGGGCCAGCAGGCCGAGGAATCCGATGGCTCCACTCGCGGCCACGGCCATGAAGATCACCTGCCAACTCCACACACTGCCCAGGTAGGTGCCGAGCGGCACGCCCAGCGCCAGGGCCAGCGTCAGGCCGCCGAACACCACGGCCACCGCCGCACCGGCCCGGTGCCGCCCCGCCAGTTGCGTGGCGACGCTGGACGCCACGGCCAGGAACACGCCATGCCCCAGGCCTGACGCGAAGCGAGCCACCAACATGGGCGTCAGCGCATCAGACAGGCTGACCACCGCGTTGCCCAGCGTGAACAGCCCCATCGCCACCAGCAGCAGGCGCTTGCGCGGCCAACGCGTAGCCAGTGCCGTGAGGCCCGGCGCACCGATCACCGCGCCCAGTGCATAGGCTGTCACCGCGGTACCAACCTGGCTGACGCTGGCGCTCAGGTCAGCGGAGATGGTGGACACCAGGCCGATGGTGACGAACTCGGTAAAGCCCAGGGCGAACGCGCAGAGCGCGAATACATAGATGACAAAAGGCATGCGCTCGTTCATGCCTCAGGCCCGCCCTGCCGCCAACAGCTGCAGCATCGCTTCGGCGACGCCCTTGGCCGACGCCGGGTTCTGCCCTGTCACCAGTCGCTCGCTCACCACCACCTGCGCCTGGAAGTTCGGTGCGGGAATGTGGCGAGCGCCGCGCTCCTGCAAGGTGTCCGCGAGCAGGAACGGCACTGTGTCAACCAGGCCGACCGCGCGTTCCTCGTCGTTGGTGAAGGCCGACACGTCCTTGCTATCGACCAGATATCGGCCGTCGGACAGCTTGAGGTTCACCAGGCCGGCCGGGCCGTGGCACACCGCTGCGACCACGCCCCCGCGCTCATAGATGTTGGCAGCAATCGCGGCCAGTTCTGCATTGTCGGGGAAGTCCCACATGGTCGCGTGGCCGCCGGCATAGAAGATCGCGGCATATGCATCGGCATCGACCTGGGGCGGTGCCAGCGTGGTTTCGGTGGCGCCGCGCAGCGATGCATTGTTCCAGAACTCGGCATTGACCGGATCTTCCAGATCGAGGCCATCCACGTGCGTCCTGCCGCCCTTGGGGCTGACGAAATCGACGGCATACCCGTCATTGGCGAGTACCCGGTGTGGGTGCGTTACCTCGGACAGATAGAAGCCGCTGGGCGCCGCGTCGGCGGCATCGGTGAGCCCCTTGCGGTCGTGACTAGTGAGGACGAAAAGAATGCGCTGGGTCATTTGAAACTCCTGTCGGGCTGCTCTGCGGGGCGCACCTCCAAAGGGAGCATGGAGACGGCAGCATGGGGGACAAAGAGTGTCAGTCTCGCGGATTCGGTATATCCTTTAAATGACCATAATAGACAAACACTTTCTACGAAACGACCCAAATGGCCCTGCGCAACCTCGATGACCTTGCGGTGTTCGTGCATGTGGTGGAGCGCCAGAGCTTCTCCGCCGCCGCGCGCGACCTGCATCTGGCGCCCAAGACCGTGAGCAAGCAGATCGCCCGGTTGGAACAGGCGCTGGGCACCACGCTGTTCGAGCGCAACACACGCAACCTGCGCATCACCGACGAAGGCCGTGCCATCGCCGAACGGGCGCGCGTGGCGCTGGGAGTGCTGGAAGAAGTGCAGGAACTAGCGACTGGCGGCAGCCGGGAACTGAGCGGCATCATTCGCCTGACGGCGCCTATGCCGTTCGGCCGCAAGTTCGTGGCCCCGGCAATCCACGACTTCTGCCGATTGCATCCAAGGGTCGGTTTCGACCTGCGTTTGTCCGATCAGGTGCAGGATCTGTACAGCGGCGACCTAGACTTGGCGATCCGCATGGGCGAGCTGGCCGACTCGCGGCTGGTGGCGCGGCGAGTGGCCGGCAACCGGCGCGTCCTGGCGGCATCGCCCGCTTACTTGAAGGCGCAGGGAACCCCTGCAACGCCGGAAGACCTGGCGCAGCACAGCTGCTTGGTGTTCGCCTATCCGGGGTTGCTGCAAAACACCTGGCCGCTGCGCAAGAGCCGCCGGGAAAAGTCCGTTACCGTCAGCGGCACGCTGTGCAGCGACAGCGGCGATGTGCTGCATGCGTGGTGCTTGGCCGGGTTGGGCATCTCGTTGCGCGAAACCTGGGACATCCATGAGGAACTGCGCAACGGGCGGCTGATGCGCGTGCTGCCGGAGTGGGAAGCCGCGCTCTCGAAGATCAGCATCGTGCGGGCGAGGCGCGAACCCGTGCCGCGCAGGCTGACGGCGTTCAGCGATTTCCTGTTCGAACGTTGGCATAACGCGCCGTGGGATCGGTGACACTGTTCGCAGGCATTGGCCGGTTACAGGTTGCGCGACCACAAAGTGCTGAAGTAGGCAATAGTATTCTTTACGTGTTGTTCTCAACCGCGCTTGGTACGGCGCGAGAAGCTGCCGGAGGCCATCGAGCCTCCGACTCAAGACAAGGTCACCACCCATGGGCTGCACAGGGTTCGGTCGTCGGTAGAACCGTCCACTGTTCCAGCATTCACACCCGACCCATATCGTGGCTGGGGTCGGTATTGCCTGGCGCACATCCGCGCACAAAAGGCGCCCGTTGATTCGCCGGCGGGCTCCGGCACTGAATACCGTCGACCTTGAGGGGTCTCCTGGTAGCTCGCGTAACGCCATGCTTGCAAGCCACCAGGAGACCCCTCCCTGCGGACGTAGAACTGCCGATCAGGAGAATGCGCGAGGGCGCGATTCGCGTAGAAGTAACCTTCTCGCCCCATGGACCGTTCGGTCTGCTGAGGCGCGCACACCATTGCAGAAGGAGTCGTGCGCTGGTTGTCCCGCTGGGAGGCGGGACGGACTGCCATGTCGCCGGGCGGGCCGACATGGTGGTGGGATTCAAGGCACTTCCAAGGCACTTCAGGGCGCCTTCGGCTTGCTGCGCTTGCGCGTGCCGCCAAGTGCGCCCTTGCCGGTGTCGATGGGCAACGTACCCTTGCAATCTGGATACCGGCTGCAGGACCAAAATGGTCCGCTCTTGCCGGTGCGTTGGCGTGTCGGGGCGCCGCAGTCGGGACAGGCTGGCCCCTGCGGGACCTTGATTGCCAAGCTGGTGCCGCGATACTGCTGGATCAACTGTGCGATCCAGGAAGACTGTTTTTCGATGAACGTGTCGAGGTTGAGTTGCCCCGACTCGATCATGTCCAGGGCCTGTTCCCAGATCGCCGTTGTCCCTGGATCCGCAATGGCGGCGGGCACGGTATCGATCAGGGTATATGCCGCATCCGATGCGCGGATCGCCCGGCCCTTCTTCAGCAGATATCCGCGCCCGAGCAGGCCTCCGATGATGTTGGCGCGGGTGGCTTCAGTGCCAATGCCCACGGTGTCCTTGAGCTTCTGCTTCAACCTCGGATCGGAGACCAGCTTGGCCACGCCCTTCATCGCTTTGACCAACTCGCCCTGCGTGTAGGGCTTGGGTGGCAATGTTTTCATGGCCTTGAGTTCGGCCCGCTCGACCCGGCACTGCATGCCGTTCGATAGCGTCGGCAGGATCTGAGCGCGCTGAGCGGGCTCGTCGTCCGGGGCATCCGGGCCGCAGTTGATCAGCGCCAAACGCCAACCCAACACCACGACCTGCTTGCCCGTGGCCTGCATCGATTCACCGGCCGAGGATAAGAGCGCGACGGTGCGGTCATACTCGTGGTGAGGCATGAACTGGGCGAGGTAGTGGGCGCGAATCAAGCCATAGACTGCCTGCTCCTTCTCCGACATGGCCGATAGCCTGGCTGGCTCCATGGTGGGAATGATGCCGTGGTGGGCGGTGATCTTGTCGTCGTTCCAGGCGCGGGATACCTGGGCGGGATCGAGCTTGGCAACGATCGCGCCGAGAGTCGGGTCAGTCGCGACCAGCGCGCTCAGAACAGCTGGTGCTTCAGCCAGCATGGATTCGGGCAGGTAGCCTGAATCCGAACGAGGGTAGGTGGTGGCCTTGTGGGTCTCGTAGAGCGCTTGCGCGATATCCAGCGTTTCCTGCACGTCGAGGCCAAACTGGCGAGAGCAAACTTCCTGCAGCGTGCCCAGATCAAAGGGTAACGGCGGCGCCTCCCTGACGCGCTCGGTTTCCACTGAGCTAACCTGGGCTGAGCCCGCCGCACGGATGCGCTCCAGTGCCTTACGGGCGACGGCCTCTTGAAGGCAGCGACCATTCTGATCACAGACAGCGGGCGGCGCTTGCCAATTGGCGGTGAAGTTAGCCGATGCGGCGTTGAGTGCTACCTCGACAACCCAATAGGGAACAGAGACGAAGCGTGCAATCTCGCGATCGCGATCAACGACCAGTTTCAACGTGGGCGTCTGCACGCGTCCTACGGAGAGCACCCCCTCGTAACCCGCTTGCCGGCCCAGGACAGTGAACAGTCGGCTGAGGTTCATGCCGATCAGCCAGTCTGCGCGAGAACGTGCCAGTGCGGAGAAGTACATCGGCAGCGTGTCCGCCGATGGCTTGAGCGAGGACAGTGCCTTGCGAATAGACGCGTCGTTAAGCGCCGACAGCCACAGCCGCTGGATGGGACCGCGGTAGCCGCACAGCTCGATGAGCTCGCGGGCGATCAGTTCACCCTCGCGATCCGCGTCCGTCGCAATGACCAACTCGGTGGCCTGCGCCAGCAGGCGTTTGACCGCTTTGAACTGCGTTGCAGTCTTGGGTTTGACTTCGACGCGCCAACGCTCGGGAATGATAGGCAACTGTTCGATGGACCAGCGCTTGAACTGCTCGCCATAGGATTCCGGCGGTGCGGCCTCCACGAGATGGCCAATGCACCAGGTGACGGTGACACCTGTACCGCTCAAACATCCGTCGCCGCGCTGTGTGGCCCCCAGGATGCGCCCGATGTCTTTGCCCTGTGAGGGCTTCTCGCAAAGAAATAGCCGCATGCTTCCTCACCCGCATGATGTTGTTCATGGGCGCAAGCATGTCGAGAGATTGAGGCACGGGCAGCAAACAACGCGGATGGCGGGAGACCGCGTTGTGCCTGCGGATTGAGTGGTGAACTCGCGCTCTAACTGCACGGCGACGAAGTCGCCGTGGCGCGAGGTCAGTTGCTGCGGTGGGCGAGCCGGTTCTGCAGCAAGAACCAGCACATGTTGAGTGCGAAGGACCGGCCCAAGCGGGCCATCTGGTTTTCGGGGATGCCGATGGGGCGATGCGCACCAGGGCTGAGGAAGCCAAAGACGCCGGCCAGGCCCTTCTCCTCCTCGACGGTGATCTCTCCGCTGTTGCGCAAGAAGCCGATGACCTCACCCCATTTTGCCGGGTTGTATGAAGCAGTCGTCTGCTGCTGATGAACGACTTCCGCTGCGACATCCACCGCGAGCGCTTCAAGAGCGACGCGTGCGTTAGTTAGCGCAGCGTTGTAGTCGGGCGGGGAGGCTCGGAATGCTTCGGCGGAATCGTTGATCTTGTCGATGATTGCATCACGTTGTGGCGTGCCAAATCCACGCAATGCCGTGATCAGGTCGTCTTCAACAGGTGCCGCGTCAGCGATGGAAGGGTCCGCCTGCAGCAACTTCTTGTCCTGCGCGAGATAGCCGTCGATCAGCAGGCACTGGGTTAGGTCGTGCATACGCTCGTCGAAGAGTGATTTCGGGGACACCTTGGCCCGGAGATTGCCGGGCGTTGCAACAATTTCCTGGAGCACCAGCAGCAAGGTTCGGTCGTCTTGGTCACGCACGATGTTCATGATGCCCGTCAGCAACTGGGACGGATACAGGGACAAATGCTCGACACCGTATTTGCTGAAGAGTGCGATGGAAGCGGAGGCCTCCTGTATCGATAGAAACTGGGCCAGCGAGTAACGGGTTCTATGGCTGATCATGATTGGAAATCCTCAAGTGAACAACCATCAGTATGACGATGAAGTCGCAGAGTCGCACAGAGGCTTGTACGCATGCGCCCGTCCTGCGGGAAGCACTTGGTGCACATGGCTCAGATCTGCGGTGACCGCGTGCCGCTCCGGATTCAGGGATCGCTGTCGCCGTATGCGTGCTTCACTGCGGATCGCCGTCACGGCTTGGCTAGATGCGGACCGGCAATCAACGCTTGATCGGATGCGGCGCGCTCCAGGACAGTTGACCAATCAGGTCGTGTGGTCGCAGCACCTAGCCCCGACAGGCTTGCGTTGACCCTGCCGATGAAGGCCATGTTTTCGTCGGGTGGCGAATCGAGTACGACGGGGTCACCGCTGACGTCTTCGATAAGTCGCGGCAGCCCGCGTTGCTCTCGACCGTTGCCGGCGCGATCGACAAGATAGCGCTGCCGCCAGATCTCGCCGCGGGCCCGCTTGCCATCGGCTTCCAGGCTCGTGGTGTACTTCATCGTCCACATGTGCATGTAGCGTTGCCGCTGCTCGCTGTAGCGCAGATTGAGGTCGTGAAAGCGCTGGTAAAACGCCTCATCATGACCGCAGTCAAGGCTGTCACCTTCGTGGGATATCTCGTGCTCCAACAATGAGAAGATGTACGAGGCAGTCCTCATTGGGCTCGATTTGAGTCGGCGCACGATGGTGACGTCGATCGCGATGTAGCTGCTGCCGTCAGTCCAGGCCTCGGCAGCGTTGGAGCTGCCCAGGAGAATGTGCATGGTCTTGCCGCCGCGCGTATGGCCGCCACGGGTTGCGCGAGCACCGGTGCATAGCGCGCCATAGTGTTGCAGGCACCAGCGCAGCGCCGTCCAGGCGCGCCTTGTCTCCCGATCCAGTGCTTCGGTCTCGGTCACGATGAAGGTGCGTTCGACGAAGGCGTCGCGAAGTGTCGAGAACGCAATCAACCGGGGTACATAGAGACTGCTCAGTCCCCAGAAAGTGGTTCCCTTCTGCTCGATGTCACGATGCAGGTTGGCGTGGATTCTGTCGATGCAATCCACAAAGTCCTGAGCGTTGTAGCAGCCAAAGCGATCCAGGGTGGCGGGATGAACGATCACGGCGATGCCTTCGCGGGCGATGGATTCACCTTTCGGGACATCGAGGGCGCTATCGACGACCGCGAACTGGCCACCTTGTTGTTTGTTGTGGCTGAAACGGCATTTACGCAGAAACTCCGCCAATGACACGTGCCGCTTGCCTGGCAACAGCGTGACGACTTCTTCCTCGCAGTAGGCGTTTGCCATGCCGGTCTCCCCTGCGAGTAGCGCGCGGGCGCAGCGTTCGCGCCGGGCTTCGGTCTTGCGGTGGTTGCCGAGACGCGCCGCCATCTGATTCGCCATCCGCCCGAAGTTCTTGGCAATGGGCTTCCAGACCTTGCAGGTTTTGCGCAGTATTTCGGTCCGGGAGACGTTGAGGCTGATGGCCTGCTTGGAGACGATTAGACCCCCAGCTCCCCAGATGTGGCCGGGGTCATGGCGAACGAGGACGCCGAGGTTGTAGATCGAGACGGCACCGTCCGCCTTCGCGCGATACCAGGCGAATTCGTCCTCGGCATCCCAATGCTCGGCACGAGGATCACGCGTAATCTGCTGTCCATTCAACTCGACACGCACGCTGGTGTAGCGGACGAGGTCGCGAACTTCCTGAATGGCGGTCATAAGTTCCATGTCGGTGAGGCGTTCGTACCACTCGCCGGAGATTTCGCAGCCGTGTAGCGCCGCGTCCAGATCCTCAAGATCGTAGTGATAACCCATGGTGCGGGTGTCCACCGTCATCATCCACGCCGCAGAGCGCCAGACCGTCTTGGCGTGCGCCATGATCTGGCCACGACCAAGGCGAAAGCGGCCATAGACGGCGTCGCCATCGCTGTGAGGTGTGCCAAAGCGGCCAAAGTACCGTACGACGTCGTCCCGGCTGGCGAAGCCATGGCCGTCATCGCAGCAGACGAAGCCCTCACGGCTCAGTGACAACTGCACGGAGGAGGCGTTGGCGTCGACCGAATTCATCAGCAGCTCGATGATGGCTTTACCGATGGATCCGGCTTGGCTGTAGATGATGTGATGAATGATCTGCGGGTCCAGCTCGAACGGCAATCGCATGTGGCTTCCTCGATGGATCGGGTGGGGCGGTCTTGCCAGCGGCAGATTGAACAACGCGTTAGCGTCGTCTGCCGGATGGCCGGAACATTCGCCGTGTTGTGATGGGCTCATAGCCGCGCAAGCGCTGTCTGATGGCCGGGAGTCATGCGGCGTCTCCAGGAGCTTCTGCAAGGCCGCCGCAAAAACCTCGGTGGACGTTGGTGGAGCTATCCCCTGGGGATAGCTCGTCCGCCGTTAGTTGGAGGCGGGAGCAGAACACGTCGTGTCGCTCCCGACAGGTCACGGTGCGTCGTTGTCCTGCTCGCCTGCAGGCTTGGCGCTGAGCTTCACCGATTCCACGCGGAACGGCAGGATGCCCACGCGCCGGGCCTCGATCTTGAACGTAGTACGTTCGTTCTCCTCGGCATCCTCCCATTCGTCCTTGACCGTCCGGCCTTCGACCATGACGCGCATGCCTTTCTGGTACAGGTCCTTCCAATGGTCGGCGTCGCGGTGCCAGATCTCGACCGGTGCCCAGAAGCCACCACGATCCTCGAAGGTGCCGTCCTTCTTCGGCACCGGGTTGTCGAAGTAGACGTTCAGCCGCAACAGACGGTTGGGCTCATCGTTGCCGTTGGCGAACTCCCGGAAGTCGGGGGCAGAGCCGATGTTGCCTTCGCCGTAGAAATGGGTGCTCATATCAAAATTTCCTCGGTGGGTGAAGAGCCCGCGTGGCCAACGGCCAATGCGGGAGGGATGCAATTGGCGGTCAAGGTTGTGGCAGATGGCTTGGCCGTGCCGCGGTAGCGGCGCCCTGGACGCGGCGCAGGTACGCGAGGTCGGCCTGGGCCATCTTGTTGGCGCAGTCCTGAGCCTGGCGACCGAGCGTGTGCAGCAGGCTGATCTGCATGTTCAGCACGATGCGCTGCTGCTCCAACGCATACAGGTCGGCCAGCAGGTTGACCGGCGTGGCGGGACTGGCGATGAGTTCCTGCCACAGCGCCACGCCCATGGCGGAGCGGTCTGGCCTGCGCCAGCGCAGAAAGGTCGTGCCTGCGCCAGTCTTCTGCTGGGCCAGTTCCGCGGGCAGCAGGTGAAAGGGATGCCCGGTGGCTTGCCGCAGCACGCGCCGTTGCGCCAGGGCGATGAGTTGGTCCCTTTGCGCGTGGCATTGGCTGGCCCAGTCGTCGAGAGGCCCCTTACCTTTAAAAGGTCTTAAAAGGCCTTTTAGATAGGCTGCCTGTTCCAGCTTGATGAAGTCCGCCTGTTCCAGCGGACGGAAATGGGCGTGCTGCCCCAGGCTGGGTTCCGTCATGCTGGCGCGTCCTCGGCGTTCTCGGCATCCCCGGTGGGCGCGGAGGGCACTGGCGCAGCGTCGGCACCTACGGCTGCAGCGGCCTCGGCGGGCTTGGAGTCATCGCGCTGTTGCAGGCCGCGGCGCGAGATCGGTGGCGCGAAGCGGGACCGGCGCGTGCCTTCCAGTACGTCCTGCGGCAGCTCGCCGTACTTTTCTAGGGCCGCGCGAGCTGCGGCATTCTTCGCCGCGAAGTCGTCGCGCGTCGTGCCCGAGTACCTGAACTGCTGCGCCAGTGAGAAGAGGCTGCGAAGCGCATGGGCGCCATCGTTGAGCCAACGTTCCAGGGTGCTGCGGTCGATCAGTGCGGTGTGGTGGGCCAGGATCAACTTGCGGACGACGTCGTCGTAGTCGGCCAGCAGGTAGACCGCGGCGAAGCCCAACTGGGCATTGACGAACAGGGGCAGCTTGACGGGCTGCACATTGAGGTTCTCGCCGAGGGTCAGTGCTGTCGGCACACCGGCCAGGGCCTGATCAACCTGCTCTCGCAGCGCCTGCAGTGCGGTCTTGGTCTGATCGAGCTTCTCTTCGATACGAAGCATCCACCAGTCGGAGTACGGGTCGTCCTGCTCGGCGCCGCGTTTCATCTTGTTCATGACCGAGACGTAACCATTGAGGCCCACGATGGCCGCTCGCCCGTCGCCGGCGGCGCGGCCATGCCAGATACGCGAAGCATGATGGGTGTGCAGCGTCAGCGACATCGCGCTGCGAAGTGACCCGAGATTCAACTGCAAGGGTTCATTGGTTGCCATGGTATGGACTCGCTGTAGGGAAACGAGCCGCCAGCTTCCCGTCGATCAGGAAGGTCGTCAGTCAACAAATGGAACCTGGAGCCTTCCGCGTTCACAGCGTGCGCCGAGCCGCTGCCCGCTATCCCCAGGGGATAGCTCCACTGACATCCATCGTGCATCGCAACCTAGTGGGCTACGATGAGGCTCTGATACCGACAACTGATTGCTTCAACGACGGAGGAGCGGATGGGGAGTAGTGCCAAGCTGGTTTTGAATGGTGAGCAGCGATCTCATGCGGATGCCGTGCTGGAGATGCTCGGGCGTGCCCATCATTTCGAGTGCATGGTGGCGTTTGCGAAGGTCTCCGCGCTACCAGGGTTGCTGACACCGTTGGAGCAGGCGCTGGACCGTGGCATGTCGGCCCGGGTCGCGGTCGGACTGAGCTTCCATCTCAGCGAGCCGCCGCTGTTGCGCAAGCTGTTCGATCTGTCGAAGCGCAGCGCTATGCAGCTCTACTTGAGCACCGGCGATGCGACGTTCCATCCCAAGATCTACGCGACCCAGGAGCCCACGCGGTGCACAGTGATCGTGGGGTCTGCCAACCTGACGGCTGGTGGTCTCGGCGACAACCACGAAGCTTCGGTACGGGTCGACGGCCCGGACCCCACGTTGTTTGCGGAGGTCCAGGCGCACTTCGATCTGCTTGTCGCCGAGAAATCGATTGTCTTGGCGACCAAGAAGCGCATTGATGCGTACGCGATCGAATTCGCGATCCACGATGCTTGGCGCAAGATGGCAAGGAAGCGGGCCGATCGCGTTGCCCGCGATGACGTGCAGGACCTGACGGTGTTGGCGGACCAACTGGCGGAAATGAAACTCGACGATTCACCCCATGGATTTGCTGCGCAGCAGGTACTGCGTAAGTCCAACCTGAGGTTGGCACGACGCCAGATCAAGGCCATGGCCGTTCCCGTCAACGGCGGTGCTCGGGGTTTCCTTACGCGGTACGAAGCATTGATCAACACATTCCACTCGGGAGGGCTGCACCGCGCCAAAACCCGGGTTGCCACAGCGCCTGCGAGATTCCTGACAGCCATTGCAGATATTGCAGGCCAGCCTGGCCTGGCGCCGGCCGAGGCTTTCGAGGTCTTGCACGCTCACTTTGAGAACATCACTGGGGCTGGTATCAACCTGTTGACCGAGATCCTGCATGCGCTGGACAACCGGCGGTACGCGGTGATGAACCAAAATGCGGTGACAGGTCTCGCTGTCGCAGGGTTCGGTGGCTATCCGGACCACCCGACAAAGTCCAACGTCGATGGCGAGCTCTATGCACGCTACTGCCTCCAAGCCCGATCCGTCCAATCCGAGTTGGGGCTGGCCAACCTCACCGAACTGGATGCCTTGTTCAACTACGTGTACTGGCAGGAAGAACCCGAGGCGTAGGCGGGATCCAAAACCATGCCACCTATCCCCAGGGGATAGGTCCATGGAGATCCAAGGACATCCGCGAGTCGAACTCAGCTCTTGCTCAGTAAGTTGCGCAGTCGCTCGATGTGTTGGCGGGCCACTTCCGGTGGAACGACGTTGCGCGGCTCCTGCGGTGGCGTCGGAGCAGGAGCTGTGGCCGGCTTCGCCTGGCCCGCCCACGCATTGAACTCGCCTCGGATGGCGCGCTGGACGATGCCGAACAGATAGCCGGCCGGGTTGCGGATCGAGCTGCCGTTGCAGCGGGCGTCCCATTCGTCGAGGACGGCCTGGCGCATGGACTCCTCGACCTGCTGGAGTGCCACCATAGCCCCCGCTTGCTGCTCAGCCTTGAGGTCGGTGAAGCGTTTGGGCACTTGCAGGTCGTTCAACGCATGCGCCCGCGCGGTAGTACGTACTTTATTAATACTTTCCTTACGTACTGTACGGTCCTCCTTCGGATTCCGAAGAGAGGCGTTTTGCGCGGGTTTCGCTCCTGCTTCGGATTCCGAAGACGGGGCATCGACATTCCGAAGAGGGCGATTCGGCCCTTCTTCGGAATCGTGGCGGATGTCGTCCTGTGGATAACTTTCAGGGAGCCAGCCGCCCTCGGCCATGCGGTGCGTGAGCACCTGCAGGCGGGTCGGAAGCGCGCGGCCGCTGAGCATCGGGTCTTCGGCAATGTCCTTGAGTGTCTGGACGCCGACGACTTGAACGGCCTTGGCCGAATGGCCCAGGGCCTGGCTGACCAGACCGAGGTAGTCAGGATCCAGTTGCATGGCCTCGAATGGTGTCAGGGGCTCGTCATGCAGGACGTAGAGGTTGCCCTGGATGCGGCCGGTCTTGGCATCGCGTCGCCGGCGAACGAGGCTGAGCCAGCGTGTCAGGCGCAGGAGAGTCAAGGCGCGGGCAACTGTTTCGTGCGAGGCTTGCGGGCCACAGGGCATGGACGCCAGCCAGGGCCGGAGCTGCTCATAGGTGGGGAATGCGGTGAGACCATCGTCGTTGAGCAGCAAGCGAAACACCTGCCAGGCGTTGCGCTCCAGTGGTGTGAGCCGTCGATCCAGAAACAGTGCGCGGGGCACGCTCTCGTGACGGTTGCCGCTGTAGAGGAACCCATCCGTGGCGACGGGGGCGGGCGCGGCCTGTTGTTGGGCCGCAAGGGTCTTCAAGGCGCCGTCGAACAGGTCTGATAGCGCCATGGGGCCTCGGCGTTGGATCTCATCATCCACCGCCATGACCTAGACCAGTCCCTGGTCGACCCAGGACTTGATGGTGGCCCAGACCACCGACAGGGGCAAGGCCATGCCTTCGGCGAGATCCATGGCGGCGGCCAGGAGCGATGCCTCATCGGTGCGTCCCACAGGCTGCTGCGCAGTGAGCACTTTCCAGCGTTGCCACAGCTCCGTGTCTTGTGTTTCGTCCAGCACAGGATGCCGGCCTTTGCGTTTGGGCAGGCTCAGGATCTCGCGGCGCAGGGCGACTTCCTGATGGGTCAGACCGTAGAAGCGGCTGACCATCTCGGTGCTCGCGCCCAGGCGCAGCATGCGATCAACGGTCGCGATTTCCTTCTCCACGTCGAGCGCCTGGACGAGCAGGCGACGCAGCACCTCGCGATTGATGGACACGGAGCACCAGGACACTGATGCATTGACCAACACGCTGATGAGGCCCGGGTGCTTGAGCGCGTCCAGGTCGTCATCGCCGAACCCCATCGCCTTGCAGCGGCGCAATTGCCCGTTGCGCAGGTCATGCAGAGCCTGGGCGATGACGGCTTGATTGAGCGGATGGGGTGTCGACATGTCTAGCCTCCTTCGCTCATGAGCCTGCATCGCTACTGCCGGATTCGAGATCCAGCAGTCGTCGAGCCAGGCGCAGCAGCCGGAACAGCTTGACCAAAGCCGTATCGCTCAGCCGCTTGGTCGGATCACCCTTGCCGTGCAGAAGCTGCGGCAGGGAATGGGGGAGGCGCGCCAACTCCGCGGCAGACCCCTGCCCGCTGAGGGATGCCAGAAGCATCAGGACATCTGCGCCGGTCCGGGACGCGCCAGATGCGGGTTGGCACTGGAACCCGATGCCGTCGTCGCATGGGACGATCCGATCGGCGAGCGATACCTCGTCCGCAATCTCGCGAGCAAATTGCGCGATGTGAACGCGAAGGTGCTCGGGAAGGTCAAGGCTGGGATCGATGTACCAGACATCGGAGATCGGGTAGAGCCCGCCGGCCTGGACGGGAATGGCCTGCAGCACGTTGCGCTCGAAGTCCGGCGGCAACGTATCGCCGAGTTGCCCGGCGACCAAGCGCTGGATCGATTGCAGGCGCTCTGTCGTCGGCGCGGGGGAGACGATGTGGTCCTGTACCAGAACTCCAGCAGCGGGGCTTGCATTGGGAGATTCGTCGTCGGCTGATTGAGTGTTGGATGCGGCGGTGGGCGATACCGGCGTCGGCTCGGGCGATCGGCCCGCAACGCCTGGGGCTGCGCGCGGAGCAGACGGTGAGCTCTTAGTCGGCTGATGTGTTTCCTCGGGTGGAGAATTGCGCGGCGGACTTGATGCCCCTGCCTGTCCCTGAGTCGCCGCAGCTTGCTGTTGGGCTGAAGACGGGTCACTGATCAAGGCGCGCTGGCGGCTTTCGCTCTCATTGAGGTCCAGGCTCAGGGTGTCATAGTCGACGCCCAGAAGCTCTGCCATCTGGCCGATCAGTTCATCCTGGACCCGCTGGGCGGAGAAGTCGTCCGGCTGCGCATCGAACTGTGCCAACACGTCGAGGAAGAAGTCATCGAAGCCCAATGTCGGTTTGCGCGAGGCTGCGTATCGATCCCATATGCGCTCGCTGGCTTTGCGCATCACTGCAATGCGTTCCACCTGGTGTCGTCCCAATCCGCCGTAGAGCACGCTCGGGATGGCCGGGAGGAGATAGTGCACAGCATCTTGCATCCTGCTGATGTGCGACTGCTGTACGGGGTAGCCGTCGGCCGACAGCCGCCTGGCCAGCTCCGACTGGCTCAATGGGTTGCCTACCTCCAGTTCGTAGAACTCGCGAGCTTTCTCGACGCCGAGGGCGCGCTCGATAAAGGTCAGGCCCCCACGCAGCTCGTTCTCGGCCAGATGTCCGGTGAGGGCAACGATCTCTCCGCGCTCCGGCCAGGGCCGGAATAGGCAGGAGAGGCGATAGAAGCGTTCTTGCTTGGTTTCTGACCAGAGCTCGCGAAGGATCGCCAACCGGGTATTGCCGCCATTGCGGATGATGTAGTTCTCGGCGCCGGGCCTGCGGGTGATGGCCGGCGGTGCGTCGAGGCCGCGCTCGCGGATCGAGGCCTTGATGTCCTCGTAGGCTGGATTGCGTTTGACGCGCGGATCATGGTCGTAGGGCCGCAGTTGGTCCAGTGTCACGACCATGGGCGTGTCGGCAATGGGATCGCTCAGCGTCGTAGCGGATGGACCGCTGCGCTGGAAACCCGCGGCGAGCAGTTTGCTGGCCATGTCCTGCGGAGTCATGTCAGCCATGGCGATTCCCCTGGCGATCGCCCAACGCACGGTCACCGGCTTCTCGATCGGCCCGTCGGATCTGCGAACGCGCATTCAGACTTGCGCGGTGATCACTTGCTGTCGAGCTGGTGTAGATGGGTGAACAGCCGACCTTGGTGAACTTCAGGTGCCCGCCGGGCGTGCGTTTGACATGCCAGCCCTCAGCGACCGCAAATTCGATCAACGCTTTCAGCCGTTTGTGACCGCGGGCCAGCTCATGCGCGTTCGCCATGACCGCCCCCTCTGATGTCGGCGGACTTGCCTGTGACCAGCGTGAATCGTTCCTGCCAGGTCGGCAGCAGTTCGCTCGCCAGGGCGCGCATGGTGTCCAGCGCGGCAGGAGCGACTCGGCCGGGTGGCTTCCGGTACTCGATCCGGTGCACAGGCAGCCCTCGCGTTGACGCGCGCGGATAGGCCTCGATCGCCGGGACGTTGGTGTCCAGGACGTCCGCACCCACATGTTCCTGGAACATCTCGCGCAAAGCCTGCTGGATCAGCCTGGCGTTCGACGAGACAGGGTGAACGCGGTTGATCAGCAGATGCAGTACCGGCGGCTCGATGCCAAGGTGACGGTATGGCGCGATGTCCTCTATCAGTTGCAAGGTGCCCCGGCGAAGTTCTCGCGCCGCCAGGATCTCGGGTGTGACGGGCGAGAGCGCCATGTTCGAGGCCAGGAGCGCCATCTCCAGCATGACGCTGCGGGCGCCCTGGGTGTCGATCAGCACCAGGTCATACAGAGGGGCTAGCGTCGGTAAAAGGTGGCGTAAGCGCAGGCGTCCATCTGGCGCATGCAGCAACAAGGTGTTGAGCTCGCCACGGTCGTCGTTCGACAGAATCAGATCCAACCCCTCAATCACTGTGCGCGAGATCAGTTGCTCGGGGCGTTGCTCGTTGAAAGCCAGCAACTCGTAGATGCCCCCCCTGGCCCGGTGCGTCAGCTCGAAGTACGACGATAGGGTTGGCTGCACATCGAGATCGATCAGCAGCACGCGCAAGCCAGCGTCGGCAACCAGTCCTCCAAGATTGGCCGCGGTGGTGGTTTTACCGACGCCGCCCTTGGTGGAAATCACGGAGATGACCTTCATGGCGATCTCCTCAGGCGTTGTGCGTGAGAGCAGGCGGGTGCGCCCGGTTCTTCAAACGCTCGCTGATCCACAAATCCACTTCGGCCGAGTCCCAGCCGACTGCGCGCACCCCCAGGCGCAAAGCCTGGGGGAACTGTCCTTTTTTCATAAGGGCGTAGATGTGGGCGCGCTTGAAGCCTGATTTGGCTTCGACCTCGTCGAGTCGCAGAATGCGACGCTCGCCAGGTTGCAGTGCAGGTGTCTGCGGCATGTGGTCACTCCTTAACGCTCAGTGGCGTTCGTTGGCGTGACCTCTATTCAATAGACATAGTTGGGGAAGTACATTGCAAATGCAGTTTCCCGGGTTGCAGATACAAGCTTGCAATAGCGCATGACGGATGCCGCACGAATACCCTACCGTGAATTCTCTTTCCCTATGGCACCTCCTCAAGAAAAGCGGTGATCTAACCGCTAAAAAACGCATAAGCCAGCATGTCAGCAGCAAATCTGCGTGCTAGGCATAGCTCGGGAAGAAGGTCTGTTTGCTCCGGCGCCTTTGGCGCTCGTAGCAGCAAACAGTTACCGTGCAACCGAGCAAGCACAGCCTGGTAGGGCATATGTGGGTCACGATAAATTGAGATGAACTGCAAGCTGCGTGTCTCACTTTTTGTCGTCTGCGAAGGATGCGGCGACTTCGGAGGGATGATAGTTGTGTCTAATTTCGACTATCAGCATAGCGGTGAGGTCTTAGCCAACAATAATTCGAACTGGCACAGACCGACCGGCGTAGTCATCCCTACTTGTCGTTCGCCAGAGCTTTGGCGGCGAGCTCGCCTGCGCCCAATCGGAAGCTCAAGAGAATATTTCCGCCTAAACACCCCACTAAGTGTGCGTCTGGATCTGAAGTCGCGATTAATAGCCGCGATTGTGCGATGAGAGAAATGACCGGTGGGCAGGTCCCTGAGTGATATCCAGTGAAACGATAGGTAGTTGCTTTGATGCAGTGGGAGGCGAGCAATAGACAGTACGGGGCGCGCAACTGTTCTTCCAGCTCGGCAAGCTCAGACCCCGAGAGTCTACAGCTGATACCCAATGGGTCTTGTTTAATCTGCTGGTAACAATAACGCTCACAGCTGTTAAGGCGAATGTAAGTGCTACGCAGCTCGGGATATTGCCTGCACGAAGTGGAGCCTAAATATCAATTCGCCATTTCCGGATGAAAAAGCCCTGCTGTCAGCAATTGATAGCAGATTGCCCGCTATATCAAACAAGCAGTATCAACGGGTCGACAGTCGCCCGGCGGCAGAGGAGTTAGTGATGTAGCGTTTCCAAAAGGAACGGGATGCATGCATAAGGACCCGCCAAGATCGAAGGTGTTCTACCGCCCTATCGAAGCTGCAATGCGATGGGCAAATCTTCTTCGCCACGAGCAGGCGATCTTATCTGCAATATCATCGTTTCAATGCCTGCCAGCAACGCTAGACTTTCCGCGCTGGGAAGAGCTGAAGCTATGTAATGACAGGATATACGATGCCGTCTACAACGGCGATCTTCCCTATGGGCGTGACGGCATCACTCTCAATGAAGAGGCTCTCTTCAGCTCCGGTGAGTTGACTGTTCGCCATGTCGATCTCAAGCGCTGGATGCGCGCGCAATACCCTGAACAACGCCCAAGTTTCCTCTTTAGCCGAGAGGAGCGAGTTGCGCACCCTGTCATCACGTTAGAGTCCGGCCAGGCAATGCTGGTTGAGCGCCAAGCGCTACAGGTTGAACTAGCACAAAGACGCCAGCAACTGGAGGATCTACAGGAGCGTCTTAATAGGTTGCTCACCAGCTCCGCCAACACTCGGAGTGATAGCCAGGAATGTCTTACCGAACGCGCCGAATCCACATATTTGAATATTATTGGTGGAATGCTCGAGCTACTTCTAGGTCAATCACCAGGTGGAATGCCCTACTCAAACTTCAGAACTCAGGAAGCTATCGTTTCGGCACTCATTGCACACCACAGTGGAGCTATGGGTATAGCTGAGCGAACTCTTAATGGTAAGTTTGCCCTAGCTCGCCGAAAAATCCGGAATTCGAAAGAAATTTAGAGGGGGAATATTCGGAATGCTCCTAAACACAGTCGTGTATTGAACAATGTCATCAGTGCGCAGAATTTCTCAGGTGTGGCATATGGGAAATACTTCGACAACTTTAAAGGCGGGGGATTCTATGCGTGCACACCAGCATCCAATTTTTAATTCTGCATACAGGTGAACACCCCCTTGCTGGCCACCTCGCCACTTGGCCGGGTCGTTGTGTACACCTCTCCTTTGTGGCGCAGAGCTCTTGCGTGGGGGAGGAAGCCGTGTCTAATCATTCGCAACGTGAATCGTACGAGCCAAAAAGAAGATTGGACGTGAATCGCAACGTGACCGAGGATCGCCGGAAATATTAGTCAATAAAGGAGACAGGTATGTACGCACGTTTCGTGCAGCAATTCTTCGCTGCAGCGTTTTCTTTCATCCCATTTCTAGCATTCAGCCAAACTTATCCATCGGCGCCGATCACGCTGATCGTCCCATTTGCAGCAGGCAGCGGCACCGATGCTGTTGCACGTATCGTCAGTCAGAAACTGTCCGAGCGACTGGGTCAACCTGTCCTGGTAGACAATAGACCAGGAGCGAATGGTCAGATTGCTGCCGAAGCGGTCGCAAAAGCGAAATCCGATGGCTATACGCTTTTCATGACGACCAACACTTCGCACTCTGCGAACCCAAGTCTATATCAGAAGCTGCGTTATGACCCGGTGAAGGATTTTACTCCTATCGCCCGCGTTGGCGAGTTGCCATTCGCGGTAGTGGTCAATAATTCGTTGCCTGTAAAGTCAATGGGCGAACTCATTTCCTATGCGAAAGAAAATCCTGGCAAGTTATCCTACGGAACCCCGAACAGCACGTCGCTTGTGGCAATGGAAACGATCAAGCGAATCACCGGAATCGACGTAGTCTCTATCCCATACAAAGCAAGCCCCCAAGCCATGACTGACGTTATTGGGGGAACTATCCAAGTGTATATACCTGATCTCGGTTCGGGAATGAGCATGATGAAGGGAGAGCGTGTTCGTACACTCGCAGTGACTACCGCAAAGTCAAGCGCCATTCTTCCTGGCGTGCCGCCCGTAGCCGAATCTGTTCCGGGCTTTGATCTTACGTCCTGGAATGGAATCTTTGGACCTGCAGGTGTGCAAAAATCAATTGTAGATCGGCTAAATAGAGAGCTACAGGTGGTGCTTGCTGACAAGGAGTCGCAAGAGAAACTGTCACAACTAGGATTTCAGGTTTGGCCAAGCAAAAGCCCATCGGAGTTTGAGAACTACGTGGCCCAGCAACTCATACATTGGACAGCGTTAATCAAGCAAGCTGGAATCAGCGCTGAGTGATATGAGCACCGACAACAAAGATACGCACTCAAAAGGGCCGCTTCATGGAGTCAAGGTCCTAGACTTAACATCTGTAGTTATGGGGCCTTTCGCGACACAAATACTCGCGTCTCTAGGGGCGAATGTTGTAAAAATAGAACCCCCCGAGGGCGACAATATTCGCCATGTCGGTCCAATGCGTAGCCATGGAATGGGGCACCTTTTTCTCCATGCCAATCATGGTAAGAGAAGCGTGGTTCTTGATATGAAAAAGCCCGAGGGGTTGGAGGCGGCATTGAAGCTCGCCGAAGCTTCGGACGTTTTCATTTCCAACATCCGGCCAAAGGCACTGGAGCGGCTTGGATTGGGCTATGAAGCGGTCCGGCAGCGGAACCAGCGGATTGTCTATGTGAGCTGCTGCGGCTTCGACCAATCTGGGCCCTACGCTTCCAAGCCTGCATACGACGATTTAATTCAAGGCGCTACGGGCATTCCTTGGATTATGGAGTGTCACAACGGAAGGGAAGCGAGCTACGTGCCACTAACCTTGGCTGATCGCATTACAGGCTTGCACGCGGTGTATGCGACAACTGCTGCCCTGTTCAGTCGCGAGGTGACAGGCGTAGGGCAGTCTGTGGAGGTGCCCATGTTCGAAGTTATGACCCAGTTTGTTCTGGCTGATCATAGTGGCGGCATGGCTTACTCACCTCCAATAGGTCCGCCTGGGTATGACAGGTTGCTGACTGCACATCGCCGTCCTTACCAAACGAGCGATGGATCGTTGTGTGTACTTGCCTATAACGATAAGCACTGGCACGACCTGCTTGCCGCGATTGGTGAGGCCGATGGCCTGGCAAAAGACCCTAGGTTCAAGTCGCAGCAATCGCGTGCAGAGAATATCGACTTCGTCTACCAACAGCTTGCAACGATTCTGAGGAGAGACACTACTTGGGCGTGGAGGAAGCTACTCGATTCGATTGATGTGCCTAACATGCCGGTTAACTCTATCGAAGCGTTGTTGAGTGATCCGCATCATCTGGCAACCGGCTATTTTGAAACGATTGACCATCCAGTTGAGGGTGGACTGAAACTACCGAAATCTCCAACTCGCTGGGATGGTAAGCGAGTTGGAGAATGTCAACTGCCGGCACCGATGCTGGGGCAGCACTCTAGGGAGGTGCTTCAGGAAATTGGCCTCCTGGATGGGGAAATTGACGCAATGTTCGCGAACGGGTCTAGTGCTCAGTGCGGTCCCGTTATGAATTCCTGAGGAGCTGGGGATCAGGCGTAGACTGCCATTCTTTGATCTGCTTGTTGGCCCAGAACTTACACAGGGAAGCAGGGGCGAAGGCTGTCTCTTCGCGTCAGGAAACGCCCTTGCTCACTGCCGTGAAGGGGTCTTCGGAATACTCTTATTGCTCGCGACGTTGGGATGCCATCATTGCTCGGTATACATGTATGCGCCATATAGGTTTTTGGAGGCTGCGCAGCTTCTCCTATGCGGGCGGAACTTGAATGAAATATCCGACAAGAGAAGAGTTTTAGAAAATGGATGGGGATACGTATGAAGCTTTACTATCTGCGCTATTTCGTCGTCCTTGCTGAAGAACTTCATTTTGGGAGGGCTGCGGATCGGTTGGCTATTACTCAGCCACCATTAAGTGGAGCAATCAAGGCCCTCGAACAGAAGCTCGGAGTCCGATTGTTTGACCGCAGTAGCAAGCATGTAATTCTGACGGGGGCCGGAGTGGCCTTTCTGGCCGAAGTTCAACAAGTACTACAGCGTATCGAGCGTGCAGAAGCGGTTGCGCAAGCAGTAGCGGGTGGTGTCAAAGGCGTGCTCGAAGTTGGTGTCACCGGCTCCCTGTTCTATCGTGAAGTCCCGGAGATAATGAGGAACTTCCGAACGTCATTTCCCGAAATTGAAACCACATTACTTGAGATGGCCAGTGGTGAGCAGTTGAATGCTCTGTTGCACGGAAAAATTCAAGGCGGCTTTTTGAATGCGGCGACAGTTCCTCCGCAACTGCGCTTCCTCCGGTTAAGGGATGACCCTTTTGTGGCATGCCTTCCGGTAGGGCACAAGCTCGCACAGTCTAGTTCTATTACCCTGGATTTAATCGCCGATGAGGACTTTGTAATGTTCTCGCGAGCTGTCGCGCCTGCTAATCACGATAATGTAATCGCAATATTGAGTCGTGCGGGTGTTCATCCGCGCGCGGTGCATGCGGCGAGGCAATGGCTTACTATTATTGCGATGGTTGCAAATGGGCTTGGTGTATCTATCGTTCCAAGCTCACTAACTCGCACCGAAGTTCGTGGAGTTGCTTTTGTCCCGCTCGCAACTGATGCGGGGGGTGTTTCGCCGGCTCTGTTTGCATGGAATCCTGCGTTTGAAAACCAGACGATTCGTTCACTTATTTCAAGCGTTCAAACTAGTGCTGAACAGTGAGTAATGTCCTTAATGAATAGCCTATCGTTACGCCTTTAGGCGATTCTATGTCGATGCATCTGCCAGATGTGAAGGCGTGCAGCTAGCCGTTTGCGAAAGCTTGCGATTCTGGGCGATCAGCCGGGCCGTGCAGTTCGCTATCCCATGCGATGCCCTCCGCTATTGTCAAATAAGTCAGCTAATACATGTTATTGCTGGATGGTCATTTCTTGTGGCTAAATTTGACACACCATATTGGCGTCGTTTTCCTTTCACACTGTTCGTATCATCGGACTTGAGACGTCGCCGAGATAACCCGCCCTGAGGGTGCCTCGACGCGAAATCAGGGTGGGCAGGTGCATGCATGAGGCAATCACACTATCGTCTCAATCCGCAATCGTGTCTGCGAAAGGTATCTGCCAGCACGCCCCAGATTTCATTGATAACTTGAGGGTAAGACTGGATTCGAAGAATGAATCGACCGAGAGGAATATTCAATAGATCGCGGCCAGTCCCCGCATAGACTAGGCAAGTTCAATTCCGCAATAAAAGTGCAGTACGGATTTGAACAAAGGCTTAAGACTACATGGAGACAATATGCAGATAAGTTACCTGGCGTCGTCACTGGTGCTTGCTGGGGTGGGCGTCGTGCTTACTCTCGGCGCCTGCGGCGGAAGCAATACCTCGTCAATTGTCGCAACACCTCGAGGGACTTTAAGTTCGTTTTCTCCAAGATCCAATGCGGTGGTTGGCTCTGAGGCGCTGCTGCAACTGTCTGGTGTGGATAGCCCAGGCAGTCTGACAATTGCTGTAAATGGCGCGAACGTTGATGCACAGTTTCGCAGCGATGCGGAGGGCAGAATGCTTGCGTTGGTGCCTTCGTTAAGAAGCGGAGCGAACTCCGTTGAGGTGACACAGAGCGGCAGGAGCGTCGCCAAGCTGGAGCTCGAGAGCTATCCAACTAGTGGCCCAATTTTTTCTGGCCCACACCAACAGCCTTGGATATGTCAGACAAATTCATTTGTTCTCCCCGATGGAACAAAGTTGCCTGCAAGTAACTCGCCGGATTGCACCGTGGCTGCCGTGGTGCAATATGTCTACGTTGATGAGTCTGGGGCAGTAAAGCCCTTGAGCAAGACTAATTCCACACCACCTGATGTTGCGAAGACGACAACATCGACTGGATCCTCCGTTAACTTTATCGTTCGAGTTGAAACCGGAACGATAAATCGCGGTATATACCAGACGGCGATTTTGCATGATCCTGTAAAGGATTCTCCTCTAACGCCTTTCACGCGCCCGGCGGGATGGAATGGCGAGGTCGTTTATCCATTCGGTGGCGGTTGTAATCCGGGCTATCGTCAAGCAACGGCTTTAGGTGGCACTTACAAGACTAGCCTCTACGAACTGAGTCAAGGTTACGCGGTGGCGTCTTCTACGCTCAATGTTTGGGCAAACAATTGCAATTCCACGTTGTCTGCCGAGACCGCGATGATGGTGAAGGAGCGTTTGGTTGAGGTCTATGGTGTCCCACGCGCAGTCATTGGTAAAGGCGGGTCGGGAGGTGCAAAGTCGCAGTTCATGATTGCTGATAACTACCCAGGTATCCTCGATGGGATTCTTCCCGGTATCCAGGCTGGAGGGCCGGATGGGATCACGGCTAACCCGTCTACTGTCGATTGTTCGCTGTTGGTGAACTACTTTAATGAGAAGGCCACCCACTCATGGACCTACGCTCAGAAGACCGCGGTTGCGGGATGGGCGGGATGGAATAACTGTGAAAAGCAGGCTGCTGATCCTGTGAGTGCGCGTCCATGGCATACGAATTACTCGCCGTACTATATGCAGCCGACCTCGCACATGCCCCAGAACTTCATCGGGTGCAATGCAGATGTTATTCCCGTAGGTCTGTTGTATCACCCCACATCTAATCCAACAGGTGCGCGCTGTGATCTTTACTCAAACCAGATCAATATCTTCGGCGGAAGCGCATCTAACCCTAGGCTAGTTCGGCGGCCAATGGACAGCGTGGGGATTCAGTATGGATTGATCGCATTCAACGAAAGCATGATCTCGGTTGATCAGTTCATTGAGTTGAACGAGAAGATCGGTGGCTACGACGAGGACGGAAACTATGTGCGCCCGCGCACGGTTGCGGATGTTGACGCTTTGCGAATTGCGTACCAGACGGGCCAAGTACTCAACGGAGGCGGGGGGCTTGCCGCTACTCCGATCATCGACCTTCGCATGTACTACGAGGCGACCCCGGATCTACACGACCGGCTTGGTTCGTTCATAACGCGGGAGCGCCTGATAGCTGCCAACGGTAACGCTGAAAACATGGTCATGTTCACGTATCCGCTGAATCTGCCTACGGGCCCTTATGGCAGCAACATCGTCGAGAGCGAGGCTTTGTCTCAGATGAGCGCATGGCTAGCGAAGATCCGCGCGGATCGCACCATTGAGTCAGCGTCGGCTAAGGTCCGAAGGAACAAGCCTGCGAATGCTATCGACACATGCTGGGACAACAGTGGAAAGAGGATTGCCGAAAAAGCTGTTTTCTCGGGCCCGACGCAGTGCAATGCGCTTTACCCGGCGCACAAGAACCCACGCCTTGCAGCCGGGATGCCGCTGAAGCACGATGTCTTGAAGTGTCAGCTCAAGCCCGTTGACGTTTCAGACTATGCCCAGGCAATGACCCCGGCGCAAGTCGCTAGGCTGAAGCAAACCTTCCATGATGGAGTCTGCGACTTCTCCAAACCTGGAATTGAGCAGCAAGGGTTGGCGGGATCTTGGTTCGGCTTTCCCTCCCCGGGGGCTCCCTCAGTTTTCGGGAGCTAAAGAATACTTCCGGAAGCCGTGCTGCGTTAAGCAACGATGCTGTCATGAAGCAGCCGGCGTCAGCGCCCACTGGCACTTGCTTGAAGATGCCTCTGGCCGACCTGACGCGGGTCTCGACTATGTGGTATCGCCGTTCTGGTGATCGATGTGCTTGGCGGGCCTGTAGCTGTTGCTGTGCAGGTGCCGGCGCATCGGTCGATGTGGGGCCAGCTCAGCCCATATAGAAGGTCACCTCAGCAGCGCTGCCTGGACTTCAGTGGAAGTTTTTGGATCGAGTTCGTTGACGGTGTGCGAAAACAAGGCTAGAATCGTGGCTTCACTGATTCATGCAGTGGAAGCAAAGTGTGAGAAATCAAAGACTTAGCGCTTCAGTGCTTGTCTCGTTTCCCGCTCCAAAATTTGAAAGACACACCACACCAGTCGCAGTTTTCAGGTTGCTAGACGGTAGCTTGAATGACGATGATTAAGCGGGAATAGCTCAGTTGGTAGAGCACGACCTTGCCAAGGTCGGGGTCGCGAGTTCGAGTCTCGTTTCCCGCTCCAAATTTTCTTCCATCTCTTATTTATCCACAGTGCAATCCAGCGCCGGGGATGATTTTCGTTTGGTCCGCAGAAATACTGTGAACAGAGTTATCCACAGGTTGTCGTTCCGTCACTGGCGGCGCAAATGCTTCGCTTTGTAAATAGTATCTTTGTATGTGATTGAAATTTAACAAATAAATTTCATTTCAAAATGTTAATCCGATCACTTGACCTTGGTCTGCGCCTTGAAACGCAATGTGTTTTAGATTTTATTCACAGCCTGTGAATGAATCAGGCGTCGCGCGGCAAGCCTTTCTCTACCACTCTGACCAGACGTAATTTTTTCGGCAGCTGTACTTCAACGGCGTCGGCGTTCCGCTTTTTCAGTTGCTGGGCAATCGCCCACTCAATGTGTTCATCGAGAAGCGGGTGCTCGCCCCGGCGGCTCTCCAGGGCGCGAAGATGGGCTTCATCCCAGGGCGCATTGCCCAACGCGACGGCGATATTGCGCAGCCAGCGCAGGTGGCCAATGCGACGAATCGCCGACCCTTCGGTCACCTTCAGAAACCACGCTTCGCTCCAGGCGAACAGCTCCACCAGCGGCGGGGCATGCAGCGCTTTGCGTGGGCTGAAATCCTCTTCATCGGTGAGCTGTGAGAAACGGTTCCACGGGCAGATCAGCTGACAATCATCACAACCGTAAATACGGTTGCCGATTAGTGGACGGAACTCCTCGGGGATTGCACCTTCCAGTTCAATGGTGAGATAGGAGATGCAGCGCCGGGCGTCGACGGTATAGGGCTCAACGATGGCCCCGGTGGGACAGATGGTCATGCAGGCGACGCAGCGCCCACACTCCTCCGCGACCGGGCTGTCGACCGGCAGGGGCAGATCAATCAGCAGTTCGCCGAGGAAAAAGAACGATCCGGCGTCGCGGCTTAAGATAAGTGAGTGCTTACCTGTCCAGCCTAGGCCCGCTTTTTCTGCGATTGGCCGTTCCAGGATAGGCGCGGAATCGACAAAAGGTCTAAAATTGAGCGAAGCACACTGTTCCTGAATCTTCTCCCCCAGCTTTTTCAGGCGATTACGTAGCAGCTTATGATAATCACGCCCGAGGGCATAACGGCTGACGTAACCCAGCGTGGGATCTTTCAGGGTGCGGGCAAAGGCGGCGTTAGCGGGCAGATAGTTCATCCGCACGCTGATGACGCGTAACGTACCGGGCAGCAGTTCGTGAGGACGGGCGCGCATCATACCGTGACGGGCCATCCATTCCATTTCGCCGTGGTATTGTTTATCCAGCCATGCCTGCAGTTTGGGTTCACTGGCGCTGAGGTCGGTATCGGCGATCCCCACCTGCTGGAACCCAAGCTCTGTGCCCCATTGTTTGATTTGTTGCGCTAACTGAACGAGATCGAGGGGCTGTGACATGATGGACCATACAATGACGAAAAACCCTGACAGTATACCATACAACATTTGGCCTGCGGAGGCGCTGCGCCTGGCCGAACGAGAGGCGGCGGACAGCCTGGGGCTGACGCTGTTCGAACTCATGCAGCGCGCGGGCGAGGCGGCGTTCCAGCTGGCCAGCTGTGCTTATCCTGCCAGCGCGCACTGGCTGATCCTCTGCGGACATGGCAACAACGGCGGCGACGGATATGTCGTTGCGCGTCTGGCACAGGCCGCGGGGCGGCGGATGACGCTGCTGGCGGTGGAGAGTGACAGCCCGCTGCCGGAAGAGGCGCAGGCGGCGCGGGAGGCGTGGCTTAACGCCGGCGGCGTGATCCATGCGGCGACCATCCCATGGCCCGACGATATCTCACTGATTATTGATGGCCTGCTCGGCACCGGTCTGCGCAGTGCGCCGCGCGATCCCGTTGCGGCGCTCATCCACCAGGCGAACCACCACCCGGCGCCGGTGGTGGCGCTGGATATCCCTTCCGGCCTGAATGCGCAGACGGGCGCGACGCCAGGTGCAGTGGTACAGGCCGACCATACGCTGACCTTTATCGCCCTCAAGCCGGGGCTGCTGACCGGCAAGGCGCGGGATGTCGTCGGGCAACTCCACCATCATGCGCTGGGGCTCGAACGCTGGCTCGCCGGACAAAGCACTCCTCTGACGCGGTTTTGCGCCGCCCACCTCGCCGACTGGCTGCCGCCGCGGCGGGCCACCTCCCATAAAGGCGATCACGGCAAGCTGGTGATTGTCGGCGGCGATCGCGGCACGGCAGGCGCTATCCGTATGTGCGGTGAAGCGGCCCTGCGCAGCGGCGCGGGACTGGTGCGAGTACTTACTCACCCGGAGAACGTGGCACCCATTGTCACCGTGCGGCCGGAATTAATGGTAGATGAACTGACGCCGCAGACTCTGAAAGCCGCGCTGGAGTGGGCTGATGTGGTGGCGATTGGCCCTGGCCTGGGGCAGCGCGAATGGGGACGCAGCGCCCTGCGGACGGTGGAAAGTTTTAACAAACCGATGGTCTGGGACGCCGACGCGCTGAACCTGCTGGCATTCAATCCCGATAAACGTCACAATCGCGTGCTAACGCCGCACCCCGGCGAAGCGGCCCGTCTGCTGAACGTCAGCGTGGCAGAAATTGAAAGCGATCGCTTACTTTCTGCGCAGCGTCTGGTAAAACGGTATGGCGGCGTGGTTGTGCTGAAAGGCGCGGGCACGGTAGTGGCCAGTGAAAGCGGGGCGATGGGCATTATCGATGCCGGCAATGCCGGGATGGCCAGCGGCGGGATGGGCGATGTGCTCACCGGCATCATCGCCGCGTTGTTAGGACAGCACCTGACGCCGTATGATGCTGCCTGTGCCGGGTGCGTCGCTCATGGCGATGCCGCCGACCGACTGGCCGCCCGCGAGGGCACCCGCGGCATGCTGGCGACCGATCTCTTTTCCACGCTCAGGCGTGTTGTTAACCCGGATGTGATTGACGTAGACCATGATTAACCGAGTGATTCCTTTACCCGATGAGCAGGCCACGCTGGCCCTTGGCGACCGCATCGCGCAGGCCTGTACCGGCGCCACCGTGATTTATCTGTATGGTGATTTAGGCGCGGGGAAAACGACCTTCAGCCGCGGCTTTTTGCAGGCGCTCGGTCACCGCGGCAATGTCAAAAGCCCAACTTATACCCTGGTGGAGCCCTATACCCTCGAGAACCTGATGGTGTATCACTTCGATCTCTACCGTCTGGCGGATCCTGAGGAACTCGAATTTATGGGGATCCGTGATTATTTTGCCGACGATGCCATCTGCCTGGTGGAATGGCCGCAGCAAGGCGCAGGTGTCCTGCCTGACCCGGATGTTGAAATTCACCTTGATTACCAGGCACAAGGGCGTGAGGCGCGTATTACCGCGATCTCCTCACGGGGTGAATCTTTACTGGCGCGTTTAGCCTTTTAGCCTGAAGGATGACGGGATGAAGTATCGCATAACCACCTGGCTTGCCGCTGCGCTGATGCTGTCGAGTCTTCACGCCACTGCGGCGAGTTTATCCGATATCCAGGTCTCTAACGGAGACCAGCAGGCCCGTATTACCCTAAGCTTTGTCGGTGAGCCGGAGTACTCCTTTACCCCACAGGGTAAACGTCTGGTGGCGCTGGATATCAAGCAGACCGGCGTATTGCAGGGACTACCGCTGCAGTTTAGCGGCAGCAACCTGGTGAAGAGTATTCGCGCCGGCACGCCGCAGGATACGCAGACGCTGCGTCTGCTGGTGGATCTGACGGAAGATGGCAAAACCCGGGCGGTGAAGCAACAGAACGGGGCGAATTACACGGTGGTCTTTACCATCAACGCCGAAGCGCCTCCGCCGCCCGTGGTGGTGAAACGGGCCGACCCGCCGCCGGTGATGCCTTCCCGGACGACGACGCCAGGGCGTAACCCGTTCAGCTCGTCGGGTCATGAACGGCAGACGGTGATGACCTCCTCTCAGCCGGCGATGACCAACAATCAGACCGTGACTCGCCCGGCGGCCCGCACGGTGTCGGCGGATGATAAAGTCATTATCGCCATTGATGCCGGGCACGGCGGCCAGGATCCTGGCGCGATTGGCCCGAACGGCACCAAAGAGAAGAACGTCACTATCGCTATCGCGCGCAAGCTGCGGGCGTTACTGAACGCCGATCCGCAGTTTAAGCCGGTGCTGACCCGCGACGGGGATTACTTTATTTCGGTGATGGGCCGCTCTGAGGTGGCGCGTAAGCAAAACGCCAATTTCCTCGTCTCTATCCATGCTGACGCCGCGCCAAACCGCGATGCCACCGGCGCCTCGGTGTGGGTGCTCTCGAACCGTCGCGCCAACAGCGAAATGGCCGGTTGGCTCGAGCAGCATGAGAAGCAGTCTGAACTGCTCGGCGGTGCGGGCGATGTGCTGGCAAACAGCCAGGCCGACCCCTACCTGAGCCAGGCGGTGCTGGATCTGCAGTTTGGTCATTCCCAGCGCGTCGGCTACGATGTGGCGACCAACGTGCTGAGCCAGCTGCAGCGTATTGGCAACCTGCACAAACGCCGCCCGGAGCATGCCAGCCTTGGAGTGCTGCGCTCGCCGGACATCCCGTCGATCCTCGTGGAAACGGGCTTTATCAGTAACAACGGCGAAGAGCGGCTGCTGGGTAGCGATGATTACCAGGAGCAGATTGCGGAGGCGATTTATAACGGCTTACGCAACTACTTTATGCAGCATCCGCTGCAGTCGGCGCCTCGCGGCGAGGCGGCGCAGACCGCCAGCGCCGCGGCGCCGGGCGGGATGTTGATTAACTAAGGAGCAGGGGATGCCGATTCAGGTTCTGCCGCCGCAGCTCGCCAACCAGATTGCCGCCGGCGAGGTGGTGGAGCGGCCCGCGTCGGTGGTGAAAGAGCTGGTTGAGAACAGTCTTGATGCGGGTGCCACGCGGATTGACATTGATATCGAACGCGGCGGCGCGAAGCTCATTCGCATCCGCGATAACGGCAGCGGCATCAAAAAAGACGAGCTGGCGCTGGCCCTGGCTCGTCATGCGACCAGCAAGATCGCCTCGCTTGACGATCTGGAGGCCATTATTAGCCTCGGCTTTCGCGGCGAAGCGCTGGCCAGTATCAGTTCGGTGGCGCGCTTAACGCTGACTTCGCGCACGGCGGAGCAGCAGGAAGCCTGGCAGGCGTATGCTGAAGGCCGCGATCAGGCGGTGACGGTGAAGCCGGCGGCGCACCCGGTCGGTACCACTCTGGAAGTCCTCGATCTGTTCTATAACACCCCGGCGCGGCGCAAATTTATGCGCACCGAAAAGACCGAGTTCGGCCACATTGACGAGGTGGTGCGCCGCATTGCGCTGGCGCGTTTCGACGTCACTATCAACCTCAGCCATAACGGCAAGGTGATGCGCCAGTATCGGGCAGTCGCTCAGGATGGCCAGCGCGAGCGCCGGCTGGGGACAATTTGCGGCGCCGCTTTTCTCGAACATGCGCTGGCGATCGAGTGGCAGCATGGCGATCTGACCCTGCGCGGCTGGGTCGCCGATCCGCTGCATACCACCCCGGCGCTGGCGGAAATTCAGTATTGCTACGTTAACGGGCGGATGATGCGCGATCGGCTGATCAACCATGCTATCCGCCAGGCCTGTGAAGACAAGCTAGGGGCCGATCAGCAACCGGCGTTTGTGCTGTATCTGGAGATCGATCCCCATCAGGTGGATGTAAACGTCCACCCGGCCAAGCATGAGGTGCGTTTCCATCAGTCGCGCCTGGTGCACGACTTTATCTACCAGGGCGTACTGAGCGTACTGCAGCAGCAGCTTGACGCGCCGCTGGCGGAAAAAGACGACCCGCCGGCGCCGCGCCCGATGCCGGAGAACCGCATCGCCGCGGGCGGCAACCAGTTTGCGCGGCCAGCGGAAGCGCGGGAGCCTGCGACCCGCTTCAGCATCACGCCATCGCGTGAGCCTGCGGCCTCCAGCGGCAAACCGGGCGGCGCGAGCTGGCCGCATGCGCAGCCGGGTTACCAGAAGCAGCAGGGAGCGCTTTATCGTCAACTGCTCGACACGCCAACGTCGCCAAAGCCAGCGTTGCAGCCTCCGGCGGCGGCAGAGTTGGCCGGTCACAGTCAGAGCTTTGGCAGAGTGTTGACGATTGTTGGCGGCGACTGCGCGCTGCTGGAGCGCGAGGGCGGTCTGGCGCTGCTGTCGTTGACCGTTGCCGAGCGCTGGCTGCGCCAGGCGCAGTTGACCCCGGGAGCGGAGGCGGTATGTGCTCAGCCGCTGCTGATCCCGCTGCGGTTAAAAGTTACGGAAGGGGAAAAACAGGCGCTGGCCGCCGCTCAGCCGGCGCTGGCGCAGCTAGGGATCGATGTGCATACCGATGCCCTGCACGTGACGGTGCGCGCGGTCCCTTTACCCTTAAGACAACAAAATTTACAAATCTTGATTCCTGAACTGATAGGCTACCTGGCGCAGCAAAACGCATTCGACGTCGGCAATATCGCCCAATGGATGGCGCGTAATCTGACGAGCGAACAGACGTCATGGAATATGGCGCAGGCGATTGCGCTGCTGGCGGACGTTGAGCGTCTTTGCCCGCAGCTGGTGAGAACGCCGCCGGGTGGCCTGTTACAACCTGTAGATCTCCATTCGGCGATGAATGCCCTGAAAGATGAATGATGTAACCGAGGCGAGCCTGCCCAAGGCAATTTTTTTAATGGGCCCGACGGCCTCCGGCAAAACCGCGCTGGCGATAGCCTTACGTAAAGTTTTGCCAGTAGAGTTGATTAGCGTTGATTCCGCCCTCATTTATCGGGGAATGGATATTGGCACCGCCAAACCGGATGCTGCGGAGCTTAGCGCTGCGCCGCATCGGCTGCTGGATATTTTGGATCCTGCGGAGGCCTATTCCGCGGCGGATTTTCGCCGCGATGCGCTGGCGGCGATGGCGGATATTGTCGCCGCCGGGCGAATTCCGCTGTTAGTCGGCGGAACGATGTTGTATTTCAAAGCGTTGCTGGAAGGATTGTCGCCCTTACCGTCGGCTGACCCAGAGGTCAGAGCGCGGATTGAGCAGCAGGCCGCAGAGCAGGGGTGGAATGCGTTACATCAGCAATTACAGGAGATCGATCCCGTGGCTGCTGCGCGTATTCATCCAAATGATCCGCAAAGGCTTTCCCGGGCACTGGAAGTTTTTTTCATTTCGGGTAAAACTTTAACGGAACTGACGCAAACGTCAGGAGACGCTCTGCCATATCAGGTGCATCAGTTC
>OKVN01000009.1_pt1 | contig 228903 bp, 191 predicted proteins | sample 1606961 | NCBI WGS metagenome assembly OKVN01 (sample SAMN03281020, study PRJEB24777) | human gut metagenome | isolation source: fecal sample PR170 from 1 month old male Malay infant, vaginal delivered... | place: Singapore | collected 2005-12-29 | reverse complement strand
TGCCTGGCGGCCTTAGCGCGGTGGTCCCACCTGACCCCATGCCGAACTCAGAAGTGAAACGCCGTAGCGCCGATGGTAGTGTGGGGTCTCCCCATGCGAGAGTAGGGAACTGCCAGGCATCAAATTAGAAAAACCCCGGTCAATAAGGCCGGGGTTTTTTGCATATCAATTACTTGCATGATGAAGGGAATCTCATGTCAGTTCTGTATATCCAAATTCGTCGTAATCAAATTACTGTTCGCGATCTTGAAAGCAAACGTGAAGTGTCAGGAGATGCTGCCTTCAGTAACCAGCGCCTGTTAATCGCCAATTTCTTTGTTGCAGAAAAAGTTCTGCAAGATCTTGTTCTGCAACTCCACCCACGTTCAACCTGGCATTCTTTTTTGCCAGCAAAACGTATGGATATTGTTGTGAGCGCGCTGGAAATGAATGAGGGCGGTTTGTCACAGGTTGAGGAACGCATTCTTCATGAAGTGGTCGCAGGGGCAACGTTAATGAAATATCGCCAGTTCCACATCCATGCGCAATCAGTGGTACTCAGTGATAGTGCGGTCATGGCAATGTTTAAGCAGAAATAATCATGTCACCATTGGTGGGTACGAAACCTAAAGTTCAGCCCACCGGGATGAGAAAAAAACCGCCTACACCCCCACATATGCCAGATTCAGCAACGGATACGGTTTCCCCAAATCGTCCACCTCAGAGCGTCCCGTAACCTTAAAGCCCACCTTCTTATAGAACCCAACCGCCTGCTCATTTTGCTCATTAACAGTGGTTGTCAGTTCCGGGGCCATTGAGAGCGCATGCTTCACCAGCATCCGGCCCACGCCGCAGCCGCGCACATCAGGATCGATAAACAGCGCATCCATATGCTGCCCACTTAACAACATAAACCCAACCGGCTGATCCCGCTCATTAACCGCGACCCACAACGGTGCTTCCGGCAGAAAGGAATGCACCAGCTCTTCCAGCTCGGCCCGATACTCTGCTGATAAAAAATCGTGAGTGGCATCGACAGAACGACACCAAATCGCAACGAGTTCCTCCCCCTCCTCATGCCGTGAGCGTCGAATACTAATAACCATTTTCTCTCCTTTTCGTCATTCTTATATTCTAACGTAGCCTTTTCCTTGAAACTTTCTCACCTTCAACATGCAGACTCGACATTGGCAAATTTTCTGGTTATCTTCAGCTATCTGGATGTCTAAACGTATAAGCGTATGTAGTGAGGTAATCAGGTTATGCCGATTCGTGTGCCGGACGAGCTACCCGCCGTCAATTTCTTGCGTGAAGAAAACGTCTTTGTGATGACAACTTCTCGCGCGTCTGGTCAGGAAATTCGTCCGCTAAAGGTGCTTATCCTTAACCTGATGCCGAAGAAGATCGAAACTGAAAATCAGTTTCTGCGCCTGCTTTCAAACTCACCTTTGCAGGTCGATATTCAGCTGTTGCGCATCGATTCCCGTGAATCGCGCAACACGCCCGCAGAGCATCTGAATAACTTCTACTGTAACTTTGAAGATATTCAGGAACAAAACTTTGACGGTCTGATAGTTACCGGCGCGCCGCTGGGCCTGGTGGAGTTTAATGATGTCGCTTACTGGCCGCAGATCAAACAGGTGCTGGAGTGGTCGAAAGATCACGTCACTTCGACGCTGTTTGTCTGTTGGGCGGTCCAGGCCGCGCTAAACATCCTCTACGGCATTCCTAAGCAAACTCGCACCGACAAACTCTCTGGCGTTTACGAGCATCATATTCTCCATCCTCATGCGCTTCTGACGCGTGGCTTTGATGATTCATTCCTGGCACCGCATTCGCGCTATGCTGACTTTCCGGCAGCGTTGATTCGTGATTACACCGATCTGGAAATTCTGGCAGAGACGGAAGAAGGGGATGCATATCTGTTTGCCAGCAAAGATAAGCGCATTGCCTTTGTGACGGGCCATCCCGAATATGATGCGCAAACGCTGGCGCAGGAATATTTCCGCGATGTGGAAGCCGGGCTAGACCCGGATGTACCGTATAACTATTTCCCGCACAATGATCCGCAAAATACACCGCGAGCGAGCTGGCGTAGTCACGGTAATTTGCTGTTTACCAACTGGCTCAACTATTACGTCTACCAGATCACGCCATATGATCTACGGCACATGAATCCAACGCTGGATTAATCTTCTGTGATAGTCGATCGTTAAGCGATTCAGCACCTTACCTCAGGCACCTTCGGGTGCCTTTTTTATTTCCGAAACACACCTCAGCAAGTGAATAAATTTTATTTATATTGTTATCAGTAAGTTAACATATATTTTTAATTAAAATGGAAATTGTTTTTGATTTTGCATTTTAAATGAGTAGTCTTAGTTGTGCTGAACGAAAAGCGCACAACGATCCTTCGTTCACAGTGGGGAAGTTTTCGGATCCATGACGAGGAGCTGCACGATGACTGAACAGGCAACAACAATCGATGAACTGGCTTTTACAAGGCCGTATGGCGAGCAGGAGAAGCAAATTCTTACTGCCGAAGCGGTAGAATTTCTGACTGAGCTGGTGACGCATTTTACGCCACAACGCAATAAACTTCTGGCAGCGCGTATTCAGCAGCAGCAGGATATCGATAACGGAATGTTGCCTGATTTTATTTCGGAAACAGCTTCCATTCGTGATGCTGACTGGAAAATTCGCGGGATTCCTTCGGACTTAGAAGATCGTCGCGTAGAGATTACCGGACCTGTAGAGCGCAAGATGGTGATCAACGCGCTCAACGCCAATGTGAAAGTCTTTATGGCCGATTTCGAAGATTCACTGGCACCAGACTGGAACAAAGTGATCGATGGGCAAATTAACCTGCGCGATGCGGTTAACGGCACCATCAGCTATAGCAATGAAGCAGGCAAAATTTATCAGCTCAAGCCCAATCCAGCGGTTTTGATTTGTCGGGTACGCGGTCTGCACTTGCCGGAAAAACATGTCACCTGGCGTGGTGAGACAATCCCCGGTAGCCTGTTTGATTTTGCGCTCTATTTCTTCCACAACTATCAGGCACTGTTGGCAAAGGGCAGCGGTCCCTATTTCTATCTGCCGAAAACCCAGTCCTGGCAGGAAGCGGCCTGGTGGAGCGAAGTCTTCAGCTATGCAGAAGATCGCTTTAATCTGCCGCGCGGCACCATCAAGGCGACGTTGCTGATTGAAACGCTGCCCGCCGTGTTCCAGATGGATGAAATCCTTCACGCGCTGCGTGACCATATTGTTGGTCTGAACTGCGGTCGTTGGGATTACATCTTCAGTTATATCAAAACATTGAAAAACTATCCCGATCGCGTCCTGCCAGACAGACAGGCAGTGACGATGGATAAACCCTTCCTGAATGCTTACTCACGCCTGTTGATTAAAACCTGCCATAAACGCGGTGCTTTTGCGATGGGCGGCATGGCGGCGTTTATTCCGAGCAAAGATGAAGAGCGCAATAACCAGGTGCTCAACAAAGTAAAAGCGGATAAATCGCTGGAAGCCAATAACGGTCACGATGGCACATGGATCGCTCACCCGGGCCTTGCTGACACGGCAATGGCGGTATTCAACGACATTCTCGGCTCCCGCAAAAACCAGCTTGAGGTGATGCGCGAACAAGACGCGCCGATTACTGCCGATCAGCTGCTGGCACCTTGTGATGGTGAACGCACCGAAGAAGGTATGCGTGCCAACATTCGCGTGGCTGTGCAGTACATCGAAGCGTGGATCTCTGGCAATGGCTGTGTGCCGATTTATGGCCTGATGGAAGATGCGGCGACGGCTGAAATTTCCCGTACCTCAATCTGGCAGTGGATCCATCATCAAAAAACGTTGAGCAATGGCAAACCGGTGACTAAAGCCTTGTTCCGCCAGATGCTGGGCGAAGAGATGAAAGTCATTGCCAGCGAACTGGGCGAAGAACGTTTCTCCCAGGGGCGTTTTGACGATGCCGCACGCTTGATGGAACAGATCACCACTTCCGATGAGTTAATTGATTTCCTGACCCTGCCAGGCTACCGCCTGTTAGCGTAAACCACCACATAACTATGGAGCATCTGCACATGAAAACCCGTACACAACAAATTGAAGAATTACAGAAAGAGTGGACTCAACCGCGTTGGGAAGGCATTACTCGCCCGTACAGCGCGGAAGATGTGGTGAAATTACGCGGTTCAGTCAATCCGGAATGCACCCTGGCGCAACTGGGCGCGGCGAAAATGTGGCGTCTGCTGCACGGCGAGTCGAAAAAAGGCTACATCAACAGCCTCGGTGCACTGACTGGTGGTCAGGCGCTGCAACAGGCGAAAGCGGGTATTGAAGCAGTCTATCTGTCGGGATGGCAGGTAGCGGCGGACGCTAACCTGGCGGCCAGCATGTATCCGGATCAGTCGCTCTATCCGGCAAACTCGGTGCCAGCTGTGGTGGAGCGGATCAACAATACTTTCCGCCGTGCGGATCAGATCCAATGGTCCGCGGGCATTGAGCCGGGCGATCCGCGCTATGTCGATTACTTCCTGCCGATCGTCGCCGATGCGGAGGCCGGTTTTGGCGGTGTACTGAATGCCTTTGAACTGATGAAAGCGATGATTGAAGCCGGTGCAGCGGCAGTTCACTTCGAAGATCAGCTGGCATCAGTGAAGAAATGTGGTCACATGGGCGGCAAAGTTTTGGTGCCAACTCAGGAAGCTATTCAGAAACTGGTCGCGGCGCGTCTGGCAGCTGATGTGACGGGCGTTCCAACCCTGCTGGTTGCTCGTACCGATGCCGATGCGGCGGATCTGATTACCTCCGATTGCGACCCATATGACAGCGAATTTATTACTGGCGAGCGTACCAGTGAAGGCTTCTTCCGTACTCATGCGGGTATTGAGCAAGCGATCAGCCGTGGCCTGGCGTATGCGCCATATGCTGACCTGGTATGGTGTGAAACCTCCACGCCGGATCTGGAACTGGCGCGTCGCTTTGCACAAGCCATCCACGCGAAATATCCGGGCAAACTGCTGGCTTATAACTGCTCGCCTTCGTTCAACTGGCAGAAAAACCTCGATGACAAAACTATTGCCAGCTTCCAGCAGCAGCTGTCGGATATGGGCTACAAGTTCCAGTTCATCACCCTGGCAGGTATCCACAGCATGTGGTTCAACATGTTTGACCTGGCAAACGCCTATGCCCAGGGTGAGGGTATGAAGCACTATGTTGAGAAAGTGCAGCAGCCGGAATTTGCCGCCGCGAAAGATGGCTATACCTTCGTATCTCACCAGCAGGAAGTGGGTACAGGTTACTTCGATAAAGTGACGACCATTATTCAGGGCGGCACGTCGTCGGTTACCGCACTGACTGGCTCCACTGAAGAATCGCAGTTCTAACAACCAACGCCCCTTTCCGTAAGGCGAGGGGCGAATTAAGGAGAGGCGATGCCGCGTGGCCTGGAATTACTGATTGCACAAACCATTTTGCAAGGTTTCGACGCTCAGTATGGTCGATTCCTCGAAGTGACTTCCGGGGCGCAGCAGCGTTTCGAGCAAGCCGACTGGCATGCTGTCCAGCAGGCGATGAAAAACCGAATTCATCTTTACGATCATCACGTGGGTCTGGTCGTGGAGCAACTGCGCTGCATTACTAACGGCCAAAGCACGGACGCGGCATTTTTACTGCGCGTTAAAGAGCATTACACCCGGCTGTTGCCAGATTACCCGCGCTTCGAGATTGCGGAGAGCTTTTTCAACTCCGTGTACTGTCGGTTATTTGACCACCGCTCGCTTACTCCCGAGCGGCTTTTTATTTTTAGCTCCCAGCCAGAGCGCCGCTTTCGTACCATTCCACGCCCACTGGCGAAAGACTTTCACCCCGATCACGGCTGGGAATCTCTGCTGATGCGCGTTATCAGCGACCTGCCGCTGCGTCTGCGTTGGCAGAATAAAAGCCGTGACATTCATTACATCGTTCGCCATCTGACGGAAACGCTGGGGACAGACAACCTCGCGGAAAGTCATTTACAGGTGGCGAACGAACTGTTTTACCGCAATAAGGCAGCCTGGCTGGTGGGCAAACTGATCACGCCTTCCGGCACGTTGCCATTTTTATTGCCGATCCACCAGACGGACGACGGCGAGTTATTTATTGATACCTGCCTGACGACGACCGCCGAAGCGAGCATTGTTTTTGGCTTTGCGCGTTCTTATTTTATGGTTTATGCACCGCTGCCCGCAGCGCTGGTCGAGTGGCTACGGGAAATTCTGCCAGGTAAAACCACCGCTGAATTGTATATGGCTATCGGCTGCCAGAAGCACGCCAAAACTGAAAGCTACCGCGAATATCTCGTTTATCTACAGGGCTGTAATGAGCAGTTCATTGAAGCGCCGGGTATTCGTGGAATGGTGATGTTGGTGTTTACGTTGCCGGGTTTTGATCGGGTATTTAAAGTCATCAAAGACAGGTTCGCGCCGCAGAAAGAGATGTCTGCCGCTCACGTTCGTGCCTGCTACCAACTGGTGAAAGAGCACGATCGCGTGGGCCGAATGGCGGACACCCAGGAGTTTGAAAACTTTGTGCTGGAGAAGCGGCATATTTCCCCGGCATTAATGGAATTACTGCTCCAGGAAGCAGCGGAAAAAATCACCGATCTCGGCGAACAAATTGTGATTCGCCATCTTTATATTGAGCGGCGGATGGTGCCGCTCAATATCTGGCTGGAACAAGTGGAAGGTCAGCAGCTGCGCGACGCCATTGAAGAGTACGGCAATGCCATTCGCCAGCTTGCCGCTGCCAACATCTTCCCTGGGGATATGTTATTTAAAAACTTTGGCGTCACCCGTCACGGGCGCGTGGTGTTTTATGATTACGATGAAATTTGCTACATGACGGAAGTGAATTTCCGCGACATCCCGCTGCCGCGCTACCCGGAAGACGAACTTGCCAGCGAACCGTGGTACAGCGTCTCGCCGGGCGATGTTTTCCCGGAAGAGTTCCGTCACTGGTTATGTGCCGACCCGCGTATTGGTCCGCTATTTGAAGAGATGCACGCCGACTTGTTCCGCGCTGATTACTGGCGCGCACTACAAAACCGTATACGTGAAGGGCATGTGGAAGATGTTTATGCGTATCGGCGCAGGCAGCGGTTTAGCGTTCGATTCGTATAAATCAGAGGCGAAAAAGTCAGCGTATTCCACCGTATGCCAGCGTCACTTCCTTCGCCGCTTTAATCACCATCGCGCCAAACTCGGTCACGCGGTCATCGGTAATACGTGAAATCGGTCCGGAAATTGAAATTGCGGCAAACGGTTCGCGGTGCTCATCGAAAATACACGCTGCAAGGCAACGCAGCCCCAGCGCATGTTCCTCATCGTCAAATGAATAACCCCGTTTGCGCGTTTGGGCGAGATCTTCTTTTAAATGCACAGGAGACACCAGCGTTGCGTGGGTATAGGCATGTAACCCTTTGCGGTGCAGTAACTTCGTCACCTGTTCTTCGCTCAGTTGGGCCAGAAAGGCTTTACCCGCACCGGAAGCGTGCATCGGCAATTTACCGCCGATAGGCGCGGACATTCGCATCAGGTGAGTACACTGTACCTGGTCGATAATAATCGCTTCGTGATTGCTTTGATCAAGCATCGCCATATTGACCGTTTCGCCAGACTCTTCCATTAGATTGCGCAGGATAGGGTGAACAATCGCTAACAAATTACGGCTCTGGAGAAAGCTGCTGCCGACCATAAAGGCGTGTGCGCCGATCGCCCAGTGACCCAGTTCGCCGACCTGACGGACAAAGCCCTGTTGCTGCATCGTGGTTAGCAGGCGGTGGGTCGTGGAATTGGGTAACCCGGCTTGTTGCGCCAGTTCCGTGAGTGCCACACTGCCATTGGATTCGGCAATCCACTCCAGTAATTTCAGGCCACGCGTTAAAGACTGAACCTGTCCAGTCGCTGGTGCGGTGGCAACGGCGGGTTTTCTGCCGCGTTTTGCGGGAATGGGTGCGACCATGACAGTCTCCTTTTTTCTGTATCGTGGAAATCATTTTCATTTTTATTATCAGCGAATGCAATAGTTGCTGAACAGATCCGATGAGTTAATGTTGAACAAATCTCATGTTGCGTGGTGGTCGCTTTTACCACAGATGCGTTTATGCCAGTATGATTTGTTGAATTTTTATTAAATCTGGGTTAAGCGTGTCGGGAGCAAGTGTGAGCAGCAAAGTGGAACAACTGCGTGCGCAGTTAAATGAACGTATTCTGGTGCTGGACGGCGGTATGGGCACCATGATCCAGAGCTATCGACTGAACGAAGCCGATTTTCGTGGTGAACGCTTTGCCGACTGGCCATGCGATCTCAAAGGCAACAACGACCTGCTGGTGCTCAGCAAACCGGAAGTGATCGCCGCTATCCACAACGCCTACTTTGAAGCGGGCGCGGATATCATCGAAACCAACACCTTCAACTCCACGACTATTGCGATGGCGGATTACCAAATGGAATCCCTGTCGGCGGAAATCAACTTTGCGGCGGCGAAACTGGCGCGCGCCTGTGCTGACGAGTGGACTGCCCGCACGCCGGAGAAACCGCGCTACGTTGCCGGTGTTCTCGGCCCGACCAACCGCACGGCGTCTATTTCTCCGGACGTCAACGATCCGGCATTCCGCAACATCACTTTTGACCAGCTGGTGGCGGCTTATCGAGAATCCACCAAAGCGCTGGTGGAAGGTGGCGCGGACCTGATCCTGATTGAAACCGTTTTCGACACCCTTAACGCCAAAGCGGCGGTCTTTGCGGTGAAAACGGAGTTTGAAGCGCTGGGCGTTGAACTGCCGATTATGATCTCCGGCACCATCACCGACGCCTCCGGGCGCACGCTCTCCGGGCAGACCACTGAAGCGTTTTACAACTCCCTGCGCCACGCCGAAGCGCTGACCTTTGGCCTGAACTGTGCGCTGGGGCCAGACGAACTGCGCCAGTACGTACAGGAACTGTCGCGTATTGCGGAATGCTACGTCACCGCCCACCCGAACGCCGGGCTGCCCAACGCCTTTGGTGAATACGATCTCGACGCCGACACGATGGCAAAACAGATACGTGAATGGGCAGAAGCGGGCTTTCTCAATATCGTCGGCGGCTGCTGCGGCACCACGCCACAACATATTGCAGCGATGAGTCGTGCAGTAGAAGGATTAGCGCCGCGCAAACTACCGGAAATTCCCGTAGCCTGCCGTTTGTCCGGCCTGGAGCCGCTGAACATTGGCGAAGATAGCCTGTTTGTGAACGTGGGTGAACGCACCAACGTCACCGGTTCCGCTAAGTTCAAGCGCCTGATCAAAGAAGAGAAATACAGCGAGGCGCTGGATGTGGCGCGTCAGCAGGTGGAAAACGGCGCGCAGATTATCGATATCAACATGGATGAAGGGATGCTCGACGCCGAAGCGGCGATGGTGCGTTTTCTCAATCTGATTGCCGGTGAACCGGATATCGCTCGTGTGCCGATTATGATCGACTCCTCAAAATGGGACGTTATTGAAAAAGGTCTGAAGTGTATCCAGGGCAAAGGCATTGTTAACTCTATCTCGATGAAAGAGGGTGTCGACGCCTTTATCCATCACGCGAAACTGTTGCGTCGCTACGGTGCGGCAGTAGTGGTAATGGCTTTTGACGAACAGGGCCAGGCCGATACCCGCGCACGGAAAATCGAGATTTGCCGTCGGGCGTACAAAATCCTCACCGAAGAGGTTGGCTTCCCGGCTGAAGATATCATCTTCGACCCGAACATCTTCGCGGTCGCAACTGGCATTGAAGAGCACAACAATTACGCACAGGACTTTATCGGCGCGTGTGAAGACATCAAACGTGAATTGCCGCACGCGCTGATTTCCGGCGGCGTTTCTAACGTGTCGTTCTCGTTTCGTGGTAACGATCCTGTGCGCGAAGCCATTCACGCGGTGTTCCTCTACTACGCTATTCGCAATGGCATGGATATGGGGATCGTCAACGCCGGGCAACTGGCGATTTACGACGACCTGCCTACCGAGCTACGCGACGCGGTGGAGGATGTGATCCTCAACCGTCGCGACGATGGCACCGAGCGTTTACTCGAGCTTGCCGAGAAATATCGCGGCAGCAAAACCGACGACACCGCTAACACCCAGCAGGCAGAGTGGCGCTCGTGGGAAGTGAATAAACGTCTGGAATACTCGCTGGTCAAAGGCATTACCGAGTTTATCGAGCAGGATACCGAAGAAGCCCGCCAGCAGGCTACGCGTCCGATTGAAGTGATTGAAGGCCCGTTGATGGACGGCATGAACGTGGTCGGCGACCTGTTTGGCGAGGGCAAAATGTTCCTGCCGCAGGTGGTGAAATCGGCGCGCGTAATGAAGCAGGCGGTGGCGTATCTCGAACCGTTTATTGAAGCCAGCAAAGAGCAGGGTAAAACCAACGGCAAGATGGTGATCGCCACAGTGAAGGGCGATGTCCACGACATCGGTAAAAATATCGTTGGCGTGGTGCTGCAATGTAACAACTACGAAATTGTCGATCTCGGCGTGATGGTGCCTGCGGAAAAAATTCTCCGTACCGCTAAAGAAGTGAATGCTGATTTGATTGGCCTTTCAGGGCTGATCACGCCGTCGCTGGACGAGATGGTTAACGTGGCGAAAGAGATGGAGCGCCAGGGCTTCACCATTCCGCTATTGATTGGCGGCGCGACCACCTCAAAAGCGCACACGGCGGTGAAAATCGAGCAGAACTACAGCGGCCCGACGGTGTATGTGCAGAACGCATCGCGCACCGTTGGTGTGGTGGCGGCGTTGCTTTCCGACACTCAGCGCGATGATTTCGTTGCTCGTACCCGCAAGGAGTACGAAACCGTGCGTATTCAGCACGGACGAAAGAAACCACGCACACCACCGGTCACGCTGGAAGCGGCGCGTGATAACGACTTCGCTTTTGACTGGCAGGCTTACACGCCGCCGGTGGCGCACCGTCTCGGTGTGCAGGAAGTCGAAGCCAGCATCGAAACGCTGCGTAATTACATCGACTGGACGCCGTTCTTTATGACCTGGTCGCTGGCCGGGAAGTATCCGCGCATTCTGGAAGATGAAGTGGTAGGTGTTGAGGCGCAGCGGCTGTTTAAAGACGCCAACGACATGCTGGATAAATTAAGCGCCGAAAAAATGCTGAACCCGCGTGGTGTGGTGGGCCTGTTCCCGGCAAACCGTGTGGGCGATGACATTGAAATCTACCGTGACGAAACGCGTACCCATGTGATTAATGTCAGCCACCATCTGCGCCAACAGACCGAAAAAACCGGCTTCGCTAACTACTGTCTCGCTGACTTCGTTGCGCCGAAGCTTTCTGGTAAAGCAGATTACATCGGCGCATTTGCCGTGACTGGCGGGCTGGAAGAGGACGCACTGGCTGATGCCTTTGAAGCACAGCATGATGATTACAACAAAATCATGGTGAAAGCGCTTGCCGACCGTCTGGCGGAAGCCTTTGCGGAGTATCTCCATGAGCGTGTGCGTAAAGTCTACTGGGGCTATGCGCCGAACGAGAACCTCTGCAACGAAGAGCTGATCCGCGAAAACTACCAGGGCATCCGTCCGGCACCGGGCTACCCTGCCTGCCCGGAACATACGGAAAAAGCCACAATCTGGGAGCTGCTGGAAGTGGAAAAACATACCGGTATGAAACTCACGGAATCCTTCGCCATGTGGCCGGGTGCATCGGTTTCGGGTTGGTACTTCAGTCATCCAGACAGCAAGTATTACGCGGTGGCGCAAATTCAGCGCGATCAGGTTGAAGACTATGCCCGCCGTAAAGGAATGAGCGTTACCGAAGTTGAGCGTTGGTTGGCACCGAATCTGGGGTATGATGCCGAGTAAGTGATAACACCGGGGTATTTGCCCCGGTTTTTAATGTCATAAATAATGGATTATTGAACATGATAAAAATTGATGAAATAGATTTTTTTGCTTTCGAAGGATGTTCAGAGTCCGAAGTTACTGAACTATTAGGAAAAAAACCAACAGGTTATAATGATTGGATAATTAATATAAAAACAGGTGTGGAGTGGGTATTTTATGATGGTCGTTATTGGTTAGATTTTCGTAAATCCAAAGAGGGTATAAGGTGTATCTCATGCAGTATTCTGTATCACGATAAAAGTAAAGGGCGTATCGATGTCTTGTTTAGTGAAGGTATAGCTGACAGAGGTTTAAAAAATACGGGTGGAGTGTTAATCCAAAAACGCCCGCAATTATAATAATTCCTGGTAATATTTGTTTTCGTAAAAAGGATTTACTTTATGCAACGTCAATATAAAAATACATTCTTCTTTTTTGGGGTGTTATGGATGTTATCGCGATAGCCACATATCTGTTCTACTCGCTTGGTAATGGTCGTATCCCTTTTTATTCCGATATCGTTCATTCACTTTCTTTACTTAAGGATATCGGTGTTGAAGGCGGTTTTTACGCTTATGCAGTCGCCACTGTTACGCTACAAATAGTATTATTGTTCTCTTTATTCTTTTCTGCGCAATGTTTTTTAAGACAAAAATTATTTAGTTTCTCTTTTTTGGCGATTCAGGAGTTTATGCGTTTTGCTACCGTAAGCTGTTCAATCTCCGTAATACCGTTGTTACTTAATTATTTTTATTCACAGGATCTGGTCTTAAATATTTCGTTGTTTATCTTCTCAGAGGTCACAAAAGTGACAACGATTATCTGGTGTAAACGACAGGGGAAAGTGTGACAGAAATAGCAACAGATACAGGTGGATTTTTATATAAATGCCTTTTTAAATGCTTTCTTGTATAAATCTCTTATACTGAAAGTACATACAAGAGAAATGCCTGGATAAAAACAACGTGATTAGAAAAATCTTAACAGGAAAATGCATAACAAAAAGGAGAACCTGATTCCGTGCTAACTTTGCTTCACCTGCTTTCTGCCGTCGCCCTGCTGGTCTGGGGGACTCATATTGTTCGAACAGGCGTAATGCGCGTCTTCGGCGCGCGTCTGCGTACTGTCCTTAGCCGGAGCGTCGAAAAAAAGCCGCTCGCCTTTTGCGCGGGGATCGGCGTTACCGCACTGGTGCAGAGCAGTAATGCCACCACCATGCTGGTGACCTCGTTCGTCGCTCAGGATCTGGTTGCTCTCGCGCCTGCGCTGGTGATTGTGCTGGGTGCAGATGTCGGGACGGCGCTGATGGCGCGTATTCTCACCTTCGATTTATCCTGGCTGTCACCGTTACTTATTTTTATCGGCGTGATTTTTTTCCTCGGACGCAAACAGTCACGCGCCGGGCAACTGGGCCGCGTCGGTATTGGTCTTGGGCTGATTTTACTGGCGCTGGAGTTGATTGTGCAGGCCGTAACGCCGATCACTCAGGCAAACGGCGTTCAGGTGATCTTTGCCTCGCTGACTGGCGACATTTTGCTGGATGCGCTGATTGGTGCGATGTTCGCCATTATCAGCTACTCCAGCCTTGCCGCGGTACTGCTGACCGCGACTCTGACCGCCGCAGGCATTATCTCTTTCCCAGTGGCGCTTTGTCTGGTGATTGGTGCAAACCTCGGTTCCGGCCTGCTGGCGATGCTCAACAACAGTGCCGCCAATGCCGCAGCCCGCCGTGTCGCGCTGGGTAGCCTGCTGTTTAAGCTGGTGGGTAGCCTGATTATCCTGCCGTTTGTTCATTTGCTGGCAGAGACAATGGGGAAGTTGCCATTGCCAAAAGCGGAATTGGTGATCTATTTCCACGTCTTCTACAACCTTGTACGCTGCCTGGTCATGTTGCCATTCGTTGACCCGATGGCACGGTTTTGCAAAACGATTATTCGCGATGAACCGGAACTGGATACCCAGCTACGGCCTAAACATCTGGATGTCAGCGCGCTGGATACGCCCACGCTTGCTCTGGCGAACGCTGCCCGCGAAACCCTGCGCATTGGCGACGCCATGGAACAGATGATGGAAGGGCTGAATAAAGTGATGCACGGCGAGCCACGGCAGGAGAAAGAGCTGCGTAAGCTGGCTGATGACATCAACGTTCTCTATACCGCCATTAAGCTGTATCTGGCGCGGATGCCAAAAGAGGAACTGGCAGAAGAAGAGTCGCGCCGCTGGGCGGAGATCATCGAAATGTCGCTCAACCTTGAACAGGCCTCCGATATCGTCGAGCGCATGGGGAGTGAAATTGCCGACAAATCGCTGGCTGCAAGGCGAGCATTTTCGCTTGATGGCTTGAAGGAACTGGATGCGCTCTATGAGCAATTGCTCAGTAATTTAAAACTGGCAATGTCGGTTTTCTTCTCTGGCGATGTTACCAGCGCCCGTCGTTTGCGCCGCAGCAAACATCGTTTTCGCATTCTTAATCGCCGCTATTCCCACGCCCACGTCGATCGCCTGCATCAGCAAAACGTGCAGAGTATTGAAACCAGTTCGCTACATTTAGGCTTACTGGGAGATATGCAGCGTCTGAACTCGCTGTTTTGTTCGGTGGCTTACAGTGTGCTGGAACAGCCGGATGAAGATGAAGGACGGGACGAGTATTAATACCGTGACCCTGAAGGCCTGATAAGACGCGTAAAGCGTCGCATCAGGCACTATGAACAAGATGCCGGATCATGCATCCGGCAATTCACTTAAAAACGGTGACCCGCTTCCAGCGGCACCGCTTCTTCACCAGCCTTAAACACATAAGTGGTGTTCGGGCCACCCAGCGTAGCGTGACCTTTACTTACTGTGATCCAGTTACCTTCCGGCAGACCAATAATCGTCAGTTCTGGCGCGACGACCAGCAGTTCGCGAATACGCTGCTCACGGGTTTCACCTTTATGGCCTTCCGGCAGCGCGTTGGTGAAGTGCGGGTTGATTTGCAGCGGGAACAGATTTAGCGCATCGAAACCTTGCGGATCGACAATCGGCATATCGTTGGTGGTACGAATGGTTGGGCAAGCAAGGTTAGCGCCTGCGCTCCAGCCAATATACAGCGCGCCACGTTTCACCACGTCAGTAATGGGTGCCAGCAGCCCGCGCTCGCGGCACTGTTTCAGCAACTGGAAAGTATTACCGCCGCCGACAATCACAATTTCCGCATTTTCAATCGCGGCAACGGGATCGACAACGCTATGAATACCGGTGACAGAAACACCCAGCGGAGCGAGAACCGCAGCCGTTTTCGCTGTGTAATCATCCCAGGTCTGCGTTACGCCAGCGAAAGGAATAAATACCGCAGAACGGCGACCCTGCAACTGTTCAGCAATCAGCGGCAGCGCGTGTTCCAGCCAGGCTTTACCCGGCAGCGTCGAGTTACTCAATAAAAGCAGTTCCATTACTTCTCCGGTTAGTAAGAAAACACGGAAGGAATGCTACCACTGCGAATTTAACCACTTACTGACATGGCTCACGATGTCACATATTGCACAGGCGCTGAGACTGATGACAAACACAGAATTGCCTGATGCGCTACGCTTACCTGGCCTACCAGATAACTGCAATATATTGAATTTTCAAGATTATGTAGGCCGAATAAGGCTTCATTCCGCATCCGGCATAAACAATGTGCACTTTGCCACCAATTTGAGCGCCCCTTAAGGCGCTGATGTTTTTTTATCCTTCTCGTGCACATTGTGCCGCTTCAGCAATCAGCCGCACATCAGGTCGCGAAGTTGCCGCGGCGACCAGCCAGCGACATGCAGAGTTAAGTAGCGCGATTAATCATGGGAAATTGCCTCTGCATGGGCGAGCAGGTATTGCTCCGCCTCACCGGACCAGATCCCCTGATAACGCGCCAGAATCGCCGCCAGTGCTTGATCCTGAATCTGCGTGAGTGACGTCAGCGGCAGGTCTTTCCCGGTATACACCAGCTTTTTGCCGCCGCCGACGGCAGGCAATTCAAGCGTGGTTTCGCCCGCGGCATTCAGCCCAAGAATATGTGTTACCACTTTTGCGGCCTGCACTTTTTTCTCTTCAATCAATTTGACCGCTGCGCGCATGTCGTCGGTATTGCCGCCTGACGTACCCACGTAGTGGGTAAATGCATAATGCACATCGTAGAAATTAATTGGCGCGCTGAAGTGCTTATCCTGCGGTCCGGCGAAGAAATTCAGACAACCATCTGTCGCCAGCAAGGAAGAGGCGAGAGTCACCAGTCCTTCATTAGGCACAAAGACGAAAATATCATCGAAGCCGTGACCGCCACTCAGTGCCATTAACGTATCAAATGCTGCATCGGCGGCATTGAGATAATGAATCAGTGTTTGCGGTTCTGATGGATAGTGCTTGCGCGCATAACTCAATTTGTCGTTGTCGGTATCGGTAATGACGAGCAGCGAAGGGTTAACGGGTCCATGTAGCGCATAATCAATCGCCAACAGTCCCATTGGTCCGGTGCCGCCGAGGATCAGCGTGCGCCCTTGCGGGCGAATCCCCATCGTGTGGTTATAACTACCTTCCTGAAGATGATAGTTGGCGTTGAACGCGCCAATCACGCAGGAAAGCGGTTCAACCAGCGAGCCTTCAAAATAGGTTTCGCCGTCGTATGCCAGCAGGCAATCTTGTTCCATGACCTCGTTGGGAATAACCACATGCGTCGCTTCGCCGCCTACCCACGGGAAGGAGTAGCCGGGGCAATCCGGGCGGTCGGGGAGTTGCAGGTTGGCCTGAATCACATAACGCTGACCCGGCTGGAATTTGTGCTGCCACTTTTTACCCACGGCCAGAATATCGCCGCAAAATTCGTGGCCGATGATGATGGGATTGGTCGCCACATCGTCGGGTACTTTTTTATGATTTTCACCCAGATTGGCCTCTTTCCAGGAAGAGAGGCACAGGCTGTCAGTGACCACCGTTGCGAGGATTTCATCCTCCTGCATTTCAGGAAGGTCAAAGGTTTCCAGGCGTAAATCACGTTTACCATAAAGACGCAGAGCTGTTGTTTTCATAAACCACCTCGTGTTGAACGATGGCCCCGACGGTTGCGCCGGGGCGAAGAATCAGGACAGGAAGCCCAGCGCATTACCGATAATCCCTAAACCAAACAGGGCGAAAATCAGCCATACCGGGTTAATTTTTTTGTTGAGCAGACGAACCATCAGCAGCGTCAGACCGAGCGCCAGCAAACCAGGGCAAAGTTGGTCGAGGATGTTCTGCACGGTTATGGTGACGGTGGCACCATCGGCGGCAGGCGTTTGTGAAACCACCAACGGTACGTTGATTGACGTCCATTTGGTCACCAGCACGCCCATCACAAACAGCCCGAGAATCGACGCGCCTTCGGTGAGTTTTTGCAGCAAATTACCGCCCATATCGCTGACGATATTCACCCCTTTGCGAAAGCCGAGCTGTAGGCCATACCACTTCATCGCCAGACGCACCGCGTTGAAAATAAAGAAGAACAGCAGGGGGCCGAGAATGTTGCCCGAAAGTGCCAGAGATGCGCCGAGCGCGGCGGTAATCGGGCGCAGCGTTCCCCAGACCAGTGGATCGCCAACTCCTGCCAATGGTCCCATCAGACCGACTTTGATGCCGTTAATGGTACCGTCATCAATTTCCGCGCCATTGGCTCGCGCCTCTTCCATGGCGGCAGTGACGCCGATGACCGGGCCACATACGGCTGGCGTGGTATTGAAGAACACCAGGTGTCGCCTGAGCGCCGCAACCTGATCCTCTTTTAATGGGTAAAGTCGTTTGATGGCGGGGATCATGTCGTAGCAAAAACCCAGCCCGTGAATACGTTCAAAGTTAAAGGATGCCTGTTGCAGGTTGGAGCGCAGAAACATGCTCACCAGATCGCTGCGTGTAATTTTTCTCTGTTCCATGATGGCTCCGTTAATCATCAAGTTGGTCAAGGGCGGTGATAGTGGTGGTCTGGGGATGTGGTTCAGCTTTACGCCACTGTGGATTTAACTGGATGTAGAGCAGGGCCATGATCACGCCGACGCCACCGAACGCCAGCAGACTGAGATCGAGGTAGCCACCTGCGAGGAAACCGAGGAAAAAGAAAGGCATCAAATATTTCACGCCCATCATGCGAAGCACCATGGCGTAACCGACCACCACGATAAAACCGCCAGCAATCTGCAGTCCACGGGTCACAAATTCGGGAATGGCGCTCAGCATATTGCTCACCATATCAGCGCTGACGAACAGCGAGACAATCAGTGCCGGAATAGCAACGCGCAGTGCCTGCACGCCAAGCGCGGAGACATGCAGAATATCGAGAGTGCGAAACCGTGCTTCTTCCGCTGCTTTATCCGCCGCGTGCTGGAACACTACGGTGATGGTACGGGCAAACACCGTCAGCACCTGGCCTGCAGCAGCCACAGGCAACGCGATGGCGATTCCGGTGGCGATGCTTTGCTGACCAACGATAACCAGAATGGCGGAGATTATGCTGGCGAGTGCAGAATCCGGAGATTGCGCCGCGCCGACGTTCATCCAGCCGAGAGCTATCAATTCCAGCGTACCACCGAGCATAATTCCGGTTTTTAAATCACCGAGAATTAAACCAATCACCGTACAGGCAATTAACGGACGATGAGTCTGAAATTCATCCAGCACGCTGCCCATTCCGGCAATACAGGAAAAAAGAAATATAGCAATGATTTGTAGGGTACTTATTTCCATGATTTGTCACCTTTTAAGTGTCGTCATCCCTGCCTGTTAAAGCATATGTACACAGGCGCTATTATTTAATTTGCGATTAACTGTTCGTTTATTTTGTCGATAATATTGATTGAGGGATCTGACGCTACGACGCGTAAATCCAGTATGACGCCAAGATTATTTAACTCATGAAATGCGTTAATATCATCGTCATCTAATGAAACTGCTTTGGTTAACTGTTTCTTACCAGGACGCCAGGCCATACCGCCAATATTCAGGATACCTATTTTTACCCCCTGGCGAACCATTGCTAAGGCATCCTGTGGGCGAGTGAAAAGATAAAAAACGGTTTCGTCCTGATATTGCGGGTTGTGATAAACCGCGACGGCTTTTTCAATATTGACCACGTTAACCTTCATTCCCGGTGGCGCAGCCTGACGCAATAATGTCCGGCGAACTTCATCGTTATAAACTTCGTCATTGCAGATAATAATGCGTTGGGCGTTAGCCACTTTAGACCAGACGGTAGTGACCTGGCCGTGGATCAGGCGGTCATCAATGCGGGCGAGCGTAATGTTCATCAGAAATCCTCCTCCGCTGTTGCCACCTGTCTCCAGACGACGCAGGTTTGCTTTGCGATTTGCGTCAGGTGTTCACACAGTTCATCAATATTCATGCTGTCCTGGTTATCAACCAGTTCGAGCGCCAGCGGCAGAGAAAGGCCGCTGATTACCCGCAGACGAGGATTGCGCATCGCAAGCATCGCTGCCGCATTCCACGGGCTGCCGCACTGTAAATCCACGGCAATCAGCCACTCATCTTGATTGTGAATGCTTACTAACTTTTCCAGCTTTGCTACGATGTCTCCGGCGTTCTCGCCGGGCACAAATTCAACGGCCTCGACCCTGGCATCGCCGTACACCATCTGAACCGATTCCAGCATGGCGCAAGCTAATTTGCCATGCGCACAAAAAATGGCATTGACCATAAAGCCTCCTTAGCCGCGCGTTTTGCCGCCCGCAATGTTAGTGGTTACTCCGGTGATATAGCTGGCGCGTTCAGACAGCAGATAACAAACAAAATCAGCCACTTCTGCTAATCTTCCGGCGCGCCCAATAGGAATGGCGTTTTTGGTATAGCCTTCACGCAGCTGCTCGACGGTGATATTGCGCGTCCACGCCAGCGCTTCTTCATATTCCGGCGTGCGCAGTCCTGTTTTTTCCAGAATCCCCGGCGCGATACCGACCACACGGATACCGTGCTTACCCAGCTCTTTCGACCAGGAGCGCGTGAAGCTATTGAGCGCGGCTTTGGTCGCGGCGTAACAGCTTTGGCCTTCTGAGCCTTCCAGCCCACTTTCTGAGGAAACATTCACAATCACGCCATCATGTTGTTTGACCATCTGTCGCGCCACCGCCTGCGACATCAGAAAAACGCCTTTCTGGTTGATATTGACCATTTTTTCGAATGCAGCTTCGTTGAGTTCATACTGCCCGGCAGGCGCTTTCTCATCGACCAGCAGACGCGGGAAATTGACCCCGGCGTTGTTAACCAGACCGTCGATGCGACCAAAACGCTGGATAATTTCTGCTACCGTATGATTTACCTCTTTGGCGCTGGAAATATCGGTCGGCCAGAACTGATAACCTTTATGGCTTTCATACTGACCATCGCCACCGTGAATATCGACCATCTGTACATTCGCGCCTTGTGCTAATAATTCATCCACAATCGCCAGACCAATGCCGGATGCGCCACCGGTGACAATAATGATTTTATCCTGCAAATTTAACCACGTTTGCATAACAGACTCCTGATTTTAGATAATAAGGACCCGCCGTAATTTTTATTACGGTAAACATCGGGAAGATTTTTATTTCAGTAATAGTTCAGCTGTGCTGCTATTCGTTACCAGACAATTAATATATTTTCCACGCAGTGCACCAACAATTCCGCTGTATTTTTCTTCGCTCATGGCAATGCCAATGGAATACCGTGCCTGCTTTAATTTATTCATTTCGATAGAGAGTGTTTTTTCGCTCATATTCGTTTCAACCATTGCGCCGTGAATATCAAAAAAGCGCGAGCAAATATCGCCAGCAACCTGGCGGGCATTCAGGTCGTCACTCTCTTCACCACCATAAAACGCATGCCAGTTAGCGCCGTCGCGAATGGCCGGTGAGCCAATTCCCACCAGGGCGACATCCAGATTATCCCAGTAGGCAGAGATGGTTTTAAAGTGCTGAGACTGCATGATCCCATTACGAATTAATGGGTTATCCAGCAGAGCCGGAAAATCCGCGAGATGCGATTCCCCTTTCAGCTTCGCTGCCGCGCTGTAGGTTAATGTGTTTACGTGATAGCGGCTTTCGAGTTTACCGGACGGGCCGCCAATAATCGGCACGCAAATTAACTGCCGCGATTGCCCCGCCTGCGGCAAGTTTTCAACCAGTGCGCTCACCGCGCGACCCCAGGAAAAACCAACAATATCACCAGGTTCCAGCAAGCGATCCAGCAGTTGCGCGCCGTGTAACCCCATCATCGCCAGTTGAGTATCTTCATCCTCATCATTTCCTGACACCACCACAACGTCTTTCAGGCCAAACTTTTGCTTCACTTGCTGCTCCAGCCAGAGATTTTCGTTGTAGTCATAGTTGATGGCGATGGTGACAATTCCCTGATCGCGGCCTCGTTTAAGCAAGCGGCTGATGGTGGTGCGGTAAATACCCAGTTCGCGCGCAATTTGCGCCTGCGTCATATCCTGTTCGTAATAGAGTTGGGCAATCTTCACAATCAAACGGATATCGTCACTGTTTTCCATTGCCGCCTCCTGGTTCTGCACATTTGTGCAAATACGCTTTCTCACCGCTTGATCTGATATAACCCCATCATGATGGCCTTTCAAAGCGATTTTTCACTCTTTGCATGGGGGGAAATAGCGCTTTCTCTTGCACATTTGTTTCTCTGCGTAGTAGTCATCAGCACAGGTGTGCAGCGATTCGTAATTTGTTGATTATCCTTATTTTGCCAGGCAAATTTGCATCGTACTTCCGGAGACACTTTTGTGATAAAAGGCGTGGCAGATCACATTTAATTTCGACGTTGCCGCATAACCCTGTTTTTCCCCGCTAAGAGGTACGGTATATTCCGCGTTTTACAGGAGAATTTATGCTGCCCGACTCATCAGTCCGTTTAAATAAATACATCAGCGAAAGCGGAATTTGCTCACGCCGCGAAGCGGATCGCTATATCGAGCAAGGCAATGTGTTCCTTAATGGCAAGCGAGCCACCATTGGCGATCAGGTGAAATCCGGCGACGTTGTGAAAGTAAACGGTCAGTTGATTGAGCCTCGGGAAGCCGAAGATTTGGTACTTATCGCCCTGAACAAGCCCGTAGGCATTGTCAGCACCACCGAAGATGGCGAGCGCGATAACATTGTCGATTTCGTTAACCACAGCAAACGCGTGTTCCCGATTGGCCGCCTGGATAAAGATTCCCAGGGGCTGATTTTCCTCACCAATCACGGCGATCTAGTGAATAAGATCCTCCGTGCGGGTAACGATCATGAGAAAGAGTATCTGGTGACGGTTGATAAACCGATTACCGATGAATTTATTCGTGGTATGGGGGCGGGAGTGCCGATCCTCGGGACGGTAACTAAAAAGTGCAAAGTCAAAAAAGAAGCACCGTTTGTCTTCCGCATTACCCTGGTGCAGGGGCTGAACCGTCAGATTCGTCGCATGTGCGAGCACTTTGGTTACGAAGTGAAAAAGCTGGAACGTACGCGCATTATGAACGTCAGCTTAAGCGGCATTCCGCTGGGTGAGTGGCGCGATTTAACCGACGATGAGTTAATCGATCTCTTTAAGCTCATTGAAAATTCCTCTTCCGAGGCAAAACCTAAAGCGAAGGCCAAACCGAAAACGGTAGGCATCAAACGTCCAGTCGTTAAGATGGAAAAAACGGCGGAAAAAGGCGGTCGCCCGGCGTCCAACGGTAAGCGTTTTACCTCGCCGGGGCGTAAAAAGAAGGGGCGTTAATCAGCGCCTGCCGCGCGTTGACGTATTTGCTGACCAGCTAAATGACGCCTCAGGATCCGGTTTATAAGCCTGCTTTTTCTTTAACTGGCGGGCTTTTTTCGCTTCAGCCTCACGCTCGACCATTAATTTATCGATGTACTCTTTCTTAATGCTGTTGGTTTCGGAGTTGGTCAGTACGCGACCATGCGCAATCCGCGCGCGATCCAGCAGTGTTTTAAGTTCACGCTGCTCGCGTTCAGTCATCTCTTTTTGGGTAATACGGGGGAGTGCCATGATGGTGCCCTCAGTGAGCCAGAGAGTTCAGTGTACGGGAATTCGTTTGCGAGCAGAACTGATAATATTCATTTTGCCTTCTCTTAACTATTTATCTCTTTCTCTAATTAGTTAGAGATGCGGATAAAAAATTAAAGGCAATTATTCTCCGATAAAGACGCTGGTTAACAGAGTACAGGCTCGTTTATTTATGGGCATAATGACAAGAAAAACAATACGGCCCGAAATAATGTCTTCCGGGCCATACTGTGTTTACTCAAACAAATTAAAATGTAGCTTCTGCACCACCTGCTCGGCATCTTCGCCGGGCACCAGGAAGCACAGGTTATGGCTGGATGCGCCGTAACAAATCATGCGAATGTTGAACGGTTCCAGTACGCCGAATACCTCTTTGCCAACGCCGCAGGCTTTTGACAGGTCATTGCCAATCAACGCGACCAGCGCCAGACCCTCTTCCACTTCCACCCGGCACAGTGCGGAAAGCTCCATCAGCAGGGATTGCGTCAGCAACGTATCGCCAGTGGAGGTTGAACCGGTGGTATCAAGGGTTAATGCCACGCTCACTTCTGATGTGGTGATTAAGTCTACCGAAATATTATGCCGCGCGAGGATGCCGAAAACTTCCGCGAGGAAACCGCGAGAATGCAGCATATTCAGGCTGTGCAAAGTGAGCAGAGTCTGATTGCGACGAAGCGCCAGCGCGCGGAACAGCGGCGGATTTTCAGTTTTATTGCACACCAGCGTACCACCTGCGCGTGGGTCTTTGCTGGAGCCGACAAAGACCGGGATATCGCTGCGTACTGCGGGTAGCAACGTTGCCGGATGCAGTACTTTTGCACCAAAAGTTGCCATCTCTGCCGCTTCGGCAAACGCGATTTCATCAATGCGTTTTGCTGCAGAAACCACGCGTGGATCGGTGGTGTAGATGCCCGGGACGTCGGTCCAGATATCAACACGAGATGCGTGTAAAGCCTCCGCCAGCAAGGCTGCCGTATAATCGCTGCCTCCACGGCCAAGCGTCGTTGTACGACCTTTATTTTCGCTGCCGATAAATCCCTGGGTGATCACTAAGCCTTCATTGAGGCGTGGGAGCAGCTGCAGCGCGGCCAGTTCCGCCAGCGCGGCTACATCTGGCTCTGCACGACCAAATCGGTCGTTGGTACGCATCACTTTACGTACATCAAACCACTGTGCCTGAACATCGCGTTCGCGCAGGATCTCGACAAACAGCAGGGTCGACATCAGCTCGCCGTGGCTGACCAGTTCATCTGTCAGGGCCGGAGACGTTGCCAGCGCCGCCGCTTCTGCCAGAACGGTAATGTTCTCCAGCAGACGTTCAATCTCTTCACGGATAACGTTCGGGTAACGCAGACGTTCCAGAATGGCAAACTGGATATTGCGGATTGCGTCGAGTTTTTCGAATCGCTCGCCAGGTTCCAGTCCTTCAGCTAAAGCGACCAGTAGATTAGTGATACCAGCAGAAGCCGAGAGGACAACTAAACGTACGTTGGCATCAGAAAGCACAATATCAGCGCTGCGGTTCATGGCGTCAAAATCAGCTACGCTGGTACCGCCAAATTTGGAGACAACAATTTCAGACATAACTACCTCGTGTCAGGGGATCCATTTTCAGCCTTGGCACAAGGGAAGAGCGGAAGACGGGTGGGCGCAGAGCGATACTTCGCTACTATTTTCACCCAGAAGTGCTCCACCACTTGCGAAACGCCCGACTGCGAACGCTTCTGGTGACAACCCAGGGGATTCAGCCCCTGTAGCCGATGATGAACGTAGCCAGCCGTTCAATCACCTCGGCGATGCACCCCCTCAGGTGTTATCACAGGACTGGCTCCTCCAACACCGTTACTTGGGCAACGCGCCTCTTCTGGCCTGCGCTAGCGCAGGTAGTACATTTATAAATAAAGGGTGAGCGGGGCGGTTGTCAACGGTGGGGTCATGCGGATTTTTCATCCACTCCTGGCGGTCAGTAGTTCAGCTAATAAATGCTTCGCTGCGCTAAGGGTTTACACTCAACATTACGCTAACGGCACTAAAACCATCACATTTTTCTGTGACTGGCGCTACAATCTTCCAAAGTCACAATTCTCAAAATCAGAAGAGTATTGCTAATGAAAAACATCAATCCAACGCAGACCGCTGCCTGGCAGGCACTACAGAAACACTTCGATGAAATGAAAGACGTTACGATCGCCGATCTTTTTGCTAAAGACGGCGATCGTTTTTCTAAGTTCTCCGCAACCTTCGACGATCAGATGCTGGTGGATTACTCCAAAAACCGCATCACTGAAGAGACGCTGGCGAAATTACAAGATCTGGCGAAAGAGTGCGATCTGGCGGGCGCGATTAAGTCGATGTTCTCTGGCGAGAAGATCAACCGCACTGAAAACCGCGCCGTACTGCACGTAGCGCTGCGTAACCGTAGCAATACCCCGATTCTGGTTGATGGCAAAGATGTTATGCCGGAAGTCAACGCGGTGCTGGAGAAGATGAAAACCTTCTCGGAAGCGATTATTTCCGGTGAGTGGAAAGGCTATACCGGCAAGGCAATCACTGACGTAGTGAACATCGGGATCGGCGGTTCTGACCTCGGCCCGTACATGGTGACTGAAGCACTGCGTCCATACAAAAACCACCTGAACATGCACTTTGTTTCTAACGTCGATGGGACTCACATCGCGGAAGTGCTGAAAAAAGTAAACCCGGAAACCACGCTGTTCCTGGTAGCATCTAAAACCTTCACCACTCAGGAAACCATGACCAACGCCCACAGCGCGCGTGACTGGTTCCTGAAAGCGGCAGGTGATGAGAAGCACGTTGCGAAACACTTTGCGGCGCTTTCCACCAACGCCAAAGCCGTTGGCGAGTTTGGTATTGATACTGCCAACATGTTCGAATTCTGGGACTGGGTCGGCGGTCGTTACTCTTTGTGGTCAGCGATTGGCCTGTCGATTGTTCTCTCCATCGGCTTTGATAACTTCGTTGAACTGCTTTCTGGCGCACACGCGATGGACAAGCATTTCTCCACCACGCCTGCCGAGAAAAACCTGCCTGTACTGCTGGCGCTGATTGGCATCTGGTACAACAATTTCTTTGGCGCGGAAACTGAAGCGATTCTGCCGTATGACCAGTATATGCACCGTTTCGCGGCGTACTTCCAGCAGGGCAATATGGAATCCAACGGTAAGTATGTTGACCGTAACGGTAAGGTTGTGGATTACCAGACTGGCCCGATTATCTGGGGTGAACCTGGCACGAACGGTCAGCACGCGTTCTATCAGCTGATCCACCAGGGAACCAAAATGGTACCGTGCGATTTCATCGCTCCGGCTATCACCCATAACCCGCTCTCTGATCATCACCAGAAACTGCTGTCTAACTTCTTTGCTCAGACCGAAGCGCTGGCGTTTGGTAAATCCCGCGAAGTGGTTGAGCAGGAATATCGCGATCAGGGTAAAGATCCGGCAACGCTTGACTACGTGGTGCCGTTCAAAGTGTTCGAAGGTAACCGCCCGACCAATTCCATCCTGCTGCGTGAAATCACTCCGTTCAGCCTGGGGGCATTGATTGCGCTGTATGAGCACAAAATCTTTACTCAGGGCGTGATCCTGAACATCTTCACCTTCGACCAGTGGGGCGTGGAGCTGGGTAAACAACTGGCGAACCGTATTCTGCCAGAGCTGAAAGATGATAAAGAAATCAGCAGCCACGATAGCTCGACCAATGGTCTGATTAACCGCTATAAAGCGTGGCGCGGTTAATCATTGTCGATATGTAGGCCGGATAAGGCGTTCACGCCGCATCCGGCAACCGATGCCTGATGCGACGCGGTCGCGTCTTATCAGGCCTACAGGTCGATGCCGATATGTACATCGTATTCGGCAATTAATACATAGTACGATTGATTAAATAGCCTTAAAAACAATGCCGACTATAAGTCGGCATTGTTTTATCAGATAAATCCTCTTGTCTGTCATTTAACGAAAATTATACCGTGAGGTTAATCCTAAAATAAATTTTTAATCGTGGTTTATTTCGGAAAACACGCAGAGTAATTACTTTTTATTTTATTTTAACTTTTTGATTTTTAATCTTATTTATATATAAGTTGAAACTTATATTTGATATTCATTCCAATTATCCTAAAACCCCATTGCTAATTCCCCGCGCCGTAATTCGCATGCTTTAGTTGTGTATACTCGATCCCGCCCGAAATGTTTTTGGGTAAATCTCCATTCATTCAATGAAGGGAAATTGTTATGAAAAAAGTTCTGTATGGCATTTTTGCCATATCTGCGCTTGCGGCGACTTCTGCGTGGGCTGCACCTGTACAGGTGGGCGAAGCGGCAGGGGCGGCAGCAACGTCGGTTTCGGCGGGGAGTTCCTCCGCGACCAGCGTCAGCACCGTAAGCTCGGTGGTGGGTGTCGCGCTCGCGGCAACCGGTGGCGGTGATGGTTCTAATACCGGGACCACCACAACCACGACCACCAGTACCCAGTAATAAAGTATGTATCCCCAAAATAATTCGAGTCATCGCATCTGAAGCTTGAAGTATAAAGGGGATTAACCATAACCACACTCCGGTGTGGTTATTCTGCCCCTCTGGAGAAGAGTCGTGAAGCGACCTGCACTCATTCTTATCTGCCTGCTATTACAGGCCTGTTCAGCCACGACTAAAGAGCTGGGCAATTCACTGTGGGACAGTCTGTTCGGTACACCAGGCGTACAGCTGACGGATGATGATATTCAAAATATGCCCTACGCCAGCCAGTATATGCAGCTTAATGGCGGGCCGCAGTTATTTGTGGTGCTGGCCTTCGCTGAAGACGGACAACAAAAATGGGTCACTCAGGATCAGGCCACTCTCGTCACACAACATGGTCGTCTGGTGAAGACTTTGCTTGGCGGCGACAACCTGATTGAAGTGAATAACCTTGCTGCCGACCCGCTGATTAAACCTGCACAAATCATTGATGGTGCAACCTGGACGCGCACGATGGGCTGGACCAAGTACCAGCAGGTACGCTACGCCACCGCGCGCTCAGTCTTCAAATGGAATGGCACCGATACCGTCAAAGTCGGCAGCGATGAAACCCCGGTTCGCGTGCTGGACGAAGAAGTCTTCACTGACCAGGCGCGCTGGCATAACCGCTATTGGATCGACAGCGAAGGGCAAATTCGCCAGTCGGAACAGTATCTCGGCGCGGATTACTTCCCGGTGAAAACCACCCTCATCAAGGCGGCAAAACAATGATTAAACAAACTATTGTCGCGTTGCTTTTGAGTGCGGGGGCGTCATCAGTCTTCGCGGCGGGAACCGTCAAGGTGTTCAGCAATGGCAGCAGTGAGGCCAAAACGCTGACGGGCGCAGAGCATTTAATCGATCTGGTAGGCCAACCGCGGCTGGCAAACAGCTGGTGGCCTGGTGCGGTAATTAGCGAAGAGCTGGCCACGGCGGCAGCATTGCGTCAGCAGCAGGCGTTGCTGACACGGCTGGCAGAACTGGCTGCAGATTCCAGCGCCGACGATGCCGCCGCGATTAACGCCTTACGCCAGCAAATTCAGGCGTTGAAGGTGACGGGCAGGCAAAAAATCAATCTTGATCCTGATATCGTCCGCGTTGCCGAACGCGGTAACCCGCCGTTGCAGGGCAACTACACGCTGTGGGTCGGAACGCCGCCGTCCACGGTCACGTTGTTCGGGCTTATCAGTCGTCCTGGCAAGCAGTCATTCACTCCAGGTCGCGACGTGGCGAGCTATCTCTCTGACCAGAGCCTGCTCAGCGGTGCGGATCGCAGCTACGCGTGGGTGGTTTACCCGGACGGACGCACGCAAAAAGCGCCGGTGGCTTACTGGAACAAGCGTCACGTAGAGCCGATGCCCGGCAGCATTATTTATGTTGGCCTCGCGGACTCCGTCTGGAGTGAGACACCTGATGCCCTTAACGCCGACATTCTTCAGACTCTGACGCAGCGGATACCCCAATAATGAAAAAAAGACATCTGCTTAGCTTACTGGCGCTGGGCATTAGCACAGCTTGCTACGGCGAAACATATCCTGCGCCCATTGGTCCGTCGCAATCGGATTTCGGTGGCGTAGGATTATTACAAACGCCCACCGCGCGCATGGCGCGGGAAGGGGAGCTGAGCCTGAACTATCGCGATAACGATCAGTACCGTTATTACTCAGCTTCAGTGCAACTCTTCCCGTGGCTGGAAACAACGCTGCGCTACACCGACGTGCGCACCCGGCAGTACAGCAGCGTCGAAGCGTTCTCTGGCGATCAAACGTATAAAGATAAAGCCTTCGATCTCAAACTGCGTTTGTGGGAAGAGAGTTATTGGCTGCCGCAAGTGGCGGTTGGTGCGCGGGATATCGGCGGTACGGGGCTGTTTGATGCGGAATATCTTGTTGCCAGCAAAGCCTGGGGGCCGTTCGATTTTACACTCGGCCTGGGCTGGGGATATCTGGGTACCAGCGGTAACGTGAAAAATCCGCTCTGTTCAGCCAGTGATAAATATTGCTATCGCGATAACAGCTACAAACAGGCGGGATCTATCGACGGCAGCCAGATGTTCCACGGCCCGGCCTCACTGTTTGGCGGCGTGGAATACCAGACGCCCTGGCAACCGCTGCGTCTGAAACTGGAGTATGAAGGCAATAATTATCAGCAGGATTTTGCCGGAAAGCTGGAGCAAAAAAGTAAGTTTAACGTCGGGGCGATTTATCGCGTTACCGATTGGGCCGACGTTAACCTTAGCTATGAACGTGGCAACACTTTTATGTTTGGCGTCACGCTGCGCACCAACTTTAACGATCTGCGCCCGTCTTACAACGATAACGCCCGCCCGCAATATCAACCGCAGCCGCAGGATGCCATTTTGCAGCATTCGGTGGTGGCGAATCAGTTAACGCTGTTGAAATACAATGCCGGACTTGCCGATCCGCAGATCCAGGCGAAAGGCGATACGCTGTATGTTACCGGCGAGCAGGTGAAATATCGTGATCCGCGCGAAGGGATCATCCGTGCTAATCGGATCGTGATGAACGATCTGCCGGATGGGATCAAAACGATCCGCATTACGGAAAATCGCCTTAATATGCCGCAGGTGACGACGGAAACCGATGTCGCCAGCCTGAAAAATCATCTCGCCGGAGAGCCGTTGGGCCACGAAACGAAGCTGGCGCAAAAACGCGTCGAGCCAGTGGTTCCGAAGTCCACCGAGCAGGGCTGGTATATCGACAAATCACGCTTTGATTTCCATATCGATCCGGTGCTGAACCAGTCGGTCGGTGGCCCGGAAAACTTTTACATGTATCAGCTGGGCGTGATGGGAACGGCGGATTTGTGGCTGACGGACCATCTGCTGACCACCGGCAGCCTGTTTGCTAACCTTGCCAACAACTACGACAAGTTTAACTACACCAATCCACCGCAGGACTCGCACTTACCGCGCGTGCGTACCCATGTGCGCGAGTATGTGCAGAATGATGTCTATGTGAATAACCTGCAAGCCAACTACTTCCAGCATCTGGGCAACGGCTTCTACGGTCAGGTCTACGGAGGTTATCTCGAAACCATGTTTGGCGGCGTGGGGGCAGAAGTGTTGTATCGCCCGCTGGATAGCAACTGGGCGTTTGGTCTGGATGCCAACTACGTTAAACAGCGCGACTGGCGTAGCGCAAAAGATATGATGAAATTCACCGATTACAGCGTGAAAACCGGACATCTGACCGCCTACTGGACGCCATCTTTCGCTCAGGATGTGTTAGTGAAAGCGAGCGTCGGGCAGTATCTGGCAGGGGATAAAGGCGGCACGCTGGAGATCGCCAAACGCTTTGATAGCGGCGTGGTAGTGGGGGGCTATGCCACGATCACGAATGTTTCGAAAGAGGAGTACGGCGAAGGGGACTTCACCAAAGGCGTGTATGTCTCTGTACCGCTGGATCTCTTCTCGTCTGGCCCGACACGCAGCCGTGCGGCGATTGGCTGGACGCCGCTGACGCGTGACGGTGGTCAGCAACTTGGGCGTAAGTTCCAGTTGTATGACATGACCAGCGACCGTAGCGTCAATTTCCGCTAAGTCATGGGAAAGGTGCCAGGTTTCGCACTCACTGGCACCTTTATTCTTAATGGCCTGTCGAGCCATCAGGAACGCAGTTCACCCCCGGTTTGCGATCTGGTGTGTAAAGGCGAAAACATTCTGTCTTCCTGTCCGTCGATATCGGTTGCAGGTCTGGTTGCCTGAGCGACTGGGCCATCATTGGGCTGGAGACATTGCTTTGCGGTAGGTCGGCTTTATCAGCAGTACCGAGCGGACCAGCATAAGCAGGAAGAACAGAGACTGATAACATCAAAGCAGCAAAATAAGGCTTCATTTTTACCACCTTTATCAGGTTACGTTTCATTTGTTCCAGAGGAACATTGTCGATTTTTCGCGCATTGCTGGTGGCTGGGAATCACCTGAATGGGTGATTTTTTTTGGGCTGTGTGTTTTGCCAGATGAGACATTGATGGGAGATGCCCACTTAATTGAGCTGAACAAAACATACACAAAAAATATAGATCTCCGTCACATTTTTGCGTTATACAGGAAGCTCGCCACTGTGAAGGAGGTACTGCTATGACGTCACTCTCTCGTCCGCGCGTGGAGTTTATCTCCACCATTTTGCAGACCGTACTCAATCTTGGCCTGTTGTGCCTCGGCCTGATTTTGGTTGTCTTCCTCGGCAAAGAAACGGTGCATCTGGCTGATGTGCTGTTCGCGCCAGAACAAACCAGTAAATATGAGCTGGTAGAAGGGCTGGTGGTTTACTTTCTCTATTTCGAATTTATCGCGCTGATTGTGAAGTACTTTCAGTCCGGTTTTCACTTCCCGCTACGTTACTTTGTCTATATTGGGATCACCGCCATTGTGCGCTTGATCATCGTCGATCATAAATCGCCACTGGATGTGTTGATCTACTCGGCAGCGATCCTGTTACTGGTGATCACCCTGTGGCTGTGTAATTCGAAACGGCTGAAGCGGGAGTAAAAAAAGGCGCTCCGTGGAGCGCCGAATAACAGTCACAAGTTGGGATAACGTAAGTTGAGGGTGCAGCGGCATAACATTGGCAGAACAACATCTTTAACCTTTCACACCACCTGCCGTCAGGCCGTTGACCAGCCAGCGTTGAGCCAGCAAGAAGACGATGGTGATCGGTAATGCAGACATCACGGCAGCGGCGGCAAAGTCACCCCACAGGTAGTTTTGCGGGTTGAGGTATTGCTGCATCCCCACGGCCAGGGTGTAGCTGTTTACGTCACGCAGTAATAGCGACGCGACCGGAACTTCAGTAATGGCAGCGATAAACGACAGGATGAACACAACCGCCAGAATCGGTACTGACAGCGGCAACAGGACAAGGCGGAAGGCCTGCCACGGTGTCGCACCATCCAGCGCCGCCGCTTCTTCCAGCGAACTGTCGATGGTTTCGAAATAACCTTTGATGGTCCAGACATGCAGCGCAATCCCGCCCAGATACGCGAAAATTACGCCGCCGTGAGTATTCAGGCCAATGAATGGAATGTACTCACCCAGACGATCAAACAACGCATACAACGCGACCAGTGAAAGTACTGCCGGGAACATCTGGAAAATCAGCATTCCTTTCAGCAGCGTCGCTTTGCCTGGAAAGCGCATACGGGCGAAAGCGTAGGCGCAGGTGGTGGAGAGCGCCACAATGCCAATCGCGGAAATCCCGGCGACCTTTACCGAGTTCCACAGCCACAGCAGTACCGGGAATGGCGGTGGCGTAATGCGACCATCAGCCTGTTCCACGCTAAAACCTAACGCCAGTTTCCAGTGATCCCAGGAGATTTGCTCCGGGATCAGACTACCGGTCGCGAAGTTCCCCTGACGCAGCGAGATGGCGACGACCATCAGCAGCGGGAACATAATTGCCGCGATAAAAAGTAGCAGTAGCAGGTGAGTAATAAACAAACGTGCTTTTTGCGATTTCGGTTGGACCATTGCCATTTTTGTTATCTCCCTTAATCAAACTTCATTCGCGTGGCTTTCAGGTTCACTATCGCCAGCGCGCCCACCAGCAGGAAGATCAGCGTGGCAATTGCTGCTGCCAGACCGAAGTCCTGACCCCCGCCGCCTTCAAAAGCGATACGGTAGGTGTAGTTAACAAGCAGGTCGGTATAACCGGCTGGCGTGGTCGTGCCAAGACGATCCGGGCCGCCGTTGGTTAACAGTTGAATCAGCACGAAGTTGTTAAAGTTAAAGGCGAAGCTAGCGATCATCAGCGGCGTCAGCGGTTTAATCAGCAGCGGCAGCGTAATCTTAAAGAAGTTCTGGAATGGACCTGCGCCATCCATTGCTGAGGCTTCATACAAATCGTCCGGAATCGCTTTCAGCAAGCCCATGCAGAGGATCATCATGTACGGATAACCCAGCCAGGTGTTGACGATAATCAGCATCGTGCGGGCGGTGGTCGGATCGCTGAACCAGGCGGGCTTCACGCCAAACAGCGCGCTCAACATCATGTTGATTTCACCAAAACTCTGGTTAAACAACCCTTTGAAAATCAAGATTGAAATGAACGATGGCACCGCGTAGGGCAGAATCAGCAGGACGCGATAGACCGCTTTGCCGCGCAACGCTTCCCACTGCACCAGACACGCCAGAACCATGCCGACCGCCACCGTTAAAAAGACAGTGATCAGCGAGAACACCACGGTCCAGACGAAAATGGCGAGGAACGGTTTCTGAATGCCTTCGTCGGTAAAGACGCGGGTAAAGTTTTTCCAGCCGGTGGTCACGGTGTAACCGGGGCTTAGCTTTTCATCACCCCAGTTACCGTCGGCAGTGATGGACTGGTAAAAACCAATCTGGTCGTTTGGACGATATTTTACGCCACTCTGATTATTGGTCAGCGTGCCGTCACCGTCGAGTGTGTAGAGCGGCTGCGTGCCAGAAAACTGGCGCAGGGAGCTCATCATCACTTTGTTGCCATCCGGCAGAATGGCGGTAATGTCACTCAGTGCCTGACGATTCTGGGTAATTACGCGCAGATTCGCGCGTTCGCCTTCGGGCTGGGCGGTCGTTTCTTTCAGTTGCAGTTTTTGCTCGCCGCCAAATTTAAAAGCGTCGGAGAGGTAATTTTTGCCGGTTTCGCCGTCGCTGAGCGCCAGTTGCCACTCATCGCCCGCCGGATAAAGACCAAAATTATAGATTTTGCCTGCTTGCCAGGAGCGATCTAGCAACACTTCCTGCGCACGTTCAAAAGTCAGCTGGTTAGTGCTGCTGTAGTTGGTGAAGGCAATGGCGATGGTGCAGACCAGAGGGAAGAGGACGAATAATCCCATTCCAGCCATTCCCGGGTAAACATAGCGCCAGGCGTAGGCTTTACGATTGGCGAAAATATACAGCCCCGCTGAGCTCAATATCAGCGTGGTAATGGCGAACAGGTATTCCCCTTGTGCGTACATTAAAACAACAAGGTAACCCACCAGCAGGCCGAGCAGACCTAACACTGACCATTTCAGCGCGTCGCTTTGCCACCAATGTTTCTTTTTAATGACATCCATGGGGTTCTTCCTCATTCCAGGACGGATAAGGCTTTCATACCTTATCCGACAACAACTGCCTGATGCGACGCTGACGCGTCTTATCAGGCCTACATACGTTTCAATTTCGTAGGCCGGATAAGGCGTTCACGCCGCATCCGGCATTTCACAGCATTACTTGGTGATACGAGTCTGTGCATCTTTCAGCGCAGCATCCACAGTCTGACGACCGCTGGCGGCGTTGATCACCGCAGTACGCACGGCATACCAGAAAGCGGACATCTGCGGGATGTTCGGCATAATTTCACCTTTCTGAGCGTTATCCATGGTGGCGGCAATACGTGGATCTTTCGCAAGTTCATCCTGATAGGACTTCAGCGCTACTGCTCCCAGCGGTTTGTCTTTATTGACCGCTTCCAGACCTTCGTCAGTCAGCAGATAGTTTTCGAGGAACTCTTTCGCCAGCTCTTTGTTCGGACTGGCGGCGTTAATACCTGCGCTCAGCACGCCAACGAACGGTTTAGATGGTTGACCTTTGAAGGTTGGCAGTACCGTTACACCATAATTCACTTTACTGGTGTCGATGTTGGACCATGCCCACGGGCCGTTGATTGTCATCGCTGTTTCGCCTTTATTAAAGGCAGCTTCTGCGATGGAGTAATCGGTGTCTGCATTCATGTGTTTGTTTTTAATCAGATCAACCAGGAAGGTCAGACCCGCTTTCGCGCCAGCGTTATCCACGCCTACGTCTTTAATGTCGTACTTGCCGTTTTCATACTTGAACGCATAACCCCCGTCAGCCGCAATTAGCGGCCAGGTGAAGTATGGTTCTTGCAGGTTGAACATCAGCGCGCTCTTACCTTTCGCTTTCAGTTCTTTATCCAGCGCCGGGATCTCTTCCCAGGTTTTTGGCGGGTTCGGCAGCAGATCTTTGTTATAAATCAGTGATAACGCTTCGACAGCGATCGGGTAAGCAATCAGCTTGCCGTTGTAACGTACGGCATCCCAGGTAAACGGATACAGCTTGTCCTGGAGCGCTTTGTCCGGGGTGATTTCAGCCAACAGGCCAGATTGAGCGTAACCACCAAAGCGGTCGTGCGCCCAGAAGATAATGTCAGGGCCATCGCCAGTTGCCGCAACCTGAGGGAATTTCTCTTCCAGTTTATCCGGATGCTCAACGGTGACTTTAATTCCGGTATCTTTCTCGAATTTCTTACCGACTTCAGCGAGACCGTTATAGCCTTTATCGCCGTTAATCCAGATTACCAGTTTACCTTCTTCGATTTTGGCGAGAGCCGAGGCGGAAAACATCATCGTCGTTAATGCGGATAATGCGAGGATGCGTGCACCTGTTTTTATTTTCATAATCTATGGTCCTTGTTGGTGAAGTGCTCGTGAAAACACCTAAACGGACTCTAGTTTCTTTATACGGCAACCTCTTTCCATCCTCCTTGCCCCTACGCCCCATCGTTGCTTTGTGTGATCTCTGTTACAGAATTGGCGGTAATGTGGAGATGCGCACATAAAATCGCCACGATTTTTGCAAGCAACATCACGAAATTCCTTACATGACCTCGGTTTAGTTCACAGAAGCCGCGTTCTCATCCTCCCGCCTCCTCCCCCATAAAAAAGCCAGGGGGTGGAGGATTTAAGCCATCTCCTGATGACGCATAGTCAGCCCATCATGAATGTTGCTGTCGATGACAGGTTGTTACAAAGGGAGAAGGGCATGGCGAGCGTACAGCTGCAAAATGTAACGAAAGCCTGGGGCGAGGTCGTGGTATCGAAAGATATCAATCTCGATATCCATGAAGGTGAATTCGTGGTGTTTGTCGGACCGTCTGGCTGCGGTAAATCGACTTTACTGCGCATGATTGCCGGGCTTGAGACGATCACCAGCGGCGACCTGTTCATCGGTGAGAAACGGATGAATGACACTCCGCCTGCAGAACGCGGCGTTGGTATGGTGTTTCAGTCTTACGCGCTCTATCCCCACCTGTCAGTAGCAGAAAACATGTCATTTGGCCTGAAACTGGCTGGCGCGAAAAAAGAAGTGATTAACCAGCGAGTTAACCAGGTTGCGGAAGTGCTGCAACTGGCGCATTTGCTGGATCGCAAACCGAAAGCGCTCTCCGGTGGTCAGCGTCAGCGTGTGGCGATTGGCCGTACGCTGGTGGCCGAGCCAAGCGTATTTTTGCTCGATGAACCGCTCTCCAACCTCGATGCTGCACTGCGTGTGCAAATGCGTATCGAAATCTCCCGTCTGCATAAACGCCTGGGCCGCACAATGATTTACGTCACCCACGATCAGGTCGAAGCGATGACGCTGGCCGACAAAATCGTGGTGCTGGACGCTGGTCGCGTGGCGCAGGTTGGGAAACCGCTGGAGCTGTATCACTATCCGGCAGACCGTTTTGTCGCCGGATTTATCGGTTCGCCAAAGATGAACTTCCTGCCAGTAAAAGTGACCGCCACCGCAATCGATCAAGTGCAGGTGGAGCTGCCGATGCCGAATCGTCAGCAAGTCTGGCTACCGGTCGAAAGCCGTGATGTCCAGGTTGGAGCCAATATGTCACTGGGTATTCGCCCGGAACATCTACTGCCGAGTGATATCGCTGACGTCATCCTTGAGGGTGAAGTTCAGGTCGTCGAGCAACTCGGCAACGAAACCCAAATCCATATCCAGATCCCTTCCATTCGTCAAAACCTGGTGTACCGCCAGAACGACGTGGTGTTGGTAGAAGAAGGTGCCACATTCGCTATCGGCCTGCCGCCAGAGCGTTGCCATCTGTTCCGTGAGGATGGCACTGCATGTCGTCGACTGCATAAGGAGCCGGGCGTTTAAGCACCCCACAAAACACACAAAGCCTGTCACAGGTGATGTGAAAAAAGAAAAGCAATGACTCAGGAGATAGAATGATGATTACTCTGCGCAAACTTCCTCTGGCGGTTGCCGTCGCAGCGGGCGTAATGTCTGCTCAGGCAATGGCTGTTGATTTCCACGGCTATGCTCGTTCCGGTATTGGCTGGACAGGTAGCGGCGGCGAACAACAGTGTTTCCAGACTACCGGTGCTCAAAGTAAATACCGTCTTGGCAACGAATGTGAAACTTATGCTGAATTAAAATTGGGTCAGGAAGTGTGGAAAGAGGGCGATAAGAGCTTCTATTTCGACACTAACGTGGCCTATTCCGTCGCGCAACAGAATGACTGGGAAGCTACCGATCCGGCCTTCCGTGAAGCAAACGTGCAGGGTAAAAACCTGATCGAATGGCTGCCAGGCTCCACCATCTGGGCAGGTAAGCGCTTCTACCAACGTCATGACGTTCATATGATCGACTTCTACTACTGGGATATTTCTGGTCCTGGTGCCGGTCTGGAAAACATCGATGTTGGCTTCGGTAAACTCTCTCTGGCAGCAACCCGCTCCTCTGAAGCGGGTGGTTCTTCCTCTTTCGCCAGCAACAATATTTATGACTATACCAACGAAACCGCGAACGACGTTTTCGATGTGCGTTTAGCGCAGATGGAAATCAACCCGGGCGGCACATTAGAACTGGGTGTCGACTACGGTCGTGCCAACCTGCGTGATAACTATCGTCTGGTTGATGGCGCATCGAAAGACGGCTGGTTATTCACTGCTGAACATACTCAGAGTGTCCTGAAGGGCTTTAACAAGTTTGTTGTTCAGTACGCTACTGACTCGATGACCTCGCAGGGTAAAGGTCTGTCGCAGGGTTCTGGCGTCGCGTTTGATAACGAAAAATTTGCCTACAATATCAATAACAACGGTCACATGCTGCGTATCCTCGACCACGGTGCGATCTCCATGGGCGACAACTGGGACATGATGTACGTGGGTATGTACCAGGATATCAACTGGGATAACGACAACGGCACCAAGTGGTGGACCGTCGGTATTCGCCCGATGTACAAGTGGACGCCAATCATGAGCACCGTGATGGAAATCGGCTACGACAACGTCGAATCCCAGCGCACCGGCGACAAGAACAATCAGTACAAAATTACCCTCGCACAACAATGGCAGGCTGGCGACAGCATCTGGTCACGCCCGGCTATTCGTGTCTTCGCAACCTACGCCAAGTGGGATGAGAAATGGGGTTATGACTACACCGGTAGCTCTTCAACCAACCCATACTACGGCAAGGCTGTGTCGGCTGATTTCAATGGCGGTAGCTTCGGTCGTGGCGACAGCGACGAGTGGACCTTCGGTGCCCAGATGGAAATCTGGTGGTAATAGCAAAAAACTGGGCCGGATAAGGTGTTTGCACCGCATCCGGCAACCAATGCCTGATGCGACGCTGTTGCGTCTTATCAGGCCTACAACCGCTGCCGAAAGTAGGCCGGATAAGGCATTTACGCCGCATCCGGCATAAAAACAGCTTTAAGGGGCGAAAGCCCCTCTGATTATCGGGTTTAGCGCGCTATTGCCTGGCTACCGCTGAGCTCCAGATTTTGAGGTGAAAACAATGAAAATGAATAAAAGTCTCATCGCTCTCTGTTTATCAGCAGGGTTGCTGGCAAGCGCACCTGGAATCAGCCTTGCCGATGTTAACTACGTACCGCAAAACACCAGCGACGCGCCAGCCATTCCATCTGCCGCGCTGCAACAACTCACCTGGACACCGGTCGATCAATCTAAAACCCAGACTACTCAACTGTCGACCGGCGGCCAACAACTGAACGTTTCCGGCATCAGTGGTCCGGTTGCTGCGTACAGCGTCCCGGCAAACATTGGTGAACTGACACTGACGCTGACCAGCGAAGTGAACAAACAAACCAGCGTATTTGCGCCGAACGTGCTGATTCTTGATCAGAACATGACCCCATCAGCCTTCTTCCCCAGCAGTTATTTCACCTACCAGGAACCCGGCGTGATGAGTGCAGATCGTCTGGAAGGCGTTATGCGCCTGACACCGGCACTGGGGCAACAGAAACTCTATGTACTGGTCTTCACCACGGAAAAAGATCTCCAGCAGACAACCCAACTGCTCGACCCGGCAAAAGCCTATGCCAAAGGCGTAGGTAACTCGGTGCCTGATATTCCTGACCCGATTGCCCGTCACACCACTGATGGTTTGCTGAAACTGAAAGTGAAAACGAACTCCAGCTCCAGCGTGTTGGTAGGACCACTATTTGGTTCTTCCGCTCCAGCTCCGGTTACGGTAGGCAACACGGCGGCACCAGCTGTGGCTGCACCCGCTCCGGCACCGGTGAAGAAAAGCGAGCCGATGCTCAACGACACGGAAAGTTATTTTAATACCGCGATCAAAAACGCTGTCGCGAAAGGTGATGTTGATAAGGCGTTAAAACTGCTTGATGAAGCTGAACGCCTGGGGTCGACATCTGCCCGTTCCACCTTTATCAGCAGTGTAAAAGGCAAGGGGTAATTACGCCCCACAGTGCTGATTTTGCAACAACTGGTGCGTCTCCTGGCGCACCTTTTTTTCTCCTCCTGTACTATTGTTGCGTTTTTGTTGCGCATTAGTTCACTTAATTTGCTTTACATCTCCCGTAAATATTTTTCTGCGATACAATGCCTTTACGTTATGTAACGGAGAGTTCGGCATGTCACACCCCGCGTTAACGCAACTGCGTGCGCTGCGCTATTTTACAGAGATCCCTGCCCTGGAGCCGCAACTGCTCGACTGGCTGTTGCTGGAAGATTCCATGACAAAACGTTTTGAACAGCAGGGAAAAACGGTGAGCGTGACGATGATCCGCGAAGGGTTTGTCGAGCAGAATGAAATCCCCGAAGAACTGCCACTGCTGCCGAAAGAGTCTCGTTACTGGTTACGTGAAATTTTGTTATGTGCCGATGGTGAACCGTGGCTTGCCGGTCGTACCGTCGTTCCTGTGTCAACGTTAAGCGGGCCGGAGCTGGCGTTACAAAAATTAGGTAAAACGCCGTTAGGACGCTATCTGTTCACATCATCGACATTAACCCGGGACTTTATTGAGATAGGCCGTGATGCCGGACTGTGGGGGCGACGTTCCCGCCTGCGATTAAGCGGTAAACCGCTGTTGCTAACAGAACTGTTTTTACCGGCGTCACCGTTGTACTAAGAGGAAAAAAATATGGAGTGGAGTCTGACGCAGAATAAGCTGCTGGCGTTTCATCGCTTAATGCGTACGGATAAGCCAATTGGCGCGTTACTGCTGCTCTGGCCAACATTATGGGCGTTGTGGGTGGCGACACCGGGCGTTCCCCAGCTCTGGATCCTGGCGGTGTTTGTCGCGGGCGTCTGGCTGATGCGCGCTGCTGGTTGCGTGGTGAATGATTATGCTGACCGCAAGTTTGATGGTCATGTTAAGCGCACGGCGAACCGACCACTTCCCAGCGGCGCGGTGACAGAGAAAGAAGCGCGTACGCTGTTTGTAGTGCTGGTACTGATTTCATTTTTACTGGTGCTGACGCTGAATACGATGACAATTCTGTTGTCGATTGCCGCGCTGGCGCTGGCGTGGGTATACCCGTTTATGAAGCGGTATACCCATCTACCGCAAGTGGTGCTGGGCGCGGCGTTTGGCTGGTCGATTCCAATGGCTTTTGCCGCTGTGAGTGAGTCGGTGCCATTGAGTTGCTGGTTAATGTTCCTCGCCAATATTCTCTGGGCGGTGGCTTACGACACGCAGTATGCGATGGTTGACCGCGATGATGATGTGAAGATTGGCATTAAATCCACCGCAATCCTGTTCGGCCAATACGATAAATTGATTATTGGTATTTTGCAGATTGGCGTACTAGCGCTGATGGCGATCATCGGTGAGTTAAATGGCTTAGGCTGGGGATATTACTGGTCAATTCTGGTAGCTGGCGCGCTGTTTGTTTATCAACAAAAACTGATTGCCAACCGCGAGCGTGAAGCCTGCTTTAAAGCATTTATGAATAATAACTATGTTGGTCTGGTACTGTTTTTAGGGCTGGCAATGAGTTACTGGCATTTATGATGATGTAAAAAAGCCGGATGATCATCCGGCTTTCTTCTGGGTTGCCTGATGCGCTGCGCTTCTCAGGCCTACACAACATATCGCAATTTATTGAATTTGCAGATCATGGTAGGCCGAATAAGGCGTTTGCGTCGCATCCGGCAATTCTCACTGATTACCCTTCGCCCTGCGTCGCACTCTCAATCGTCAAACGCACGTCTGATGTAATCAACTCCGCCAGCAACTGATATACCTTCATCGTTTCTGCCGGTTCGGCGTCGCCGCTATCGCTGATATACCCTTCATCACGCAGCGTCAGCACCAGAGAACTGAACACCGCCTTGTCGAAGAATTCCGGCGCGTTGATACCGTGCAGCACGGAGAGACGTTGCGCGACGGTGCGGCTCTCTTTTTCCAGCGTACCGCGGTTGATCGACGGGTTGGCACTCAACAGCCAGAAGGTGATGGCATAACGTTGCAGCGTTTCGCGCGCGCCTGCGGCCAGCAGCTGTAGCGTGCGAGAATGCGCCGGGTTGATATGCAACTCATCATCTTGCAGGGTAATCAGCCCCTGACGTTGCATCTCATTTGCCAGCGCATCAATAACGTCCGGTAACTCGTCGCGATCCCAGCGCAGGAACAGTTCCGCTTTCAGCATTGGGTAAAGCACATTGACGTGCTCCATCAATACGTCGCGGGAGATGTGGCGATGCTGGGTGACAATTGCCGCCATCAGCGAAGGCAGCACCAACATATGCGCAATGTTGTTGCGATAGTAGGTCATCAGCACCGCTTGCTCGCGCGGCAGAATGATGATGTCGCCGATAGTGTCTTTCTCGACTTCAAACTTGTTCATTTGCAGCGCGTGATCGATAAGCTCGCTGGCGCTGGCTGAAGGAACGGTAGAGTCCGTGGAGTAAGGCACGTTGCGCATCAGATCCAGGTAGCAGTTGAGTTGCTCGGTTAACTGCTCGCGGGTGAGTGAGCGCTGACGTGACGCCAGAAGCGCAGTACAGCACAGGTTCATGGCGTTTGCCGCGCCTGCGTTGTTAATGCGTACCATCAGATCGGCAGCAATATTATTGACCGTCGGCGTTAACCAGGCCGGACGCACCGCTTCGATGGGATCGATAGATTCACGCCAGTCTGGTACGTGCTGGTTAAGGTAGGTCATCAACGGCATTGGTTCACCGAAGTTGACGTACCCCTGACCGAGATTACGCAGCTTGCTTAAACCGCGCAGCATCTGCGGCAGGCTCTCTTTCTCTTTCGTCGCACCGCGCAGTTCTTTGGCGTAAGTACCCACTTCCATGACGTGCTCATAACCGATATAGATCGGAATCAGCGTAATCGGACGAGTGCCGCCACGCAGCATCGCCTGAATGGTCATCGATAGCGTACCGGTTTTCGGATCCAGCAAACGCCCCGTACGGGAACGACCGCCTTCCACGAAATACTCGACGGAATAACCACGGCTGAACAGTTCGCCGAGATACTCACGGAAAACGGTGGAATAAAGTTTATTGCCTTTAAACGTACGGCGAATAAAGAACGCCCCCAGACGGCGGAAAATCGGCCCGGCCGGCCAGAAGTTCAGGTTGATCCCGGCGGCGATATGCGGCGGCACCAGCCCCTGGTGATACAGCACGTAAGAAAGCAGCAGGTAGTCCATGTGACTGCGGTGGCAAGGCACATACACTAGCTCATGGCCGTCGTGGGCCAGCTGGCGAACGCGCTCGGCGTTATGGACGTTGATACCCTGGTAAAGTCGGTTCCAGGTGAAGCCCAGAATGCGGTCAGTCAGGCGGATCATCTCGTAAGAGAAATTCGCCGCAATCTCTTCCATCAGCGCAATCGCGTTCTGCTGCGCTTTTTCATGGGAGATTTTTTTGCTGCGTGCTTCATCTTCTACCGCTTTCGCAATGGCGCGGGAGGCGAGCAGCTTATTAAACAGATCCTGACGAGCAGGCAGACGTGGACCCACGGCAGCCAGACGTTGACGGGCAAAGTGCATACGCGCCACGCGCGCCAGTTTCTGAGCGATAGTTTTATCCGTGCCGTGTTCATCCGCCATACGGCGCAGCGAAACTGACGGCGAGAAACGCACAAAACTGTCGCGACCGAGCCACAGTACAGCGAAAAATTTCTGTACGCCGTTAAGCATACGCAGCGGCGGGTTCACTTCGCCTTTTTCACGCCCCGGCGCGCGACCAAACATCACCGATACTGGCACCATCTGCACATCCAGATTTGGGTTGCTGCGGTGCAAATCGAGATAGTCGTGGAACAGCTTAATAGACTCTTCTTTCGGCGTGTAATAGGTGAACACACGCGGCCCGCCGTGAATGAACACATAGCGCGGCAGTAGCGTGCCGTCGATTTCCAGCGGTTCTAACGGGTCAGGCAGGTCATGTGCCAGACACTGGGCGCGCAACGTCAGCAAGTCAGCTTTCGAGTTGTACGGTAAAACGTACATAATTGGACGAGAGGTATCCAGCCCCAGTTCCGGGGCAGGATCCGCCGGAATAGACTTGCTTTTTACCAGGATGCTTAATGGTAAATTCAGTAATTTGTAGTAAATTCGTGGCCAGCCGGACATAAACGATGTAAAGCCTCTGGTTAATAATGCAAATGCGCGGCAAGGATAGCAGAAAGTCATGGGAAATTCTGTGGTATCCGCTCATGTTTCGCGCGGCGTTACGCAAACCCGAATCATCGGATTTAACGGTACACTGATATTGACGCTCATAATGTAAAAAGGTTCTTTCAATGGCCAATAATACCACTGGATTCACCCGAATTATCAAAGCTGCTGGCTATTCCTGGAAAGGTTTACGCGCTGCATGGATCAATGAAGCGGCATTCCGTCAGGAAGGCGTAGCGGTATTGTTAGCGGTGGTTATCGCCTGCTGGCTGGATGTGGACGCGATTACCCGCGTGCTGCTTATCAGCTCCGTGATGCTGGTGATGATTGTGGAAATTCTCAATAGCGCCATCGAAGCTGTGGTTGACCGAATTGGCTCTGAATACCATGAGCTTTCCGGACGCGCTAAAGATATGGGATCCGCCGCAGTGCTGATTGCCATTATCGTCGCCGTGATTACCTGGTGCATCCTGTTATGGTCGCATTTTGGATAACCCTTCCAGATTTCGATAAATCTCTGGTTTATTGTGCAGTTTATGGTTCCAAAATCGCCTTTTGCTGTATATACTCACAGCATAACTGTATATACACCCAGGGGGCGGAATGAAAGCGTTAACGGCCAGGCAACAAGAGGTGTTTGATCTCATCCGTGATCACATCAGCCAGACAGGTATGCCGCCGACGCGTGCGGAAATCGCGCAGCGTTTGGGGTTCCGTTCCCCAAACGCGGCTGAAGAACATCTGAAGGCGCTGGCACGCAAAGGCGTTATTGAAATTGTTTCCGGCGCATCACGCGGAATTCGTTTATTGCAGGAAGAGGAAGAAGGGTTGCCGCTGGTAGGTCGTGTGGCTGCCGGTGAACCGCTTCTGGCGCAACAGCATATTGAAGGTCATTATCAGGTCGATCCTTCCTTGTTCAAGCCGAATGCTGATTTCCTGCTGCGTGTCAGCGGGATGTCGATGAAAGATATCGGCATTATGGATGGCGATTTGCTGGCAGTGCATAAAACTCAGGATGTACGTAACGGTCAGGTCGTTGTCGCACGTATTGATGACGAAGTTACCGTTAAGCGCCTGAAAAAACAGGGCAATAAAGTCGAACTGTTGCCAGAAAACAGCGAGTTTAAACCAATTGTCGTTGACCTTCGTCAGCAGAGCTTCACCATTGAGGGGCTGGCGGTTGGGGTTATTCGCAACGGCGACTGGCTGTAACATATCTCTGAGACCGCGATGCCGCCTGGCGTCGCGGTTTGTTTTTCATCTCTCTTCATCAGGCTTGTCTGCATGGCATTCCTCACTTCATCTGATAAAGCACTCTGGCATCTCGCCTTACCCATGATTTTCTCCAATATCACCGTTCCGTTGCTGGGACTGGTCGATACGGCGGTAATTGGTCATCTTGATAGTCCGGTTTATTTGGGCGGCGTGGCGGTTGGTGCAACGGCGACCAGCTTTCTCTTTATGTTGTTGCTGTTTTTACGCATGAGCACCACCGGGCTGACTGCACAGGCTTATGGTGCTAAAAATCCTCAGGCATTAGCCCGTGCGCTGGTGCAACCGTTGCTGTTGGCGTTGGGGGCTGGGGCGTTAATTGCGCTGCTGCGTACGCCGATTATCGATCTGGCGCTGCATATTGTTGGCGGTAGTGAAGCAGTCCTGGAACAGGCGCGACGCTTTCTTGAAATCCGCTGGTTAAGCGCACCGGCGTCGCTGGCGAATCTGGTATTACTTGGTTGGTTACTCGGCGTGCAATATGCCCGTGCGCCAGTAATTTTGTTGGTGGTCGGCAATATCCTCAACATTGTGCTGGATGTCTGGCTGGTGATGGGGCTGCATATGAACGTGCAGGGCGCGGCTCTGGCGACGGTTATTGCGGAATATGCAACATTGCTGATTGGTCTGCTAATGGTGCGTAAAATTCTCAAACTACGCGGAATCTCCGGCGAAATGCTGAAAACTGCCTGGCGAGGTAACTTCCGTCACTTGCTGGCGCTTAACCGCGATATCATGCTGCGCTCGCTGTTGCTGCAACTCTGTTTCGGCGCGATCACTGTACTTGGCGCGCGACTGGGGAGTGACATTATCGCTGTTAACGCGGTTCTGATGACGCTACTCACCTTTACCGCCTATGCGCTGGATGGTTTTGCCTACGCGGTTGAAGCACATTCCGGTCAGGCATACGGTGCGCGCGACGGTAGTCAATTGCTGGATGTCTGGCGGGCAGCGTGCCGCCAGTCGGGGATCGTAGCGTTACTGTTTTCGGTGGTTTATTTGCTGGCAGGGGAACACATCATTGCGTTGCTGACGTCGTTAACCCAGATTCAGCAGCTGGCTGACCGCTATCTTATCTGGCAGGTGATTTTGCCGTTGGTCGGCGTCTGGTGTTATCTGCTGGACGGCATGTTTATAGGCGCAACGCGTGCCGCCGAAATGCGTAACAGTATGGCGGTGGCCGCCGCAGGTTTTGCACTGACGCTCCTTACGCTGCCGTGGCTGGGGAATCATGGTTTGTGGCTGGCGTTAACCGTCTTTCTGGCGTTACGCGGGCTTTCTCTGGCGGCTATCTGGCGGCGTCACTGGCGTAACGATACCTGGTTTGTCGCAACGTGACGGTTAAAAATTCTGAATAAATAATCCTAAGCCAAATTGCTGACTACACTTAATCTCACGTTCAGAAGAAAAGTGAACGTACTCTCATTCACAACCTAACGATGAGGTCTTGATTATGAATAAAGATGAAGCCGGCGGTAACTGGAAACAGTTTAAAGGTAAAGTGAAAGAGCAATGGGGCAAACTGACCGATGATGATATGACGATCATTGAAGGAAAACGTGATCAGTTAGTGGGTAAAATCCAGGAACGCTACGGTTATCAGAAAGATCAGGCAGAAAAAGAGGTTGATAGTTGGGAAAAACGCCATGATTACCGCTGGTAATTAATCCCTCCTGCCCGACATGTACAAGGATGTACACCCTTTTAGCGAGGTTTCTTTTTCACCTGAATAGAGTGGTCATGATGGCACTGTTCAGGATGACGACACGCTTCTACTTCTACACATGCTGAACATAATCCATGTGCTTCAATAACATTATGCCGCAGGGCAAAACCCATTTTTGCCGCCAGCGTATGCATGATGTCTTCCACGCCTTCAGCACATTCTTCTTTCACCGCGCCGCAGCGATCGCAAATAAACATGGCTGAAGTATGGGTGGGCTGATCGAACAGATGACAGAGCACATAACTGTTGGTGGATTCCACCTTATGCACAAAACCTTGTTCAAGCAGAAACTCCAGCGCGCGATAAACCGTTGGCGGCTTGGCTTGCGGTTCAGCTTCGCGCAGCAAATCAAGCAGATCATAAGCGCTGATAGCGCCATCCTGCAGACTCATCAGGCGCAACACTTCGAGACGCTGTGGGGTCAGGCGCACATTACGCTGTGCGCAGATTTTTTCAGCCTGCGCTAATAACTCCTGCGTTGTGGTCTTTTCCATTGGGCACCTCGACAGTGGGGTTAAGAATGTCCTTACTTTACCATAGTTCTCACTTAAACGCCGAGAACAGGGTGTCATGGCTGTCACATTGCCTGATCGCATATTCGTTATGCTATAGTAGCGCCCCCAATTTACCAGATGCTTAAAAAGTCGCCATGCCAGCAGAATCACACACTGTTTATCCCGCTTACCGTTTCTCGATTGCCCCGATGCTTGACTGGACGGACAGACATTGCCGTTATTTCCTGCGTCTGCTTTCCCGCAATACGTTGCTGTATACCGAAATGGTGACCACAGGGGCGATTATTCACGGTAAAGGTGATTACCTGGCGTACAGTGAAGAAGAACATCCGGTAGCGTTGCAACTCGGGGGTAGCGATCCGGCGGCGCTGGCACAGTGTGCGAAGCTGGCAGAAGCGCGCGGATATGATGAGATCAACCTGAATGTCGGCTGCCCGTCTGACCGGGTGCAGAACGGCATGTTTGGTGCGTGTCTGATGGGTAATGCGCAGCTGGTTGCCGACTGCGTGAAAGCGATGCGCGATGTGGTTTCGATTCCGGTGACGGTGAAAACGCGTATTGGCATCGATGATCAGGACAGCTATGAATTTCTCTGCGATTTCATCAACACCGTTTCCGGCAAAGGTGAGTGTGAGATGTTCATCATCCACGCACGTAAAGCCTGGCTTTCTGGGTTAAGTCCGAAAGAAAACCGTGAGATCCCGCCGCTCGATTATCCGCGTGTGTATCAACTGAAGCGTGACTTTCCGCATCTGACGATGTCGATTAACGGTGGTATCAAGTCGCTGGAAGAAGCTAAAGCGCATTTGCAACATATGGATGGCGTGATGGTCGGGCGCGAGGTGTATCAGAATCCGGGGATTCTGGCGGCGGTAGACCGAGAGATTTTTGGTTCCTCGGATACCGATGCCGATCCGGTGGCGGTAGTGCGCGCCATGTATCCGTACATTGAGCGTGAACTCAGCCAGGGGACGTATCTCGGCCATATTACCCGGCATATGCTGGGCTTGTTCCAGGGTATTCCTGGCGCGCGGCAGTGGCGACGTTATTTAAGTGAAAATGCCCATAAAGCGGGTGCAGACATTAATGTGCTGGAACACGCGCTCAAACTGGTGGCGGATAAGCGTTAACTTTTCACCAAAAAGTAGTCAAATTCACCACGCCCTGCGCACCGTCGCGGGGCGTTTTGCTGTTAAATCAATAGATTATTTTTGGCATGATTCTTGTAATGCCAGCAAGAGATTTCATATTTGGGAGAGCATCATGCTGGAACTACTTTTTGTAATTGGCTTTTTTGTCATGCTGATGGTCACTGGTGTTTCGTTGCTGGGTATTATCGCCGCGCTGATTGTGGCGACGGCCTTTATGTTCCTCGGCGGTATGCTGGCATTGATGATTAAGTTGCTGCCGTGGCTGCTGTTGGCGGTTGCGATGGTGTGGGTGATCAGGGCGATTAAAGCACCAAAAGTGCCGAAATATCAGCATTATGACCGCTGGCGTTACTAAGGGATTGTGCGGATGATCACAACCTAAGGTTTTATCCTTAGAACAAAATAGGAATTGATAATCAAATCTGTCACTATTGCGTGTCAAACAAATTCATCGAGCTGTACCCTACATACAGCCGAACTATAAAAGAAAGGGCTTCCCAGGTGGAAGCCCAATTTCTTTTATGGAATCAACAGGCTGGAACCCTGCGTCGCCCGGCTTTCCAGAATCTCATGCGCACGCCGCGCATCCTTCAGCGGATATTTCTGCTGCTCGGCGACATCGACCTTAATCACACCGCTGGCAATCAAAGAGAACAGTTCATTACTGGCCTCGGTTAATTCCTCCCGCGTGGTGATATAGCCTTGCAGGGAAGGGCGTGTCACATACAACGAGCCTTTCTGATTGAGAATGCCTAAGTTCACACCGGTAACCGCACCTGATGAGTTGCCAAAACTCACCATTAAGCCGCGGCGTTGCAGGCAATCCAGCGACCGTTCCCAGGTGTCTCTGCCCACGGAATCGTACACCACGCGCACTTTCTTACCACCGGTGATCTCTTTCAATCGCTCGACCAGGTTTTCTTCGCGATAGTTAATAACCTGCCATGCTCCGGCTTTTAAGGCGCTTTGCGCTTTTTGCGCCGTTCCTACGGTGCCGATAAGTTTCGCGCCAAGGGCTTTTGCCCACTGGCAGGCAATCAAGCCAACGCCGCCAGCCGCTGCGTGGAACAGGAACTGTTCATCGGGTTTAATTTCATAGGTTTTGCGCAGCAGATAATAAACCGTTAAGCCTTTCAGGAAGGATGCCGCAGCTTGCTCAAAAGAAATTGCCGCAGGCAGAATCGCTGCTTTATCGGCATTAATGTTATGCACAGAGCTGTAAGCGCCTAATGCCGATTGTGCATAGACTACGCGATCGCCTGCCTTAATATGCTTTACACCACTGCCGACTTTACTCACGATGCCTGCCGCTTCGGTGCCTAATCCGCTGGGTAGCGATGGTGGCGGGTAAAGGCCGCTGCGGATATACGTGTCGATAAAATTGATGCCGATGGCTTTATTTTCGACCTGGATTTCATTCTCCGCCGGATCGGCAGGAGTGAACTCCACGGCCTGAAGTACTTCCGGGCCACCGTGCTTGTGAAATTCGATGCGCGTTGCCATTTAAACTCCTTTACTGAGCGACATATCTGTTTTAAGCCTAACAGTAGTCGCCAGGCCGCGCGGGGATTTTTTCCGGGCTGCGGTCACAACCCGGAATATCTCTGATCAGTATTGAAACGGCGTCGCCGCAATCCAGTTTTGCCACTGGCGCTCAAAGTTGGTTAGCGTTAATACGCCCCGTTCACGGCACGGGCGAGTCCAGGTTTGGTAATCATTAGCTTCCCGACAAACACAAATCATATATTGCCTGGCATCCTGATTTTCTGGCCGAAAACGCCAGGCCAGGAGTGGCCCACCTGGTGTTTGCGGTGCAATACCGGCTTCGCCATCATAGATAGCCCTGGCACCACGACTCCCACCACCGTTTTCGACATAACATTGTAAAGAACGCAGTACAGCCAGCGCCAGTTGCGCACTTTGCCGCCACTGGAAAGATTGTGCCAGGCTGTTTTCATCGCATTGAATACCTTCCCGGCGAATATCTTCACAAAGTGTTGCCAGGGTTTGCGCGGCAGTGTTGATCCCCTGTGTATGACACAAAATTGCGGCATGGTGGCTCATGGTATTTTGTATCGTTTCTCGCACGTCGTCACGTAGCAGCCCCTGATTCAGGTACTGTTGCGCCTCATTAATCGTACTGAGAATTTGTTGCCTCTCGAGAGGCCGGTCCTGGCTTTTCTGATGAGCAATATGTAATGCACAGCGGCGGGCGAAAACTTGCCCGGCATTGAGCGCTGCTCCACCTGGGCGCGTGACACCATGTGTTCCGGCATTTTCTCCGGCAGCATAACAACCAGTTAGCGATGTACGTCCCCAAATATCAACTTCAATTCCGCCATTAAGATGTTGATTATTTAGCGTAAACTTGAGCGGTGAGGCTGTGAGATCATGACCGTGCATCTGATACAAACGAATAGCCAGAGGATTCATCTGTGTTAATCTCGCCAGCGGTTGTGCCAACAGGGCGTGATTTTGTTGCAGATAGTCGATGACATCATCATCCAGTTCTTGCAGGTTGAATGACGTTCCGTCCGCTGCGGGTTCTGGTTCCCGTAGAAAATCAAGAAAAACATCGCGCCCTTTTTGAGTCTCTTCATAAACTGCGACATCCAGCAGGCTGGAGCCATATTCCAGCATTCGTTCCGCGTGAAACGGCCACTGGTAACCTTTGCGAAATATCGCGGAGGCCAGCATACGAGTCGTGGGGTAATAAGTTGCCAGAAAATTATACTGACGCCCGGAGTGGTCCTGCGAATAGATGCGCGGCATCGCCTGCATGTAAGTACCAGAAAGATTCCACGGAAACTGGCTGCGCGGTGTACCGATACCAAACTGACTTTCCGTAAGATTAACCAGAGTTATCCCTGCTTCCAGCGCCATGCCCAACGCACTAAAACAGTTCACCGGATAAACACTGTCACGATAAAGTTCACCAGGCCCGCCCGTGGCTAAAACCAGATGCTGACAGCGAATCACTACCATTCTCCAGGGATTATCCCGACAGGCTTTATCGATGGCGATCACCCCCTCGACTCGTCGATTTTCCCCTTCACCACTGGTCAGGATACGAATCGCTGTTGTGTGATCGCAAAGAGGAATATTAAGGCGCATTGCCTCCTGGGCCAGCACCTTCACCATCAGGCGCGATGTTCGAGGACCGCAGCTAGTGGCACGGCCAAATTCATCGTGATCGGTTTGATAACGCAACGTTGCGCCAAAGAGATCTTCAGGCAGATCCAGACCCAGATATTTCAGTACTTCACAGGTGTTCACTGAGCCGACCGCCTCAACATATGCGGTGTCATGATCCATCGCACCACCTGCCGCCAGCGTGTCACTTAATGCCAGAAAATGGTCACCATTTGCACGGGTGTTGGCGGTGTGAAGCGTTTGTTTATCAGAACCAGAACAGGCGGAAGTTCCCCAGAAGGCTTTGCTGGAAGCGACCATGACATCGACATTTTGCCGTTTCAGCTCGACGGCTGCTCGCCATCCTGCCGCACCACTGCCCAGAACTAACGTGTTGCAGCGGTACTCAGGTAAAATGGTTCCGTTAAGGTCGATACTACCGCTGACTTGAGCCAGCGGTGCGTAATGGGGCATTTTCACGTCTGTCAGGGAATCGATAATAGATTCAGAGACATTATGCGTCATGGTAGGTGCCCGTAGTCTGGTTATGTTGGGAAACGCTGATCGTTTCAGCGTCGGCAAGATCATCAAGATCACGATCGCGTGTTTCTGGAGCAAAGAAAGTCGCAATAATCGTACCAACGGTCAGCAGACTAAGGTAAATAGCGATTGGCATCCAGGCAGCAATACCACTGGGATCGTTAGTGTGGATCACCCAGGAAATGATTGCAGAACCAACCAGTGGCGCGATCCCTCCGGCAATAACGGCAGAAACTTCCCTTGCCAGTGCGACGCCAATATAACGATGGCGAGCACCAAAGAGTTCAGGCAGAAAAGCACCTTGTGCGCCAAACATACCCCAGGCTCCAATCCCTAAGGCCAGAGAAAGAGAGACAATAGTGACAGGAACATTACCGTGGCTGAAAGACCACCACACCGGAAAGGTAATCAACAACTGAAAAATCGCCAGACTACGATAGACAAGAACCCTGCCGAAGCGATCGGTCAGCCAACCGGCAATAGGCACCATAATTGCACCGACTACTACCGCAGACATCAGGCATAGCGTACCAACTGATTTGTCCAGCCCAACCACACCAACGATATAACTGATCGCTAAAGCCTGATAAATCGACGAGCCGCCGTTTTCTGCCAGACGTAAGCCAATCCCGACGAAGACATTACGGCGTGATGTTTTCAGCAAATTTCGTAAGGGTGATTCTGTAACTTGTTGACGAGCTTCGAGTTTTGCGAATGATGGCGATTCTTTAAGATGCAGTCGAATATAAATAGCCACCGCGATAATCACCACGCTGGAGAGGAAGGGCAAGCGCCACCACCAGGTTTCGGCAAGATTTGTCACATTATGCAGCAGGATGAAGTAAACGGCAGATGCCATAAACGTACCAATCTGGATTCCGAGGAACGGCAGCGCGGCGTAATAACCCCGTTTGCCGTCAGGAGCATATTCGGTCATCAGTACGGCGGCTCCCGCCTGTTCAGCCCCAGCACCAAGCCCTTGCAGCAGGCGTAATGCAATAAGCATAATTGGCGCCCAGATTCCCGCTGTTTCGTAAGTGGGTAATACCCCGATCAACGTGCTGGCGATTCCCATTAACAACACCGTTGCTAACAGGACGAACTTACGGCCTAAACGATCACCTAATGAGCCGAAGATAATTCCGCCTACAGGTCTGACGGCAAATCCGAGAAAGTAGGTGCCAAAACTGGCGATCAGCGCCATTCCCGGTTCCTGATTAGGAAAAAAGAGTGGACCAAAAATAATGGCGGATGCCAGGCTGTAAAGTGCGAAATCGTAGTATTCCAGTGCGCTGCCGAGAGAGCAGGTCCACGCCGCGCGACGCAGATCTGCCGATGAAACATTCGCTTTCTCTGCTGGTTGTGAAGGTTGCATGATGTGTCTCCTTTCAGACGGATAAAAGAAATCCGCCTAAAATCAATGGGATTCTTGCGTTATTATTAAAATCCAAAATGAAATGCTAAGTTATCGAGCACTAAAGTGCGGTTGACGCTTCTCAGTAAATGCCTGACTGCCTTCATGAGCATCTTCAGTCGTGGCGGAAAAAGCGCCAGCCAGTGCTTCAAGCGTCGAGGCCACAGCAATACCTTCTCCGGCATCAATAACCTGCTTGGCGATCTGCACTGCAACGGGAGCACGTTGGGCGATACGTTGTGCCAGTTGCAGTCCGGCGTCGTGTAACGCCTCCCTGGCGACAACGCGATTCACCAGCCCGCAGGACAGTGCCCGCTGTGCATCCAGTGGTTCACCGGTAAATACCAGTTCTTTCACCAGTGAGCGCCCAAGCAGTGCCGTCAGCCGCTGCGTTCCTGACCAGCCAGGCACTGTCGCCAGCCCGGTTTCTGGTAGTGCCATTTGTGCTTCGGCGCTACAAATACGGATATCGGCGGTAGCAGCCAGTTCCAGACCACCGCCATAAGCCAGGCCGTGCAACAGGGCGATTACGGGCTGTGGCAGTTGTGCCAGAGCATCAAATGCCTGATGACCGCGGCGGATCCAGTTGCGCCACATATCGAGTGCAGAAAGAGAGGTCCAGCGATGAATATCCGCGCCGACACAAAACGCTTTTTCACTGGCACTGGTCAGCAGTACTACGCGGATCTCCGAATCAGTTTCCAACGTGTGGCAATGCGCCAGCAGTTGTTCGAGCATCTCTGGGGTTAATGCGTTGAGTTTCGCCGGGCGATTAATCACCAAAGTGGCAATGAAACCGTTGCGCTGGAGGTCAATGGTGCCGTTATTCATGGTGACTTCCTTGTTGAAAATAGAGGGGATTCATTAGTTTGAGATCGTCTGCCAGACGGAGTGGGGCATCGCTTTGGGCGAGAATGTCGCGTTCAGGATCAATACCTGGGGCAATTTCTGTGACTAGTAGCCCGTCTGGGGTTAATTCCAGAACGCAGCGTTCAGTAATGTACTGTACTTGTTGCCCGAGTCTTATTGCGCGTTTGCCGGAGAACGTCACGTGGGCGACGTCCTGTACCAGTTTTTTGGCTTTGCCTTCTTTAATGATACGCAGCTGACCCTCTTCCAGTTGCAGTTGGGCACCGGCATTGAAAAAGCCAGAGAAAATAATGCGTTTCGCATGTGAGGTGATATCAATAAATCCACCGCATCCGGCAGTGACATGTGGACGAGCGGGGAGATGTGAGACGTTCACTGAGCCATCTGCGCCGATTTGTAAAAACGACATCAGAGTGAGATCAAAACCACCACCCTGGAAATAGGTGAACTGCTGGGGAGAGGGCAAAAATGCTTCTGCATTAGAGGCACAACCGAACTGAAATTCCAGCAGTGGAACTCCGCCAATCGCGCCCTGTTCCAGCAGCCAGGTGACGTCACCGTGGCGACCTTGTTCCAGTAAAATGCGTGGTACGTTGGCAGAAATACCAAAGCCAATATTTACCGCATCTCCACTTTGTAGTTCTTGCGCGACTCGCTGGGCAATAACTCGCGCCGGGCCATGTTCCATATAACGAAAGGCTGACAGCGGACGACTGATTTCGCCGGAAATGGCAGGTTCATATTGCGTTTGTGTCGTTTGTGTTTGTTCCGGCGCAATCACGATGTAATCCACCAGTACACCCGGAATACGCACCTCTTTTGGTTTCAGACTTCCGGCGGCAACCTGTCGTTTTACTTGCGCAATTATGATGCCACCATTATTGCGAACGGCAGTAGCCTGTTCCAGTGGCCCCAGATAAGCCCCTTCATGTTCATAAGTCAGGTTGCCGCGTTCATCGGCAGTGGTAGCGCGAATGATCGCCACCTGCGGCACGATACTGGGGAAAAACAGCCAGTCGTCGTTAGCAAATCGAACACGTTCAACCAGAGATTGTTGCGCCGCTTTTTCATTCATTGCACCGCCCTGCAACAGGGGATCCACATAGGTATCCATGCCTGTTTGTGTCAGCACGCCAGGACGATGAGCCGCCGCTTCCCGGTGCATATCAAATAAGATCCCGGAAGGCAGATTCCAGGCGGGGATCGCGTTGTCATTGATCATTTGCCAGATTAACGGAGGCGTCATTGATGATGGACCGGAGGGGTAGGAGCCAGCGATCACTTTTGCCAGTAAGCCCGGTTGCGCCAGATGATCGATGCCTTTTACGCCATACATATCACCAGCGGCGATAGGGTGGATGGAGGTGATGTTTTGCGGATGTCCGGCACGTTGAAAGCGTTCACCTATTGCTGCCAGCACCGCATCCGGACACCCCATTCCACTGGAGGAGGAGACGGTGACAACTGCGCCATCAACAATCAAATCTGCAGCTTCCGGTGCAGTGATCGTGCGTACAGAGCACATAATAATTTCCTTGTTTCGATATAAAAATAATTAAAAATATGCATTTAAAACAATATGATAATTTTCATAAATTAATTGGAGCGATCTAATTTATGCGTAATTTGTACGATTAGGGTGTAAAAAACACAACAAGGGAAGTGCGAATCTGTGATCGAAACGACGATCTCCTGCGATCCCTTGCGTTAACGGATCGCATGAGTAAAAGGAGATTATGATAAAGTAATTGCCTTGATCTTATGGGGGGTTGGAGCAGGCATGGCGAAGTCGGATACAGGAAGAAAGCGGGTAACATTAACCGATGTTGCGCGTGCGGCTGGCGTTTCGAAATCGACTGTATCGCTGGTTCTCAACGACAGTTCACTTATCAAAAAAGAGACGCAACAAAAAGTCCAGCAAGCCATTGAACAATTAGGCTATGTCTATAACCGTTTTGCTGCCAATCTGCGTTCGCAAAAATCGCTAACTATCGGCGTAGTCATTGACGATTTGATAAACCCTTTCTTCGCTGAATTTACTATGGGTCTTGAGATGACGCTGGCGGAGCACGGTTTTATCACCGTGATGTCCAATACCTCCCAGCGTAGTGACCGGCAAAAACAGGTGCTTGATACCTTGCTGGAACACCACGTCGCGGGCATTGTCCTCTGTCCAGTGAACAGTACCTCAGAAGCCGATTTACAGCGTTATGCCAACAGTTCCACACCCTTATTAATCACGATGCGCCCTCTGGATTGGCAACAATTGCCCGTCGATTACGTTGGCGTGGACAGCCACGCAGGTGTACGGGAAGCGACGGAATATCTCATTCAACAAGGGCACAGAGATATCGTGTTTATTGGTGGTCTTACGCACCATATGCGTTATCAGGGATACCTTGAGGCGATGAATCACCATGGTTTACAGCCGTGGAGTACTGATGCTTTTTCGCTGCGTGCTGAACCGACTCAGGCCAACGGCTACCAGTTGATGCAACAGCTGTTGGATATGCCTTCGCCACCCACAGCGGTGATTTGTTATAACGATTTAATGGCTTTTGGCGCGGAGTCGGCACTAGGCGAAAGAGGATTATTTGCCGGGGAAGATATTTCGTTGATTGGTAATGATGGCGTGGCGGCTTGTGCTTACAGTAACCCGCCGTTAACCACAATTGCGGTAGAACCATTGGCTCTGGGGAAACAGGCGGCGCAGCAAATTTTACGGCGTATTGCGCAACCAGACGCACCGCTCAGCCATTACATCTATCGCCCGACCCTGCAAATTCGCGCTTCCACCGGAAAGCGGGGGCGTTAAATGCTGTAGCGAGAAACTGTTTCTCGCTATACTCTCTTGTCCCCCATTCAACAGCAGGTAACACCATTCGTTATGGCAGGCAATAGACCTTTCAACAAACAACAGACTGATAACCGCGAACGCGATCCACAAGTTGCCGGGCTGAAAGTGCCTCCGCACTCGATCGAAGCGGAGCAGTCGGTGTTGGGCGGTTTAATGCTGGATAACGAACGCTGGGATGATGTAGCCGAGCGTGTGGTGGCAGACGATTTTTACACCCGCCCACACCGTCATATCTTTACTGAAATGGCGCGTTTGCAGGAAAGCGGTAGTCCTATCGATCTGATTACCCTTGCGGAATCGCTGGAACGCCAGGGGCAACTCGATAGCGTCGGTGGTTTTGCTTATCTGGCAGAGCTGTCAAAAAATACGCCAAGTGCGGCGAACATCAGTGCCTATGCGGATATCGTGCGCGAACGTGCCGTTGTCCGTGAGATGATCTCCGTTGCGAATGAGATTGCCGAAGCCGGTTTTGATCCACAAGGGCGTACCAGTGAAGATCTGCTCGACCTTGCTGAATCCCGCGTCTTCAAAATTGCCGAAAGTCGTGCAAACAAAGACGAAGGGCCGAAGAACATCGCCGATGTGCTCGACGCAACCGTGGCGCGTATTGAGCAGTTGTTTCAGCAGCCACACGATGGCGTTACCGGGGTAAACACCGGTTATGACGATCTCAACAAAAAAACCGCTGGCTTGCAGCCGTCGGATTTGATCATCGTTGCCGCGCGTCCGTCGATGGGTAAAACGACATTTGCGATGAACCTCGTCGAAAACGCGGCGATGTTGCAGGATAAACCGGTACTTATCTTCTCGCTGGAGATGCCATCAGAACAGATTATGATGCGTTCTCTGGCGTCGCTGTCGCGCGTTGACCAGACTAAAATCCGTACCGGGCAGCTCGATGATGAAGATTGGGCACGCATTTCCGGCACCATGGGTATTTTGCTCGAAAAACGCAATATCTATATCGATGATTCCTCCGGCCTGACGCCAACGGAAGTGCGTTCCCGCGCACGCCGTATTGCCCGTGAACACGGCGGCATCGGGCTTATCATGATCGACTACCTGCAACTGATGCGCGTACCGGCGCTTTCCGATAACCGTACGCTGGAAATTGCAGAAATCTCCCGCTCGCTGAAAGCACTGGCGAAAGAACTGAACGTGCCGGTGGTGGCGCTGTCCCAGTTGAACCGTTCTCTGGAACAACGTGCCGACAAACGCCCGGTCAACTCCGACCTGCGTGAATCTGGCTCTATCGAGCAGGATGCGGACTTGATCATGTTTATCTATCGTGATGAGGTGTATCACGAAAACAGTGATTTAAAAGGCATCGCGGAAATTATTATCGGTAAACAACGTAACGGCCCAATCGGGACGGTACGCCTGACCTTTAACGGTCAATGGTCGCGCTTCGACAACTATGCGGGGCCGCAGTACGACGACGAATAATAATTATTTTATGAATTAGGTAATTAAAGCAAACACTTATCAAGGAACACAAATGCAAGCGGCAACTGTTGTGATTAACCGCCGCGCTCTGCGACACAACCTGCAACGTCTTCGTGAACTGGCACCTGCCAGTAAAATGGTTGCGGTGGTGAAAGCGAACGCTTATGGTCACGGTCTTCTTGAGACCGCGCGAACGCTCCCCGATGCTGACGCCTTTGGCGTAGCCCGTCTCGAAGAAGCTCTGCGACTGCGTGCGGGGGGAATCACCAAACCTGTACTTTTACTCGAAGGCTTTTTTGATGCCAGAGATCTACCGACGATTTCTGCGCAACATTTTCATACCGCCGTGCATAACGAAGAACAGCTTGCTGCGCTGGAAGAGGCTAACCTGGACGAGCCGGTTACCGTCTGGATGAAACTCGATACCGGTATGCACCGTCTGGGCGTAAGGCCGGAACAGGCTGAGGCGTTTTATCATCGTCTGACCCAGTGCAAAAACGTTCGTCAGCCGGTGAATATCGTCAGCCATTTTGCGCGCGCGGATGAACCAAAATGTGGCGCAACCGAGAAGCAACTCGCTATCTTTAATACCTTTTGCGAAGGCAAGCCTGGTCAACGTTCCATTGCCGCGTCGGGTGGCATTTTACTCTGGCCACAGTCGCATTTTGACTGGGTGCGCCCGGGCATCATTCTTTACGGCGTATCTCCGCTGGAAGATCGCTCCACCGGTGCCGATTTTGGCTGTCAGCCAGTGATGTCGCTAACCTCCAGCCTGATTGCCGTGCGTGAGCATAAAGCCGGAGAGCCTGTCGGTTATGGTGGAACTTGGGTAAGCGAACGTGATACTCGTCTTGGCGTAGTCGCGATGGGCTATGGCGATGGTTATCCGCGCGCCGCGCCGTCCGGTACGCCAGTGCTGGTGAACGGTCGCGAAGTGCCGATTGTCGGGCGCGTGGCGATGGATATGATCTGCGTAGACTTAGGTCCACAGGCGCAGGATAAAGCCGGGGACCCGGTCATTTTATGGGGCGAAGGTTTGCCCGTAGAACGTATCGCTGAAATGACGAAGGTAAGTGCTTACGAACTTATTACGCGCCTGACTTCAAGAGTCGCGATGAAATACGTGGATTAATATTCGTCTCCAGGGAGGGACAATGTCTTATTCAGAAATCGCCGCGTGTCTGGCATACGCGGTTTCCGTCTGGCTGGCTGCCAGAAACAATGTGCATACATGGTGGATCGGCATAATTGGCAGCATATTGTACGGCTGGGTTTTTTGGTCCGTGCAACTCTATGCCGACGTTACGCTCCAGTTATTCTTCATCGTGACCAGCATCACTGGCTGGATCCACTGGCTGAAAGGTCAGGGTGGCGACATCTTGCCGGTGCGCCGAACGCAAGCCAGTCACTTTTTCCTTTTGTTGCTCTGTGCTGTCGTCGTGGCAGGCGGTTACGGCTTTTTACTCCACACCTTTACCAATGCCTGGGCACCCTGGCTGGATTCGTTGATTTTGACCTTCAGCGTTCTGGCACAATTCATGTTGATGGGAAGACGTATCGAAAACTGGTACGTCTGGTTAGCGGTGAATACCCTGGCGGTGCCACTGTATATGACGCGCGGTTTAAACCTGACCGCTGGCTTATATTTCCTGTTCTGGATTAACGCCTGGCATGGTTTGTATCAATGGCGCAAAGAGTTGCAAACATCATGAAGCCTTTTGCAACGGGTCTGGTGGTTGGTAAATTCGCGCCTTTGCATTGTGGTCATGAAAAGTTGATCAATACCGCACTGGCGCAATGTGAAGAACTGTTCATCATCAGTTATTCCGTGCCGGAAATGCCTGACTGTGAACCTGAAAAGCGCCTGACGTGGCTGCAAGTGCGCTTCCCGCAAGCGACGTTTTTGGTACTGACGCCAGAGCTTGTTGCGCGTTATAACTTACCTGCTATCCCGCATAACAATGCTGATGCCGACATCCACCGTCATTATGTGGCGACGCTATGCTTGCAGATATTACGTTGCCGCCCACACGCTGTATTTACCGCAGAAGACTATGGCGATGGCTTTGCTAACGTGCTGGCGCGGCGTTTTGCCCAACCCGTTGAACATGTTCGAATGGCGCGCCCAGTTGGCGATGAAGCGCCTTCGGGAACGCTTATTCGTTCCGATGTTCACCGCTATCGCTACATGTTGGCGCATGATGTTTATTACAGTTTCGTTCGCCGTATCTGTCTGCTTGGTGGCGAATCTACCGGTAAAAGCACGCTTTCAAAAGCGCTGGCGGGCGTGCTTGATACGGTGTATGTCGCTGAATTTGGCCGCGACTATTGGGAAGAAAAAAACGGTATCTTAACTGCGGATGATTTGTTGCATATCGCCTGCGAACAGGTACGCCGGGAACAACAAGCAGAAGCTAATCACTATCTTATATGTGACACGTCGCCACTCACGACCTTATTCTATGCCCTTGATCAATATGGTCATGCTCCGCAAGAACTTCACCAACTGGCGGAGCGGGAATACTCTCTGGTAGTGCTTTGCGGCGCAGAATTTCCCTTCGTGCAGGATGGCACCCGGCAAGGAGAGGTATTTCGCGCACGGCAACAGGTGTGGTATGAACAGGAATTGTCGCGCAGGAACATTCCTTATCTTTCGGTTTCGGGGCCACTGCAAGAGCGAGTGGAGCAAATTCTTCGCCAACTTCCCGACTGACTTTGAACATCCTCTCGATCTTCGCCTTCTTCCGGTTTATTGTGGTTTAACCACCTGCCCGTAAACCTGGAGAACCATCGCGTGTTTCAAAAAGTTGACGCCTACGCTGGCGACCCGATTCTTACGCTTATGGAGCGTTTTAAAGAAGACCCTCGCAGCGACAAAGTGAATTTAAGTATCGGTCTGTACTACAACGAAGACGGAATTATTCCACAACTGAAAGCCGTGGCGGATGCGGAAGCGCGCCTGAATGCGCAGCCTCATGGTGCTTCGCTTTATTTACCGATGGAAGGGCTTAACAGCTATCGCCATGCCATTGCGCCGCTGCTGTTTGGTGCGGACCATCCGGTACTGCAACAACAGCGCGTAGCAACCATTCAAACCCTTGGCGGCTCAGGGGCATTGAAAGTGGGCGCAGATTTCCTGAAACGCTACTTCCCGGAATCAAGCGTCTGGGTCAGCGATCCTACCTGGGAAAACCACGTAGCAATATTCGCCGGGGCTGGATTCGAAGTAAGTACTTACCCCTGGTATGACGAAGCGACTAACGGCGTGCGCTTTAATGACCTGTTGGCGACGCTGAAAACATTACCTGCCCGCAGTATTGTGTTGCTGCATCCATGTTGCCACAACCCAACGGGTGCCGATCTCACTAATGAGCAGTGGGATGCGGTGATTGAAATTCTCAAAGCCCGTGAGCTTATCCCATTTCTTGATATTGCCTATCAAGGATTTGGTGCCGGTATGGAAGAGGATGCCTACGCCATTCGCGCCATTGCCAGCGCTGGATTACCCGCTCTGGTGAGCAATTCGTTCTCGAAAATTTTCTCCCTTTACGGCGAGCGCGTCGGCGGACTTTCTGTTCTGTGTGAAGATGCCGAAGCCGCAGGCCGCGTACTGGGGCAATTGAAAGCAACCGTTCGCCGCAACTACTCCAGCCCGCCGAATTTTGGTGCGCAGGTGGTGGCTGCGGTGCTGAATGACGAGGCATTGAAATCCAGCTGGCTGGCGGAAGTAGAAGAGATGCGAACTCGCATTCTGGCAATGCGTCAGGAACTGGTGAAGGTATTGAGCACAGAGATGCCAGAGCGCAATTTCGATTATCTGCTTAATCAGCGCGGCATGTTCAGTTATACCGGTTTAAGAACCGCTCAGGTTGACCGACTACGTGAAGAATTTGGTGTCTATCTCATCGCCAGCGGTCGCATGTGTGTCGCCGGGCTTAACGCGCAAAATGTGCATCGCGTGGCAAAGGCGTTTGCTGCGGTGATGTGATTTTAATCAACAGGCGGATTTCTCCGCCTGTTCCTGACTCCAGCCACACCCTACTATTCTGTCCCTTTTTTCGCCCACTTTTACATCATCTCTTTTCTATAAGTTTTTGAAAATTAGTGTTTTTAACTGTTGGTACGGATTGTGCAGTAATGCGGCTGTCTATGACCATCAGGAGAAAAACATGGAGAACATGACCTCGCCCGGCACGCTGCTTAGTGGAGATAACGCGACCTGGCTTGAAGAGTACTACCAGACCTGGTTGCGTACGCCGGAAAAACTCCCGGAAGACTGGCGGCGTTTTTTTCTTTCACCTGAACTGACTGTCCAAAGCGTATCCGGTGATAACAATATCAGCGGTGCGACCTTAAAAAAACAGGCTGCGGTAGTACAACTGATCAATGCCTGGCGCATGCAGGGGCATCTGCGCGCAAAGCTTGATCCACTTGGTTTGAATCCCCCGGCTGACGTTCCCTCCCTCCAGCCTGGTTTTTGGGGATTAAGCGAAGAAGACTTGTTGCAGGAGTTTAGCGTCACCTTTGGCGCACACACCACGCAAATGCCACTTAAGCAACTGCTTAACCTGCTGGAGCAAGCCTGGGCGGGTAGCCAGGCTTATGAACTTGCTCATCTGGAAAATCGTGAAGAAATCAACTGGTTGTTATCACGGATTGAGAGCAGCAATGCGCCACAAGCTGATGCCCAAACCTGTATTGCTCGTTTTGAAAAACTGATGGCGGCAGAGACGTTAGAGCGTTATCTGCATACCCGTTATGTTGGGCAGAAACGGTTTTCTCTGGAAGGGGGCGAAAGTGCAATCCCGGCGCTCGATACGCTGACAAAACGCCTACGTGCGCAAGGTGTGGAGGAAATGGTCATTGGCATGGCGCACCGGGGAAGACTTAATGTTCTGGTTAATCTGTTGAATAAAGACCCGGCACAGCTTTTTGCTGAGTTTGAAGGCAAGCAGACGATCGGCAGTGGTTCAGGCGATGTGAAATACCACATGGGGTATTCCAGCAATCTGGAAACACCTGCCGGTTCGCTGCATGTGGCGCTGGCGTATAACCCCTCACATCTGGAGATCGTGAATCCGGTGGTGCTGGGCCAGGTGCGAGCCAGGCAGGAACGCCGTGGTGAGGATGGTCAGGCAAAAGTGGTGGGCGTACTTATTCATGGGGATTCCGCGTTGGGCGGCCTCGGCGTCAACCAAACCACGTTTAACTTATCGCAGACTCAGGGCTACGGCACTGGCGGTACGCTACATCTGGTGATTAACAATCAGATTGGCTTCACCACTTCCCGCTTGCAGGATATGCGTTCTTCACGGTACTGCACCGATATTGCCAAAATGGTAGCGGCCCCAATTATCCACGTTAATGGCGATGACGTTGACGCTGTTTGCCAGGTAATGGAACTGGCGTGCGAATGGCGAGACACCTTCCGGCGCGACATCATCATCGATATTTGCTGCTTCCGTAAGCACGGACACAACGAAAGCGATGAGCCACGTCTTACCCAGCCACAAATGTATCAGGCAGTGGATGCTCACCCTGGTACGCTCGCCCGTTATGGTGAATCTCTTGCCCGCCGCGGCCTGTTAACTCAGGCGCAACAAGATGAGATGACGGCACGCTATCGCGACTGGCTGGATAGCTGCCAGAAACGTGAACCGCAGCCTCTCAAACCTGCAATTCACTCTTTTAGCGCTAACTGGTATGGGTTGACCAACCCTCACTGGAGCGCCCCGGTATCTACGGCATTGCCTCGGCAAAAGCTGGCAGCGTATGGTGAAATCATTTCTACACTGCCACCCGATGTGGTCGCACATCCTACCATTAAACGGCAACTGGCGTTACGCCAGGATATGGCCGCAGGTACTCTGCCAGTAGACTGGGGAATGGCTGAAATGCTGGCCTATGCATCGCTTGTGGATGCGGGTGTTGGTGTGCGTCTTTCTGGTGAAGACTCAGGGCGTGGCACGTTCAGTCATCGCCATGCAGTGGTACATCATCAAACGGAAGCCCGTCGTTATCTGCCGTTACAGCATATCCGCGCTGGTCAGGCATCTTTCGATGTTTATGATTCGGTTCTTAATGAAGAAGCGCTCTTAGCCTTTGAATATGGCTATTCAACGTCTGCGCCTCAGCAACTGGTTATTTGGGAAGCACAGTTTGGTGACTTTGCCAACGGCGCTCAGGTTGCTATTGATCAATTTATCTCGTCTGGCGAAACCAAGTGGGATCGCTATAGCGGTTTAACCATTCTTCTGCCGCATGGCTATGACGGACAAGGGCCGGAGCACTCTTCCGCACGTCCTGAGCGCTGGCTGCAAATGTGCGCAGAAAACAACATGCAGGTGGTGATGCCCAGTGAGTCAGCACAAATGTTCCATTTGTTGCGCGGTCAGGCATTACGCCCAATGCGCAAACCGTTAGTGATAATGATGAGTAAGCGTTTACTTCGGTTTAAAGGCGCGATGAGCGAGCTTTGTGAATTCACTGATGGCGCTTATAAACCGGTAATCACCGATCCGCAATTGCATCAGTCCCAGAAAGTTAAGCGCGTTATTTTGTGTAGCGGCCAGGTCTATTACGACGTACTGGAAGCCCGTAAGCAGCGTGAGCATGAAGACGAGGTGGCGATTGTTCGCCTGGAGCAACTCTACCCGTTCCCGGTCGCAGAACTGAATGATGTTCTGGCGAGTTGGCCGAACTGCTGCGAATGGATTTGGTTGCAGGAAGAGCCAGAAAACCAGGGCGCGTGGCGGCAGATTCGTCATGAGCTGGCGGCACTGAAAATTAACACTCCTTACTGGCAGTATGCAGGCCGCCCGGCAGCGGCAGCACCAGCGACAGGGTATGGGCGTGTACATAAACAACAAATCGACGAATTTCTTGCTGCTGCGTTTGCAGATATTCAGCCATGAAAGGCGCACAAAAATAATAAGGAGAACATTTTATGATCGAAATTACTGTCCCTGTATTACCGGAATCTGTCACGGAAGGCACGCTGACAACCTGGTGTAAACAAGAAGGCGAGCACGTAAAACGCGATGATGTGATTGCCGAGCTGGAAACCGATAAAGTCATTCTGGAAATACCGGCCCCGCACGATGGCGTGTTAAGCAATATTATCGTCAGCGAAGGTAGCACGGTCACGTCCGCGCAACTGTTGGCGCATCTTAAGCCGCAAGCTGTCATAGAAGAAACCGTCACACCAGTCACCGAAACCCTGGCGATGCCTTCCGCACGGCTGGAGGCACAGCGTAGTGGTGTCGAACTTGCTGACGTTGCGGGGAGCGGGAGAAATGGACGTATCCTGAAAGAGGATGTGCAGCGCGTTACTCCTGCACCAGCCATTCAGCCTGAACGGGTGGCGGAGATCGCGCCAGCTAAACCCTTGACACCGGGTGCTCGTCAGGAACGTCGTGAGCCGATGTCGCGCTTACGTCAGCGAATTGCTGAGCGTCTGCTGGCTTCCCAACAAAATAACGCCATTCTTACCACATTCAACGAAGTAAACATGCAGAGCGTGATGGACTTACGCGCCCGCTGGAAAGATCGTTTTGCCGAGAAGCACGGCGTGAAGCTGGGCTTTATGTCCTTCTTTGTTAAGGCCGTTACCCGGGCGCTGGAGCGCTTCCCTGTAGTGAATGCCAGCGTCGATGGCAACGAGATTATCTGGCGTGATTATTGCGATATCGGCATTGCAGTGAGCAGCAACCGCGGCCTGGTAGTGCCTGTGTTACGCAATGCGCAATCACTCTCTTTGGTGGAAATTGAACGGCAAATTGCCGAATACGCCACACAGGCACGCAATGGCAAATTGCCGCTGGAGGCGTTACAGGGCGGCACGTTCTCTATCACCAACGGCGGTACTTTTGGTTCGATGATGTCAACGCCAATCATTAACCCGCCGCAGTCGGCCATTCTTGGGATGCATGCCATCACGCCGCGCCCGGTCGCAGAAAACGGCCAGGTTGTTATTCGTCCCATGATGTACCTTGCTCTCAGCTATGACCATCGCATTATCGATGGTCAGGAAGCCGTGCAGACATTGGTGGCAATACGTGAGCTACTGGAATCACCGGAACAACTGTTGCTGGATCTTTAAGGAGGGCGCCGATGAGTACAATTTTTGATGTGGCAGTTATGGGGGGTGGGCCAGGTGGTTACGTAGCGGCACTGCGGGCTGCGCAGAATGGGCTTTCCGTAGTATGTATTGATGATGGTGTTAATGCACAGGGCGAACCTTCGCCGGGCGGTACGTGTCTCAATGTCGGCTGTATTCCGTCAAAATCGTTGCTGCAATCTTCCGAACTGTACGCGCAAGTGCAGCATGAGGCGAGCATTCATGGCGTTAATGTTGACGGCGTATCTTTCAATGCAGCTGCGATGATTCAACGTAAAGACGCCATAGTAAGCCGCCTGACAATGGGCATCGGTTTGCTGTTTAAGAAAAATAAAGTGAAGCACCTGTGCGGCCTCGCAACGTTAGAATGTGCTCAGGATGAGATTTGGCAATTACGCGTAAACGATCAACACCTTCACGCCCGTAATGTAGTGATTGCAACAGGTTCTCAGCCGCGTCAGCTGCCTGGCGTTACCATTGATAATCAACAGATCCTCGACAATCGTGGCGCCCTGGCATTGAGCGAAGTGCCGCCGCGTCTCGGTGTGATCGGCGCTGGCGTGATTGGCCTTGAACTGGGGTCTGTGTGGAATCGGGTCGGTTCAGACGTCACGTTGCTGGAGATGGCGCCAACGTTCTTGCCTGCACTGGAAGCTCGCCTGTCGAACGAAGTCCGTAAAGCAATGATTGCCAGTGGGATGAAAATGCAACTGGCAGTAGAGATTGAGGCTATTGAACAACGGGATGACGGTGTGCATGTGCGCTGGCGGCAGGGTGAGAAGCGAGAAGAAAGCCGCTTCGATAAATTAATTCTTGCCATTGGACGTGTACCGCGACTTTCTGGTGTCGATCTCGTGCAACTCGGTCTTGAAGCCGATAACCGTGGCGGTATTGCCGTCGATAACTTATGCCGTACCGGGAAAGCCGGGCTGTGGGCAATTGGTGATGTCGTGCGAGGGCCGATGCTGGCGCATAAAGCGATGGCTGAAGGTGTGGTGGTTGCTGATCAAATTGCCGGACTGGCGGTAGAGCCGATTAATTTTGCGCTGATCCCTTCGGTGATTTACACCCAACCGGAAGTTGCGTGGGTAGGGGAAAACGAGGCCTCACTGAAAGCCGCTGGCAGAGTCTTTAACAAAGGAAATTCTCTGTTTGCCGGTAACGGTCGCGCCTTAGCATTAGGCCAGGAAGGTGGGCGTTGCACGTTATACAGTGGTAAACACACTGACCGCGTACTTGGCGGAGCGATTGTTGGCCCGCAGGCATCGGAGCTGATTAATGAAATTGCGCTGGCGATGACTTTTAGCGCCTCTGGCGAGGATATTGCCTGTGCGATCCATGCGCATCCGACATTAAGCGAAGTCATCCACGAAGCAGCAATGGCCTTGAATAATAAAGCATTACACGGATAACACACACCACTGAGGGAATATATGAATTTACATGAGTATCAGGCCAAATTGTTACTGGCTGGCATGGGGATGCCGTGTCCAAAAGAGATAGCTATCCAACAGATTTCGCAACTGGCAGATGCCTGGCAACATATTGCTTGCCCGAGTAAAGGCGCGGTACTTAAAGCGCAGGTACATGCTGGTGGGCGCGGTAAAGCTGGCGGCGTAAAAGTGCTTAAGCAGCTGCCGGAAGCACAGGCTTTTGTACAGCAAATGTTGGGATCGCAACTGGTGACTTATCAGACCGGGCCAGAAGGACAGTATGTCAGCAGTATTTTACTGTGCGAAAACATTTATCCGGTACGCCAGGAACTCTATTTTGGCATGGTGGTGGATCGTGAAAGCCAGCGGGTCACGTTTATTGTCAGCCCGGAAGGTGGTGTGGAAATTGAAAAAGTCGCCCATGAGACACCGGAGAAAATCAGCAGTGTCAGCATTGATCCACTGACAGGCGTGCAGCCTTGCCATATCCGCGAAATGTTTGCTGTTCTGCAACTGGAACACGGACTATTTGCTGCCTTTAGTCGCCTGGTTAATCAGGCGTGGAAAGCCTTTAACGAACTGGATTTTGCCCTGCTGGAAATTAACCCTCTGGTGTTGCGGGAAACGGGCGAATTTATGTGTGCAGACGCGAAAGTATCGCTGGATGATAACGCGCTGTATCGTCACCCGGAACTCCAGGTGCTACGTGATGAAACCCAGGAAGATCCACGCGAAAGCCAGGCAGCGAAGCTTGATCTTAATTATGTCTCGCTGGACGGAAATATCGGCTGCATGGTCAATGGTGCAGGGCTGGCTATGGCAACCATGGACATCATCAAGCTATACGGTGAACAACCCGCAAACTTCCTGGATGTTGGCGGTGGCGCAACCCAGGAGCGCGTCAGTGAAGCCTTTCGGCTGATTGTTTCCGACAGCAAAGTGAAAGCCATTCTGGTTAATATTTTTGGTGGGATTGTCCGTTGCGACATGATCGCCAGAGCCATTATTCATGCTCTGAATGAGGCCAGCATCACCCTGCCTGTCGTGGTGCGTCTCTCCGGTAATAACGCTGCCGAAGGGCAGCGGTTACTGGCAGAAAGTGGCCTGACGGTGGAAGCCGTCAATTCTCTGGATGATGCCGCTAAACGCATCATTGCGTTACTGAATTAACAGGAGGTTAAGATGAGCGTTTTGATCAACAAACACACGCGGGTACTGGTGCAGGGCATTACCGGCAAAAACGGCACATTTCATACAGAGCAGGCTATTGCGTATGGTACGCAGATTGTGGGTGGAGTGACGCCAGGTAAGGGCGGGCAACGGCATCTGGATCGCCCGGTTTTTGATTCAATGAAAGATGCGATGCGACAAACTGAGGCCGATGCCAGCGTGATTTATGTACCTGCGCCGTTTGTGCTGGATTCTGTCGTTGAGGCTGTTGAGTCTGGCGTCAAATTGGTTGTGGTGATCACTGAAGGTGTACCGACACTGGATATGGTGAAAGTTCGTCGGCTGCTTGACTGCCACCCGGATGTGCGGCTGATTGGGCCAAACTGCCCAGGAGTTATCACGCCGGGTGAGTGCAAAATCGGGATTATGCCTGGTGAAATCCACTGCCCAGGGCGTATTGGGATTGTTTCCCGCTCCGGCACATTAACCTATGAAGCTGTAGCGCAAACCACGGCGCTGGGACTTGGGCAATCCACCTGTATTGGTATTGGCGGCGATCCGGTTCCGGGGACTAACTTTATTGATGCGCTGCGTTTATTCGAAAATGATCCGCAAACAGACGCGGTAATTATGATCGGTGAAATTGGTGGTAATGCGGAAGAACGGGCCGCGGAATTTATTCGCCATGATATGAATAAACCGGTCGTAGGTTATATTGCCGGTGTTACTGCACCAAAAGGAAAACGCATGGGGCACGCCGGAGCCATTATTTCTGGCGGTAGCGGCAGTGCGGAGGATAAATTCCGGGCGTTCGATAAAGCAGGCATGGCATGGACAAGAAACCCGGCGTTGCTTGGCGAAACGTTATGGAATGTTATTAAGTAATCCATAAATGAATATCAAGGGAGCATATCGCTCCCTTTTTTTATCTGTGTGGTAAGAGAATCACCTTTTATTTACTGTGCGGAAAATCGCGCACAAAATAAAAAGAATAAATAGTAAAATCATTAAATAACAAAGCGTTATTAAAAAATTAAAGATGGCATAGCTCCTGCAATAGCCAGGCAGGTTTTTTATTTTTCACAATGAGGTGAATATGTCATCAATATCACATGGCGCACCACAAAAGCGTCGAATTATCCCTAATCCCGGCCTGTGGTTGGCGATCATTGCCGGAATTATTATTACCCTTCTGCCACTGGGCGATACCTTGCCCGTCGCCGGACAAAATATGATCGCCATTCTGGTGTTTGCCATTATTGTCTGGATCAGCGAAGCGATGGATTACACCGCCAGTGCAATTGTTATTTCCGCACTGATTATCTTTATGGTTGGTTTTGCCCCGGATATGAATCACCCGGACACGATCCTTGGCACCGCGAAAGCGCTGAAAATGACTCTGTCGGGTTTTTCTAATTCTGCTCTGGCGCTGGTGGCAGCAGCAATGTTTATCGCGGCGGCAATGACCATTACCGGGCTGGATAAACGCATTGCGCTGTTTACTATGTCGAAAATAGGTGCCAGTAGCCGCAGCATTATTATCGGTGCCATTGTGGTGACCATCGTCCTGAGCCTGGTCGTACCCAGTGCCACTGCCCGTACGGCTTGCGTGGTGCCGATTATGATGGGGGTCATTGCGGCATTTAAGGTGGATAAACATTCACGTTTAGCGGCGTCAATGATGATTGTTATCGCCCAGGCGACCAGTATCTGGAACGTTGGTATTCAAACTTCGGCGGCGCAAAACCTGCTTTCTATCGGTTTTATCAATAAAACTTTCGGCGCCGGGCATTCTGTCAGCTGGCTTGACTGGCTGTTAGCGGGCGCGCCCTGGAGCCTCACCATGTCGGCGATCCTCTATTTCCTCGCACGTAAATTGTTGCCGCCAGAAACGGAAGCTGTTGAAGGGGGGAGCGAGGCCATTAAAAAAGCACTCGCAGAGTTAGGGCCAACCACCGGTAAAGAAAAACGCTTGATCGGTATTTCGCTGTTGTTACTGCTCTTTTGGTCTACTGGCGGAAAATTACACAGTATTGATACCACCTCTGTCACCCTTGCCGGACTGGCGATTATGTTGCTGCCAGGCATCGGTGTAATGAACTGGAAAGAGGTCGAAAAACGTGTGCAGTGGGGCACGTTGCTGATGTTTGGTATTGGTATCAGCCTGGGGTCCACGTTGCTTGATACACAGGCAGCTTCATGGATGGCGAACTATGTGGTGAAAGGTTTTGGTCTCGATGGCTTGCCATCATTAGCCATCTTCGCGATTCTCGCCGCTTTCTTGATAATCATTCACCTGGGGTTTGCCAGTGCCACTGCGCTAACTGCCGCATTGCTGCCCATCCTGATTAGCCTGTTAAGCAGTCTGCCGCCAGAACTCGGCGTTAACCCGGTCGGCATGACCATTCTGCTCGCCTTCAGTGTCAGTTTTGGCTTCATCCTGCCGATTAACGCGCCACAAAATATGGTGTGTATGGGTACGGATACCTTCACGCCACGCCAGTTTACCCGTGTGGGACTGTACCTGACGGTAATCGGCTACCTGTTGTTGCTACTGTTTGCCGCCACCTGGTGGAAAATTTTAGGTCTAATGTGAGGAAACCAACGATGTCATTACAAATTGCTGTTGAAAAAGTGCGTTGGTTAGCTGCCGGGCTGCTGGAACTTAATGGCTGTGATGCCGATATCGCTCAGGATGTGGCGGAACATATGATTGAAGCGGAACGTTATGGCTTTGCCAGCCACGGCGTCACGCTGCTACCGAAATATCTGGAAAATATCGCTCGTGGCGATGTAACCGCGAATGCCCGCCCGGAATGCTTAACAAGTGAAGGTAATTTACAGCGTTTTCATGCCCACAATGGCTTTGGTCAACACGCCGGAAAAGTGGCGGTAAATGCTGCCATCGAACAAACAAAACACCGCGGTTTTTGCCTGTTAACGTTGTGCCATGCGCATCATTTAGGGCGTATGGGGCATTACGGGCAAATGGTTGCTGATCAAGGCCTGGCGATGCTGGCCATGAGTAACGTCACCGGGCGTCCTGCACTGGTCGCCCCGTGGGGCGGTGCGGAACCGCGTATGACCACTAACCCTTTCTGCTTTGCCTGGCCGTTCAGTGATGGGCGTCCGCCGATTCTGGTTGATTTTGCCACCAGTAGCATGGCGCTAAATAAAGCACGGGTAATGTCGTCCACCGGGAAGCAGGCCGCGCCGGGACAATTGATTGATGCACAGGGGAATCCAAGCAATGATCCTGGGGTGTTATTCAGCAATCCTCCAGGGGCGTTACTGCCATTTGGTGAGCATAAAGGATTTGGCCTGGCACTGATGATTGAAATGATGGCGGGGATCTTATCTGGTGGTGACACGATCGCCGAAGATCATCAGACGGATGGATCTGCGCATAATCATCTTTTTGCGTTGATTATCGATCCTGATCAATTCACCGATCTGGCAGGGGAGAAAGGGCAGTTCTTTGCGGATTATCTGTTAGCTACGCAGCCTCAACCTGGCGGCAATCCGGTGATTTACCCCGGTATGCCAGAAGCTGCCAACCGGGAACGCAATGCGAAGATGATTACGATCCCGGTATCATTCTGGTCCTGGGTAGTTGAACATTACGCCCGCAAAGGTATCGATTTGGGGTTACATCCTCAGGAATCAGCATTAGCTGGATGATTCTGGTCGATAAACTTGCGGTTGAATCTGATGTTTGTTGAGTTTGTCATATAAAGTCTTGCGCGGCAGCTGTAATAGCCGCGCTGTCAAACTGACCTGGCCTTCCGTTTGTCGCAGCATATCTTCGATTAACTTTTTCTCGAAAGCATCAATGCAGGCGGTAAGACCACTCTCTTCTTGCTGAGTCATTGGCACTGGCTGGTGGTGGGTCAGTAAACCGAGAACAAAACGCTCTGCATTGTGTTTAAGTTCACGTACATTGCCAGGCCAACTTTGTGACTGCAACCAGGCCAGTAACATGGGAGAAATATCAGGCAGAGGACGATTATATTTTTGTGCCGCCTGACTGGCGAACCAGTAAAACAGTTCAGGGATATCTTCTCGTCGCTGGCGTAGAGGTGGAATATTCAGGCTAACCACATTCAGACGATAATAGAGATCGAGACGAAACAGATGTTCTTCGCTGCGACGCAGTAAATCTTCCTTGGTCGCTGCAATAACACGGCAATTCACCGGAATTAATTGATTGGCACCTAATCGTTCAATGGTTCTTTCCTGCAATACACGTAGCAGTTTTACCTGCATTCCTGATGGCATTCCCTCTATTTCATCGAGAAATAACGTACCACCATTTGCATGTTCAATTTTTCCAATACGCTTTTTAACCGCACCGGTAAATGCGCCCGCCTCATGACCAAATATTTCGCTTTCAAACAACGTTTCTGGTAAGCCTGCACAGTTTAAGGCAACAAACTGCCCCTGACGGCGGGTACTCCAGTGATGCAGCATTCTGGCGACGACTTCTTTACCACAACCTGTTTCACCATAAATAAGGACATCGGCACCGGTATCTGCGACATTAAGGATCATTTTACGCAGTTGCTGCATCTGCGGACTACGACCAATCAGCACCGGGCCATTTTCCTGTTGCAGATTCGCCAGTAATTGCTGATTTTCTAAAACCAATCGCCGTTTTTCTACCGCTCTGGCAATAATACTCAATAATTTATCTGAGCTACTTGGTTTCTCAATGAAATCGAATGCACCATTACGCATGGCATCCACCGCCATTTCCACGTCACCGTGTCCGGTAATTAAAATAACCGGAATTTTGCTATCCATTTCGTTGATGTAACTGAGGAGCTCTAGTCCTGATATTCCAGGTAACCTGACATCGGTCAGTATAATAATGTTGGCCTGACTTTGAATAAGGGGAATACTGTGTTCTGCATCGCAACAGGAAATAACGCGATAACCAGCCAGCGTGAGCGTTTGTTCACAGGCAAAACGTACATCGTCACTATCCTCAATATAAACTATAGTAATTTCACTGAATTTATTATTCATGTTTTTCTCCCCATTCAGGCCAGGTTAATGTCATTACTGCGCCGCCTTCAGGATGATTACTGGCGTGGAGTGCGCCGTTCGAATTTCGGACAATTTCGCTGACTATTGCCAGTCCCAACCCCATTCCTCTACGTTTAGTGGTAAAAAATGGTTCAAATATGCGATCGACAACTTCAGGTGCAAAACCGCCACCGCTGTCTTTAATGGTAATAATAACTTTGTTATTTGCCTGGCGAATGGCGATATCCAGTCGTTTGTAAGAGCTACCTTCCATAGAATCTAAGGCGTTGCTAATTAAATTACTGAATATCTGTTCAAGACCGAGCTCATCGCAATTGACAAATAACGGCATGGATGGGGCTTTTATTCGTCGCTCAATGTTATTTTTCTCCATGCTGTGATTAAGTAACGCCACGGCGCTATACATCACTTTGATGACATCGGCAGAACCTTTAGGTACGCGATGGCGCGAGGCAAATGCTTTAAGTTCGGAAATGAGCTGCGTCATCCGCTCAATCACGGAAATAATGTGTTTCAGATTCTGTTCAACCTGTGGATACATCTCTTTTTTTAGCATAGTACGCGCGTTATCAGTAAGTGCGTGAATGGCGGCTAACGGTTGATTTTGTTCATGGGCAATTTCGGTTGCCATCTGTCCAAGCGCCGCCAGTTTGCTGGACTCTGCCAGTTCACTACGCGTAATTTGTAATACTTGTTCAGCCTGACTGCGCTCTTTTATCTCCTGTATTAATTTTTGATTGATCAATTCCAGGGCAGATGTACGCTCTTTAACCTGTTTTTCTAATGTTTCATTCGCCAGTGTTAATAATTGTTGTGCATGAGATCGCATTCTCCAGTATTTAATAAATAACAAAAACAGCAGGTAAATAATTAGTGTAATGACTAACGAAATAGCCCATGACCAGTACAGGTTATCTAAGGGGACCATAATTGTCATTTTCCAGTTAAATTCTGGAATGGCTATTTGTTGCGTATAATATTGCGGGAATAAACAGAGTTGTTCTTTTTTATCTTTCAGGAAAGTAAAATTGCTCACGGTATAACAGGGATAATAATCCGCCGGTAAAAGATTGTCGAGACTATATTGGCGGGTAGATTGTAGTTTTTGTTTTGCCTGAACAGGTAACGGTTGCAGTGTTCGCATTCGCCATGGCGATTTTGAACTTAAAAATATAATCCCATGTTCATCATTCACGATAATATTTTCAGGACCTTCGGCCCATGCTTTTTCAATTTCATTAAGACTTATTTTTACTACTACAACACCGACAATTTTTCCTTTATCTTTTATACTTGTAGAGAGGAAGAATCCCGGTGTATTCGTAGTGCTACCAATACCGTAAAAGCGTCCATTTAAGCCAGACATGGCGTGTTTATAATAGGGGCGATAGCTATAATTTTGCCCTACATAGCTGCCGGGGTCCTGCCAGTTACTAGAAGCGATGGCCTTACCTTGGGTATCCAGAATAAATATTGCTGCGGTTTTGAGTTGAGTATTGAAATGTGCAATTCGTTGATTGAGTTCGCTGGACGTCATATCGTCAGGCGTAATTACCGCCTGACGGATGATATGGTCTGTTGAGAGCATATAGGGTAAAACATAAAATTGCTCGATGGTGGAATATAATGTGGACTTATACATTTCAAGCCGCATTTTATCGGTACCGGACAAGGTATTAAAACGCAAGTGCAAAAAAGCGATTGAAACCGCGAGCATGATAAGAAAAAGTGAAATGCTTGTAATGTGAAATCGCCATTTGTTCTTAAATATATAATTCCACGATATTTTCATTCATCATCCATTGAATGCATTTATATTTATCATCAGTATATTCCCTGAACAATGTTTGCGAGAACCAAAAGAGTGCCATTGTGTGAATGTGTAAGCAGAATAACCGTGGCAATGTGTGGTTTATCGCACAGGTATTCCAAATGTGATCATGCTCTTTTTATGTGACAAATCCGCAGATAATCCTTCCTTTCCCCTGCGGTTGGCGTTATGGTCAGATGGTTTTTTCAACAAACGCACAATAATAAGTTTCAACTTACTGACTATTTAGGGAAAAATATGCGCAAGATCACACAGGCATTGAGTGCCGTTTGCTTATTGTTCGCTCTAAACAGTTCCGCTGTTGCCCTGGCCTCATCTCCTTCACCGCTTAATCCGGGTACTAACGTAGCCAAACTCGCTGAACAGGCACCAATTCATTGGGTTTCGGTTGCACAAATTGAAAATAGCCTCGCAGGACGTCCGCCAATGGCGGTGGGGTTTGATATCGATGATACGGTACTTTTTTCCAGTCCGGGTTTCTGGCGCGGCAAAAAAACCTTCTCACCAGAAAGCGAAGATTATCTGAAAAATCCTGTGTTCTGGGAAAAAATGAACAATGGCTGGGATGAATTCAGCATTCCAAAAGAGGTCGCTCGCCAGCTGATTGATATGCATGTACGCCGCGGTGACGCGATCTTCTTTGTGACTGGTCGTAGCCCGACCAAAACAGAAACGGTTTCAAAAACGCTGGCGGATAATTTTCATATTCCTGCCACCAACATGAATCCGGTGATCTTTGCGGGCGATAAACCAGGTCAAAATACAAAATCGCAATGGCTGCAGGATAAAAATATCCGAATTTTTTATGGTGATTCCGATAACGATATTACCGCCGCACGCGATGTTGGCGCTCGTGGTATCCGCATTCTGCGCGCCTCCAACTCTACCTACAAACCCTTGCCACAAGCGGGTGCGTTTGGTGAAGAGGTGATCGTCAATTCAGAATACTGACAGAGCGGGAGAGCGTAATACTCTCCCGAATGCTGTTTTTTTAATCACACCTTTATCCTTTCGCTGTCTTGCTGCAAACTGATTAAGAGAGTTTTATCAAGGAGCAGCACATGTGGTATCAAAAGACGCTCACGCTTAGCGCCAAATCTCGTGGGTTTCATCTGGTAACGGATGAAATTCTGAATCAGCTGGCTGATATGCCGCGCGTTAACATCGGTTTACTGCATCTGTTGCTGCAACATACCTCCGCCTCTCTGACACTTAATGAGAACTGCGATCCCACCGTACGCCACGACATGGAGCGTTTTTTCCTCCGCGCCGTTCCCGACAACGGAAATTATGAGCATGACTATGAGGGAGCAGACGATATGCCTTCTCATATCAAATCCTCAATGCTGGGAACATCGCTTGTATTGCCGGTGCATAAAGGGCGTATTCAGACCGGCACCTGGCAAGGCATCTGGCTGGGGGAACATCGCATCCACGGCGGATCGCGTCGCATCATCGCGACACTTCAAGGGGAGTAAAAAATGACCATTTCGGAGTTGCTACAATATTGCATGGCAAAACCAGGCGCAGAACAGAGCGTGCATAACGACTGGAAAGCGACGCAGATCAAAGTGGAAGATGTGCTGTTTGCGATGGTGAAAGAAGTAGAAAATCGCCCAGCTGTTTCGCTGAAAACCAGCCCGGAGCTGGCGGAGCTGCTACGTCAGCAGCACAGCGATGTGCGTCCAAGCCGCCATCTGAACAAAGCACACTGGAGCACCGTGTATCTCGACGGATCGCTGCCGGATTCGCAAATCTATTATCTGGTGGATGCGTCTTATCAGCAGGCGGTGAATTTGCTGCCGGAAGAAAAACGTAAATTGCTGGTGCAACTCTGAAAGAAGAAGGCCGCTCAGAAAGCGGCCTTAACGATTACAGCATCGGCTTGAGGAAGCGCGCCGTATGCGAAGCTTCGCACTCTGCGACGGTTTCTGGCGTACCGGAGACGAGGATTTCGCCGCCCCCACTGCCGCCTTCTGGTCCCAGGTCGACAATCCAGTCAGCGGTTTTGATCACGTCGAGATTGTGCTCAATTACCACAATGGTATTGCCCTGATCGCGCAGTTTATGCAGTACGTCGAGCAGTTGCTGAATATCGGCGAAGTGCAGACCGGTGGTCGGCTCGTCGAGAATATACAGCGTCTGCCCGGTGCCGCGTTTTGACAGCTCACGCGCCAGCTTCACGCGCTGGGCTTCACCACCAGAAAGTGTGGTTGCGGACTGACCCAGACGAATATACGTCAGACCAACGTCCATCAATGTTTGCAGCTTACGTGCCAGAGCTGGCACCGCATCAAAGAACTCACGCGCCTCTTCGATGGTCATATCCAGCACTTCGTGGATGGTTTTGCCTTTGTACTTAATCTCCAGCGTTTCACGGTTATAGCGTTTGCCTTTGCACTGGTCGCACGGTACGTAAATGTCCGGCAGGAAGTGCATCTCCACTTTGATCACGCCGTCGCCCTGACAGGCTTCGCAGCGTCCGCCGCGAACGTTAAAGCTGAAACGTCCTGGCGTATAACCACGCGCACGGGATTCCGGTACGCCCGCAAACAGTTCGCGCACAGGCGTAAACACGCCGGTATAGGTCGCCGGGTTAGAACGCGGAGTACGGCCAATTGGGCTTTGGTCGATATCGATCACTTTATCGAAATGCTCCAGCCCCTGAATATCGCGATACGGTGCTGGTTCGGCGATGGTCGCACCATTCAACTGGCGTTGGGCAATTGGGAACAGTGTGTCGTTAATCAGCGTGGATTTACCGGAACCTGAAACTCCGGTAATGCAGGTAAACAGACCCACCGGCAGCGTCAGCGTCACGTCTTTCAGGTTGTTGCCGCGTGCGCCCGTCAGTTTCAGCACTTTTTCCGGATTTGCCGGAACGCGTTTCTTCGGCACCTCAATCTTGCGTTTACCGCTCATGTACTGCCCGGTCAACGACTCAGGCACCGCCATTATTGCTTCCAGCGGACCTTCCGCGACGACTTCACCGCCGTGAACACCCGCACCCGGACCGATATCGATCACATGATCAGCGGCGCGAATCGCGTCTTCGTCGTGCTCCACCACAATCACGGTATTACCGAGATCGCGCAGATGGATAAGCGTACCCAGCAGGCGCTCGTTATCGCGCTGGTGCAGGCCGATAGACGGCTCATCCAGCACGTACATCACGCCAACCAGGCCTGCACCAATCTGGCTCGCCAGACGAATACGCTGGGCTTCACCGCCGGAAAGTGTCTCTGCTGAGCGGGAAAGTGTCAGGTAATTCAGGCCGACGTTAACGAGGAATTTCAGACGATCGCCGATCTCTTTAAGGATTTTTTCTGCAATCTTCGCCCGCTGACCTGCGAGTTTGAGATTGTTGAAGAATTCCATCGCATGACCGATGCTCATGTCGGAGATGGCGGGCAGCGGCGTATTCTCGACATACACGTGGCGTGCTTCCCGACGCAGACGGGTTCCTTCGCAGCTGGCGCACGGACGATTGCTGATAAACTTGGCTAATTCTTCACGTACCGCGCTGGATTCCGTCTCTTTATAACGGCGCTCCATATTGTGCAGCACGCCTTCGAACGGATGACGACGAATGGAGGTATCGCCACGATCGTTCATGTATTTGAATTCAATATTTTCTTTGCCAGAACCGTACAACACCACTTTATGCACGTTCGCGCTCAGGCTGCCCCACGGCGCTTCGACGTCGAACTTATAGTGATCTGCCAGCGATTTCAGCATCTGGAAATAATAGAAGTTGCGGCGATCCCAGCCACGGATCGCACCGCCAGCCAGCGATAATTCCGGATTCTGGATCACGCGGTCAGGATCGAAATATTGCTGTACGCCAAGTCCGTCACAGGTCGGGCAGGCTCCCGCCGGGTTGTTAAATGAAAACAGGCGAGGTTCCAGCTCGCGCATACTGTAACCGCAAATCGGGCAGGCAAAGTTGGCGGAGAACAGCAGCTCTTCCGCTTTCGGGTCGTCCATATCCGCCACTACCGCGGTACCACCGGAAAGCTCCAGCGCGGTTTCAAACGACTCGGCAAGACGTTGGGTAAGATCGTCACGCACTTTGAAGCGATCAACCACCACTTCAATGGTATGTTTCTTTTGCAATTCCAGTTTCGGCGGATCGGAAAGATCGCAGACTTCGCCATCAATACGAGCACGGATGTAACCCTGGCTTGCCAGGTTCTCCAGCGTTTTGGTGTGTTCGCCTTTGCGCTCTTTAATGATTGGCGCGAGCAGCATCAGACGCTTGCCTTCCGGCTGGGACAACACGTTATCCACCATCTGACTGACGGTTTGCGCCGCCAGCGGTACATCGTGGTCCGGGCAGCGCGGCTCACCAACGCGAGCGTACAGCAGACGCAAATAGTCGTGGATTTCGGTGATTGTCCCCACCGTAGAGCGCGGGTTATGAGACGTCGATTTCTGCTCAATTGAGATGGCAGGAGAAAGCCCTTCAATATGGTCGACGTCCGGCTTCTCCATCAGTGACAGAAACTGCCGCGCGTAGGCGGAAAGGGATTCAACGTAACGGCGCTGCCCTTCGGCATATAAGGTGTCGAAAGCGAGCGAGGATTTGCCAGAACCCGAAAGCCCGGTCACGACAATAAGCTTGTCGCGGGGGATAACGAGGTTGATGTTTTTGAGATTATGGGTGCGGGCGCCCCGAACTTCGATCTTATCCATTCACCTTTCCCGGATTAAACGCTTTTTTGCCCGGTGGCATGGTGCTACCGGCGATCACAAACGGTTAATTATGACACAAATTAACCTGAATGAATATACAGTATTGGAATGCATTACCCGGAGTGTTGTGTAACAATGTCTGGCCAGGTTTGTTTCCCGGAACCGAGGTCACAACATAGTAAAAGCGCTATTGGTAATGGTACAATCGCGCGTTTACACTTATTCAGAACGATTTTTTTTCAGGAGACACGAACATGGCCAGCAGAGGCGTAAACAAGGTTATTCTCGTTGGTAATCTGGGTCAGGACCCGGAAGTACGCTACATGCCAAATGGTGGCGCAGTTGCCAACATTACGCTGGCTACTTCCGAATCCTGGCGTGATAAAGCCACCGGCGAGATGAAAGAGCAGACTGAATGGCACCGCGTTGTGCTGTTCGGCAAACTGGCAGAAGTAGCCAGCGAATATCTGCGTAAAGGTTCTCAGGTTTATATCGAAGGTCAGCTGCGTACCCGCAAATGGACCGATCAATCCGGTCAGGATCGCTATACCACAGAAGTCGTGGTGAACGTTGGCGGCACCATGCAGATGCTGGGTGGTCGTCAGGGTGGTGGCGCTCCTGCAGGTGGCAATATCGGTGGTGGTCAGCCGCAGGGCGGTTGGGGGCAGCCTCAGCAGCCGCAGGGTGGCAATCAGTTCAGCGGCGGCGCGCAGTCTCGCCCGCAGCAGTCCGCTCCGGCAGCGCCGTCTAACGAGCCGCCGATGGACTTTGATGACGATATTCCGTTCTGATTTGTCTTTAAAACAATAGGGTATATTGTTTTAAGGTGGATGATTAAAGCATCTGCCAGCCATAAAAAAGAAGCCTCCGTTATGGAGGCTTCTACATATCAAGTCAAAATCATTGGCCATTGTGGCGGTGTCTGATTCATCTCTTCTATCATCACCGACTCGATGTTGTGCCAGATGGCGGTGATATCCGCCATTGTGATGCCAAGCAACCCCATTGCGAACCAGCAGGCGGAAACTACGCCCAGACCGCTGCTGATCACTGCAAGCCCGACATAATCAGCCCGACGAAAACGGATGTTGAGCGTGCTGGCCAGAAACATCATTACGGCACTAAGAAGTTGCCAGCGAAGAAGAACCACGCCAGTGGTGAGGGTAGCCATCAAACAATTCCTCGGAAAAGAGCTGATGCCCTGGACAGCGCGGCGTTGTTCACGGGAGGCGTGATACACTCTGGCTATCGCGGGGCTTGCAGAACACAAAAATGAAACACTCTGTTTGTTTCATGAATTTTGTGAACTATATCACAATTGGTTGTTTGTTAGCCAGATTAGGCCGTGACTTTTATTGCCGTACAGATTATGTGTTTTTTCAGCGGCATTAAGGGTATATCTTCCCGCCGCCTCTGCATTCCTGAAGGTGATTAATTTTTAAGATCAATGAATTATCGTCATCCTGGTGACGATTAAAAAGGTCTCAATTTTATATCAGGCAAAAGTGCTATTTATACCGTAAGATTTATCTAAAGACGTCGGTAGCCAGGGTTTCACCTTGCAATAACCGGGTATAAACAGGCAGGGAATTGATAGCAATGAGTCATCGTGCACGACACCAATTACTGGCGTTTCCGGGCATTATCTTTTTAGTTCTCTTTCCCATCATTCTGTCGCTATGGATTGCCTTCTTTTGGGCAAAATCAGAAGTGAATAATCAGCTCCGAACTTTTGCTCAGCTGGCGTTGGATAAATCTGAGCTGGTCATTCGTCAGGCAGATTTAGTGAGCGATGCAGCTGAACGCTATCAGGGGCAAGTTTGCACTCCAGCCCATCAAAAGCGAATGTTGAATATTATTCGTGGCTATCTTTATATTAATGAATTGATTTATGCTCGTGATAACCATTTTTTATGCTCATCGCTGATAGCGTCTGTAAATGGCTATACGATTGCACCGGCCGATTATAAGCGCGAACCTAACGTTTCTATCTATTATTACCGTGATACGCCTTTTTTCTCTGGCTATAAAATGACCTACATGCAGCGGGGAAATTATGTGGCGGTTATCAACCCTCTCTTCTGGAGTGAAGTGATGTCTGATGATCCGACATTGCAATGGGGTGTGTATGATACGGTGACGAAAACCTTTTTCTCGTTAAGCAACGAGGCCTCGGCAGCAACGTTTTCTCCGCTGATTCATTTGAATGATTTAACCGTACAAAGAAATGGCTATTTATATGCGACAGTTTATTCGACAAAACGCCCAATTGCAGCCATTGTTGCGACTTCATATCAACGTCTTATAACTCATTTTTATAATCATCTTATTTTTGCGTTGCCCGCCGGTATTTTGGGGAGTCTTGTTCTGCTATTACTCTGGCTACGTATTCGACAAAACTATTTGTCTCCCAAACGCAAATTGCAACGCGCCCTCGAAAAACATCAGCTTTGCCTTTATTACCAGCCAATAATCGATATCAAAACAGAAAAATGTATCGGTGCTGAAGCGTTGTTACGTTGGCCTGGTGAGCAGGGGCAAGTAATGAATCCGGCAGAGTTTATTCCGCTGGCAGAAAAGGAGGGGATGATCGAACAGGTAACTGATTATGTTATTGATAATGTCTTCCGCGATTTGGGCGCGTATCTGGCAACACATGCCGATCGCTATGTTTCTATTAACCTGTCAGCTTCCGATTTTCATACCTCACGGTTGATAGCGCGAACCAATCAGAAAACAGAGCAACATGCGGTGCGCCCGCAGCAAATTAAATTTGAAGTGACTGAACATGCATTTCTTGATGTCGACAAAATGACGCCGATTATTCTGGCTTTCCGCAAGGCCGGTTACGAAGTGGCAATTGATGATTTTGGTATTGGCTACTCTAACTTGCATAACCTTAAATCATTGAATGTCGATATTTTGAAAATCGATAAATCGTTTGTTGAGACGCTGACCACCCACAAAACCAGTCATTTGATTGCGGAACACATCATCGAGCTGGCGCACAGCCTGGGGTTAAAAACGATTGCTGAAGGTGTCGAAACTGAGGCGCAGGTTAACTGGCTGCGCAAACGCGGCGTGCGCTATTGCCAGGGATGGTTCTTCGCGAAGGCGATGCCGCCGCAGGTGTTTATGCAATGGATGGAGCAATTACCCGCGCGGGAATTAACGCGCGGGCAATAAAACTACAGGCGGTGGCGATAATCGCTGGGAGTGCGATCAAACTGCCGACGGAAAACGCGGGAGAAGGTCTGCTGAGAGACATAACCCAGGTCCATTGCGATATCAAAAATCGGACGCTCGGTGGTGCGCAACTCAACGGCGGCCAGTAACAGACGGCGCTGGCGAATGTAATCGCCAAGCGTCTGATGCGTCACCGTGCGGAACATCCGTTGCAAGTACCACTTTGAATAGCCAGATTTTTTTGCGACGACATCAATGTTAAGCGGCTGGTCAATATGCTCGTCAATCCATGCGATAAGATCCTGAATAATTTTCTGATGGGACATAAATCTGCCTCTTTTCAGTGTTCAGTTCGTTAATTCATCTGTTGGGGAGTATAATTCCTCAAGTTAACTTGAGGTAAAGCGATTTATGGAAAAGAAATTACCCCGCATTAAAGCGCTGCTAACCCCCGGCGAAGTGGCGAAACGCAGCGGTGTGGCGGTATCGGCGCTGCATTTCTATGAAAGCAAAGGGTTGATTACCAGTATCCGTAATAGCGGCAATCAGCGGCGATATAAACGTGATGTGTTGCGATATGTCGCAATTATCAAAATTGCTCAGCGTATTGGCATTCCGCTCGCAACCATTCGTGAAGCGTTTGGCGTGTTGCCAGAAGGGCATACGTTAAGTGCGAAAGAGTGGAAACAGCTTTCGTCCCAATGGCGAGAAGAGTTGGATCGGCGCATTCATACCTTAGTGGCGCTGCGTGACGAACTGGATGGATGTATTGGTTGTGGCTGCCTTTCGCGCAGTGATTGCCCGTTGCGTAACCCGGGCGACCGCTTAGGAGAAGAAGGTACCGGCGCACGCTTACTGGAAGATGAACAAAACTAAAGCGCCACAAGGGCGCTTTAGTTTGTTTTCCGGTCTTTGTCTTTCTCTCTATCCCGCTGGTACACAGGAGGGTTTCCCCCGACGTCAACACACCTCATTCGAGCACGTGGTGGAGGTTCCGGTTGGTGTTGATGCTTTAATTGTATGTTACCGGCGTTTCTTCGCCAGTGTAAAAGTACACTTTTTAGCCGCAATATTTTTGTCATCTCAGACGATTTTTTATCGCAATCCTGAACGGTATACGGCTCGATAACGCTGCAATCTTGCGCATCGACGATAACGTTTGCGCATCAATTGCCTGGTTTTTCATCGTCAAGACAATAAAAGAGAAAAAAGCAGCAAACTTCGGTTGAAAAAGCCGCTATGATCGCCGGATAATCGTTTGCTTTTTTTACCACCCGTTTTGTATGCGCGGAGCTAAACGTTTGCTTTTTTTGCGACGCAGCAAATTGTCGCAAACCTGGAGCAGGAAGATAACGTTTCGCTGGCAGGGGATTGTCCGCCACGCATCTTGACGAAAATTAAACTCTCAGGGGATGTTTTCTTATGTCTACGCCATCAGCGCGTACCGGCGGTTCACTCGACGCCTGGTTTAAAATTTCACAACGTGGAAGCACTGTCCGTCAGGAAGTGGTTGCCGGGTTAACAACGTTTCTGGCGATGGTCTACTCGGTTATCGTCGTTCCAGGCATGTTGGGTAAAGCGGGCTTCCCGCCTGCGGCAGTTTTCGTTGCAACCTGTCTGGTTGCCGGACTCGGTTCTATCGTGATGGGTCTGTGGGCTAATCTGCCGTTGGCGATTGGTTGCGCCATCTCTCTGACGGCGTTTACCGCATTCAGTCTGGTGCTGGGGCAACATATTAGCGTACCTGTCGCGCTGGGTGCCGTGTTCCTGATGGGTGTGCTGTTTACGGTAATTTCTGCCACGGGTATCCGTAGCTGGATTTTGCGCAACTTGCCGCACGGTGTGGCGCACGGCACGGGGATTGGTATCGGTCTGTTCCTGCTGCTGATTGCTGCTAATGGTGTCGGTCTGGTGATTAAAAACCCACTTGATGGTCTGCCCGTCGCGCTGGGGGATTTCACGACCTTTCCGGTGATGATGTCGTTGGTGGGGCTGGCAGTGATTATCGGCCTGGAAAAACTGAAAGTCCCTGGTGGCATTCTGCTGACCATTATCGGTATCTCAATTGTCGGTTTGATCTTCGATCCTAACGTCCATTTCTCCGGCGTTTTCGCCATGCCTTCATTGAGCGATGAAAACGGCAATTCACTGATTGGCAGCCTGGACATTATGGGTGCGCTGAATCCTGTAGTCCTGCCAAGTGTTCTGGCACTGGTGATGACGGCAGTATTTGATGCCACCGGAACTATCCGTGCCGTCGCCGGTCAGGCGAACCTGCTGGATAAAGATGGGCAGATCATCGACGGCGGGAAAGCACTGACCACCGACTCCATGAGCAGCGTTTTTTCTGGCCTGGTGGGTGCAGCTCCGGCAGCGGTATACATCGAGTCTGCGGCGGGTACGGCGGCGGGCGGTAAAACCGGTTTGACGGCTATCACCGTTGGCGTGCTGTTCCTGCTGATTCTGTTCCTCTCTCCGCTCTCTTACCTCGTTCCGGGGTACGCAACGGCTCCGGCGCTGATGTACGTCGGCCTGCTGATGCTGAGCAACGTGGCGAAAATCGACTTTGCTGATTTTGTTGATGCGATGGCGGGTCTGGTTACGGCGGTATTCATCGTGCTGACCTGTAACATCGTAACAGGCATCATGATCGGCTTCGCGACTCTGGTGATTGGTCGTCTGGTTTCCGGCGAATGGCGCAAGTTGAACATCGGTACGGTCGTTATTGCCGTGGCGCTGGTGACCTTCTATGCGGGTGGCTGGGCTATCTAATCTTACATAGGATTCTGAAAACGGGTGGCAATGGCTGCCCGTTTTTATTTTCTCCGCACATTGTGTGAGCTTTTGCGATATTCTGAAAAAATGAGAATTCAGGCATAACGCCTTTTTCAGATCATAAAAAACATCGCAAACAGGGAACGCATGGAAATCTTCTTCACCATACTGATAATGACCCTCGTGGTCTCGCTGTCCGGGGTGGTCACTCGTGTCATGCCCTTTCAGATCCCGCTTCCGCTTATGCAAATCGCCATCGGTGCGCTACTGGCGTGGCCGACGTTTGGTTTGCATGTGGAGTTTGATCCTGAACTCTTTTTAGTCTTGTTTATCCCGCCGTTGCTGTTCGCTGATGGTTGGAAAACGCCGACCCGTGAATTTCTCGAACATGGGCGAGAGATTTTCGGCCTCGCGCTGGCGCTGGTGGTGGTCACCGTGGTCGGCATTGGCTTCCTTATTTACTGGGTGGTGCCGGGCATTCCGCTGATCCCCGCCTTTGCGCTGGCTGCGGTGCTTTCTCCGACCGATGCTGTAGCGCTCTCCGGGATTGTTGGCGAGGGGCGCATCCCGAAAAAAATCATGGGCATTTTGCAGGGCGAAGCGTTGATGAATGACGCCTCCGGCCTGGTGTCGTTGAAGTTTGCCGTGGCAGTGGCGATGGGGACAATGATCTTCACCGTCGGCGGTGCGACGGTCGAATTTATGAAAGTGGCAATAGGCGGTATTCTCGCCGGTTTTGTGGTGAGCTGGCTGTATGGTCGCTCGCTGCGATTCCTCAGCCGCTGGGGCGGTGATGAACCCGCGACGCAGATCGTTCTGCTGTTCTTGCTGCCATTCGCTTCTTATCTGATTGCGGAACATATTGGCGTTTCCGGCATCCTCGCTGCGGTTGCCGCCGGGATGACCATCACCCGCTCCGGTGTGATGCGCCGTGCGCCGCTGGCAATGCGCCTGCGCGCAAACAGCACCTGGGCGATGCTGGAATTTGTCTTTAACGGCATGGTGTTCCTGCTGTTAGGTCTGCAGTTGCCGGGGATTCTGGAGACGTCGCTGATGGCGGCAGAAATCGATCCTAACGTCGAAATCTGGATGCTGTTTACCGATATTATTCTGATATATGCGGCGCTGATGCTGGTCCGTTTCGGCTGGCTGTGGACGATGAAAAAGTTCAGCAACCGCTTCCTGAAGAAGAAGCCGATGGAGTTTGGTTCGTGGACTACACGAGAAATCCTGATCGCGTCTTTCGCCGGGGTGCGTGGGGCGATCACTCTGGCCGGTGTGCTCTCTATCCCGCTTCTCTTGCCGGATGGTAACGTCTTCCCTGCGCGCTATGAGTTGGTGTTCCTGGCGGCTGGCGTCATTCTCTTCTCATTGTTTGTCGGCGTGGTGATGTTGCCTATTCTGCTACAACACATAGAAGTCGCGGACCATTCGCAACAATTGAAAGAGGAACGTATTGCACGAGCGGCAACGGCAGAAGTGGCGATTGTGGCGATCCAGAAAATGGAGGAGCGTCTGGCGGCGGATACCGAAGAGAATATCGATAACCAGCTGCTCACAGAGGTTAGTTCTCGCGTCATTGGTAACCTGCGTCGTCGCGCCGATGGACGTAATGATGTAGAAAGTTCAATCCTGGAAGAGAACCTGGAGCGTCGCTTCCGTCTGGCGGCATTGCGTTCTGAACGTGCTGAACTGTACCACCTGCGCGCCACGCGGGAGATCAGTAACGAAACGCTGCAAAAATTACTGCACGATCTCGATTTGCTTGAAGCGTTGCTGATTGAAGAGAACCAATAACGCTTGGCGGTGTAATCGGTAAAAAGGTGCAGTACATCGCACCTTTTTACCGTTGGTCAGGTGACCAGAGGCTAGTGGAGATTAATGCGCGCGGCCCTGCTCAACGCCAAAGCCAGTCTGGGAGCGGATAAACTGCGCACGGAACAGTTCACGCTCGCGCGCACCTTCCGCTGAATTATCCGTTGCCGAGAAGAACCAGATACCGAGGAATGCCACGCTGATAGAGAACAGCGCCGGGTATTCATACGGGAAAATGGCTTTTTCGTGACCGAGGATCTGTACCCAAATCGTCGGGCCGAGGATCATCAGCACCACCGCAGTAATCAGTCCTAACCAGCCGCCCAGCATTGCGCCACGGGTAGTCAGTTTCGACCAGTACATGGAAAGCAGAATGATCGGGAAGTTACAGCTCGCCGCGATGGCAAACGCCAGCCCCACCATAAAGGCGATGTTCTGATTCTCAAACAGCACGCCGAGGATAATGGCAATCACACCGAGGATCAGTACGGTGATTTTCGATACCCGCAGCTCTTCACGTTCGGTCGCACCTTTTTTGAAGACGTTAGCGTACAGGTCGTGAGACACCGCCGATGCGCCCGCCAGCGTCAGACCCGCAACCACCGCAAGAATGGTGGCGAAAGCAACCGCTGAAATAAAGCCGAGGAACAGGTTGCCGCCCACCGCATTGGCCAGGTGAACTGCTGCCATGTTGTTACCACCAATCAGATGGCCCGCCGCGTCTTTATATTCCGGATTCGCACCGACCAGCATGATCGCGCCAAAGCCGATAATAAAGGTCAGGATGTAGAAGTAGCCCATAAATCCGGTGGCGTAGAACACGCTCTTACGTGCTTCGCGGGCATCGCTGACCGTAAAGAAGCGCATCAGAATATGCGGCAAGCCCGCCGTACCAAACATCAGTCCTAGCCCCAAAGAGAGCGCGGAGATAGGATCTTTCACCAGCCCGCCCGGCTTCATGATGTCGACACCTTTCGGGTGTACCGCCATCGCTTCGCTGAACAGATTGTTGAAGCTAAAGCCGACGTGTTTCATCACCATAAAGGCCATAAAGCTGGCACCGAACAGCAACAGCACGGCTTTGATAATCTGTACCCAGGTGGTCGCCAGCATGCCGCCGAACAGGACGTACATCATCATCAGCACGCCGACCAGCACTACCGCAATGTGATAGTTAAGGCCAAACAGCAGCTCGATCAGTTTACCTGCGCCCACCATCTGGGCGATAAGGTAAAGCGCCACCACCACCAGAGAACCACAGGCCGAAAGAATACGAATCGGCCCCTGTTTCAGACGGTAAGAGGCCACATCGGCAAAGGTGTAGCGACCGAGGTTACGCAGACGTTCGGCAATCAGGAACAAAATGATCGGCCAGCCTACCAGGAAGCCTAGCGAGTAAATTAAGCCGTCATAGCCGGAGGTAAACACCAGCGCGGAGATCCCCAAGAATGAGGCGGCGGACATATAGTCCCCGGCAATCGCCAGCCCGTTCTGAAAACCGGTGATATTGCCGCCTGCGGTGTAGTAGTCATTACGCGAACGTACGCGTTTTGACGCCCAGTAGGTAATGCCGAGCGTAAACACGACGAAAATCAGGAACATAATAATCGCCTGCCAGTTCGTTGGCTGGCGCTCTACGGCCCCGCTAATAGCATCCGCGGCGTTAGCTGCGAAAGGGAGTGTGGCGGCAAGCGCCGTCAGAACTCTTTTCATGATGCTTGTACCTCATGCAGGACTTCGTTATTAAGACGGTCGAATTCGCCGTTCGCCCGCCAGATGTAGATACCAGTGAGGACAAAGGAGATCACAATTACCCCGACACCGACTGGAATACCGCGTGTGACGCTGGTGTTCGGATTCAGCGGGGTGCCCAGCCAGCCGGGCGCGAAGGCGATCAGTAAAATAAAGCCGATATAAACTGCCAGCATAATAATCGACAGGATGGTGGCAAACCGTTGCCGTTTTTCGACTAACTCCCTGAAATGCGCATTGTCTTCTATCCGCTGATAAATCGTACCATTCATCACAGATTCTCCAGAGGTAATGTAGGGATTGTTTTAATTCTCGCTCCCTTATGGGAGAAGGTTAACGCTTGGGTAACCCTTGCCGAATGTAGGCCGGATAAGGCATTCACGCCGCATCCGGCGCTTGTTGTCGGATGCGATGCTGGCGCATCTTATCCGACCTACAGCCGTTGCCAGATGTAGGTCGGAGCGCATCCGACAATTGTGGGTTACGATGGCATCGCGATGGCCTGCTTCTCTTCAAGCAGCTTCTCGACTACGCCAGGATCGGCAAGCGTCGAGGTATCGCCCAGGTTGCTGGTATCGCCCGCCGCAATTTTGCGCAGAATACGGCGCATAATTTTGCCGGAGCGGGTTTTAGGCAGGGAGTCGGTCCAGTGCAGCACGTCTGGCGTCGCCAGCGGGCCAATCTCTTTACGCACCCAGTTGCGGACTTCTGCGTACAGTTCTGGTGACGGTTCCTCCCCGTGATTAAGCGTGACGTAGGCGTAGATCGCCTGACCTTTAATATTGTGCGGAATACCGACCACAGCGGCTTCGGCAATTTTCGGATGCGCCACCAGCGCCGACTCAATCTCTGCCGTCCCCAGGCGGTGACCGGAGACGTTCAGCACGTCGTCCACGCGCCCGGTGATCCAGTAATAGCCATCTTCATCACGACGCGCGCCGTCGCCGCTGAAATACATATTTTTGAAGGTGGAGAAGTAGGTCTGCTCAAAACGTTCGTGATCGCCAAACAGCGTACGCGCCTGACCCGGCCAGGAGTCGGTGATCACCAGACTGCCTTCGGTGGCCCCCTTCAGCGGGTTACCTTCGTTATCGACCAGCGCCGGTTGCACGCCGAAGAACGGACGTGTTGCCGAACCGGCTTTCAGCTCGGTAGCGCCAGGCAGTGGTGTGATCATGAAACCGCCAGTTTCGGTCTGCCACCAGGTGTCGACCACCGGGCATTTCTCGTTGCCGATCTTCTTCCAGTACCACTCCCACGCTTCCGGGTTAATTGGCTCGCCCACGGAACCGAGAATGCGCAGCGACGAACGGTCGGTGCCTTCGATCGCTTTATCGCCTTCCGCCATCAGCGCGCGAATCGCCGTGGGCGCGGTATAGAGAATATTGACCTGATGCTTGTCCACCACCTGCGCCATACGGGCAGGCGTCGGCCAGTTCGGTACGCCTTCAAACATCAGCGTGGTCGCGCCGCAGGCCAGCGGGCCATACAGCAAATAACTGTGTCCGGTAACCCAGCCCACATCGGCGGTGCACCAGTAGATGTCGCCCGGATGATAATCAAAGACATATTTAAAGGTCAGCGCCGCGTACACCAGATAACCGCCGGTAGTGTGCAGCACGCCTTTTGGCTTACCGGTAGAACCGGAGGTATAGAGAATAAACAGCGGATCTTCGGCGTTCATCTCTTCCGCCTGGTGCTGATCGCTGGCTTGCTCAACCAGGTCGTGCCACCACAGGTCGCGCCCTTCCTGCCAGTCAATTTTTCCGCCAGTACGCTTCAGTACCACCACATGCTCTACGCTGGTGACGTTCGGGTTTTTCAGCGCGTCATCAACGTTTTTCTTCAGCGGAATACTACGCCCGGCACGCACACCTTCGTCGGAAGTGATCACCAGTCGTGAACTGGAGTCGATAATGCGTCCGGCAACGGCTTCCGGCGAGAAGCCGCCGAAAATCACCGAATGTACCGCGCCAATGCGGGCGCAGGCCAGCATCGCGACCGCGGCTTCCGGTACCATCGGCATATAAATCGCAACTACGTCACCTTTTTTAATGCCCAGTTCGAGCAGGGTATTGGCGAAGCGGCAGACGTCGCGGTGCAGCTCTTTATAGCTAATATGTTTGCTCTGGCTGGCGTCGTCGCCTTCCCAGATGATGGCGGTACGATCGCCGTTTTCTTGCAGATGGCGGTCAAGGCAGTTTGCCGCCAGATTCAGCGTGCCGTCCTCGTACCATTTAATGGACACATTACCGGGGGCAAAGGAGGTGTTTTTCACCTTCTGGTACGGTGTGATCCAGTCGAGAATTTTTCCCTGTTCGCCCCAGAAGGTATCTGGTGCGTCAATAGATTGTTGATACATCGCCTCGTACTGCTGAGGGTTTATCAGGCAACGGTCTGCGATGTTGGCAGGAATGGTGTGTTTGTGAATTTGACTCATGCTTTTGTTCTCCTTGTAGGATGTTAATAATATGTGGCATAAGCGTTAAATGTAGGGGTATTGGCAGTTTTGTTTAGTATTTGGGCGACAGATCACGCATAAAGTAGAATTGTGCAAATAAACGGCAGGGTAATTTTTGAAGGTCAGCAACAAAAGTTGATTAATTCTTTGAGGAACATGCAGTTATGCATGCTGTTGAAAAAGAGGAAGATACCGACTAACTCTAAAGTGGTATTTTACATGCACTTACAATTGATTAAAGACAACATTCATAGTGTGGTTATTTGTTACACATAGGGGCGAGCAATGTCATGACAGTGTAGGTGCGGTTACTGTCGTGAAAAACAATAAAAACCGCCATTGCAACAATGGCGCAATTCGGATGAAGCCCTATGACAAGGATAAAAATAAACGCACGCCGTATCTTCAGCTTATTGATTCCTTTTTTCTTTTTCACTTCTGTTCACGCTGAACAAACGGCTGCTCCCGCAACACCTGTAACTGTGGAAGCGAAGAATGAAACCTTTGCCCCGCAGCATCCCGATCAATATCTCTCCTGGAAAGCTACCTCGGAACAGTCAGAGCGTGTTGACGCCCTGGCGGAAGATCCACGGCTGGTGATCCTGTGGGCGGGGTATCCCTTCTCGCGCGATTACAACAAGCCGCGTGGACATGCCTTTGCTGTGACCGATGTGCGTGAAACCTTGCGTACCGGTGCGCCGAAAAACGCTGAAGATGGTCCGCTACCGATGGCGTGCTGGAGTTGTAAAAGCCCGGATGTGGCGCGTCTGATCCAGAAAGACGGCGAAGATGGCTACTTCCACGGTAAATGGGCGCGCGGCGGCCCGGAAATCGTCAACAACTTAGGTTGTGCCGATTGCCATAACACCGCCTCACCAGAGTTCGCCAAAGGCAAACCGGAGTTAACCCTTTCCCGTCCGTATGCGGCTCGCGCGATGGAAGCCATTGGTAAACCTTTTGAGAAAGCCGGACGTTTCGACCAGCAATCGATGGTTTGCGGTCAGTGCCATGTGGAGTATTACTTCGACGGCAAAAACAAAGCGGTTAAATTCCCGTGGGATGACGGCATGAAAGTCGAAAATATGGAGCAGTATTACGACAAAATTGCCTTCTCTGACTGGACTAACTCCCTGTCGAAAACGCCAATGCTGAAAGCGCAGCACCCGGAATATGAAACCTGGACAGCGGGCATTCACGGCAAAAACAACGTGACCTGTATCGATTGCCATATGCCAAAAGTGCAGAACGCCGAAGGCAAACTCTACACCGACCATAAAATTGGTAATCCGTTTGATAACTTCGCCCAGACTTGTGCGAACTGCCATACCCAGGACAAAGCTGCCTTGCAAAAAGTGGTCGCGGAACGTAAGCAGTCGATTAACGACCTGAAAATCAAGGTTGAAGATCAACTGGTTCACGCTCACTTCGAAGCGAAAGCGGCGCTGGATGCAGGCGCAACGGAAGCCGAAATGAAGCCGATTCAGGACGATATCCGTCATGCCCAGTGGCGTTGGGATTTGGCGATCGCTTCCCACGGCATTCATATGCACGCACCGGAAGAAGGTCTGAGGATGCTCGGTACGGCGATGGATAAAGCGGCGGATGCACGCACCAAACTGGCGCGCCTGCTGGCGACCAAAGGCATAACCCATGAAATCCAGATCCCGGATATCTCGACCAAAGAGAAAGCCCAGCAGGCCATTGGCCTGAACATGGAGCAAATCAAGGCCGAGAAGCAGGACTTCATCAAAACGGTGATCCCGCAGTGGGAAGAGCAGGCACGTAAAAACGGTCTGTTAAGCCAATAACCCCGTTCCGCCTCGCAAGGGGCGGAAAACACAATGGAGTGAATATGAGCGTATTACGTTCGTTATTAACTGCCGGGGTGCTGGCGTCGGGCCTGTTGTGGAGCCTGAACGGAATTACCGCTACCCCTGCGGCGCAGGCATCTGGTGATCGCTACGAAGTTACCCAGCAGCGTAACCCGGATGCCGCCTGTCTGGACTGTCATAAGCCAGATACCGAAGGTATGCATGGCAAACATGCTTCCGTTATCAACCCGAATAACAAACTGCCGGTCACCTGCACCAACTGTCACGGCCAGCCATCACCGCAACACCGCGAAGGGGTGAAAGATGTGATGCGCTTTAACGAGCCGATGTACAAGGTTGGAGAGCAGAACAGTGTTTGTATGTCCTGCCATCTGCCGGAACAGTTGCAAAAAGCGTTCTGGCCGCACGATGTCCACGTAACCAAAGTGGCGTGCGCCAGCTGCCATTCCCTGCATCCACAGCAAGATACGATGCAGACGTTAAGTGACAAAGGACGGATTAAGATTTGCGTCGATTGCCACAGCGATCAACGCACCAATCCGAACTTTAACCCGGCGTCTGTTCCGTTGCTTAAGGAGCAGCCATGACCTGGTCACGTCGCCAGTTTCTCACCGGCGTCGGTGTGCTGGCCGCCGTCAGCGGCACCGCAGGACGCGTGGTGGCGAAAACGTTGAATATCAATGGTGTGCGTTACGGCATGGTGCATGACGAGTCGTTATGCATCGGCTGTACCGCCTGTATGGATGCTTGTCGGGAAGTGAACAAGGTGCCGGAAGGCGTCTCGCGCCTGACGATTATTCGTAGCGAGCCGCAGGGCGAATTTCCTGATGTGAAATATCGCTTCTTCCGTAAGTCTTGCCAGCACTGCGATCATGCGCCGTGCGTTGACGTCTGCCCGACCGGAGCGTCTTTTCGCGACGCTGCCAGTGGGATTGTCGATGTTAATCCGGATCTCTGTGTCGGTTGTCAGTACTGCATCGCTGCCTGTCCGTACCGCGTGCGCTTTATCCATCCGGTCACGAAGACGGCGGACAAATGCGATTTCTGCCGTAAGACCCATTTGCAGGCCGGTAAGCTGCCCGCGTGCGTTGAGGCTTGCCCGACGAAGGCGCTGACGTTTGGCAATCTGGACGATCCCAGCAGTGAGATTTCGCAACTGCTGCTCCAGAAGCCCACTTACCGCTACAAGCTGGCGCTGGGAACCAAACCGAAGCTGTACCGCGTACCGTTTAAATACGGGGAGGTGAGCCAATGACGCAGACTTCCGCATTTCATTTTGAATCGCTGGTGTGGGACTGGCCGATTGCCATCTACCTGTTTTTGATTGGTATTTCTGCCGGTCTGGTGACGCTGGCCGTGCTGTTACGTCGCTTCTACCCTCAGGCAGGCGGTGCAGACAGTACGTTGTTGCGCACCACGCTGATTGTCGGGCCTGGCGCGGTGATCCTCGGTCTGTTGATCCTCGTCTTCCACCTGACAAGACCGTGGACCTTCTGGAAGCTGATGTTCCACTACAGTTTTACCTCGGTGATGTCGATGGGGGTGATGCTGTTTCAGCTTTACATGGTGGTGCTGGTGCTGTGGCTGGCGAAAATCTTTGAACATGATTTGCTTGCCCTGCAACAACGCTGGTTGCCGAAGCTGGGGATCGTGCAAAAGGTCTTGAGCCTGCTGACGCCCGTTCATCGCGGACTGGAAACATTGATGCTGGTGCTGGCGGTGTTGTTGGGGGCTTATACCGGCTTTCTGCTGTCGGCGCTGAAATCGTATCCGTTCCTCAATAACCCGATCCTGCCGGTGCTGTTCCTCTTCTCCGGCATCTCGTCTGGTGCGGCGGTGGCGCTGATCGCCATGGCGATACGCCAACGCAGTAACCCGCATTCCACGGAAGCGCACTTTGTACACCGTATGGAAATCCCCGTGGTATGGGGTGAAATCTTCCTGCTGGTGGCGTTTTTTGTCGGTCTGGCGCTGGGCGATGACGGTAAAGTGCGTGCGCTGGTGGCGGCATTGGGCGGCGGTTTCTGGACGTGGTGGTTCTGGCTTGGTGTCGCCGGGCTGGGGCTGATTGTGCCAATGTTGCTCAAACCGTGGGTCAATCGCAGTTCCGGTATTCCTGCCGTGCTGGCGGCGTGTGGGGCCAGCCTGGTCGGCGTGTTGATGCTGCGTTTTTTCATTCTCTACGCCGGGCAGTTAACGGTGGCGTAAGCCAGAACAGAGGTGGTTTCTGGACGTATTCCTTCCTGAAGTCGGTTTTCTGGCGTTGTTGTTAAGTCTCGGGGTCAACGTGTTGATCCCGTTGACGGCCTTCGCGGGAGTGCGGTTGCGCTGGCCTGCCATGATGCGACTCACTTGCATCGGCATTCTGGCGCAGTTCGCGCTCCTGCTGCTCGCCTTTAGCGTACTGACGTATTGTTTTCTCATCAGCGATTTCTCGGTCATTTATGTCGCCCAACATAGCTATAGCCTGCTGTCGTGGGAACTCAAACTGGCGGCGGTGTGGGGCGGTCATGAAGGTTCGCTGTTGCTTTGGGTGCTGCTGCTTTCCGCCTGGAGCGCGCTGTTTGCCTGGCATTATCGACAGCAAACCGATCCGCTATTTCCGCTGACGCTAGCCGTTTTATCTCTCATGCTCGCCGCACTGCTACTGTTTGTGGTGCTGTGGTCCGATCCCTTCGTGCGGATATTTCCACCAGCAATCGAAGGCCGCGATCTCAATCCGATGCTGCAACATCCCGGTCTTATCTTTCATCCACCGCTGCTTTATCTCGGCTACGGCGGTTTGATGGTGGCGGCGAGCGTGGCACTGGCGAGTTTACTGCGCGGCGAGTTTGATGGTACCTGCGCCCGAATTTGCTGGCGTTGGGCACTACCTGGCTGGAGCGCATTAACAGCGGGGATCATCCTCGGTTCCTGGTGGGCCTATTGCGAACTGGGCTGGGGCGGCTGGTGGTTCTGGGATCCGGTGGAAAACGCCTCTTTACTACCCTGGCTTTCTGCCACAGCGCTGCTGCACAGTTTATCCCTGACACGCCAGCGGGGGATTTTCCGCCACTGGTCGCTGTTGCTGGCGATAGTTACTCTGATGCTGTCGCTGCTGGGCACGTTGATTGTCCGTTCTGGCATTCTGGTTTCGGTTCATGCGTTCGCGCTGGATAACGTCCGCGCCGTGCCGTTGTTCAGCCTGTTTGCACTGATTAGCCTTGCGTCTCTGGCTCTGTATGGCTGGCGAGCGCGGGACGGTGGCCCGGTGGTGCGTTTTTCGGGGTTATCGCGGGAAATGTTAATCCTCGCTACGCTGTTGCTGTTTTGCGCAGTGCTACTGATCGTGCTGGTGGGAACGCTTTATCCGATGATTTACGGCCTGCTGGGCTGGGGACGCCTCTCCGTTGGCGCGCCGTATTTTAACCGCGCGACGTTACCGTTTGCTCTGTTGATGCTGGTGGTGATTGTGCTGGCGACGTTTGTCTCTGGCAAACGCGCGCGGCTTCCGACGCTGCTGGCGCATGCGGGCGTGCTGTTATTTGCCGCGGGGATCGTGGTTTCCAGCGTCAGCCGTCAGGAGATCAGCCTGAATTTACAGCCGGGTCAGCAGGTGACGCTGGCAGGATACACCTTCCGTTTTGAGCGCCTCGATCTGCAAGCCAAAGGCAATTACACCAGCGAAAAAGCGATAGTGGCACTGTTTGACCATCAGCAACGCATTGGTGAATTAACGCCGGAGCGGCGCTTTTATGAGGCACGTCGTCAGCAAATGATGGAACCGTCAATTCGCTGGAATGGCATCCATGACTGGTATGCGGTCATGGGCGAGAAAACCGGAGCGGATCGTTACGCTTTTCGTTTGTATGTACAAAGCGGTGTGCGCTGGATCTGGGGGGGAGGATTGTTGATGATTGCGGGCGCATTGTTAAGCGGATGGTGGGGAAGGAAGCGCGATGAATAAAGGGCTTCTCACGCTACTGCTGTTATTTACCTGTTTTGCGCGCGCTCAGGTTGTAGACACCTGGCAATTCGCCAATCCGCAACAACAGGAACAGGCGTTAAATATTGCCAGCCAGTTACGTTGTCCGCAGTGCCAGAATCAGAACTTACTGGAATCCAATGCGCCGGTGGCAGTCAGTATGCGCCATCAGGTTTACACCATGGTGGAAGAGGGGAAAAGTGAAGTCGAAATCATTGACTGGATGACCGAACGCTACGGAGATTTTGTTCGCTATAACCCACCGTTAACGGGTCAGACGCTGGTGTTGTGGGCGCTGCCAGTAGTGTTGTTACTGCTGATGGCACTGATCCTCTGGCGAGTGAGGGCGAAGCGATGAAACAGCCTCAAATACCGGTGAAAATGCTGACAACACTCACGATTTTGATGGTATTTCTCTGTGTCGGCAGTTATCTGTTAAGTCCAAAATGGCAGGCGGTACGTGCGGAGTATCAGCGTCAGCGCGATCCGCTGCATCAGTTTGCCAGCCAGCAAACCCCGGAAGCGCAGCTTCAGGCATTGCAGGATAAAATCCGTGCTAATCCACAAAACAGCGAACAGTGGGCGTTACTGGGCGAGTATTATCTGTGGCAAAACGATTACAGCAATTCGCTGCTGGCGTACCGTCAGGCGTTGCAACTACGTGGTGAGAACGCTGAACTGTATGCGGCGCTGGCGACGGTGCTTTATTACCAGGCCAGTCAACATATGACCGTCCAGACTCGCGCAATGATCGACAAAGCCTTCGCGCTGGACTCTAACGAAATCACCGCTCTGATGCTGCTGGCTTCCGATGCGTTTATGCAGGCGAACTACGCGCAAGCCATCGAACTATGGCAAAAAGTGATGGATCTCAACTCACCCCGGATCAACCGGACACAGCTGGTCGAGTCGATTAATATGGCGAAATTGTTGCAGCGGAGATCAGATTAATCATCTGGTGATGAAGATTATGTTATTGAGCTGCATAAAAAATAACCGAATGAACATATAATTAAAAATAATCACTAATCAGTATTATTGCAGATTAAACAAATAAAAATCCTTCTATAACAAATGGTTATTCATTAATCCTGCCATAAACTCGCGTTATTATGCATTAATGCAGCGAAAAGCTCTGTTGTTAAAGGGTTGCGCAACATACCGCGCAAATGATACTGATCATAAGCGTTAAAAAAATCTACAAACCAACGCAACACAATTCATGCCCTGGCAGTATGTCACGTTCTCGCGTTTCTGAACGGGGAACGGCGCTCCATTGAGGAAGTTATTCTGATGAAAAATATAAAATTCAGCCTGGCCTGGCAGATTCTGTTTGCTATGGTGCTGGGCATTCTCCTGGGAAGCTACCTGCACTACCATAGCGACAGCCGCGACTGGCTGGTCGTCAATTTGCTCTCTCCGGCGGGTGATATCTTCATCCATCTGATCAAAATGATTGTTGTGCCGATTGTGATCTCCACGCTGGTGGTGGGTATCGCGGGTGTTGGTGATGCCAAACAGCTCGGGCGTATCGGTGCGAAAACCATTATCTACTTCGAGGTGATCACCACCGTCGCCATCATTTTGGGGATCACTCTGGCGAACGTCTTCCAGCCCGGTGCCGGGGTGGATATGTCGCAGCTGGCGACCGTCGATATCTCGAAATATCAGAGCACTACGGAAGCGGTACAAAGCAGTTCCCACGGCATTATGGGCACGATTTTGTCGCTGGTGCCGACGAACATCGTGGCGTCGATGGCGAAAGGCGAAATGCTGCCGATCATCTTCTTCTCGGTGCTGTTTGGTCTGGGGCTTTCATCCCTGCCCGCGACGCATCGTGAACCGCTGGTGACCGTTTTCCGCTCCATCTCTGAAACCATGTTTAAAGTGACTCACATGGTGATGCGTTATGCGCCGGTGGGTGTGTTTGCGCTGATTGCGGTGACGGTGGCTAACTTTGGTTTCTCTTCTCTGTGGCCACTGGCGAAACTGGTGCTGCTGGTGCATTTCGCCATTCTGTTCTTCGCGCTGGTCGTACTGGGAATTGTGGCGCGCCTGTGCGGGTTAAGTGTCTGGATCCTGATTCGTATTCTGAAAGATGAGCTGATTCTGGCGTACTCTACTGCCAGTTCTGAAAGCGTGCTGCCGCGAATTATTGAGAAGATGGAAGCCTACGGTGCACCGGCGTCGATCACCAGTTTCGTGGTGCCGACCGGTTACTCTTTCAACCTTGATGGTTCGACGCTGTATCAAAGTATTGCCGCTATTTTCATCGCTCAGCTGTATGGCATTGACCTGTCCATCTGGCAGGAAATCATTCTGGTGCTGACGCTGATGGTGACCTCGAAAGGGATTGCTGGCGTGCCGGGCGTGTCGTTTGTGGTGCTGCTGGCAACGCTGGGTAGCGTAGGTATTCCGCTGGAAGGTCTGGCGTTTATTGCCGGTGTTGACCGTATCCTCGATATGGCGCGTACTGCGCTGAACGTGGTGGGTAATGCGCTGGCGGTGCTGGTGATTGCCAAGTGGGAACACAAATTTGACCGTAAAAAAGCGCTGGCCTACGAGCGTGAAATGTTGGGCAAATTTGATAAAACAGCAGATCAGTAATTGAAGATTGCCGGGGGGATATCCACCCGGCAATGTGTGGATGCCTGATGCGACGCTTGCCGCGTTTTATCAGGCCTACCTTAACCGTTAGTTAATTTTTCAAACTCTTCACAACCGGTATCAAATCCTTCCATACAGCTCAGATTCAACCAGTGCAGCGCCTTTTGTTTATTCTTCTCGATAAAACCCTCTTCACCGTTTAAGAACATCATTCCCGCCCAGTATTCGGAATAACCGGTTCGGGAAATCGCAGAGCTACGTTTGAAATACCAGGTTGCTTTGTCATCGTCGGCCTTAATGCCCACGCCGTTGGCGTAAATCAAACCAAGCAGCATTTGGGCATCGACGGCAGAGTCGTTCTCCAGATCTTCCGAGGCGTTTTCTAACAGCGAAATCGCCTTTGGATAATCCGGTTTACCCGCTTGCGTATTTACCAGAATATGCGCCAGCGTTACTTCACCTTCTTTACTGCCCGCTTGCGCTGCTTTCTCGGCAAGCACTTTTGCTTGTGGATAGTCCAGACTGACCGGATTGGTGATTTTGATCTGCGCCAACAGCGCGCAGGCATCGGCATCACCGCTGTCGGCGGCTTTCTGTGCCCAATATTCGGCTTTGCTCAAATCGCCGGAGCTAAACCAGCTGTCGGCAAGAAAATATTGTGCGCGTCGGTCCCCTGCCTCTGCTGCCTTTAAATACTGGCTGCCAGGCTCGGAGTCGTTCGCGTGGGCAAAGAATGTCAAAAACAACATCAAAGTGATAATTTTTTTCATTTTGATAATGAAGTTTGGTAGGGGAGAGACAGTATAAAGTGTTCGGGTGGACAAAAAAACAACTGTAAAAAGACCTGAAAGCAGAATGAATTAATGCAATGTCAGGTTTTTTAATCCATCCGATGTTCCCCCTTTTCCATGGCGTCGCGATCAAAAAATCGCTGAATTTTTCCCTCGGACATCAATGCCGCTCGATCAGACATATGCGCGATGACATCGGCATCGTGACTGACCAGCAGATATGTCATTTGGTGTTCCAGCTTAAGTTGATTCAACAAATTAAGGATTTCCGCTTGTACCGACATATCCAACGCCGAGGTGGGTTCATCCAGCAGAAGAAGTTGTGGTCGTAACAACAGGGCGCGAGCAATAACCACACGTTGCCGTTGACCACCGGAAAGCTGGTGTGGGTAGCGACGAGCGGCGTCGAAAGGCAAGCCAACCTGTTCCAGTGCAGTCTGGACGCGTTTTTCTATTTCTCTTTCGCCACGAATTTTGAGTGGTTCAGCCAGCGTTCGCCACAGAGTATGATTGGGATGCAACGAGGCATAGGGATCCTGAAACACCATTTGCACATTGCGGCGGAGATCGCCCTGAAAACGCATTCCTGGTTTGATGGTGTGCCCAAACAGTGACACCTGACCGTGCCAGTCGCGCTGTAATCCAGCAATTACGCGCAAAATCGTGGATTTTCCGCAGCCTGATTCGCCAATTAAACTAAATGTCTCTCCGGCATTAACCGAAAAACTGGCGGCAGAAACTGCGGTTTTCTCAGCAAAAGTCACCTGTAAGTGATTAATTTCAACAATCGTCATGGTATTTCTCCGGCGTCATTGCCGTCCTGTCCAGCGTCGGCAGCATCTGCCCGTAAGTTTGTGCATTTGGGCGGCAAGTCCACAGTGTGCGCGTGTAAGGATGCGTTGCTGTAGGTAGCGCAGCAGCGTGCATTTCATCCACCTTATTTCCCTGATACATCACCAGCACCCGATGGCAAAATTGGGCAACTAATGGCAGGTCGTGACTGATCAGCAACATTGCCATCTGACGTTGTTCACACTGGGTAACCAGCAGTTCCAGAATCTGATTACGCAGGCGCACATCCAGTGCTGATGTTGGCTCATCGGCAATCAATACCCGGGGATCGTTGATGAGCGCAATTGCAATCATCACTCGCTGCCCCATGCCGCCAGAAAGTTCACGAGGATAGCTTTGCAGTACTCGCGTATTGAGGCCGACAGCCTGAATTGCGGTGTTTATTTTCTCTTCTTTCTCGCGGCGGTTCAGACGTTGATGGAGCGTAAGCGCCTCTTCCAGTTGCGCTTTTACTGTCTTTACTGGATTAAGCGCGTAACGTGGATCTTGCAATACCATCGCGATATCGTTACCGCGCAACTGTTGCCATCCACGCGCGTTAAGGGCGAGTGCATCACGCCCCAGAATGTTAAGTGTGTCCGCGGTTACTACACCCGGTTTACGCACCAGCCCCATCAGGGCGCGGGCGGTCATGGACTTACCTGAACCCGACTCACCGACCAGTGCCAGACGTTCATTGCCTAATGTAAAACTGACATTGTTGACGACCCGGGACTCCGGATAATCGACGCAGAGATTGTTGATACTAAGACGTGAGTCAGTCATGTTGAGGCTCCAGAACATCGCGCAAGCCATCACCCAGCAGATTAAAGGCCAGACTGGCAATTAAGATAATTGCGCCGGGAGCGGCGGCAATCCACCATTGATCAAAAATGACCTGCATACCGTCGGCGATCATGGCTCCCCATTCCGCCATTGGCGGGCGAGCACCAAGCCCAAGAAAACCCAGACCAGCAGCCGCCAGAATGATACCCGCTAAATCCAGCGCCAGACGGACAATGGCAGATGGCAGGCACAATGGCAAAATATGACCAGCCAGCAGACGCCTGCCGCGGATGCCCATCATTTCTGCGGCGGCAAGATAATCACTGTGTCGCAGACGTTGGATCTCACTCCGTGCCTGACGCGCATAAGCAGGCCAGGTGGTTAATGCAAGGGCCAGTGCGCCGTTAACCAGCCCCGGCCCCAGCATGGCAACAAAAGCAAAAGCCAGAATTAAACGCGGCATTGACATTACTATGTCAGTAAAACGCATCAGCACGCGTTCCAGCCAGCCGCCGTAGTACCCGGCTAAAATGCCAATCAGCAGACCGACCGGGAGTGTAATGATTGTCACCAATGCCACCAGCCCCAGTGCCGGGCGGCTGCCGTAGATTAAACGTGAAAGTAGGTCTCGCCCGTAACTGTCAGTGCCGAGCCAGTGCTGACGACTCGGTGCTTGTAATCGCGCCGCCGCATCCTGCCAGTTAGGATCGTGAGGTGCCAGCCACGGCGCGAAGAGCGCAATTAGCATCAATAACAGGATAATTATCAACCCGCAAAACGCGGCGGGTGAATGGCGTAAACGGCGTAAAAAGAGAAACATCGGCATCAGCGTAACCTCGGATCGGTCAGCCGGACCAGCAGGTCGGTTAAGTTATTTATCAACACAAAGCAGACGCCAATCAGCAGCGTTCCTCCCATGATTGCTGTGGTATCACCCGCGAAGAGCGCTGTAGTGAGGTAGCGCCCAATACCTGGCCATGAAAAGACGGTTTCTGTCAGTACCGCGCCTTCCAGCATTGATGTATAGGCGAGGGCGATAACGGTGAGCAAGGTGCCGCGAATGTTGGGTAAAACATGACGTAGCAAAATTGTCATCTCGCTGGCCCCTTTGGCGCGCGCCAGCAGAATATATTCTTTATTCATTTCGCCAAGACAGGCGGAACGAGTCAGGCGCGTAATACTGGCGAGCGAGAAGTACGCCAGTAATAAAACCGGAAGTATCAAATGGTTGATTGCATTGGTAAATGCCTCGCGATCGCCAGAAAGCCACGTATCAATCAGCGCAAATCCGCTGCGGGGTTCTATGGTGAATTGATAAATATCATCCAGCCTGCCCGGCCCGGCACTCCATTGCAGTCTGGCGTAGAACAGTGCCAGCATCAGCAGACCAAGCCAAAAAACAGGGACGGAATTTCCCAGTAGAGTTAATGTTCGCACGGTGAAATCCAGCGGAGAACCGACATAACGGGCGCAAAGTACACCCGCAATGACGCCGACAACAGCACCGACAATAAGCGCCAACGTTGCCAGTTCAATGGTCGCCGGGAATGCTGATAGCAAATCCTTGAGTACCGGTTGCCCGGTGGAGCTGGCGATGCCCAGATCGCCGTGTGCCAGATTCATCAGGTAATGCCAGAACTGGACGGCTAACGGCTGATCCAATCCTAACTGGTGGCGTACCTGATCATAGGTGGACTGGCTGGCGTGATCGCCAACGATTTGTAGTACGCGATCGACCGGTGAGAGAGCCGAAAGCGCAAAGGTAATCAGCAGTAGGCCGAGTAGCGTCAGAGCAACGGTAAACAGCCCTTGCAACAGCGCGAGCAGAGGGCGTTTGCCTCGCCATCTCGCGCGAGTGGAAAAAACGACAGACATGATCTTTCCATACAGTGATAAATCAGCGGCTGGCCTGCAATACAGGCCAGCCCTGGTACCGCGCCCGGTAACATGGCTGGACGCGAGTTGCATACAGGGTTATTTGGTTACCTGATCAAACCAGACCATATCGGCATTCAACCCTTGTTGATACCCCTGCACATTATCACGCATGACAATTTGCGTTTTGCCTTGATCAATAAAGACATACGGGGAACTACGTTGTAGTTCTTGTTGCATTTTCTTATACAAATCAAGACGTTTAGCGCTATCAGGTTCAGCGATGGCCGCCAGCGTTTCTTTGTTCAGTTCCGGGATTTTCCAGCCGTTTAACCCGGCAACGGTGCTGGATTTGCCATCGTTATAGGCGAAAGAGCTGGCGTTGGAATGTGCGTCAAAATAATCAGGCAACCACATACGAATGGCCCCCTGATGCTGGTGGGCGCGAACGCGAGAGTAGACCTGACTCCCTGCGGCTGGCAGCAAATCAACTTTTACACCGCCCTGAGCAAAGCTGGCCTGAATTGACTGCGCGATGGTAATAAATGGCGGTTTATTTTCGACATCAAGCGTGAAGTGCGGGTCTTTGATTCCGGCTTTAGCGAGGATCTCTTTTGCTTTGGCTGGATTAAAGGTAAACGGTGTTTCTTCCAGTGCTCCAGGAAAGCCCACGGGCAGGAAACTCTGATGGGTAAAATATTGTCCTTTTAAGAGATTTTTGGTGATGCCGTCGTAATCGACCAACCAGCGAGCGGCCTCCCAGAACGCAGGATTACTCATCAGCGGGTTATCCTTGTTACCGGTATTGAAGGCCAGGTAGTTCTGTTCGGCGGAGGCAATGCTCATCACTTTTACGCCAGGTTTACCCTGTAATGCATCGATTTGATCGGCTCCCAGATCACGAGCCATATCAGCATCACCTTGTTGGATCAGCAGGCGACGTGTTGCCGGATCGGGAACATTTTTGATGATGACGCTTTTCAGTTTCGGGGCGCCGGTTGGTGAGCTGGCGTTGGCTTCCATCACGATGGCCTGATGCGGTTGGTAAGTACGCATTTTAAACGCGCCGCTGCCAGCGGAATGCATCTTCAGCCATTCATTACCAAAGTCGTTATTTTTGGCGTTTGGCGCAACCAGCTTCTCGTCAACAATTGAGGCGATTGGTGTGGAGAGAATATTCAGTGCCAGCGCCGGGCTGACGTCGGCACTCCATTGCACCTGGACGGTATGGTCATCGATTTTCTTCAACTGGCTGGCGATATTTTCCGGCTGCCATCCCAGCACATTGAGAATAAACGCACCGGATTTATTCAGTGTGACAGCCCGGACATAAGAGTAAATCACATCTTCCGGGCGTACCGGATTACCAGAGGCAAATTTCGCATCGCTTTTCAGTTTTATGGTTAGCGTTTTGGCTGCGGGGTCAGCCTGCCAACTTTCCGCCAGAATCGGAGTGATTTTCGTCGGATCATTACGGTCCGGTTGCACTACGCGTTGATACAGACTTGGTACAGTCTGAATACTTGAGAGTTCATTAGCTTCTGCCGGGTCCAGGCTCACAATATCATCCAGCCCCTGGGCTACAACCAACGTATTAGGCGGTGTAGCGGCAACGGTTGTGGCGGAAATTGTGCTTAAAACCAGTAAAGGTAATAGTTTTTTAATCATATGCTTCCCAATCCCTGAAATTACTTTGAGGTTATTAATATTCTATCAGACGGGGTTTCGCTGCATTAATCGCGCCAAGATATCCCGTTAATAGAACGAGTTAAACGGTCGATGATTTCTCACCTTACCGAAATTTGGTTCATCAAATGTAAAGTATTATTACGTTAGGCCGCGATGAGAATTGAGTAAAGATAATTCTCATTTGCAATCGTGACTGGAATAGAAGAACAACCGAGAAGACGTCGCTAATAACCAGGATGGGCTGGTTTGACTGCGCAGGTATGTATAAAAAAATCCGGAAACAGAGAGTCGTTTCCGGATTGATACAAAGGCGTTGGGTAATATCGCCGCTTTTAACGTGAGTTTAAGCGGTATTACGCCAGTGCCGCTTCGCGCAGGCGAGTTTTCAACTTGTTGTACTCGTCAATCACGTACTGCTCGGCGGCGCGCTGATCGGCGATCGGCTCGACGCGCACGGCGCAGTATTTGTATTCCGGCGTTTTCGTAATCGGGCTTAAGTTTTCGGTAACCAGCTCGTTACAGGCACCAATCCACCACTGGTAGGTCATGTAAATCGCCCCTTTGTTCGGACGATCGCTGACCTGCGCACGGGTGATAATTTTGCCTTTACGCGAGTGCACCCAAACCAATGCCTCATCTTCAATACCCAGACGTTTGGCGTCTTCGGTATTGATTTGTGCGTAGCCAGGTTCATCAGCCAGCGCCGCCAGTGCCGCACAGTTACCGGTCATCGAACGGCAAGAGTAGTGACCAACTTCACGCACCGTTGACAGTACCATCGGGTACTCGTCGGTGAGTTTGTCGATTGGCGCTACCCAGTCGCAGGTGAAGAACTGCGCCAGACCGTTCGGGGTATCAAACTTCTCTTTAAACAGATAAGAAGTCCCCTGATCGGCATCTGAAGTATCGCGGCAAGGCCACTGAATGAAGCCCAGTTCGCCCATTTTCTCGTAAGTCGCACCGTAGAAATCCGGGCACAGATGACGCAACTCGTCCCAGATCTCCTGGGTGTTGTTGTAGTGCATCGGATAACCCATACGAGTGGCAATTTCACTGATGATTTGCCAGTCCGTTTTCAGATCCCACTTCGGCTCAACCGCCTTGAAGAAACGCTGGAAACCACGGTCAGCCGCAGTAAACACGCCTTCATGCTCGCCCCACGACGTTGACGGTAAAATGACATCCGCCGCCGACGCGGTTTTGGTCATAAAGATGTCCTGAACGATAACCAGTTCCAGATCTTCAAAAGCTTTACGTACTGCCGACAGTTCCGCGTCAGTTTGCAGCGGATCTTCGCCCATAATGTACGCCGCTCTCACTTCACCATGCGCCACGCGGTGCGGCAGCTCGCTGATACGATAACCGGTATGCGCTGGCAGGCTCTCTACGCCCCAGGCTTTGGCAAATTTCTCGCGGTTAGCCGGATCTTTCACGTACTGATAGCCCGGATACGTATCCGGCAGCGCGCCCATATCGCAGGCACCCTGCACGTTGTTCTGACCACGAACCGGGTTTACACCCGCATGTGGCTTACCGAGGTTACCGGTCAGCATCGCGAGGCTGGTCAGAGAACGCACGGTTTCCACGCCCTGATAGAACTGGGTTACCCCCATGCCCCACAGGATGGCGGCGCTTTCTGCCTGGGCATACATCCGCGCCGCCTGACGAATCTCACTGGCGCTGACGCCGGTGATATCTTCAACCGACTCCGGCGTGTAGCCTTCAACGATTTTACGATACTCTTCAAAGCCTTCTGTACGGGAAGCGACGAACGCTTTGTCGTACAGATTTTCTTCAATAATGACATGGCCCATCGCATTCAACAGCGCGATGTTCGAGCCGTTTTTCAATGCAATGTGCATGTCAGCAATGCGCGCGGTTTCAATTTTGCGCGGATCGCAGACGATAATTTTCGCCCCGTTACGTTTAGCGTTAATCACGTGATTCGCCACGATTGGGTGGGAATCCGCCGGGTTATACCCGAAAACGAACACTAAATCGGTATTATCAATTTCGTTAATAGCATTGCTCATTGCGCCATTACCGACCGATTGGTGCAGACCTGCAACCGATGGGCCGTGTCAGACACGAGCGCAGCAGTCAACGTTATTGGTACCAATAACGGCGCGCGCAAATTTTTGCATTACATAGTTGGTTTCGTTACCCGTACCACGCGAGGAGCCGGTCGTCTGGATGGCATCCGGACCGTACTTCTCTTTGATGGCGCTCAGGCGCTCGGCAACGTAATTCAGTGCCTCATCCCAGGAAACAGGTTCGAGTTTGCCGCCACGCTGGCGACGGATCATGGGGGTTTTCAGGCGCGGGGTCAGGATCTGGGTATCGTTAATGAAGTCCCAGCCATAATAACCCTTCAGACACAGGGTACCCTGGTTGGTTTTCCCCTGCGCTGCCTCCGCCCGGACGATTTTGCCGTTATCGACGACCAGGTTGATTTTGCAACCTGATGCGCAATAGGGGCAAACCGTGACGACTTTTTTCATCGGTCTCGCTCCAGTTAATCAAATCACGCATACGCGCTCTCGACTACAGTATGCATCTTTTATGCCACATTTTATTTGGGGTCATTCCCTGATATTACGGGCACTATTTATTCAAAACTCTGACGAAAAACAGGCTGTCGTCAGTTTTGACGTGACGAAACGAAATACCGCGTGACAGCCATCACGCGGTAGACATTTTATTTTTTCTCGACGACGGGAGCCGCTTGATACCCGCCGCCCAGCGATTTCATCAACTGAATGCTTTGGATCACCCGGCGGCTGTCCAGCATCAGTAATGACATCTCTTCGGCAAGCACTGGCAACCGGGCTTCGGTGGCCTGTAAGCGGCTGGTTAAGCCGCGTTGGTAGGCGGCCTCGGCTGCGCGCTGGGTGAAGCGCGTTGCTTCTACGCGTTCAGCCTGCATCTCTCGCTCGTCGTTGAGCGTTTGCAGACGCGTGCCGTTGACGGCAACGTCACGCACCGCGTTCAGTACTGACTGGTTGTAACGTTCAATCATCATGTTGCTGGCGGCGCGAGTGCCTTCGAGATTGGCATTCAACCGTCCACCGTCAAACAGCGGCAATTTCAGACCCGGGATGAAGTTGAACTGGCGACTGGTTTTTTTGAATAAGGTATCCAGGTGGATGGAGTCCAGACCGAAAAACGCTTTGATATCAAAGCTCGGGTAGAACAGCGCCCGCGCGGAATCCACCTGATCTAATGACGCCTGAACATACCAGCGCATGGCTTGCAGATCCGGGCGTCTGGCGAGCAACTCATAAGAGAGTGTCGCCGGAATACCGGTCTGGACTTGCGGTAATGCCACCGGTTTGATCTCCGGCATATCGCTGGCTCCCGCGCCAATCAATGCACGCAGAGATTCTCGCGTTTCGGTGATTTGCCCTTTGACGGCAGCAATTTGTTTATCGACCGCCAGAATCTGTGCCCGCGCGCCGTGGAAAGGCACTTGCGCTTCCAGACCGTGCGCCACTTTACTCTGGTGCGCTTTCACCGCGTAATCAATCACATCGCGAGTTTGTTCTAACAGATCGAGCATCTGATAGCTGGCCTGCATACTGTAATAAAGCTGCGCTACGCCCGTGGTCAGCGATAGCTCTACTGCTGCGGTTTCTGCCAGCGCGGCATTATGCGCGCCAATGGCGGCAGCAATCGCTGAGCGATGCACACCCCACAAATCGAGATCCAGTCCGGCAAACAAACCGACTGTGGCTTCCGTATAGTACGGCCCGTCCATACCCAGTGCTGGCGCATCCATCGCATAAGGGCTTAAAAAGCCGTTCGCCGAGACGCGTTGGCGGTTGAGCATCCCTAACGCTGCGACCTGTAATTGTGAACCGGCATCTAACAAATCGGCCTGGGACTGCGCTTTTTCTTCCCGCAGTTTCGCTTCGGCGAGGGTGTGTGAACCACTTAGCGTCCGTTGGATCAGCGCATCCAGCTGCGGGTCATTGAGTTGTTTCCACCACTGCGCCTGCGGCCAGCCGGAGCTGGCAAGATGAATATCATCGGCCAGTTTGATTTGTTCCGGTTTGAGCTGTTGATGAGGCGCAGAATCCTTACGTACCAGGGCACAGCCGGAAATCAGCGTCGTGCTGCCGAGAATGCTGCACAACAGCAGACGTGAAAGTTGACGATTGATCATTGTGTGGCTCCTTGTGCCTGTTCCTTGGCGGGCGTTAATGCCGGGGCTGTCCAGTCTGGCAAGCGGGCGAAAAGCTGGCAGACGTGTTGCTCCTGTTTTAATAAGGTGGGCAGGATGGCCTGCGAGGCGGGTGTTTCTTCAAGCGTTATTTGAGGAGAACGGCTGAGTGCGGTTGCCAGACCAGCGGCGTATTTCTCCAGTGCGTCGGCAAACTGACCTGCTCTGTCCGGCTGTAGTGCGTTATCCAGCGCCTGCGCCGAGTTCCAGGTGGCATCCCAGGCGTGAAGAATATCGCGGCCCTGACGAATAACCGTTTGCGAACGTTCAATCAGTAAGGCGCGTTCTTCGCTGTCCAGTTGACGCTCCAGCACCACGCGTTGGCACATCTCTTCACAGGCATTAAACGCCGCATGCAGACCTATGCGAATTTGCAGATAAGTGCGCAGAGCCGTGACTTCCTGCTGGCGTGGGATCCGCATTACTTTACTCAACATACCCAGCGCGCCAGCCAGTTTTTGCGGCAGCGTGCGCGCTTCGCTTTCAGGCCAGACAAAGGTGTAAATCACCGCCGACACCACGGTACCAATGATGATACCCAGAGCGCGATCGCGAATTTCCACCAGGTCGTACACCGGGCCAAAAACGTTTTCGAGCGTGGCGAGCGCGAAGGTGACCACCATCTGTGTGCCGATATAAGAAGAGCGTTCAGAGCTGGTGGCAATCCATGCGCCCAACAGGAAAATCGGTGCCAGCACAAACAGCAATTCGACAATATTGTCCAGCCAGGGCATGACCAGTAGCGTGAATAACAGCGCCAGAATCGCGCCGCAAAAGGCCCCGCCAAAACGCAGCACCATCTTCTGGTACGACGAACCGACATTTGGATTAGCGACGATCACGCAGGTCAGCATACAGGTGTGAATGCCTTCCCAGTCCACGCCGCTGTAGAAGGTGTAACAGATCAAACAGGCGAGCAGCGTTTTTACCGCGTAGCGCATATAGTCTGGATTGGTAAAAGCGTCGGCGACTATTGATGGCGGTTTGGTGGCGGGCGTTGGCGGCGTATTCGGGTCCATCTGACCCAGTTGCAACAATGTCTGGCAGATATTCTCCAGGTTACATTCCCGTGCCGCCATCGCTTCACTTTCAGTGATCCGCCAGTCGCTTTGCCAGCACTGACCTTCGGCAATGGCATGCTGCAGTTTGTTGATTTCTGAGGCTAATTTTTGTCGGAATTCAATAATTGCCTGAGAATCAGCAAAAGAGGTGGGATCGTAGCGATTCAGCGTCGAGTAAATGTAGGTTACCGTTGCCACGCAGCTTTGCCACCATGCGCTCTGAGTTCGCCAGTTGGCATCGTCCGCGAGGCAAAAGACATTGAGTTTTTGCAGCGCCAGCGCCTCTCTTTCAATCCGCGTTTCGGGTAGCGGTGCGAGGCTGTCCGTCAGGTGGCTAATGGCATCATCAAGCCGATCATTAAGCGCCTGATGCATCTGCGTGATAGCGCGGCTGGGAAACCACAGCACGCCGATTAACGTCATCAATAACGTCGGGTAGAGGCCGACAACGATACACCACAGGGTTAAGCGCACGACCACTTCCGGATAGTCGAGCATGGCGGGGAAGGTTTGCCCGTAAATAGCGACAATGGCGACGGCGAAAAAGACCAGCCCCAGCCGATGGGTGCGCATCAAAAACATGCAGCCCATCAGGATCGGCCCGGCGATGATCAATCGGATCAACGGTTCGCCATATGACCATTTGTAGATCAAAAACAGGCTGCCGATCTCCAGCACCGTGGCAACCACAAACAAGATCGCGACAAATTTGGTGTAAAACGCGTTCGACTGAATACCGTAAAACAGCACTGCCAGTGATAACGCCACAAAAGGGATCTCAAAAGTCATCGAGATCAGAATCACCAGCAGGCAGCCTACCCAGAGTTGCATAGTCTGTGGCACGCGCCCTGGTCGCCGCTCGCTTAACTCTTCATGAAAGAACGCCAGCAGCCTGACCACCGGTAATGGCAGGGAGTTGAGCGCGCTCATTATTGCGGCTCAAGATTAGCGACTGCCGAAGCGCCGATGCGGAACATTTCCGGGTCAGGTTTATCAACCATGATTTTGACCGGAAAACGCTGGGCAACGCGGACCCAGTTAATAGAACGCGACACTTTCGGCAGGCCGCCCAGCACCAGGCCGCCGTCATCCGGTAGCACGCCGTAGCCAATCGAATCCACTTTACCCTCGAAGGTTTTGCCGCTGTCGCTCATCAGGCGAATCGTTGCGGGTGTACCTGAGCGAATATTTTTCAGATCAGTTTCGCGGAAATTGGCGATCACGTACCAGTGACGAGTGTCGATTAGGGTGAAAATAGGGCGCATGGCAGAAGCAAATTGCCCGACGGAGGTTTTGAGGGAAATGACCCGGCCATCAAACGGCGCGCGAACGGTCGCCATTTCCAGATGCAGTTTGGTCAGGGCAATATCCGCTTCGACCGCCGCACGTTGGGCGACCAGCGCATCGACGCCGCTGACGGCACTGGCGGCTGACTGCGCCTGCAACAATACGGCATTAAGGTCCGCTTCTGCCGCACGCTGGGCGGTTCTTGCACGGTCAACCTCTTCCGCAGAAACAAAACCTTCTCGCAGTAGCGGTTCGGTACGGCGTAACGTATCGCTGGCTTGTTTCGCGGCGGCACGGGCTTTTTCTACCGTGGCATTAACCGAGTCGGCACCAAACTGTTGCGCGTCAACGCTACGCTGGGTGAGCATAATTTGCTTATCCAGCGCCGCGAGGGAGGCTTCAGCTTTCGCCAGATTGGCTTCGTACGGGCGCGGGTCAATGCGGAACAGCAAATCGCCCTGTTTCACCGCCTGGTTGTCGCTGACCGCCAGTTCTACAATGCGACCGCTGACTTCCGGCACCACATCAATGGTATCTGCTGACGCGTAAGCGTCATTAGTTGATGGCGCACTGTCTACGCGCCAGATAACGAAAACAAGGGCAACCAGCGCCAACGCAACCACTAACAGAGCAGGGAATTTACTGCGAGGAGCTTTTTTCGGCGTACTTTCCATGAGCGCGTCTCAAATTGATTAGAAAAATGCCAGCCAGAACAGCATGGCGTAGAGAGCAAAAAGGGCGGTATAAATAATTCCGACAAATGCCAGATTGATATTTGTCCGCTGAATAATTCGCCTCGTGATGAGCGTCAAAATAAGGCTGGCAATGGCGCAGAAAAACCAGCCGGGATAATAAGCGCCGATCACCGGGATTGCCGGAGATAATGAGCATCCCGAAACCATGAAGACGGGAATTATCCAGGCTATTTTTTTGAGTTGCATCGCTATGCGAGAGAGAACTGTTGGCATATTAAATACATCCTGTCTGCTGCGAACAATATCTGTAGTGAATATCAATATCCATTGAAGGCGTCAGTATGGCTATTTTCTCGATGAATAAAAATAGCTTTATTCAGCCACCGCATTCATAACTTATATATATTATGTATTAATTTTCTGTATATATTTTTAATATAAATACTTTCGGGAGCGTTTACGCCCCCAAAAGCGAGTGATATTAATTTGGGGTTACGATATTCACCCACAAATCGAAATTATCCAGACAGGCGATAATTTCTTCCAGTTTCGCACTATTGCCAATAATTTGGGCTTTCTTCGCTTTCACCAGATCGGCCATTTTTGCCTGTCCGGTCAGCACGGCGTGCAGATCTTCACGGCTGATGTAGAAAGAGGCGTCAGCTTGCGGTTGCAGTGTTTTACGGTAGTTAAGCACGCTATCGTTCAGCGTCAGGTTGAGGTTATCGCCGTTGCTCATATTGAAGTTCAGGCTGATATTTTTACCCGCGGCTTTCGCGCTATCGAGGCGAACGGCCATAAAGTCGAACAGCATTTCGACTGACATCCCACGAATGGTGTCCGGGGAACCGGTGGTGCCGTGGCTGAACTTATGCACCCCTTCGCGCAGCTCTTTCGCGCCGGTCAGGTAGAAACCGCGCCATGTGGCGGACTCGGCCTGATAGCCCAGCTGTTCAAAGTTATTCGCTTGCAGATTCTTCGCGACCTGGTCACCCGGGTTGGCGGCAATCACCTGTTTCAGAAGTTCTGCCGACCAGCGGTAATCACCTTGCTTGTTCGCTTCTTGCGCCAGGTTGATGACGCGGGCAGAACCGCCCAGCGCCTGCACGTAACGTTTACCCATCTCCACCTGACCATAGGGATGCAGGTTAGCCGGGTTACCGTCGTAATAGCCAAGATAGAAGTTATACACCGCGCGGGCGTTGTGGCTGACAGAGCCGTAATAGCCGCGGCTGGCCCAGTTATTGGAAAGCGCAGGCGGCAGCTTAATCATGTCGCCGATTTCATTCATGGTGTAGCCCTGGTTCGCCAGGTGCAGGGTCTGGTCGTGAATGTACTTGATAGTATCGCGATATTTACCAATATAATCATTGATATGCTTATTGCCCCAGACCGGCCAGGTGTGCGGCATAAACAGTACTTCCGCGTCGTTACCCCACATATCCAACGTTTCGTTCAGATACTCGGTCCACTTGCTGGTGTCGCGGGTTTTCGCGCCGCGCAGGGTGTAGAAGTTGTGCAAGGTGTGAGTGGCATTCTCGGCGGTACACAGGGCTTTCAGGGCCGGAATATAGAAGTGCATTTCGGCTGGCGCTTCGCTACCTGGGGTCATCAGGAAGTCAAACTCCAGGCCGTCGATAATCATCTTCTCGCCAGTTCTCACGATAGTTTTAGTCGGTGCAATAATGCTTGGGTCGCCGGTTGCCAGCGTCACGCCGAGGCCGTTGCCCACGTTGCCTTGCGCGTTGTGCGGCAGTAACAGACCGTAAGAGTAGAGCGCACGGCGGCTCATGATGTTACCCGCCAGCACGTTTTCGCTGATGGCTTCGTCCATAAAGCCAGCTGGAGCAATCACCTGAACTTTGCCGGATTTAACATCGGCTTCAGAGATAATACCTTTCACGCCGCCGTAGTGGTCGGCGTGGCTGTGAGTGTAGATAACGGCAACAATCGGTTTTTGCGGACGATGCTGGAAGTAAAGGTCAAGTGCGGCTTTTGCGGCAGGTGGCGTCACCAGTGGGTCAATAACAATAATGCCTTTCTCGCCCTCAACGAACGTAATGTTAGAGATATCCTGGCCGCGCACCTGATACATTTTATCGGTGACTTTGAACAGGCCAGAAATGCCGTTGATCTGCGACTGACGCCACAGGCTGGGGTTTACGGTTTCCGGCGCAGCGGCATTAATATCAAATTTGTAATCATTCGCGCGGTAGTAAATTTTACCGTTCGCATCACGCAGAATACCTTCATCCAGCAGCGGAGCGATAAATCCACGCTGAGCATCGTCAAAATCCTGGCGATCGCCAAACGGTAATGATTTGGCGTAATTCTGATTAACCTGTTGGGTATATTGAGTGGCGGCTTTCGCCTCATCTGTTGCGTAAGCGGTATTTATCATCATGCCGCTGGCGGCAGTGAACGCAATAACAATCCTGCTCAAACGGAATAACCGAGAGTTATTCATATAAATCTCCATTTATCATTTATGTCGTAAATATGTAATCCATGCAAAATACGTCATTTAAAGCTGGCGTTATCATAATTGGGAATTTGCGACTTTAATAAGTGGAAGTGTGAGCGGAACGAGCCATTTTATTAGGCATTTGTGCTGAAGAGGGAAAATTACAGTAGAACTATCATTGCTGGGAATAATATGGCTGTTTTATGTAATTATTATATATATTGTACCTGTCGTTGGCACAGCGGGACATTGCGCTACTGTGCCAACGCTTTACTCATGGGACTTTAGCACAGGACTGTGGCAAAAAACGTTGATGCGCCAATATTGCTGCACCCTGAGCGCCATTAAAGTCAGAAGATGAGGCGGCAATAAAGCGCACGACCTGATACGGCAGTGGACGGCGCAGGTACTTTTGGGTCATGGCAATGAGAGTCTCGCGTGGGAAGGCGGGCATATCCATCACGCCACCGCCCAGAATCACCGCATCGGGATCGAACAGATTAATGCTGGTGGCAATGGCTCGTGCCGCGTTTTCAAGCAGACTCTGGACGAAAGGGGCGTTTTCCGCATGGACGAAAAGATCGCTCAATGGGTAATTTCGGGGCTGTTGTTCGTACCAGCGTCTTAGCGCCATTCCAGAGCAATTGGTTTCCAGGCACCCAGAATTGCCACACGCGCAGTGTTGGGTCATATCTCCCAGGGGGATATGGCCCAGTTCGCCTGCCACACCGTGTGCACCCGTCCACGGCGTACCGTTCATCCACACTGCGAACCCCATCCCCGTACCGAGATAGGCCGCCAGAACCAGTTGTTGCGTAAGGCGGTTTTCTACTACGTCCCAGGAAAGTTGCAGGTTAACGTCGCGGGAAAACTCAACCGGACAATTCAGCGTATTTTCGAGCTTATCGGCGAGATCATATAAATCTGCCGCTGTTAACGGCAGGTTAGGCGTAGAAATAATGGTGCGTTTATCTTTACTGACCAGCGCCGGAAATCCCATCACCAGACCATGACAGCGAGCGTTAAAGCGCCTGAGTTGCTCGTCAATCATTTCGCCGATACCTGACACCAGGTCGGGAGCAATAACTTCTGCGGTCCGCTTTTTTTCGCAGTGTAGCGTTTCACCTTCTGCTGTCCGCAGACAAAAGCGGATATGCGTTGCCCCCATATCCACGCCCGCTACGACGTTATGCTGTTTTTGCATGAGGCTGTACCTCGCTTTTTGCAGCCAGAATCTGCGCGGTCATAATTCTCCATGCTTCGTCGATATTTTCCGCATGATTAAACAGGCCGGAAGTGCCGACGATAAAGACATCCGCCCCTGCCGCCATTAGTTTTTCGTAAGTTGCCTGGTTGCAGGAACCGTCCACCTCAATTTCGTACTCCAGACCTTCTCGTTCACGCCATGCCTTCAGTTCGGCAACTTTATCCAGCATTTCAGGAATGAAGGGTTGTCCGGCAAAACCGGGATCGACAGTCATGACCGTAATTTTATCAGCCTTATGGATATAGTATTTCATGGCCTCAACCGGCGTTTCCGGATTAAGAATCAGCCCCACTTTCATGCCATGACGGCGGATTTCATCAATCAGGCGGAATGCCTGACCGTTGATAGTTTCCGGATGCAAAGTGATGAAATCAGCTCCCGCACGTGCCAGTTGAGCAATGTAATCCTGCGGACGCGTTACCATCAGATGGCAGTCGAGCGGTTTACTCGCCAGTTTTTTTACCTGGCTTACGAAGAACGGTGAGAGCGTCAGATTCGGCACAAAGTGGCCGTCCATGATATCGATGTGAAAGTAATCGGCATGGCTGTCGATAAATTCGATCTGTTCTTTAAATTTCAGCAGATCCATACACATTAACGAGGGGGAGATTTTCATGTTCAATTCCTTACTTACTGATAAGACGGTCAAGGGCGACAGCCGCGATAATTAATCCGCCCATCACCACCAGTTGGTAATAGGTTTGTACCTGCAAAATATTCAGACCGTTGTTGATGGTGCCGATGATCAACCCGCCAATCACCACAGAGAAAATGCGCCCCTTGCCGCCGAAGAAACTGGTGCCGCCAATGATGGCGCTGGCAATGGCATAGGTTTCAAAACCCATACCGGCAAGCGGTTCTGCGGCACCGAGTCGTGCAGTTGAGACGACGCCTGCCAGACCTGCACAAACACCGGAGATGATAAACACCACCAGGATGTGGAATTTCACGTCAATCCCGGAATAGAACGCCGAGTTTTTGTTGCCGCCCAGTGCGTAGATGTTGCGCCCGAGCCGCATACGCGTTGTCAGAAACCAAAGGATGAGCGCGACAATTAGCGAGAAGATAACGGGGACAGGTATCCCAATTACGCTGGCGGCAAAGAAGTTCACGAAGTCAAATGAGAAGCCGTATACCGAGTTGGCATCGGAGATCACCAGCGTGATCCCACGGAAAATAGCGTTGGTGCCAAGGGTGATAATGAACGGGTGTAGTCCCGTCCAGTTGACCAGGCAGCCGTTGATCGCCCCCAGTGCGCCGCCAACCAGTACACCGCCAATTAGCGCCGCGAGAAACGGATCAATACCTGCCAACATCAGTTTAGCGGTCACCATACCGGAAAGCGCCAGAATCGCGCCAACCGAAAGGTCGATACCGGCGACCAGGATAGCGAAGAATTCCCCCATGCCGATCAGTACCGTCACGGAGCTTTGCACAAAAATCTGGGTAATATTATTGGTGGTCAGAAAATATTCTGACGACAGTGAACCGAAGATGGCGACGATGATCGCCAGGATAAAAAAGGTGCCGTATTTATCCCAGAACAGCGCAAAGTTGAACGGTTTCTTCTCGCTCGCTTCGCTTTTTACTCTTGTGGTAAAGCCCATGCCATAATCTCCTCTTCGCTCATGTCATCGCGATTGGTCAGGATTTGCGTCAGTCGTCCTTCGCAGAACACGGCGATGCGGTCGCAGACGGTGATAATTTCAGGTAGTTCAGATGACACCATCAGGATGACTTTTCCGTCGTCCGCCAGTTGGCGCATCACTTTGTAAATTTCGGCTTTCGCGCCAACATCGATGCCACGGGTAGGTTCATCGAAAATGATCACTTCCGGGCGACAGCACAGCCATTTGGAGATCAGGACTTTCTGCTGGTTACCGCCGGAGAGTTCAGTGATGTTCTGGTTTACCGAATGACATTTCAGCGCCAGCAGTTCGCGCTGGGCTTCAGCGGTACGTTGCTCGTCAACTTCATGAAACAACCCCATCGCGCCTTTATAGCCGCCGTCTTTCAGACTGCGGCTGATAGCCATGTTCTGAGCGATAGAAAAGTTGGGGAAAAAGCCGTTATCCCGGCGGCTTTCAGTGATGTAAGCCATCCCTTTTTTCACGGCATCCAGGGGAGAACGTGGAGAGATATCTTTGCCATTAAGACGGATTTCTCCGCCAGCGCGTTTATCAACGCCAAACAGGCAGTTCATCAGTTCAGTACGTCCGGAACCGACCAGTCCGGCAAAGCCTAATATTTCTCCCCGGCAGACGCTAAATGAGATATCCCGGACCTTTTTTCTGTCACGACTGGTGACGTTCCGCACCTCAAAAACCGTTTCGTGCGCAAGGTTGCTGACATTCTCCTTCATCGCGTTAAAACGGTTTTGCAGTTCGCGGCCTACCATCAGACGGACGATATCGTCATTTGACACATCGCTCACCATGCCGCTGCAAACGCTGCTGCCGTCTTTCATCACCGTATAGCGGTCGCAAATACGGCGAATTTCCGCCAATTTATGCGAGATATAGACGATAGCCGTACCCTCCTTACGCAACTGATTCATGATCAGAAACAGATAGTCCACCTCTTTATTGGTGAGTGAGGAGGTGGGTTCATCCATGATGATGACTTTGGCGTCGAGCATCAGCGTTTTGGCAATTTCCAGCATCTGCTTGTGGCTGATAGATAAGTTCGCCACTTTCTCATCTAAATCAACTTTCAAGCCCACGCGTAATAACATCATTGCGGCGCGGACACGCATTTCTCGCCAGTCGATAATATTGACACCGCAGATTTTTTTCGTCAGATGACGACCAATATATAAATTTTCCAGTACGGTTAATTCATCAATAACGCTGAGTTCCTGATAAATAATCCCGATACCGAGTTGTGCCGCTAATTTATGATCCAGCTTGTTATAGTTAATGGTATTAATGGTAATGGTGCCTTTGGTCGGCTCATGTATTCCGGATAACACTTTCATTAGCGTGGATTTACCCGCGCCATTTTCTCCTAGTAATGCATGTATTTCACCAGGATAAACCGTTAAATTAACCGACTTTAATGCGTGAACCGGACCAAAGGACTTGCCGATCCCCGCCATCGATATATATGGCGTGGCCATAAATAACCTCTCTGCACGAAATATCGTATTATTGCCTGATGGGCTACACTTATCAGGTCTACGTTCAGGTTATTTTGTTGGCCGGATAAGACACTTCATTAGCATCATCATCCGGCATCATTCAGTTTTATTGAGTGACCAGGATTGAATCGACCAGTTTAAATTCCGGTGCTTTATCCAGCGGGATAACCTTGCCGGATTTTTCAGCGTCAACCATCAGCTTCAGACCCGTTGCGCCGATATCCGCCGGGTTCTGGGCAACCGTCGCGGTCATTTGTCCGGCTTCCACCATTTTGCGGGCTTCCGGAATGCCATCTGTACCGACGACCAGCACTTTTCCCGTTTTTCCGGCGTTTGCGACAGCCTGAGCAACACCCATTGCCATCGTGTCATTCGCGCAATAGATCGCTTTAATATTCGGATTACGTTGCAACACGTTAGTGGCGACATCCAGTGCTTTAATGCGGTCCCAGTCGGCAGGCTGGCTGGCGACAAGCTTGATCTGGCTTGCTTTTTTGAAGGTTTCGGTGGCACCATTACGACGCGCTTCACCGGAGGCGTTACCGGCTTTACCCTCAATAATTGCAACTTCACCCCCTTCGGCACCCAGCTTGTCAATAATGAATGACGCGCCTTTCGCCCCGACGGCAACGTTATCGGTGGTGACAAAACCTTCCACATTACCGCCTGCTTTTTTCAGATTATCCATGTCGATTTTTTCATCGAGATTGACCAGATAAATGCCTTTTTTCCATGCGCGGGCGACAGGCATGACCAGATTTACTGAGGATAATGGCGCGAAGGCGATACCTTTGTAATTTTTATTACTGAGATCTTCAAATAACTGCAATTGAGATTGAAAATCGCCTTCTGAAGGAGAGGCAAAAATATCAACGCTGACGCCCAGCGTTTTTGCTTCATCTTCAATGCCTTTTTTCATATCTACCCAAAATGGGTTGGAGAGTGTTTTCAATACGACAGCATATTCGGCGGCAGCAAAAGCGCTGGTTGACAACATTAAGCCCACGAGTGTGCCGCTGAAATATTTCAGATATTTATTCATAATCATGTTCTCACGGTAAGGGGATAGGTAACTCCGCGATGGCGGAATTACCTTTTTCTTATTTCAGCGCGCCTGGTGAGAAGAAATCAACAATTGCGCCGGTTTTTTGCATATTAATATTAGCTTGTTCAATGTTGAGCTGGGCGACAGAGACAAAAAACGCGTCCAGCAAAGTCAGTTGTAATATTCTTGCCGAGGCATTACGACCTAATAACGGTGTTTCCGGGGCCGGTGAGCAAATAATATAATCGGCCAGCTTCGCTATCGGTGAATGGTAGCTATGCGTTATACAAATAATCTTTGCCCCGTTCTTTTTTGCCAGTTCTACAGCTGCTTTTACATCACTGGTTCGCCCGGAATGGGTCACCACCAGCACCACATCTCCTTCCTGTAACAACGAAGCAGACATCATCATGATGTGAGCGTCCGGATAGGCCTGGCAGCGTACGCCAATGCGTAAAAACTTGTGCTGTACATCAGCACAGATTGCATTTGATCCTCCGGCACCGTACAAATCCCGCTGTCTGGCCTGATAGAAAAAGCGGGCGGCACGGTGGATCTCATCAACGTTGACGATCGACTGACCTTCCATAATGGTGCGTAAAGTGATGTTAAATACCTTATTCACCACATCCTGCGGCGCTTCATCAAAAGCCAACTCGGAAGGCAATACTTGTTCTGACTGAGAAAAATAATCTTCCAGCGCACTGCGTAAGTTACGAAAGCCGCTAAACCCCAGCAGCTTTGATACCTTAACGATCATCGCTTCAGATACCGCCAGAGCTTCTGCGACATCTTTAATTGCGGGTGCACAACTCAGGTTACCGGGTTTGAGTAACCACTCCACGATGCGGCTTTCGTTTTCTGTCATTCCTTCCTGCTTCATTCGCAGGTAAGGCGCTAACCCGATACCGTTCGGAAGCGCTGAATCAAACTCTGACTGGCTCATCACGTTCTCTTGTCCTTGAATTGAAGACGCCACTATATCACCACAGCAAGAACAGAAAAGATGCTGGCAACTTCACAAAAAAATAAAATTTATAAAGTTTGTTTTATTGTGAATAATGGGGAGTGGCTTAAAATTTTATTTCATTTAATCACTTTAAAAACATGATGTTATTTGTTTTTCTGGTTTATTAGATGATAGATGTTGCCGGATAGTGAGTGTCTTTAACGCTATTGCGCTGCCAGATGTAACTCTGTAAAACAGATCGGGAAGGCGGATTTCATCGATTTTGGGTGTTTTTAATTCATTTACATCACAAATGTTTTTTGATTGTGAAGTTTTGCGCGAGCGGGGAAGATGAATGAAAAAGATTGCATTTGGCTGTGATCATGTCGGTTTCATTTTAAAACATGAAATAGTGGCACATTTAGTTGAGCGTGGCGTTGAAGTGATTGATAAAGGAACCTGGTCGTCAGAGCGTACTGATTATCCGCATTACGCCAGTCAAGTCGCACTGGCCGTTGCTGGCGGAGAGGCTGATGGCGGGATTTTGATTTGTGGCACTGGCGTCGGTATTTCGATAGCGGCGAACAAGTTTGCCGGAATTCGCGCGGTCGTTTGTAGCGAACCTTATTCCGCGCAACTTTCGCGGCAGCATAACGACACCAACGTGCTGGCTTTTGGTTCACGAGTAGTTGGCCTCGAACTGGCAAAAATGATTGTCGATGCGTGGCTGGGCGCACAGTACGAAGGCGGTCGTCATCAACAACGCGTGGAGGCGATTACGGCAATAGAGCAGCGGAGAAATTGAGATTCATCCACTACTTGCATGGATGAGTAATGACTAATGTGGATAGAGTTTCTTTTTGAGGTTGGCTAATGAAACGCTTTCCGCTATTTCTTTTACTCACCCTGCTCACGCTGTCCACCGTTCCGGCCCAGGCCGATATTATCGACGACACCATTGGCAATATTCAGCAGGCGATTAACGACGCTTATAACCCTGACCGTGGGCGAGACTATGAAGATTCGCGCGACGACGGTTGGCAACGCCAGGTGAGCGACGATCGTCGCAAGCAATATAACGATCGCCGCAGGCAGCTGGACGAACGCCAGCGCCAGCTTGATCAGGAGCGTCAGCAACTGGAAGATGAAGAGCGGAGAATGGAAGATGAGTATGGGCGTTGAGGTAGGGGCCGGCGCGGGTATTTTCCCTCACTCCACCTCAATCTCCATCCCATCAAACCCCGCCTCAAACCCCGACGGCAGTGCATTTTCCATCAGCCACGCATCAAACTGGTGGCTGATATGGGTCAGAATCACACGTGGCGAGCGGATAACCTGATTCAGCGCAAGCACGGTATTTAAATCACAGTGATTACGCGGTGCATCCTCGCGCGGCGGGTGGCTGCAATCAATCACCATTACCTGCGGCTGATTATTGCGTAAAAATTTCAGCGTTTTTTCCGGCAGGCCTGCGGTGTCAGATAGCCACGCCACCCGGCTGTGCGCCGTTTCCAGTAAATAGCCGAAAGTGAGTTTCGAATGGTTAAGCGGCAGCGGCGTGACCTGCAACCCCTGCAAATCAAACACCACAAACGGCTCCACCGTGTGGCTGAAATCAAGCAGGCCCGGATGTTTAAACAGATCGTCGCAGCCCTGCTCATCCGGTGGACCGTAGACCGGGATTGTGTCGCCCACGCCCCAGCGCAGCGGGAACAGCCCCTGGACGTGATCCATATGGTAGTGCGTCAGTAAAAACTGCCGGAACGATCCGGGCGACCAGCGATCGGTGAGATCGTGCAGCCCGGCCTCGATCAGGGTGATCGCCTCGTTAAACTTTACTGCGCCGCTGCATGGCTGGCGGCGATACTGCGGCGAGCGCCGTGCTCTGACGCAGGCCGCGCACTCGCAGCCCCATGCCGGAACGCCCTGTGCGCCGCCGGTGCCGGTGAGCGTGAGGGTCAGGCTCATATTACAGCGCCTTGGTGAAGCGGAAGTGGCTCTGCTCGTAGCCTTCACGCAGGTAAAAACGGTGCGCGTCGTGGCGCTTCACGTTGGTGGAAAGCTCGGTCATTTCGGCCCCGGCCTGGCGGGCTTCTTCTTCTGCCCATGCCAGTAATTTACTGCCGACGTTCAGACCGCGCGCCTGCGGCATCACCACCAGTTCCTGAATTTCGCCGATCCAGTTGACATGATGCAGATGAAACTGCAAATGCAGGCCGATCATGCCGACAACTTCGCCATCCAGCAGCGCCAGATGGTAGCGCATGTTCGGGTCACGCAGGTTGGCGTTAAACCCCACGCGAAACGCCTGGTGGTCAAACTCCGCCTGTTTTAGCTCACAAATCAGCGCGTAAACCGCGTCGGTGTCGTACTGCGTTGCCGGGCGAAGTTCACAAGCAGGCATGGTGTTTCTCCTTCTGATGAATCAGCGACAGCAGCGTGTCGACCGACTGGCGCAGGCTGCCGTCATTATTGAGTGTATGGCAATCCTGAGGAGTATAGCGGGCGGCGCGCGCCAGCCGGGCATTAATTTCACTGGCGTTTTCGCGGCCACGGTTTTCCAGGCGCTGGCGCAGGATCTCCGGCGAAACCTGTAAACAGATGGGCAGCAGCGCCGATTGATAACGCGCCCGCGCCTGCGGCAGGTGGGCGCGTGAGCCGTTAACCACGACGTCGAATCCGGCGTGCAGCCAGAGGTCGATCTCAATGCCGACACCGTAATACAAACCATTAGCATGCCAGCTCAAGGCCAACAGATTTTGCCCCGCGCGGGTAAAAAACTCCCGCTCGCTTAAGGCGATATGATTTTCACTTCCGGCGCTGGCATCACGCGTGATGTAGCGATGCGCTACCAGTAGCTGGGTTTGTTCCCGCTGGCGGAGTTCCGCCAGCAGGCTGTCTTTCCCGGAGCCGGACGGACCCATTAACCAAATCAGTTTTCCCGTCATCAGAACACCCTTTTACCCTGACGCCAGACGTGGTCAATATGAATGTGATTGCCCTTGCGATGCGCCAGCACCAGGTCGGCGCGTTTGCCCTCGCCAATCACCCCGCGATCCTGGAGATTCAGTGCCTGGGCCGGGTTTTTGGTCACCAGCCTCACCGCCTGCGGCAGCGTAAAGCGGTTGCTCTGGTCATCGGCCACGCGAAACGCCGCATCCAGCAGGCTGGCGGGGTAGTAGTCGGAAGAGAGGATATCCAGCAGGCCAAGCTGCGCCAGTTCACTGGCCGCCACGTTGCCGGAGTGCGAACCGCCGCGCACGATATTCGGCGCGCCCATCAGTACGTTCATGCCGTGCTTGCGCGAGGCTTCTGCCGCTTCGAATGTGGTAGGAAATTCGGCGATCACGCTGCCAAGCTGATGGGATTGGGCTACGTGGGCGTGCGTGGCGTCATCGTGGCTGGCGAGCGCAATGTGTCGCGCGCGGCACATTGCGGCGATGGATTCGCGATTCGGCTGTGACCAGCGTGCGGCGAGCGCCAGTTGCTCCTCTTCGTACTGTTGCATCTGCGCATCGGTGAGCGAGTATTTGCCCTGATAATATTCACGATATTTTTCGCGGTTGGCGAACTGGCGCTGGCCCGGTGAGTGATCCATCAGCGACACCAGCGTCACGGGTTCTCGCTCGACCAGTTTTTCAAACAGCGGCAGTGTGGTGTGATGCGGCAGTTCGCAGCGTAGGTGCAGACGGTGCTCGGCACGGTTGACGCCGCGTTTCTGCGTCTCTTCGATGGCGTTGATCATCTTCTCCAGATTCTCCAGCCGATCGCCGCCGTCGCGTACATCACCAATCGCCACGGCGTCGAGCACGGTGGTGATGCCGCTCGCCACCATCAGCGCGTCGTGGCTGCTCATCGCCGAGTGGGCAGGCCAGTCAACTTTCGGGCGCGGGGTGAAGAATTTATCCAGATTATCGGTATGCAGCTCAATCAGCCCCGGTAGCAGCCAGCCGCCTTCGCCGTCCATTGCTTCTGACAGGTGACTCTGGCTTTCGGCAAAGGCGCGGATTTCGCCGTCCTGCATCTCCAGAGAACCGTGTACCACCTCGTTTTCCAGCACCAGTTTGACGTTATTGATAATCATGAAGAGACTCCCATTGGGTGCAGGCGGTCGGCGACTTGCTCGCGTACGGTTTCGTCATGGAAGATACCGACGATGGCCGCGCCGCGGGCTTTGGCTTCGCGGATCAGTTCCACTACGGCGGCGCTGTTTTTAGCGTCCAGCGAGGCGGTAGGTTCGTCGAGCAGCAGAATGGGGTAGTCGACGATAAAGCCACGGGCGATGTTGACACGCTGCTGTTCGCCACCGGAGAAGGTCGATGGCGCAAGGTGCCACAGGCGTTCAGGCACGTTCAGGCGGGTGAGGAGACGCGCGGCTTTAGCGGCGCAGGCTTCACGCGGTACGCCGGTATCGAGCAGCGGCTGCATCACCACTTCCAGTGCCGAAATACGAGGGATGACGCGCAGAAACTGGCTTACCCAGCCGACAGTGGTTTTGCGGATCTCCACCACTTTGCGCGCTGGCGCGGTGACCAGGTCGACCCATTCATCACCGTGTTTGATCTGGATTTGCCCTTCGTCGGGTAGATAGTTGGCATACAGCGAGCGTAGCAGAGTTGATTTTCCACTGCCGGAATGGCCGTGGAGTACCACGCATTCGCCGGCGTTGACGGTGAGTGAGGCGCCTTGTAATACAGGCAGGCGCACGCCGTTTTGCTGGTGCAGGATGAAGGTTTTACTGACGTTTTGTACGTTAATCATTTTTCGCCTCGTGGTTCGGGTGTCGGATGCGACGCTGATGCGTCTTATCCGACCTACGGGGAGCGCATTTGTAGGCCGGATAAGGCGTTTACGCCGCATCCGGCACCAGCTCAATTCTGCAAAACCGATGACACCAGCAACTGGGTATACGGATGGTGCGGGTCGTCGAGCACGCGGTCGGTTAACCCACTCTCCACCACTTTCCCTTGCTTCATTACCAGCAAACGGTCCGCCAGCAGACGGGCGACGCCTAAATCGTGGGTGACAATCACTACCGCCAGGTTAAGCTCCATCACCAGACCGCGGAGCAGGTCCAGCAGGCGCGCCTGTACCGACACATCCAGCCCGCCAGTGGGTTCATCCATAAACACCAGCTTCGGATGCGTCACCAGGTTGCGGGCAATCTGCAAACGTTGCTGCATGCCGCCGGAAAAGGTGGTCGGCAGGTCGTCGATCCGGTTGGCGGGAATCTCCACCTCTTCCAGCCATTTCTGCGCGGTGGCGCGAATATCGCCGTAATGACGCGCTCCGGTTGCCATCAACCGTTCGCCGATATTGCCGCCTGCCGACACCTGGCGGCGCAGGCCGTCAAGCGGATGCTGATGCACCACACCCCATTCGGTGCGCAGCAGGCGACGGCGGTCGGCCTCGCTCATCGCGTACAGCGAACGGTTCTCGTAGCGAATTTCCCCTTGCTGTGGTGTCAGGCGGGCGGAAATTGATTTCAGTAGCGTGGTCTTCCCGGAACCGGACTCCCCAACAATGCCCAGAACTTCTCCCGGCCATAAATCAAAAGAGACATCGCTGAAGCCTTTGCCCGGGGCATAAAGGTGGGTCAGGTTATTGACCGAAAGTAACGGTTGATTCATTGGCTTTTGGCCTCGCTCTGTTGGCGGCAATAATCGGTATCGGAGCAGACAAACATGCGGTTTCCGGCGTCATCCAGCACCACTTCATCAAGATAGCTGTGGGTCGATCCGCAGATGGCGCATGGTTCATCCCACTGCTGGACGGTGAACGGATGATCATCGAAATCGAGGCTTTCCACGCGGGTAAACGGTGGCACGGCATAGATGCGCTTCTCGCGCCCCGCGCCAAACAGTTGCAGGGCGGGCATCATGTCCATTTTCGGGTTATCGAATTTCGGGATCGGCGACGGGTCCATCACGTAGCGCCCGTTCACCTTCACCGGATAGGCGTAGGTGGTGGCGATATGACCGAAGCGGGCGATATCTTCATACAGCTTCACCTGCATCACGCCGTACTCCTCCAGCGCGTGCATGGTGCGGGTTTCCGTTTCGCGCGGCTCGATAAAGCGCAGCGGTTCGGGGATCGGCACCTGGAAGATAATGATCTGATCTTCGGTCAGCGGCGTTTCGGGTATGCGGTGACGCGTCTGGATAAGTGTCGCATCGTCCGTGCGCTCGGTGGTGTTCACCCCGGTCACGCGCTTAAAGAAGTTACGAATCGACACGGCGTTGGTGGTGTCGTCTGCGCCCTGGTCAATCACCTTCAACACGTCGCTTTCGCCAATCACGCTGGCGGTGAGCTGAATGCCGCCGGTTCCCCAGCCGTAGGGCATCGGCATCTCGCGTCCGCCAAACGGCACCTGATAACCGGGGATTGCCACCGCTTTTAAGATAGCGCGGCGGATCATGCGTTTGGTCTGCTCGTCGAGGTAAGCAAAGTTGTAGCCGCTCAGATTAGCCATGGTTCTGCTCCTGTTGCAGACGCTTGAGTAGCTCCAGTTCGGCCTGGAAATCGACGTAGTGCGGGAGTTTGAGATGCGAAACAAAGCCTGCGGCTTCGACGTTGTCGGCATGGGCCAGCACGAACTCTTCATCCTGTGCCGGACCTGTTGCGTGCTCGCCGTATTCCGGTGCCTGCAACGCACGGTCAACCAGCGCCATCGCCATTGCTTTGCGCTCGCTCATGCCGAACACCAGCCCATAGCCGCGTGTAAAATGCGGTGGTTCATCCGGCGGGTCGATAAAACCGTTGACCATTTCACACTCGGTCATCAACAATTCGCCGACGTTCACCGCAAATCCCAGCTCTTCCGGCACAATAAATATATCGATATAGCCACTGCGAATTTCGCCTGCGAACGGGTGATTGCGCCCGTAACCGCGTTGGGTGGAGTAGGCCAGCGCCAACAAATAGCCTTCGTCACCGCGCATTAATTGTTGTAGACGGGAAGAACGCGAACAGGGATAAACCGGCGGCGTGCGGGTGATGTCGTCCGGTTGTGCGCCGCTATCTTCTTCAAACTTCGTCAGCCCCTGACGCGCCAGCAGGCTGAAGACGTGTGGCGACGGTTGCTGTTCGCTGTCAGCGGTGGTCAGCGTTGGCGTTTCGCCGTTTGCCAGCAGGGTGAAATCGAACAGGCGATGGGTGTAGTCGTAGGTGGGGCCAAGCAGTTGGCCGCCGGGAATGTCTTTATAAATTGCTGAAATACGCCGTTCGAGACGCATCCCGGTGGTGTCGAGCGGCTCACTGACCGCCAGCTTCGCCAGCGTGGTGCGGTAGGCGCGCAACAGGAAAATCGCTTCGACGTTATCGCCGCTGGCCTGTTTCAGCGCCAGCGCGGCCAGCTCGCGGTCGGCAATACCGCCTTCGGTCATCACGCGATCTACCGCGAGGTTAAGCTGCTGTTCAATCTGGGCGATGCTCAGTTCAGGCAAATCAGTATCGCCCCGGCGTCGGCTCTCTTGCAGGGCGTGGGCGGCGTCGATCGCCTTTTCGCCCCCTTTCACGGCAACGTACATCAGCACACCTCCACATGAGTGGTTCGCGGAATAGCCAGCAGACGCTCGCCGCAGGTCAGGATCAGGTCGATGCCGAGCGGGAACGGGTGCGGGCGCTCGGTAAGTTCATGAAGAATGCACTTTGGCAGTTGCGGGGCGATCATCCGTTCTTCGGCAATACCTGCGCCGGTGAGGCGCAGCATGCGCCCGCCGCTCAGGCTGGTGACCTGTAAAATCAGCGTTGCGCCCGCTTCTGGTGCAACGGCAGTGCCGGTGGAAAGGGCGTTGAGCTGCTCGCTGGAGATCGCCTCATCTGTTACCGCGAAGGTCGCCTGTTCCGGCTGATTAACCAGCGACGCGTTGGTATGAAAACGCAGGCTCTGATTGACGATATCGTTGCTCAATGGCGCGGCAAGCCACACCGGCGTGTCGTTATCGGCCAGCGTCAGCAGCACGCTGGTGGTGGCGATATTCAGCGGCTGCCAGCCGCGCTTGAGCTGATGCAGGGCGACAATCACGCCCGGCTCGCTCATGGCCTTTAACAGGCGACGAAAACTGTGCTGGGCATCCTGCACGGGAAGCATAAAAGCGGTTTCCAGGGTCATGCGTTGTCTCCGCGAACCATCGTAAAGAAGTCGACCCGGCTGGCGTTCACTTCGGCCTGACGCGCGGCAATGCGTGCCATACGGTCAGCGTCCAGCGGGGTAATAAGGGTTTCTGATAAGTTTTGAAAGTGGCGGTTTTGCTGCATCAGCGCATCAATCAGCGCACAACGTTCGGCGTGCTGTTTGTCGCGCCCCAGCACCCAGCTATAGCCGAGCGTGCCGTCAGTCAGACGCACGGCGGCGCGGGTGAGCGTGGCGTCGCCAGCAAAAAAGCGTTCGCCGGTGCCGCCCATTCGCGCCTGAATCTGCACCAGGCCAGTTTCAGCGGCGCGGATCACCTCATAATCGGCGTTGATGTTCAGCGCGTTCAGGCGGGCTGCCAGTTCAGCCGGTTGGCTGTGCGCCAGCACGGACATCCAGTGCTGGCGGGTCGCGGTATCTGCGTGCATTCAGTGCTCCATAGTGAATTCAATCATGTCGGCGCGCGTCAGGCTGACGGAGTATTCCGCCGGGCTGCTTTCACCGTCACGGTGGTTAAGGGTGCGCACGCACAGCAGCGGCGACAGATTCGGGATTTCAAGACGCTGGCACTCTTTGGCCTGGGCGCGACGGGCGCTGATCCGCGTCTGACTGCGTCGTAGCGTAATCCCCGTTTGCTCGCGCAGAAAATCGTGCAGCGAACCGCTGTCGAAACGTTGCAGCGTCGGCCAGAGGGTGAGGTCCGCAAAGTAGTGGTCGATTAAACAGAGCGCGACGCCGTTGACCCGACGCAGGGTGCGCAGGTGGATAACGTTCTCGCCCTCGGTGATACCCAGCGCCTCTGCGACGTGACCGGACGCGGGGCGCAGCACCGATAGCAATTTTTCGCTGGTGGGATGGCTGCCCTGGTCCAGCAGGTTCTGGCTAAAACGCGCCTGGGCGTTGAGCGGGTAATCGAACGGGCGCATCAGCACCAGTACGCCGACGCCCTGACGGCGCTGTACCCAGCCTTTTTCCACCAGTTGGTCGATGGCGCGGCGCAGGGTGTGGCGGTTCACCTCAAAGCGCGCCGCCAGTTGCTGCTCGGCGGGAAGATAGTCGCCGCAGCGGTAGTGTTGACGAAGCTCCTGCTCAAGTTTTGCGGCTATCTCCTGATAGCGTGTTGGGTAGCTGGTCGGATGTGTAGACAAGTGCATAGCCATCAATGCCTCGCTTATCAGATAAAGTGCTTACGCAACCGTTGAGAGAGGAAATCCAGCAGGCTGACCGTGACGATGATGAGCACCATCAGGGCGCAGGTTTGCTGGAACTGGAAACCGCGAATCGCTTCCCACAGCGTGACGCCGATCCCGCCCGCGCCAACCATACCGACGACGGTCGCCGAGCGGACGTTGGATTCGAAGCGATAGAGAGAGTAGGAAATCAGCAGCGGCATGACCTGCGGTAGTACGCCGTAAAGGATCTCTTCCAGCTTGTTGGCACCGGTGGCGCGAATGCCCTCCACCGGGCCGGGTTCGATCGCTTCCACCGCTTCGGAAAGCAGCTTGGAGAGCACGCCGGTGGTGTGGATAAACAGCGCCAGCACGCCAGCGAACGGGCCGAGGCCGACGGCGACCACGAACAGCATGGCGAAGACCATTTCGTTAATGGCGCGGCAGGCGTCCATCAGGCGGCGTACAGGTTGGTAGACCCACCACGGTACCAGGTTTTCAGCGCTCATCAGGCCGAAGGGGATGGAGAGAACCACCGCCAGCGCGGTGCCCCAGACGGCGATTTGCAGCGTGACGGCCATTTCAGTGAGGTAATCCTGCCACTGGCTGAAATCGGGCGGGAAGAAGTCGGCGGCGAACGTCGCCATGTTGCCGCCATCTTTAATCAGCGTAAGCGGGGCCATTTCCGCGCCCTGCCACGAGACGACCAGCACGGCGATAACAACGGCCCAGCTCAGAAGCGAGAACCAGCTGCGCTTGGGTGGGGCGATGGTGATGGTTTGCATGTTTGGCTCCGGTCTGTAGGCCGGATAAGGTGCTTGCACCGCATCCGGCATCAACGTCTGCACATTGTCGGATGCGACGCCGGGGCGTCTTATCCGACCTACGATTTACTGCACCGCTTTACTCACCGAACTCATTGCGCTTAACGCGTTGTTCAGGCGGTCCAAATCATCCAGTTGCGCCTGAATGGCGGTGGTTTTTGCCAGCTTGTCCTGTTCGTTCAGCCCTTTGTTGTCCTTCACGCTTTGCATCTCTTTAAACAGTGCGAGCTGGCGAATCGGCACCAGTTGCAAGTCGCTGGAGGCGCGGAACGGCGCCCAGCCCAGGCGCTCCAGCACCACTTTCTCTTCCGGCGTTTTGCCGTAATTCATAAAGAAGTCGTAGATCTTGTCTTTCGTGGTTTCGGAAAGATTTTTGCGCCAGACGATCGGATCGCCAGGGATCAGCGGTGATTTCCAGATCACCTTCAGTTCTTTCAGCTTCTCCGGCGCGGAGGTTTTCAGCTTGTCGAGGTTTTCGGTGTTGTTGGTGGCGACATCCACTTGCTTGTTAGCGACGGCGAGGGCGTTGGTTTCATGCCCGGCGTTGACGGTGCGCTTAAAGTCGCTGGCGGAGATATTGTTTTTAGCGAAGACGTAGTAACCGGGGACGAGGAAGCCGGAGGTAGAGTTAGGATCGCCATTGCCGAAGGTGAGATCTTTCCGCTTCGCCAGCAGATCGTTCAGGTTGTTGATCGGGCTATCTTTGTTGACGATCAACACGCTCCAGTAACCCGGCGATCCATCCGCCGCGACCGTCTGGGCGAAGACCTGGCCGTTGGCGCGATCCACCGCTTCCATCGCCGACAGGTTGCCGTACCAGGCGATATCCACTTTATTGAAGCGCATCCCCTGGATAATGCCCGCGTAGTCCGGGGCAAAGAAGGCGTTGACCTTTACGCCCAGCTTCTTCTCCATATCCTGTAAGAACGGCGTCCATTGCGGTTTCAGGTTTTGCTGTGATTCCGTTGAAATAATGCCGAAATTCAGCGCCTTTTCCTGCTCTTCGGCGTATGCCGGATTTAACAGGGTGCTGAGGCTGAACATGCTGGTGAAGGCCAGCGAGGCAATTATCTTAGCGTTCATTCGTTTTCCTCAATGATGGGGATGTCAGGCAGCTTTCGCGTTCTCTTCGACGCGGTTAATGTTGCGGTAGAGATGGTCAAAACGTTCGTTATCAAACTGTTGGCTGCAGCCGTCGTAGAAGACGTGCCCCTGGCGCAGGGCGACGATGCGTTCGCAGTAGCGCAGGGCGTAATCCACCTGATGCAGCGTGACGACCACGGTAATGCCGTCGTTCTGGTTGATGTCGCGCAGGGTGTCCATCACGATGCGTGCCGATTCCGGGTCCAGCGAGGCGATGGGTTCGTCAGCGAGAATGACCTTCGCCTGCTGCATCAGCGCGCGGGCAATCGCCACACGCTGTTGCTGGCCGCCGGAGAGTGTGGAAACGCGTTGATGGGCAAAGTGCACCATGCCAACGCGGGTCAGCGCCTGTAACGCGCGCTGTTTCTGCTCGCGGGTGAAGTAGCTAAAACAGGTTCGCCAGAATGGCGTGCTGCCGAGCGCGCCAATCAGCACGTTCTCCAGTACGCTCAGGCGATTCACCAGGTTGAATTGTTGGAAGATGTAGCCGGTGTTGGCGCGGCTTTTGCGGATATCGCGGGCCAGGCGGCCTTCGCGCTGGACTGTGCGGCCCAGCAGCTCGATATGGCTACCGACAGATTTATCGCCGGTAATCAAACCGCTTAAGTGACGTAAAAGGGTGGATTTTCCGGAACCCGACGGCCCAAGCAGAGCCACCATTTCACCATGATGAATGTTCAGATCAACCGCGTGCAGCGCCTGATGCTGATTGAAGGTTTTGGCGAGCTTCTCGACACGGATAATCGTTTGCATGATGCAGCCTCCCTAAAAAAGTGGCTCCATCGTGGCGGATTATTGTGACGATTTGGTTAATTAAAAGTGACTAACAGATGAAGAGTTAACGGGAATTCGATGACAGTGCGGGAGGGCGGGCCTCCCGGCGGGTTATTGCGTTGGCTGTTGTTTGATGACATTAATCATCCACGGTACGCCAAATTTATCGGTGACTTTGCCAAAGCCATGCGCCCAGAACGTTTCCTGCCAGGCCATTTCGATTTTTCCGTTGGCGGCAAGGTTATCAAACCAGCGTTTTCCTTCTTCCACCTGTTGAGAATCGAGCACCAGCGTAAAGCCGGAGTAGCTGGCTTTTCCTGACGGCATGGCATCGCTCATCATGATGTCGCTTCCGGCAATGCGCACGTTGGCATGCGCGATGGCGGTATCGGGAAATTGCATTCCGGAAGGGCAGTTCTCGGCGCTGTCCTGCGCTGATTTTGGCATTTCGCCGAAGCTGATTTTATAGAGCAGTTCAGCGCCCAACGTACGTTGATAATAAGCAATTGCGTCGGCACAGTTACCGGCAAAAGAGAGGTAGGGACTTAACGGCATGATGGTGACCTCAGTTAAGAGAAGCCAGTTAAGTGTAGTTCGAAATTTATACAGATGAGAGGGAAGCCTGATAAGACGCGGTCAGCGTCGCATCAGGCAGTCGGCATCGTTGCCGGATGCGGCGCGAGCGCCTTATCCGGCTTACCGATCACAATACAATCAGTTCTTTTTCACAAACTCAGATTTCAGTTTCATCGGACCAAAACCGTCGATTTTGCAATCGATATTATGGTCGCCTTCAACCAGGCGGATATTTTTCACTTTGGTGCCAATTTTCAGCATCGAAGAGCTACCTTTCACTTTCAGATCTTTAATGATGGTAACGCTGTCGCCGTCAGCCAGCAGATTGCCGTTAGCATCTTTAACGATCAGCTCGTCGCTTTCCTGTGCAGGTTCTGCGTCGTTCCATTCGTAGGCACATTCCGGGCAGATGTACATGCCGTTATCTTCGTAGGTGTATTCGGAGTTGCATTTTGGGCAGTGTGGTAATGACATGTGGATTTCCTCAAAAGTCAGCAGGGCAAAAGCGCCAAAAAACGGCAGATTGCCGAAAAAGGCCGCAATTATACACAAAATCCCTGAGTTTGTCGGGGGTACTGCTGATTTTAGATGACGATCGTTTTCATTTGAAAGGAAACGCAAAAAGAAAATAATCTTTTTGCCTCCATTTATTATTTAAGATAAGGTTAATGCTCTACTCGTTCTTTTTTTAATTCACATGATGTTTTTATCTTTCTGACGTTTTAAACGTATCGGAAGACGTTATTTATTCTAATAAAAAACAACACGCTAAATATAAAATTATTTCTTGCAGTTATTATAAAAGCCGAAAACAGAACTCAAAAACAATCTGGCTAAATAAAAGTAATAAAATTTGCTTTAAGGAAGAATATTCTATGTACACACAGACCCTGTATGAGTTAAGTCAGGAGGCTGAACGCCTGTTACAGCTTTCCCGACAACAGTTGCAGTTACTGGAAAAAATACCTCTCTCTGTACCCGGAGACGATGCGCCACAACTGGCTTTACCCTGGAGTCAGCCTAATATCGCCGAACGTCACGCGATGCTGAATAATGAGTTGCGTAAAATTTCCCGGCTGGAAATGGTGCTGGCGATTGTCGGTACCATGAAAGCAGGGAAATCAACCACCATTAATGCCATTGTTGGTACGGAGGTTCTGCCTAATCGCAATCGCCCAATGACTGCGCTGCCAACGCTTATTCGCCATACGCCAGGGCAAAAAGAACCGGTACTGCATTTTTCACATGTCGCGCCAATCGACCATTTAATTCAACAATTACAACAGCGTCTGCGTGATTGCGATATTAAGCATCTGACCGATGTGCTGGAAATAGATAAAGATATGCGTGCGCTTATGCAGCGGATCGAAAATGGCATCGCTTTCGAAAAATATTATCTGGGTGCTCAACCTATTTTTCATTGTCTGAAAAGTTTGAATGATTTGGTGCGACTGGCGAAGGCGCTGGACGTCGATTTTCCTTTTTCTGCTTACGCCGCCATTGAGCATATTTCCGTGATTGAAGTGGAGTTTGTCCATCTGGCGGGGCTGGAGAGTTATCCCGGTCAGTTGACGTTACTGGATACCCCTGGGCCAAATGAAGCCGGGCAACCGCATCTGCAAAAAATGCTTAACCAGCAGCTGGCACGCGCCTCGGCGGTACTGGCGGTGCTGGATTATACGCAACTGAAATCGATCTCCGATGAAGAGGTCCGTGAGGCAATTTTGGCGGTGGGGCAATCGGTGCCGTTGTATGTGCTGGTCAATAAGTTCGATCAACAGGATCGTAACAGTGACGACGCCGACCAGGTGCGGGCACTGATTTCCGGAACGCTGATGAAAGGCTGTATTACGCCACAGCAGATATTTCCGGTGTCGTCGATGTGGGGCTACCTGGCGAATCGGGCGCGCCATGAGTTAGCCAACAACGGTAAGTTACCCGCGCCAGAGCAACAACGCTGGGTGGAAGATTTTGCCCATGCCGCGCTCGGCAGGCGCTGGCGTCATGCCGATCTGGCGGATCTCGAACATATTCGCCATGCTGCCGATCAGTTGTGGGAAGATTCGCTGTTCGCCCAGCCAATTCAGGCGTTGCTTCATGCCGCTTACGCTAACGCCTCGTTGTATGCTCTGCGATCTGCCGCGCATAAACTGTTGAATTACGCGCAGCAGGCGCGGGAATACCTGGATTTTCGTGCGCACGGGTTAAACGTCGCTTGTGAACAATTGCGGCAAAATATCCATCAGGTCGAAGAAAGTTTGCAGCTATTGCAACTCAATCAGGCGCAGGTGAGCGGCGAGATTAAACATGAAATCGAGTTGGCCCTGACCTCCGCCAACCACTTTCTGCGTCAACAGCAAGATGCGGTGAATGCGCAGTTAGCCGCGTTGTTTCAGGATGACTCGGAGTCGTTAAGTGAGATGCGTACCTGCTGTGAGACACTGTTACAGACGGCGCAGAACACCATCAGTCGCGACTTTACGCTGCGCTTTGCCGAGCTTGAGTCCACCCTTTGCCGGGTGTTAACCGATGTTATTCGCCCCATTGAGCAACAAGTCAAAATGGAATTGAGTGAGTCTGGGTTTCGTCCTGGGTTTCATTTTCCTGTTTTTCACGGCGTAGTTCCCCACTTCAACACCCGCCAGCTGTTCAGTGAAGTCATTTCGCGCCAGGAAGCAACGGACGAGCAGAGCACGCGTTTAGGCGTTGTGCGTGAGATTTTTTCGCGCTGGTTGAATCAGCCCGACTGGGGACGGGGAAATGAGAAATTCTCGACAGAGACGGTTGATTACAGTGTGTTGCAGCGAGCATTAGGCGCAGAAGTCGATCTTTATTGCCAACAAATGGCTAAAGTTCTGGCAGAGCAGGTCGATGAATCTGTTACGGCAGGCATGAATACTTTTTTCGCTGAGTTCGCTTCATGTTTGACGGAATTACAGACGCGTTTACGCGAAAGTCTGGCTCTGCGTCAACAAAATGAATCGGTGGTCAGGCTGATGCAACAGCAATTGCAGCAGACTGTGATGACTCACGGCTGGATTTACACCGACGCTCAGCTGTTACGCGATGATATTCAAACACTTTTCACGGCAGAACGATATTGACCAAGACGTTACTGGACGGCCCCGGTCGCGTGCTGGAGTCGGTTCATCCGCGCTTTTTAGTGGATCTGGCGCAGGGCGATGATGCCCGCCTTCCACAAGCCCATCAGCAGCAGTTTCGTGAACGACTGATGCAGGAACTTCTTGCGCGCGTGCAGCTTCAGACATGGACGAACGGCAGCATGTTAAATGCGCCGCTTAGCCTGCGTCTGACATTGGTGGAGAAACTGGCGTCGATGCTGGATCCCGGTCATCTGGCGCTGACGCAGATCGCGCAGCATCTGGCGCTGCTGCAAAAAATGGATCACCGCCAGCACTCTGCTTTCCCGGAGCTCCCCCAGCAAATTGCCGCCTTGTATGAGTGGTTTTCAGCCCGTTGTCGCTGGAAGGAAAAGGCGTTAACGCAACGAGGCCTACTGGTGCAGGCGGGTGAACAGAGCGAGCAAATTTTTACCCGCTGGCGTGCTGGGGCGTATAACGCCTGGTCGTTGCCTGGGCGCTGTTTTATCGTTCTGGAGGAGTTGCGCTGGGGTGCATTTGGCGATGCCTGCCGTCTGGGAAGCCCGCAAGCGGTGGCGTTGTTGCTGGGTGATTTGCGCGTGAAAGCGACACAACATTTGGCAGAGAGTATCAATGCGGCCCCGACCACGCGTCACTATTACCATCAGTGGTTTGCCTCTTCGACCGTTTCGACGGGCGGGGATCATGCTGATTTTTTAAGTTGGCTGGGAAAGTGGTCCACGGCAGATAAACAACCCGTTTGCTGGTCAGTGACCCAACGCTGGCGAACTGTCGCACTGGGGATGCCACGACTCTGTTCAGCGCAGCGTCTGGCGGGGGCAATGGTCGAGGAAATCTTCTCTGTAAATATAGTGTAAATAATCAGTTACACCAATGAGTCCTAAACGAAATGCATGTGTGAAGTTGATCACAAATTTAAACACTGGTAGGGTAAAAAGGTCATTAACTGCCCAATTCAGGCGTCAACTGGTTTGATTGTACATTCCTTAACCGGAGGGTGTAAGCAAACCCGCTACGCTTGTTACAGAGATTGCATCCTGCAATTCCCGCTCCCCTTTTGCGGCCGTCGCGCTGATTTTTCTGGCGTTTGCGGAAATGGGCCAACTCTGCGAGGAAAGCTATGCTGAAAAGGAAAAAAGTAAAACCGATTACCCTTCGTGATGTCACCATTATTGATGACGGTAAACTGCGTAAAGCCATTACCGCAGCATCACTGGGTAATGCAATGGAATGGTTCGATTTTGGTGTTTATGGTTTTGTTGCTTACGCATTAGGTAAAGTTTTTTTCCCGGGGGCTGACCCCAGCGTGCAGATGGTTGCTGCACTCGCCACTTTCTCCGTTCCCTTTCTGATTCGACCGCTTGGCGGGCTCTTCTTTGGTATGTTGGGCGATAAATATGGTCGCCAGAAGATCCTCGCTATCACTATTGTGATTATGTCGATCAGTACGTTCTGTATTGGCTTAATACCGTCCTACGACACGATTGGTATTTGGGCACCGATTCTGCTGTTGATCTGTAAGATGGCACAAGGTTTCTCGGTCGGCGGTGAATATACCGGGGCGTCAATATTTGTTGCGGAATACTCCCCTGACCGTAAACGTGGCTTTATGGGCAGCTGGCTGGACTTTGGTTCTATTGCCGGGTTTGTGCTGGGAGCTGGCGTAGTGGTGTTAATTTCGACCATTGTCGGCGAAGAGAACTTCCTCGATTGGGGCTGGCGTATTCCGTTCTTTATCGCTCTGCCGTTAGGGATTATCGGGCTTTACCTGCGCCATGCGCTGGAAGAGACTCCGGCGTTCCAGCAGCATGTCGATAAACTGGAACAGGGCGACCGCGAAGGTTTGCAGGATGGCCCGAAAGTCTCGTTTAAAGAGATTGCCACCAAACACTGGCGCAGCCTGTTGACATGTATTGGTCTGGTAATTGCCACCAACGTGACTTACTACATGTTGCTGACCTATATGCCGAGTTATTTGTCGCATAACCTGCATTACTCCGAAGACCACGGGGTGCTGATTATTATCGCCATTATGATCGGTATGCTGTTTGTTCAACCGGTGATGGGCTTGCTGAGTGACCGTTTTGGCCGTCGTCCGTTTGTGCTTCTTGGTAGTGTTGCACTGTTTGTGTTGGCGATCCCGGCGTTTATTCTGATTAACAGTAACGTCATCGGCCTGATTTTTGCCGGCTTACTGATGCTGGCGGTGATCCTTAACTGCTTTACGGGCGTTATGGCTTCTACCTTGCCTGCGATGTTCCCGACGCATATCCGTTACAGCGCGCTGGCGGCGGCATTTAATATTTCGGTGCTGGTTGCCGGTCTGACGCCAACGCTGGCGGCCTGGCTGGTCGAAAGCTCGCAGAATCTGATGATGCCTGCCTATTACCTGATGGTAGTGGCGGTGGTTGGTTTAATCACCGGCGTAACCATGAAAGAGACGGCGAATCGACCGTTGAAAGGTGCGACACCAGCGGCGTCAGATATACAGGAAGCGAAGGAAATTCTCGTCGAGCATTACGATAATATCGAGCAGAAAATCGATGATATTGACCACGAGATTGCCGATTTGCAGGCGAAACGTACCCGCCTGGTGCAGCAACATCCGCGAATTGATGAATAAGCTGAAACGGATGGCCTGATGTGACGCTGTCTAATCAGGTCAATTGAACTCTTAAGGTTCACTTAATCTCTGACGCGCATACTCTCCTCCAGGTTAACGGAGGAGAGTGCAATGAAAAACCGTGTTTATGAAAGTTTAACTACCGTGTTCAGCGTGCTGGTGGTCAGCAGCTTTCTTTATATCTGGTTTGCCACGTACTGATCTTTTTTCAGCCGTATCCAGGCCCGCGTGCCGGAAGTCTCTTGTCGGTTTTGCAGGAAAAACTGCCCGTGATGCAACTGTGTAATGCGGCTGACAATACTTAACCCCAGACCAATTCCGCCATAACGGCTGTCCATTCGTACAAATGCTTTACTCAACTCCCCGCATTTACTCTCATCAATACCCGGTCCTTCATCTTCAACGGCCATGACCGCTCCGCCATCTTCTTGCAGCTTAATCATAATGTTGCTGCCTTGCGGGCTATAACGATGGGCGTTTTCTACCAGGTTTCGCAATAACATCCGCAGCAGGGTTGCATCGCCCTGAACGGTGATGTCGGCGGCGCTCTCTGGCAATAGCAGGGTTTGCTGGCGCTGGTCGAGCATGGTACTGAGTTCGTCATACGAGGGGAGAATGACATCTTCCAGCAGTTTTACATGTTGATAATTACCGGAAGAAAATGACTGTCCGGCACGCGCCAGTTGCAGCAACTGGGAGACGCTCTCCATCATCTGATCAAGTCGTGCCACTAACGGTGCTACATCAATGTGATGCGTTTTCGCCAGCAGTTCCAGATGCAAACGCACCCCCGCCAGTGGTGTTCGCAGTTCGTGCGCGACGTCAGCGGTAAACAACCTTTCATTATCGAGCGTGCTGGTCAGGCGACTGACCAGATCGTTTAACGCCGAAACCACCGCATCGATTTCGAGGGTGGCGCTATGAATGGCAATGGGCGTTAAGTTGTCGGCGGTGCGCGCTTCCAGCTCTTTTTGCAGCTCCGCCAGCGGTCGGGTGATGCGGCGTACCGCCTGATAGCAGATAAATAGCGTCAGGCTAACCATAAAGACGCCGGGGACAATCAGGCTGGCGACCGCCTCGCGGATCTCACGCATGATGTGGCGATCATTGTTGCGATTGTCGCGTAGCGCCTGCTCAAACAGCTGAATCTGCTCGGTACTTTCATGCCATAGCCAGAAGACGCTGATCAGCTCAAACACCAACAAAATGGCCCCGATGGTCAATATCAGCCGTTGGCGCAGCGATATTGGTCGGCGCAGAAAACGCATCAGATTCAATTAGTTTTCCTCATTTGCGACCAGCATATAGCCAAATCCGCGCACGGTGCGGATACGGGCTTTGCCCACTTTGTCGCGCAGGTTATGGATATGCACTTCCAGGGTGTTGGTCGAGGGCTCGTTGTCCCAGTTGTAGATATCGTTGTAGAGAATTTCCCGATGCACCGGGCTGCCTGCTTTAAGCATCAGGCGCGACAGCAGAGCATATTCTTTGGGCGTCAGAATCAACTCTTCACCGCCCATCCAGACCTGACGGCGACCCATATTCAGCGTCAGGTTGCCAACAATCAGCTCACTTTCGCCCTGATTATTATGGCGTCGTAGCAGGGCGCGGATACGGGCGTGCAACTCTTCCAGCGCAAAAGGCTTCACCAGATAATCGTCGGCCCCGACATCCAGCCCGGCGATTTTGTCGGTAAGGGTATCGCGGGCGGTGAGAATTAACACCGGCAGAGTGTATTTTTTCTGCCGGATACGGGCAAGAAAATGCAGCCCATCTTCATCGGGTAAGCCTAAATCCAGTACCACCAGGCTGTAATGACCGGCTTCAAGGCTTTGTTCCGCCATCCGCGCGGTGCTCACGCCATCGCACGCGTAGCCTTCGGTTTGCGCCGCCAGAATCAATCCCTGCAATAACAGCGTATCGTCTTCAACAATCAGAATTTTCATTCACTCACTCTCCTGCAAGTTTGCAGAATATCATCCGCAGCCTGGTAATACTTCGTCTCAACGCCAGTCAGGCCCAATAAGGTTGAGAATAAATTGTCTTGTGAATAGTGTTGCGTTTGCGCCTGTTTTTGCAGGCAGTTCTGGTCAACCTGATACCGTTTTTGATAATCCTCCGATAGCCACAGCAGCATCGGCACCTGTTTTTGGCTATCCGGGGCGATGGCATAAGGCAGACCGTGCAGATAGATGCCATTTTCACCTAACGATTCACCGTGGTCAGAAAGATAAACCAGGCTGGTGGTAAATTTATCCTGATGTTCTTTCAGCAGATTAATCGCTTTATCAACAATATAGTCGACGTAAACCAGCGTGTTGTCGTAAGTGTTCACCAGTTGCTCTTGGGTACAGGTCTGGATCTCGTTAGTGTCGCAGGTTGGGGTAAATTTCCTGAACTGCGGCGGATAGCGGTTGTAATAGGTCGGGCCGTGGCTGCCGATGGTGTGTAAGACAATCACGCCATCACCCTGCAGGTTATTGATGTAATCTTCCAGCCCGTGGAACAGCACTTCATCATAGCATTCGCCGTTGATGCACTGACCAGGCAGGTTCAGCGCGGTGACGTTCTGGTGAGGTACGCGATCGCAAACGCCTTTACAGCCGCCATCGTTGTCATTCCACAGCACGTTGATGCCCGCTCGCTGAATGATATCCAGCACGCCTTCCTGGTGCTGTGCCAGCTCTTCTTTGTAGTGCTCACGCGGCATATCCGAGAACATGCATGGTACTGAAACTGCCGTTGCCGTGCCGCAAGAGGCGGTATTAGGGAAATAGACCACGTTATCTTTTGCCAGACGAGGATTGGTTTCGCGTGGATAACCATTCAGCGAGAAATTCTCTGCGCGCGACGTTTCTCCGACGATCAAAATGGTCAGGTTTTTACGTTTCCCATTTTGCATTAATGGGTTGCGGTGAGCATCTTCACCAATGCGTATCAGTGGCAGGTTGGCTGACCGCTGGTGAGAGTACCACGACCAGCTAGCAACAATGCTGTTGGACGGGCTTAAGGATTTCACCAGCTCTTTGTTGTTGCGAAACAGCGAGGCATAGTCTTTGTAGAACAGTGCGGCAACCAGCAGAATCAGCAGCACAGAAATCAGGATGTTGGCCCCGCGGAAAAGAACGCTGCGCAGGCGTGAGGTGGTGGGTTTGATTTTGATCCAGCAGGCAATAATCGCGGCTAACACGCCACTTAACCCCAGCGTTAATAACATTCGTGGCGTCATCAGGGCATAACTTTCCGCCGGCGTAGTATCAATGATATTGGTGATCATTGAACGGTCGATGACGATGCCATAGGTCATGATGAAATATTGCGCAGCCGCACCGACCAGAATAAACAGGCAGGCGAGTGGACGATTAAGCCATAAGAAAGAGCCTAGTGTCAGGACAATATTAATCACGCTGAATGCGACGACCGGCATCGACAAGAAAACCAGCACGTTATGCAGTGAATCCAGCGGTAACACCTGTAGCACCTGTTTAAAAAAGGCGATATTCAGGCAGACTGAGATATAAAAAGTAGCAAGTAATAACCAGGAGAATAAATTCAAAGAGGGTCTTTTTAGTAGGCGCTTCAACATCACGGTGTTTCCATCGAACAAAGTGCGCATATGCTCGCAAAGCAAAATTAAGCCAACCTTAAGTTCTTAAGGTTGGCTTTTATGTTTGCTGGATTAAGGGGAATTAATCTTTGCTTATTGGTGCATCTAATGGATACGGGTTTTTATGCAGCCGGTTGTAATTCAGCGCATACATGGCGGTGATTACCATCAGAGTGACAAATGACCACATAACCTCTTTCGCGCCGGACCCTACTACGGCCCAGATGCAGTAGAGGAAGGCAATGGTAGTAACTGCCAGGTATGCCGGGCGCGCTTTACCAAAGTGACCGTGGCCGAGCAGCAGTAACGCCGCACAGGTGTAAAGATATGGCACCAGTGTAAAGATGACCGACACGGAAGAAACCAGACCGAATTCTTTGGTCGCGTTTGGCGAAATGCTACTGAGCTGGAAGATGGTCATCAAAATACCGACGATAATCAGCCCCGCCACTGGCGTGCCCGCTTTATTTACACGGGCAAAAATCGGTGGGAACAGTCCGTCATCGGCAGCGGCTTTCGCCGTTTGACCTGCCAGCAACGTCCAGCCGCCCAGTGAACCTAAGCAACCCGCAGCTGCGCAGAAGGAAACAATGGCCCCGGCGGTGTCACCCAACGCCATCCGTGCGGCATCACCGAATGGCGAAGCAGAAACGCGCAGTGCGGCATTAGGGATCATCCCCATAATCGCGGTGGTAGAAAGTACATAGCAAACGGCAGCAATCAATACCCCGCCAATGGTGGCGATAGGGACGTTGCGTTTCGGGTTTTTCACCACACCTGCGGCAACGGAGGCACTTTCCACACCGATGAACGACCACAGCGTAACGTTAAGGGTACTTTGAATCGCACCGAAGGTGCCCAGGCCGCTGACGTTCCATGCCGCCATATAGGTTTCACCACGGAACCAGAACCAGCCAAATACGGCAATCCCGACGATGGGGATCAGCGCCAGCACGGTAGCAACGGCCTGTACGCGGGTGATCATTTTCGGACCGACAATGTTCAGCAGGACGAAGATCCACAGCACCACGACGCAGGTGATGGTTAATACCAATGGATCTTTCAGAATCGGGAAGAAGTAACTTAAATATCCTACGCCAATGACCACCATGGCGATATTGCCGATCCAGCAGGCCAGCCAGTAGAGGACGTTGGTTTGATAACCGAGAAACGGCCCAAAGCAGCGGCGGGCGTAAGCGTAAGAACCACCAGGACTTGGGTCGAGGAACGACATTTTGGCGTATACCATCGAGAGCCCCAGCGCACCGATAATCGTCACCAACCATCCATAAATGGCAATCCCGCCAGTGGAGGCCAGGTTTGCAGGTAACAGAAAAACACCTGACCCCATAATATTCCCCGACACCATCAGGGTGACGGGGATTAAGCCCACTTTGTGAGCATCAGCATCCGAAGACATAATTAAACTCCTGCGAAGGCGAGCTTCGTGACAATAAATTACGTCATATCATACGCCTGCATTCGATAGTTGAATTATTATCGACCGGGTTATCGCTGATGCCGTTATTAATATAGCTCTTCGTTAAGGTTAAAAATCAGGCGACAGTGCGTTCTCTGTGCTGACTAACATAATGCAGAGGCGTCATACCGTAGAAGTCTTTAAAGACAGAAATAAAGTACGACGTACTGTTGTAGCCGCAGGACTGTGATACCTGAGAGATATTTTTACCGTCCATCATTAATTCATTTACGGCATAGCGCATGCGGCAGGTGGTGATTATTTGGCTATAACTGGTGTTTTCGCTTTTCAGCTTTTTCTTTAACAGACTTGGGCTAAGACATAAACAACTGGCTACCATACTAAGATTCCAGTCTTTGTGGATATCGCTTTCAATAATTTGATAAACGCTGTCACTTACACAATTACGTAACATATACATCATTAGTGAAAGGAATTTTTTACTGTCGAGAAAACGGGATAGCACAGTGAATAATAATGCACGTGTTCGTTCCTTTTCTGACTCAGTTTCAGCGGGCATCATGCTATGTTGCGCGGCAACGCGAAAGACGTCTGGCGTCAGGCATGGAAGGGTGAGGATGGGCGTAGCGCTACGTTGCCATACTGGTATTTGCGAGAGATCTTTATTCAGAAACCGGAGGTAATCTTTGATGATGTCGTGACTAATATGAGCAACCAAAGTGTTATTAAGAGAGGAGACGTCGATAATATTATTTTCACAATTTAATAACGCCATATGGTTAGCTTTAAGGCTAATAGGTTCTTTCCCATTCACCCTTATCCAGACATCTTTTTCAGTCAATAAAACAATACAAGGTTGGTCGCTGCAAATCCTCATACATGTACTCCTGAGTGCGAATAAAAGACCAGTTCTCGCTAAAGCGAAGCGATACCGGGAAATGGTTATATAATTGTATGATGAATATAAACATGCATAAAAATAACGAGTTTTACTAATATTACAAATTTTTATAGTAATTTCTCATGTACATATTTTTTTACAGGCTAAGAAAAGGATAAATAACAGGCAAAAAAAAGCGCGGGGTGGGACCGCGCAAAAAGCATGACATTTTTTGTTTGCAGCAATTTTTATGAAAACGTTGCCATACTTAAAAGGCCTCAAGCCAGGCGGCGTAATGTTATTTAACAATTACGCCTTCAGCGGAATAGTGGTTACGCTTTCACACACATAACGTGGTAAATACCGTCAATAATTTCTGTCCCTTCAGTTTCGTGTTCAAATCCAGGGAAATGATGATCCCAGGATTGCAGCGAGCGTAAATAACTTACTTGCGGACTGTTTTTATCGCCGAAGTTTTCACCAGACAGCAGCATCGGGATTCCTGGCGGATACGGGATAACTGAGTTTGCCGCGATACGTCCTGGCAGATTTTCAATGGATACCAGTTCGACATTGTTGTCGACAATCGCGTTGTACGCTTCACGCGGGGTGATTTCCGCCACCGGTAGGCCGGAATAGGCTTCATTCAACCGTGCGCCAGGGTTGTTTTCTTTCAGCCAGGCAAACATGGTGTCACCCAGATCGTGAATCCCCATGTTCGCGTAAGTGTCAGGATATTGTTCAACAAGTTCCGGCATCACCTGCGCCAGCGGTGTGTTGGCATCATAGTGGCGTTTGAAGGAGCAAAGGGTGTTAACCAGAGTTCCCCATTTCCCACGGGTCACGCCCATAGAGAACAGGAACATAATCTGGAAGTCAGTGGTACGGGTAGGCACAATGCCGTGGCGACCAAGCCAGGCTGTGACCAGCGCCGCCGGAACACCGGTTTCTTCCAGTTCACCATCTTCACCCATTCCCGGAGCAAGGATGCTGACTTTAATCGGGTCGAGCATACTCCAGTTATCCGGAATATCTTTGAAGCCGTGCCAGCTTTCGCCCGGATGCATGACCCAGCAGTCCTGAACGGTGGTCAGCAGTTTGGTTGGTGCGTCAGCAAAGTCATAGGTTTTGCCGGTTTGTGGGTCGGTGACGACTTCTTTGTTCCATGGTTTGAAGAACCAGCTACCGTCAGCGGTGAACTCTTTATATAGCCGCGCCATCGCCTGACGGAAATCAACCGCTTCGTCGATTACTTCCTGGGTCAGTGACAGGCCGCTGTTGCCGTCCATCATCGACACCGCCACGTCGTTGGATGCGCAGATGGCATACAGCGGGGAGGTGGTGGCATGCATCATGTAGGCCTGGTTGAAGCGGGAGAAGTTAATCGCCCCACGACCTTCACGTACATGAATATAAGAGGCCTGGGACAGCGCATTCAGCAGTTTGTGGGTGGAGTGGGTGGCGAAAACGGTAGGACCGTTGTGATCGCCAGGTTCGCCGCGCATGGCATAGTGATCGGCATAGATCGGGTTGAAACGTGCATAGCCGTACCAGGCTTCGTCAAAGTGCAGACGATCGGAGGTTTTTTCCAGCAGATCCTGCGCTTCTTTAGCGTTATAACACACGCCGTCATAGGTACAGTTGGTCACCACGCAGTAAGACGGTTTTTGCCCGACTTTGTCTTTAGTCAGCGGGCTTTCATTGATTTTCTTCTGCAAGGTTTCAGGTTGCATTTCCTGCGGATAGATTGGCCCGATAATGCCGTAGCGGTTGCGGCTTGGCACCATGTAGACCGGTTTCGCACCTGTCAGCATCAAGCCTTGTTCGATGGATTTATGGCAGTTACGGTCAACGACCACGACATCGTTATCGGTCATGCAAGCCTGCATGATGGTGCGGTTAGAGCCGGAAGTACCGACGACTACCGACCAGGAGCGATCGGCACCAAATACGCGTGCGGCATATTTTTCGCTTTCGCCAAATGCGCCAGTATGGTCAAGCAAAGAACCGAGGGAAGTGCGTTCGATGCCCATGTCGGTGCGGAACAGATTTTCACCATAGTAGTCATGGTAGAAACGTCCGGCGGGTGTTTTAGTAAAACCAACGCCGCCCTGGTGGCCTGGCGCTGCCCAGGAATATTCATGGATGTCGCTATATTTCATCAGCGCGCTGAACAGTGGCGGCAACAGCTGCTGGCGGTAGCGGGTCATCGCGGCAACGGCGCGTCCGGCGATAAAGTCGGCGGTATCTTCCAGAATCCAGGCGAATTCATCGACAAGCTCCAGCAGGTCGCGATCCATTGCGGCGAGGGCTTTTTCCCGATCGCCTAACAGGAAGACCGGCACGTTTTGTTGGCGCTCATGAAGCTTACCGATCAATTGTCTGACGTTTTGATGTTCGTCCGGATGTTCCATTTGATAGCTGAACATCAGGCAGTCAATGGCTTCGTTTGAAGAGAGAATGGCAAAACCATCATCAAAGGAGGTGGATTTAATCACGGTAATATTTTGCTGGCTTAAAGCATCTGCCAGACGCTCAACGGCGTTACCGACCCAGGTGTCTTGATGGAGAAACTCGCTTTCAACAATTAATACTTTCATCATTGCTTACCCGGTTATGAAGGAATCTTCGTTGCGGGCAAGTATCTTCCGGCCTTTTCGGGCTGTAAAGCGCGTGAAAAACAAACATTTTTGAAATATTTATTTTTATAAACAATACGTTATGTGATTATTTTAAATTATTTTCACTGCTTATTATCGACGGCTAAACTATTTTTTTGGCTGATACTGATATCGTCTTTAGCCGGGAAACGTCTGGCGGCGCTGTTGGCTAAGTTTGCGGTATTGTTGCGGCGACATGCCGACATATTTGCCGAACGTGCTGTAAAAACGGCTACTCGAACGAAAGCCTGCCGTCAGGGCAATATCGAGAATACTTTTATCGGTATCGCTCAGTAACGCGCGAACGTGGTTGATGCGCATCGCGGTAATGTACTGTTTCATCGTCAATTGCATGACCCGTTGGAATATCCCCATTGCATAGTTGGCGTTAAGTTTGACGTGCTCAGCCACATCGTTGATGGTCAGCGCCTGATCATAGTTTTCGGCAATAAAGCCCAGCATCTGGCTGACATAAAATTGCGCATGGCGCGAGACGCTGTTTTTGTGTGTGCGCGAGGTTTTATTGACCAGAATCGGTTCCCAGCCAGAGAGGCTAAATCGCTTGAGCATCAGGCCAATTTCATCAATGGCGAGCTGGCGAATTTGCTCGTTCGGACTGTTTAATTCCTGCTGCCAGCGGCGCACTTCAAACGGGCTAAGTTGCTGTGTCGCCAGTGATTTGATCACCATGCCGTGAGTAACGTGGTTAATCAGGTCTTTATCCAGCGGCCAGGAGAGAAACAGATGCATCGGCAGATTAAAAATCGCCATGCTCTGACAGGTTCCGGTATCTGTTAGTTGGTGCGGTGTACAGGCCCAGAACAGCGTGATATGACCCTGATTGATATTCACTTTTTCATTGTTGATCAGGTATTCCACATCGCCATCGAAAGGCACATTCACTTCGACCTGACCATGCCAGTGGCTGGTGGGCATAATATGCGGTGCGCGAACCTCAATTTCCATCCGCTGGTATTCTGAATACAGCGACAGTGGGCTACGGGTCTGCTTTTCGTCGCTGCTGCACATAAACGTATCTGTATTCATGGATGACTCTCTTTCCTGGAATATCAGAATTATGGCAGGAGTGAGGGAGGATGACTGCGAACAGGCGCACGGTTTTATTCCTCTCCCTGGAGGTGCGAGGAGAGCGGATGAGAAGATTGGGGTCGATTATTCAGCTTTTCAGGTAATTTATTCCCATAAACTCAGATCTATTGATGTGCCACTTAGGATCTGAGTTTTTGGGAATGCTCAACCGGGAAACCGGAGGTTTTCTGCGATATCGCCTGCCATGATGAAGTCATTCAAGCAAGCCAGGAGATCTGCATGATGTCTGCACCTAAAATTACATTTATCGGCGCTGGTTCGACGATTTTCGTTAAAAATATTCTTGGTGATGTGTTCCATCGTGAGGCGCTGAAAACGGCGCATATTGCCCTGATGGATATCGATCCCACCCGCCTGGAAGAGTCACACATTGTGGTGCGCAAGTTGATGGATTCAGCAGGGGCCAGCGGCAAAATCACCTGCCACACCCAACAGAAAGAAGCCTTACAGGATGCTGATTTTGTGGTGGTGGCATTTCAGATTGGCGGTTATGAACCTTGCACGGTGACTGATTTCGAGGTCTGTAAGCGGCATGGTCTGGAACAAACCATTGCCGATACGCTGGGGCCGGGCGGTATTATGCGCGCGCTACGTACCATTCCGCACCTGTGGCAAATTTGCGAGGACATGACGGAAGTCTGCCCTGATGCCACCATGCTCAACTACGTTAACCCAATGGCGATGAATACCTGGGCGATGTATGCACGCTATCCGCATATCAAACAGGTCGGGCTGTGCCATTCGGTGCAGGGAACGGCGGAAGAGCTGGCGCGTGACCTCAATATCGATCCGGCTACGCTGCGTTACCGTTGCGCAGGTATCAACCATATGGCGTTTTACCTGGAACTGGAGCGTAAAACCGCAGACGGTAGCTACGTGAATCTCTATCCTGAATTGCTGGCGGCTTATGAAGCAGGGCAGGCACCGAAGCCAAATATTCATGGTAATACTCGCTGCCAGAATATTGTGCGTTACGAAATGTTCAAAAAGCTGGGCTACTTCGTCACAGAATCGTCAGAACATTTTGCTGAGTACACACCGTGGTTTATTAAGCCAGGTCGTGAGGATTTGATTGAGCGTTATAAAGTACCGCTGGATGAGTACCCGAAACGCTGCGTCGAGCAGCTGGCGAACTGGCATAAAGAGCTGGAGGAGTATAAAAACGCCTCCCGGATTGATATTAAACCGTCACGGGAATATGCCAGCACAATCATGAACGCTATCTGGACTGGCGAGCCGAGTGTGATTTATGGCAATGTCCGTAACGATGGTTTGATTGATAACCTGCCACAAGGATGTTGCGTGGAAGTGGCCTGTCTGGTTGATGCTAATGGCATTCAGCCGACCAAAGCCGGTACGCTACCTTCGCATCTGGCCGCCCTGATGCAAACCAACATCAACGTACAGACGCTGCTGACAGAAGCTATTCTTACGGAAAATCGCGACCGTGTTTACCACGCCGCGATGATGGACCCGCATACTGCCGCCGTGCTGGGCATTGACGAAATATATGCTCTTGTTGACGACCTGATTGCTGCCCACGGCGACTGGCTGCCAGGCTGGTTGCACCGTTAAGGGGTAATCGCTTCCGGCGCTCTGGTGATTAAGCCAAAGCGCCGTAGCTGGCGGCAATGAAAGCGAGCGAGGAATATCACCGTCGTTAATGCACCAAGCAGCGCGCAGAACATATCGGATTGCGTGTCCCACTGGTCGCCCTGGGTGCCGAGAAAATCATCTGCGCCCTGGCCCATTGCCAGCGCGGCCCACCACTCGATCAACTCATACATCGCGCTTATCGCCAGCGCCACGCAGCAGACCAGAAACGCCACCATCTTACGTCCGCGAACGTATATCCCGCGTACAAGGATCTCTCGTGCCACCAGTGCAGGCACCAGCCCCTGGAAAAAATGCCCCAGTTTGTCATACGGATTACGGCTCAACCCCAGCCATTCCTGCACCTCAAAACCAACGGGGACTTTCGCGTAGGTGTATTGCCCGCCGACCATCAGGATGATGGCGTGAAAGAAAATGAGCGTATAAAGCAGCGGCGTTAACGGATAACGTTTAGCGGTGGCAAGCAGTAGCGGCACGACAATAATCACCGGTGTCACTTCCATCAGCCAGGTGAGTTTGTCATGGGCCGAAATGCCGGTATAAATCAGGATTAACGTTAGCGCCAGTGCGCCGGTGTTAAGAATTAACGGCTTGAGTGTGCGGGTCATGGTGAGTTCGCAAGTCAGGGAAAATACTGACTATTGACCAGCAAGCGTGAAATTACAATCGCAAAAGAGGTGGCCCAGGGGGATCACCTGGCAGCATGCTGCCAGGCGCTGGGCCGAAGAGGTTACTTAGTGCAGTTCGCGCACTGTTTGTTGACGATCTGCTGGAAGAAGTCGTTACCTTTGTCATCGACCAGGATAAACGCCGGGAAATCTTCTACTTCGATTTTCCAGATAGCTTCCATACCCAGCTCCGGATAAGCGACGCATTCCAGATGCTTGATGCTCTGCTGCGCCAGTACCGCCGCCGGACCGCCGATGCTACCGAGGTAGAAGCCGCCGTGTTTATGACACGCGTCGGTAACCTGCTGACTGCGGTTGCCTTTCGCCAGCATGATCATGCTGCCGCCGTGGGATTGCAGCAGATCCACGTAGGAGTCCATACGACCTGCGGTGGTTGGGCCAAGTGAACCTGATGGATAACCGGCAGGCGTTTTCGCCGGACCCGCGTAGTAGATCGGGTGATCTTTGATGTACTGCGGCAGTTCTTTACCGGCGTCAATCAGCTCTTTCAGCTTGGCGTGTGCAATATCGCGACCCACGATAATGGTGCCGGTGAGCGACAAGCGGGTGGATACCGGGTATTGCGAAAGCTGGGCAAGGATCTCTTTCATCGGGCGGTTAAGGTCGACTTTCACTGCTTCGCCTTCACCTGCCTGACGCAGTTCTTGTGGAATGTACTGGCCTGGGTTGTGTTCCAGTTTTTCGATCCAGATACCTTCGCGGTTGATTTTCGCTTTAATGTTACGGTCAGCGGAGCAGGAGACGCCCATGCCTACCGGGCAGGATGCGCCGTGACGTGGCAGACGGATAACGCGGATGTCGTGCGCGAAGTATTTACCGCCAAACTGCGCGCCAAGACCGAGTTTCTGGGCCTCTTCCAGCAGTTCCTGTTCCAGTTGGATATCGCGGAACGCCTGACCATGTTCGTTCCCTTCCGTCGGCAGTTCATCGTAATAGTGAGCGCTTGCTAACTTGACGGTTTTCAGGTTGGTTTCCGCAGACGTACCGCCAATCACAAACGCGATATGGTACGGCGGGCAGGCTGCAGTACCGAGGGTACGCATTTTCTCGACGAGGAAGTTTTTCAGTTTGCCGGGCGTCAGCAGGGCTTTGGTTTCCTGGTAGAGATACGTTTTGTTGGCAGAGCCGCCGCCTTTAGCGACACAGAGGAATTTGTACTCATCGCCATCTACCGCGTACAGGTCGATTTGCGCAGGCAGGTTCGTGCCGGTGTTGACCTCTTTATACATGTCCAGCGGCGCGTTCTGTGAATAGCGCAGGTTATCTTCGATATAGGTGTTATAGACGCCTTTCGACAGTGCTTCTTCATCACCGCCACCGGTCCACACGCGCTGACCTTTTTTACCGACGATGATCGCGGTGCCGGTATCCTGGCAGGTCGGCAGCACGCCTTTGGCGGCGATTTCGGAGTTTCTTAAGAATTGCAGCGCCACGTACTTGTCGTTTTCGCTGGCTTCTGGATCGTGAAGAATAGCCGCAACCTGTTTCTGGTGTGCCGGGCGGAGCATGAAAGAAGCGTCGTGAAAGGCTTGCTGCGCCAGCAGGGTCAGGGCTTCTGGTTCCACTTTCAGGATGGTTTCGCCGTCGAAGTCGGCAACGCTAACGTAATCGGAAGTGAGTAGATAGTATTCGGTATTGTCTTTCCCCATCGGGAAAGGTGCCTGGTAGATAAAGGGTTTGTTTGACATAGCTTCCAGCCTGTAACTCTGTATTTGTTATTCGAAAATGGCGTGCCGCGTAGTCACGGGCGGCACGCAAAGTGCATTTATAAGAACCCGTACATCGCGGCGAAGATCCAGCCGAAGACGCACGATACGCTCACACCAATCAACCCCGGCAGAATAAAGCTGTGGTTGATGACGAAGCGACCGATGTGGGTGGTGCCGGAACGGTCAAACTGAATCGCTGCCAGATCGCTCGGATAAGTCGGCAGGATGTAATAACCGTAGCAAGCCGGTGCTGAAGCCACGATGTATGCCGGATCAACGCCGATCGCCAGCGCGACCGGAACAATCGCCGCCAGCGCCGCAGCCTGAGAGTTTACAAACTTGGAAACCAGCAGCAGAACAATGGCATAGGCCCACGGATACTCTTTCACCATTTCACCCAGTACGCCCTGAATTTCAGACATATGCGCACCGAACATGGTTTCAGCCATCCATGCGATACCGTACACCGCCACGATGGCGATCATACCGGAACGGAAGACTTCGTTTTTTGAGATAGACGCGGGATTGGTTTTGGTCAGGATAATAATCAGCGCCCCGGTCAGCAGCATAAACATCTGAATAACCAGTACCATCGACAGCGGTTTGCCGCCGAAGGATGGACGCAGGTCCGAATCAGCACCAAGAAGGGCGACTACAGCGATTGCTCCGAGGAAGATCCACATTGCCAGCCAGTTGCTTTTCGGCAGTTTTTTATCCAGCAGCGTCGCGGTATCACCGTAAACATACTCACGGTTTTCCGGTACGGAGATGAATTTCTGGAACTCTTCGTCTTTATCCAGATCTTTACCGCGGAACCAGCTGAAGATACCGATCGCCAGGATACCGATTAACGTCGATGGAATGGTGATTGCCAGCAGGTCGAGGAACTCAAGATGGCGACCATCAAAGGTGACATTACCCAGCATCGCAACCAGAGATACGACCGCAACCGACACCGGACTGGCGATAATCCCCATCTGTGCACCGATAGAACTTGCCGCCATCGGACGTTCCGGACGGATGTTGTTCTTAATAGCAACGTCGTAGATGATCGGCAGAATGGTGTAAACCACATGACCCGTACCGCAAAGAATGGTCAGCGTACAGGTCACAAACGGCGCGACAATTGAGACATATTTCGGGTTGCGGCGCAGCAGCTTCTCGGCAATTTGCAGCATGACATCAAGACCGCCCGAAGCTTGCAAGGTCGCCGATGCTGCCACCACCGCAATGATAACCAGCATGACATCAACCGGTGGTTTACCTGGCTGAAGGTGGAAGACGAAGACCAGAATGACCAGACCGATACCGCCTAATAAACCCAGCGCGATACCCCCCTTTCTGGCACCATAAAACAGACATATCAGTATTATGATAAGTTGGATAGTAAATAACATGTGTGAACCCTCGCGATAATCCTATTTAAATTTTTGCTGAATAGATCACAGTCACGTTCTGTTTTGTATGAACTGTTTTCAGAGCCTGACTAAATATCCGTTTGGTCGTTACCGGCTTGAGCAAATACCTCACAGTGAATATTGGCTGATTAAAGCAGCGGCAAATTTATGCACTGTGATAAGCGGCTTTTTCAGAGAGAAAGACTCTCTGGCGATGGGTTTATAGTTTGTACAGCGCAGATGTTAATGTTTTGTTTGCTGTTATCTTATTGATATTTATCGGTCTGTTTTTTGTTCTCAGGGCAGGTATTATTAGGTTTATAGATTAATCTGATCTACCCATTTGTGGGTAAAAATACACATAATGTGGGTGACATAATAGTTAATTAACTTTTGTTAGCGTTTTGAAATTAAAAACACCGTTCATCTGAAGAGATATTAATTTTTAACGATGATGGAGGGATAATTATATTTGATCTGGCACAAGTTTTACTGATGAACGATGTAACTTGTGCCAGGGGTATTTTGCATTACGATAATAATTATTACTTACAGATAACCAGCGATCCGTTATTGGCAATATTGTTTCAGTAGTGAGTAGTGTTCTGCCTGAATACGGTAACGGTAAACCGGACGCCCCGTGACGCCATAATGGATACTGGTGAACAAGATGTGGCAGTTGACCAGCCAGATAAGGTATTTACGGCAGGAAACACGCGAGATGTTAACCTCGTTAGCCAGCTCGTCGGTTGAAAACTCATAGTCCTGATGCGCGTCAATCCACTGGCACAGCGTGCGTAACGTCTGCGGCGTTAAGCCTTTTGGCAAGCGACGAGGATCCTGCTCGTTGGAGCTGCTGCCGTGGATTAGCTGATCAAGCTCGGCCTGGTCATAATACTGATGTTTTTCCAGCGCCATTTTCTTTTGCCGCCAGCCGGTGAGCGCCTCTTCAAAGCGGGAAGCCTGGAAGGGTTTGATCAGGTAATCCACAACACCGTAATGCAGCGAATCTTTAATGGTTGCTGCATCGGCAGCGGAGGAGATGACAATCACATCACTTTTGCAACGCGCGTTATGCAGGACAGGCAGTAAATCGAGCCCGTTCTCTTTTTGCATATAGATATCTAGCAATATCAGGTCGATAGGCGTATCGCTATTGAAGATAATCTCTTTGGCTTTCTCCAGCGTCGAAGCCGTTCCACAGCATTGAAAGCCCGGGATTTGTGCCACGTATCGGCGATTCAGCTCCGCGACCATTGCGTCATCATCGATAATTAATACATTGATCATCTGTTCGACCTCTCCCCGTCCCAGGGTATCTGGACAAAAAATTGTGTGAAAATCCCGGGTTCCGATTCCACGGCGATGCTGCCACCGAGATTTTCTACCTGTTGTTTGACAAGTGCTAAACCGACGCCTCGCTCGCTTCCTTTTGTCGAGACACCTTTGTCAAAAATGTGATCGATTTTGTCGGGTGCGATCCCCGGTCCATCATCGTTAACTTCGCAGTGCAGCCAGCCGTGACGGTAGTGCAATGTTACGCTAATTTCGCCACCGGGTTCCGGCCCTAATGCCTCCAGCGCGTTTTCTATCAGATTTCCCAACGTGGTAATCAGCGTCGCGACCTGATCCTCACTACCGCTGTCTGGCAGCTGGCTTTCACTGTTTAAAATCAGCGTATGGCCTAAATCGGTCGCGCGGTTAATCTTGCTGATTAAAAAACCAGCGATAACCGGAGATTTGATCTTACCCAGCAGAGAGCCAATCTCTTCCTGATAGTTATTGGCTGTTTTGAGAATGTAATCTTCCAACTGCTTATAACTCTTCAGATGCAATAATCCGAGAATCACATGCAATTTATTCATAAATTCGTGGGATCGTTCACGAAGTGCGTCAGCATAGTTGACCAGACCGTCGAGTCGCTGCATCAGTTTACGTACTTCAGTTTTGTCCCTGAAGGTTGAAATGGCACCGATGATAACGCCATTACTGCGCACCGGAACGGTGTTGATCAGTAATAGTCGGTCTTTAATCGTAATCTCTTCGTCGCGGCGTGGGGTTCCGTCGCGTAACACTTCCGAGACATCTACCACCTGTGACCACGAGTGGCTTAGCGTCGACAGTTTCTCATCGTCCTGCGACTTACGGTAATTCAGCAATTCTTGTGCGGCATCGTTGATCAGCGTGACCTCGCCGCGATCGTCCACGGCAACGACGCCTTCTTTGATGGACTGCAACATGGCCTGGCGTTGCTCAAACAGTGTGGAGATTTCGTAGGGTTCCAGGCCGAAAAGGATTTTTTTCAGTACTTTAACCAGAATGCATGTGCCGATCAGTCCGACCAGCATGCCAAATAGTACCGACCAGATAATGCTCCAGCGACTGTCATTGATCTGTTGTGTCACGCGGCTTAACTCAAGGCCGATCGCCACTACGCCAATTTGTTTATGATTTTCATCGTAGATGGGGGTAAATACGCGTAAAGCCTGCGCCAGAAAACCGCGATTGATAGCGACATTTTCTTCGCCATTCAGCGCTTTAAGGATGTCATCACCTTTAAATGGCTGACCAATACGCTGGGCTTCAGGATGCGAGTAGCGAAGACTTTGCATATCGGTAACGACAATAAACAGCAGATCGTTGCGTTTGCGCACGGCTTCCGCGATGGCCTGGATTCCACTCTCCTGCGCTTTTTTCTGCAAGCCCTGACGGATTTCCGGCGAGTCGGCGAGGGTACGCGCTACTGCCAGTGCCTTGTTAGCTAGCCCGTCTCGCGTCATATCACTGATTTGCGAGAAGTAAATCAGATGCACCACCAATAGCACCGAGAACAGTACCGCGCTGACCATTAAGATCACAGTGGTACTCAATTTCATCGGACGTTTGCGTAACATACGGTAGGGCAATGAATGTCTCATCAGCTTCCTTGTGTGACAAATTTCTTAAGCATTATCTCTGATGAGGCGGGTAATTCAAAGGGAGTAAGAATGATTGGCTATATAGGGGAAGAGACTCTGGCAACGGAAACTGCCAGTGCTGTATGAAGATTCCGGGGCTATGCTTATAGTGAAAACCATACTGATGAGAGAGGGAAGGTCATGGATCAGGCGCTACTGGACGGGGGTTATCGCTGTTATACCGGCGAAAATATCGATGTCTATTTTAACACTGCGATATGTCAGCATTCTGGCAATTGCGTACGTGGCAACGGCAAGTTATTTAATCTCAAACGAAAGCCGTGGATCATGCCGGATGAAGTTGACGTCACCACTGTGGTTAAAGTGATTGATACGTGCCCGAGCGGTGCGTTGAAATACCGTCATAAATAAGCGAGGGTAAAATGGAAATACGCGAAGGCCACAATAAATTTTACATTAATGACGAACAGGGCAAGCAAATCGCTGAAATTGTCTTTGTGCCGACCGGAGAGAATTTAGCGATTATCGAACATACCGATGTCGATGAAAGCCTGAAAGGGCAAGGGATCGGTAAACAGCTGGTTGCGAAAGTCGTGGAAAAAATGCGTCGGGAAAAACGAAAAATTATCCCACTATGCCCATTTGCGAAACACGAATTTGATAAAATACGGGAGTATGATGATATTCGCAGTTGAAAAGATGATTTGTGTCCGTCGGAAGTAATACAAATCTGGAATGATGTTGTTAATATGTTAGATGAAAATAACCCCGCATATGCAGGGTTATTAATCTAAGAACTACCGACTATTGGCATTGTAAAGTTAATTCACTGAATTTCGCTGTTTTATTTTGCAATTTGTAATTTGTTTTACACTTTTGAGAAGCTTCCTCACCCCATTGTGCAATAAGTGTATCCTCTTCAGGTAACCCTGACATATACACCTGTCCTTGATCAGCAACAATACTGCTGTTAATGCTATTTTCAGAATCTAATGTCACCACACTACCAAACGGTACGGGCTCACCATTCTTCTGTATCAAGGTAATTATTGCCTTATTACCGACATTGACTTTAAATGGAGCGGAAACTAAAGCTCCTCGAGAAGGGATGACAGTAACATCTGTATTTAGCAGCTCAACATTATCCTTAACACTATTAACATCAAGTGAAATTTGATTTCGGTTATAGGGATTCAAATATGGGACCACGGCATATCCACGCCAGTCCGTATAAATACCAGACCCGTTCAATACTTTTACGCTGGCGGCATCACGAGCCTGAACCAGAGCACTGGCACTGTCCAGACTTAATGGCTGGGATAAGGTTAATCCATGTGGATGCAACGTAATACCACCGCTAATTCCGTATGTCCATTGACTGGATTCTTTTTGCCAGGCATAGCCGCCGTTCATTTGTGCATAAGGTCCACGATAGTTAAGGTTAATGTTACCTGACTCTCCTCTGTTTTGATTCTGCCAGCCTTGCGCCACGGCATAGTTAAACTCACCATCCTGTGAGGAGCCGTTTAATCCAACCTGCTGTTGCACCTGACCATTATTCGTAATGGTATTCGTGGTTAAGAACAGGTTATTTCCATTCAGCAATGAGTTGAGCGGTACAGACACAGATAAAAACAGCGATTTATCAGCCTCGTGGTAATACGGGCTTTTATTATACCCGAGCGATAGCATTGCCGAGATATAGCGGAATGGCAGCGAGTAACTCGCCGATAAGTTATATCCATCAGCGGTATCCCAGTACTGATCTTTACTTCCTGAGAGGTAGAGTTGTCCCCAATCCTGAAGATCTTGACTTATCGTTGTTGATATACGCGAACGTTGATGATAACTGTTTATATTTTTCTCATCAACGAATCCACTCTGAATTTGTTGTAACTCATCAAAATCGTAGTAACCGCGTGTGGCATAACGATAGCCGGTAATATTCAATGTCGTATTCGTCTCACCAAAACCACGCGAATACATAAAGCGGTAAGACTGTCCTTGCTGTTTTCCGAAAGACTTATAATTCTGCGAAAATTGTGAGCGAGCATGAGTGACATCCAGGGAGAACGCTCCAAAAAAATCTGAGTATTTACCCAGGCCAAGCAGAACTGCTGCATAGTTGTCTGCTTTGATACCACCACCATAAAATGTATATTCATCAGGTAATCCGATTGCTGCTGAAGACTGAACAAACTGAGGCTCAGACACACTATTATTCAAAGTAGAACTTGAGCGATATTTCCCAAATGCCAGGTTATAGCGTAAGCGCCCCTGACGTTGCAGAATCGGTAAAACGGCCGTCGCCTGAGTAAAATGGCGAATAGTGCCATCTGCCTCACGGATTTCCACCTCCAGGTCACCGGTGAATATTTGGTTAAAATCGCGTAATTCAAACGGTCCAGGTGGGACGTTCTTTTGATAAATGACAACTCCGTTTTGCTTGACGGATACCTGTGCTTGAGAATAAGCAATGCCACGGACAACAGGGCTATATTGGCTGAGTTCTGGGGCAATCATGCCATCATCAGATGAAAACTGTGCTCCTTCAAAAGGAAAACTGTCAAATATCGCACCATCCGTTGAGGTTTGCCCTACAGTAAATTGCCCTCCCTGCAGGAAAGAATAATCATGCTGTAGATAAACACTGACGGGTTGCCAATGGCTCTCTTTATTATATGAGTTTGTTGACCAGTTACCGTTATGGCGAAGGCGCCATCCACCAAGGTTCAGAGAACTATCCAGAGATAAAAACTGACTACGGCTACCGTAGCCATTATTATTTTGCTTAATTCCGTTAAATAGATAGTTAACCATTAGCGCTGGCATACCTTCATCCCAGAGATGGGGCGGAGTACTTAACCAATCCTGAGGTTTGAGGTAGCTTTGTGGTATATTCAATATTAGCTTTTGGTTGTTCGCATCGAATTTCTCTGTTGCGCCCTGAATAATATATGCAATATTTTGCTGGTAAGCCGATGGGGAAGATACGGAGAGCTTATTTGTATCAATTCCCCAACGTTCCAACTGTTGAGGCGTCAGTCTGGCGGTTAGCTCATTATCTTGTTCGGTAAAATCGATTTTAATTTGACTGTCAACAATTTTACCATTCATAATAACGTCAACAGTATATTCTCCTGGTGCCGCTCCACTCGCATTCATAAAATAACTGAGGTCAATGTTTTTAGCATTGTTACCATCAGATAATTCCAGAAAATCAGGGTTAAATGATAACTCATTATTATGACCAGGAACGGGAGACGCAGCTCCCCAACTGAACGCCGGACACAGGAGTGCGATCCTTACCAGTAATAAGGATTTTTTTAATAAAACTTTCAAACTGCCTCCCGAAAAATGATGAAAATATTAGAATTTAATATCTATAATAGGGTTTTTTCCGCCATAATCATTAATCGTTGTATAACTAAAAGATTTTGCGTTCTGTGTGGGTATTTTAAACTCCGAATATGGTGCAACCATGAAATCTTCAATTGAGGTTACTTTCTTATTGTTAATTTTTACATTATCCATTGTAATATAGTAAGGTGTTGCGTTTTCTATGCTGATATATTCGTTTTTCTTTAATATTTTTAAGGACTTAAATGCAGCATTAACTTTGTCTGTTTCGTTAAGCTTATGAGGCCGATAAATGAGTTTGATTCTGCTATTAATTGCAAATTGTAAATCAGAAGGTTTCGAACTGGTTTTATCATTACTAATCTCTTTTGGTGGAATTGCAAGCACATTAATTCGGAAAACAGATTCTCTATCTGTTGGTAACAAGTCATCTGTTTTTTCGATTTTTAATTGAATACTTTCATTAGGCAATACTCTGTAAAGAATTGGAGTTATAATGAAACTTTTACTTTTTCCATCATCGCTATAGTTGGATATCCATGAACGTAATAGCCAAGATTTATTTTCATTAAAGTTATTGACTTTTATTGATGCACTATTTTGTTGTGAGTCAAATATTACTCTGGTTAAGTCTAAATTTATACCTTCAAGGTCATGTGCAACAACTGGTGACGATAACAGGAGAAGAAAAGTATAAAGTATTTTTTTTCTCATTTTTATTCCATGAAAAGCATGGTTGTACGTCAACCATGCTTTGTTTATCAATGAATGAACATTAAGCGTATGTAGCAGTTACAACAAAAGATGCGCTATAATTGCCTTGACCTATATCAGTTGCAGTATTTGATGACAATCTAACTGCTTTAACACGCACAGGTAATGCAAATGCTTCGCTCGTAACACTGATTGGCTCTGATGGGCTATTGTCCAACTTCAAATTATTAAAAGACGAGCCGTTATCTGTTGATACAGCAAAAGCCAGACCTAGCCACCCTTGTTGGCTATCGTCAACTTTCGGATAACCGATTGTTTTACTCCCGGCAAGCGTAACATTGTTAGCCATCACTTTAAGATTAACGGATTGACCATTGCATCCTGAAAACTGGATATTGCCAGCAGACTGTTGAATCATGGCACTCCCGTTCGGCGTTGTATTGTACAGCGCAGTGGTAATACTTGGCATTGTCACACTTTGTGGAAAAGTCACTGAACAAGTAGACGTCCCAACAGTGCCTGTTACCGCTAATGTACCTGTTCCGATGGTTGTACCAGAATTTGCTGCTGCCATAGCTGAACCTGCGGTCATGCTTAATAACAGCCCCATTGCGAGAAGTTTTTTATTCATAATAGAAACCCATTGTCAATAATTGTAAAAAAAACTTAATTAAAAAAACAACATTATTCACAAAGCCTATATTCTACGTACGTTGGCTTGGTTGTTGTTGCGATATTAATGCTACTTTTTTTTGTGGTTTTATCAATAAGGGTTCAAGATTAAATATTGTTTTTCAATTGAACTTTAAGTCTTATAAATACCAAAAAAATCATTTTTTTGTTTTTTTGATAATTTGTTATCTTATTCTTGTATTTTTATTTTGTTTTATTTATCCGATTTTGTTATTTATTTTGTGATGCTATCAATAAATATGTTTGTTTGATAATTAATTTGCTCACGTCCCGTCACCTCTTGACTATCCCAATGTAAGGTGAATATATAATTAAATATTTTTTACTTGTTGGGGGGTGTGATGTGAATAAAATATATATGTTAAAGAAAAATCATAGAGGTGAACTTGTTGCTGTGTCGGAAGTGGTAAAAAATATAAAAAGAAACAGTATTTCGACATTTCTTTTGAAGTCAAAATTATCAACATTGCTATTGATAAGCATAATGGTGGGAGGATACAGCTTTCCATCGTGTGCTTCCGTCGTTAGCTCCACTACTTCCTATCAAACATATCGTGATTTTGCTGAGAATAAGGGAGAGTTCCGCCCCGGCGCGGAAAATGTTCCTCTATATGATAAAAATGGCAATCCCGTCACGACGCTGAATAAGGCACCCATGATTGACTTCAGCTCTAATGACTCGACTGGGGTTGCAACACTGGTTTCGCCACAGTATGTCGTCAGCGTTAAGCACAATGGTGGTTATCAATATGTGAAATTTGGCTATGCGGATGATTCCTCCTATGCTCTTGTTGACAGAAATAATCACTGGAGAGATTTCCACACTCCCCGTCTCAACAAAATTGTCACCGAGGTTACACCGCTGGATATAACCAATGCGGGCACAGCTAAGGGAACCTATCAAAATGCTGACCGTTTCCCTGTGTTCTATCGAGTAGGTACGGGAACTCAATATGTAAAAGATACTAACGGAAAAATCACCTATTTAATGGGAGCCTACTCGTATAAAACAGGTGGAATAGTAAATACGCCGGCTATATCTGACTGGAGTTTTGTCACGAATACCACTAATACTCCACTCTCAACCTACGGTACTCCCGGTGACAGCGGCTCTCCTCTTTTTGCCTGGGATGCAGACCAAAATAAATGGGTTTTGTTAGCCGTTCTCAATTCATATGCAGGGGTCAATGGCAATACTAACTGGTACACAATAATTCCTGCTGGTGATGTAAAAAATACGATGAAACAAGATGCCGATGCACCAGTAAATACAAAACAAGGTGAAGGGGATATTCATTGGTCATATGACGAAAAAACGGGACTTGGTTCATTAACCCAGGGAAGCACATCATGGGAAATGCATGGAAATTTGGGGGCAACATGGCCTGCTTCGCTTAATAGTGGTAAAGATCTAACTTTTCAGGGCGGCGGTACTGTAGTGTTAGAAAATACCGTTAATCAGGGGGCTGGCACACTTACTTTTGATGATGATTATATTGTCAAGCCCGTTGATACTCAGACATGGAAAGGCGGCGGAATTATTGTTAATGGTGAACATCTTGTTGACTGGCAGATTAATGGGGTTACTGGTGATAGTTTGCATAAACTGGGTACGGGTACGTTAAAAATTAACGGTACCGGTGTAAACCCAGGAAGCTTAAATGTGGGAGACGGAACCGTTATATTGGCACAGCGTGCTGATGATAACGGACTGAGCCAGGCGTTCAGTTCTGTCAGTATTGTAAGTGGGCGTCCTACTCTGGTGCTAAACGACGACAAACAAATTAATCCGGATAATATCAAATGGGGCTATCATGGCGGCAAGCTCGACATTAATGGAAACAGTTTGACTTTTCATAAACTTAACGGGGCTGATGATGGAGCTATACTGACTAACAGTGGCTCCATGGCTAATGTTAATCTGGATTTCAATAGCCCAGATACAACAGCCACGATTGCTAATATTTGGCACGGCCATTTCACCGGTAATCTAAATATCAATAATGAGGTTACCGCAGGAACACAGAATGATTTCGCTATTGATGGTGGAGTGAATGCTCAGGGGAGTATAACCCAGCAAAATGGTCGGCTATTTATGCAAGGACATCCGGTTGTTCACGCCGTCAGCAGTCAGGACGTAGCAAATAAGCTAAAGGCGCTGGGTGACAATTCAGTACTGACCCAACCAGTGTCATTTACTCAGAACGATTGGGAAAATCGACAGTTCAGTATGGCGGAGCTTAACTTACAAAATGCTGAATTTAACCTTGCAAGAAACGCCAGCCTTAATACCAGAATTAATGCCGATCATTCTACCGTGACATTAGGTAGTGAGGATCTTTACATTGATCTCAATGACGGTAATGGCGTGGCAACCAAACCAACATTGGGTAAGTCAAAGGCAACCGCAGAAGATGATCAGAGTCGTTTCAATGGACATGTACAGTTGAAACAAGGATCGGCACTAACTATTAATGAACATTTTATCGGTGATATTGATAGTACAGATAGTGCGACGACGATAACCTCTACAGATACCACACTTAATCAGCTCAGCCGTTTCACCCAATCTTCTTTGTCATTAGGTGAAGGGGCAAAATTGACCGCTACAGCCGGATTACTTTCTGACGGGACGGTAAGCAGTAATGCCGGGGCGAGCCTTTCCTTGCTATCAGACCAGCCTGGAACGATGTATTCCGCCCAAAGCTGGGAGCTTAGCGGGCAAGACACGAACTTAAATGTTGGTGCGGGTGGGATCATCACTGGAGATATCAATGCCAATGATGCGGCCAGCATTATCTTTGGCACGACTGATATTAACCAATCCACAAATTACTATGGAAATATCAACGCGCCGTTGGCAAGTATAACAATGAAGGACACTGCCTGGCAGGCAAACAAGCAGTCGGTGGTTAAGTCGCTCACTTTGAATGGTTCAACACTGAGCTTTAATCGTTTCGGGCAGGGGGGGCTGACGTCAGATACGCTGGAGGCCACTAACAGCTCATTCATTATCAATGCCGATGGTAAAGCAGCAGATACAGTGACGGTAAACCAGGCATTGACAGGGGCGAATAACACACTGGTTGTTATTCCTACGACAAATTCAGTAAAACAGGGCGGTGACCCTGTGGCATTGGTTACTGCCCCGAAAAATACACAAAGCGATATATTTACACTTAACCCGGTTTCAATAAATGCGGGGTTCCATAGTTTCACACCGCAACTTGATGTGTTGGAGACCGATGTTAATAAGCAATGGCGTCTGGAGGGATTTTACATACAGCCTGATAAAGCCGCTTTGCGGACAGGCAAGAGTTTTATGGATCTCGGTTATAAAAACTTTCTTACAGAAATTAATAATCTGAATGATCGAATGGGCGACTTACGTCATACCCATGGTGAAACTGGGGCATGGGCTAGACTTAACAGTGGTTCGGGCTCAGCTACTGATGGATTTACCGGAAGTTATACGCACTTGCAAATTGGGGCAGACAGGAAGCATATAATTGAAGGCGGAGAGTTATTTACTGGAGTAACGGCGACATTTACAAACAGTAATAACCGGGGTACTGGTTGGTCAGGAAGAACCAAATCAACGGGTATTGGTGTGTACGCTTCAGCTATGTTTGACTCTGGACTCTATGTAGATACTATCGGGAAATATGTGCGTCATGACAATCATTACTCATCAAGTGCGTTAGGAATGCCAGAACAAGATTATGGCTCGCACTCATGGTATTTGGGCGCTGAGGCCGGTTGGCGTTTTTCCTTACCTGACGAAACATATATACAGCCGCAAACAGAGTTGATCTACGGTACTGTATCTGAGAATCAGTTTGCCTGGCAATTCAATGGGGGTGAGGTCTATATGCAACGTAAGCAGATGCAACCATTGATTGGTCGCACAGGAATTGAATTTGGCAAAACATTCAGCGGCAAAGACTGGGAAATGACAGCACTGACTGGGATTAATTATCAGTACGATTTATTTAAGCCTACTGTGACAGCGTTCAAGGATCTGGCAGGTGATACATATATTAATAATGGTAAAGATAGCAGAGTGGTATTCAATGTCGGGCTAAATACTAAAATTAAAGAAAACACTAGGATAAGTCTGAATGTGGAGCGTTCTGAGTTCGGTTCATACAATATTGATAAGTTAATAAATGCTAATATTCGTTATACATTCTGAGCAGGAGAGTAGATAAAAAAGAAAACCTGAACATATTGTTCAGGTTTTCTTATTGATTTATTGTTATAGCTAGTCAAATATGCTTATCTATTGGATATTCTGGAGTGTAAAATTTTATCTTATGCTGCTATTTTTTAGAGTGGCTTTATTCTTTACTTTAGATTATAGTTGGATTCAGTTCAGGTTTCTAATATTTTATATGTGCTATGACCGTTGCTCTAATAATGGTTACAAAAGACTTTTATTTAAAAAATGGTCTCTTATATTTTTCAAGTCAGGATGAAGAGTATAAATGTTTTGAGTTCAGTGGCCGTGCCTCTGTATATGAGGCCGTTCAGCAATATAATCATGTTTATATGATTTGCGATAATAGTAATTATTTTTTATACAGTCTTCTTTTTTCAGGGGGGCCTGTTAAATGCATATGTGCTGATAATATAACTATCCACTATGGAAATCGGTTATCAATTGATTATACGTATCCACCAGAACAAATTCTTCGATCTCTTAATAATACCGAACGAGAGATTCTTTACCTCTATTTCATTAAGCGGAGAAAAATAAAAGAAATTTCAAAGATTACATGTTTAAGTGTAAGTAAAATTTATTATAGAATAAGAATGATAAAAATTAAATTTGGTGCTGAAACGACACGGAAGCTTCCAATTCTTTTTAGGTGTTATCTGTAACATCAACTGATTTTATTTTCATGACGTAACTATTATCAGGGTCAATTAATTTTATCATCATAGTGACTAATTATTTATAGTCTATGAAATTAGTTGATATGTCGATGCGAAACTTTTTACCGGGAAGTATTCATCTTTGCGTTATTTCCGAGTTTACAGAGTGGATATCCCATGAAATTATGTTGTTACAAAGCATGGGGGTGACTGTATGAATAGTCAAAATGCTTTAAGTAATATGAGGCTTGCTGTGAGAGGGGATATATCCGGTAACTCTACATTGGTTCTTAAAAAGATTAGATTCTACAATTGTGCCATTATTTATCTTCGCAATGCCCAATTACTTGTTAAAACGATAGATGGGGGGGTTATTAATATCCCACCTGAATCAATATGTTATATTGAGAAAAATACAGTCATTGATGTAACACTTAACGTGTTAGGTAAAGGCATGCCTTATGATATTTTTCATATAGATAATAATATATTAAGCTGTATCTGCAAAGTCATGGAACCATTGTTACTGAATCCCCATAAAATTGGCCCTATGCGAAGTAGAATTTTTAATTGCATGGCGGATAAGACAGATACAGAAATATTTAAAATGATAACAGAGGCAAATGTCCCAAATCATAGACTAATTTATAACATTACTTATTTGTTATCTAAAGTTGACGATATTGAATCTTTGGTTTGCTCATTATCTGTTTCAACAGACTCTACTTTCACAGAAAAATTAAAGTTAATAATAGAATCTGATCTGTCAAAATCATGGCGATTAGTTGATCTGGCAAATGTTTTACATATGTCTGAAGTCTCAATTCGGAAAAAACTTGAAAAAGAAAACAATAATTTTAACAATTTGATTTTGGATATTAGAATGCAACATGCAGCAAGATTGATAACTACCACTGAAAAACATATTAATAGTATATCTGATGAGGTTGGGTATGTTAGTACATCATATTTTATCCGTAATTTTAAAAGTTATTTTGGTATAACACCAAAACAGTTTTCATTGAAAGTGAAAAGGAAATCATAATATATATTGCATATATAATATAGGCAGAAGCAATTCTTACTGATTTTTAATCGTTTTCCGGTGAGGTGAAAATGATATGCATTTTAAATAGGTTGTACCCGTCCAGGACGAGTTCCTTTTCTATATATTAAGAATAATGTTATTTTTTTTACCAAAAATGATGCTGTTGCGCAGGGAATAGTCAGGGGATATTCCATAGAACTGAACGTTCATCCCCCAGAATGAGAAGTTGAACATGCCTCCATAGCGAATAGTGTTCCGGACTCGAATCGTTGAACGATATTCTGCAATTTGGAGCATGAGCTGTTTCTATTCTATGCAACAGAATCATCATTAATCCAGACGTAGGCCTGAAAAACAAGCCTGGCAATATCGATACCAACAATTCTGATCGTGTTCATGGGATGTTACTCTCGGATTAATGCAGTCAGTAAAAGTATGGCACTGACTGCATTAAGAAGGGACGTCCATCATATCGTGACACAAACGCTCCCACAGACATCGCCATTGAGTCCTGCACTGTATCGGTGAACTTGTAACTATCCCGTATAATCATTCTATACACATTTATTGGCTTGATGAGTCAAATACTTCTTAATTTCGGAGAGAAGTGTGTCAGGTGATACCTTAACTCGCCATTATCTACATATTTAGAGAATTACTCAAATAATAACGAATTATTTACCCATGTGCTCAATTAATCTTCGAATATAAAAACATCCACATGTTAAAAACATTATTGTTTTCCAAAAAAATAAAAAAATACGATACAATAATGTTAACGCGCGGAATAAATGAAGAATTCCGCCGCATAATGATATAAAATAAAAAACAATAAATACAAAAACACTTAAACGTCATATGCTTTTGTTTATTTCATGATTTTATTTTTGTAGCTTTACCCTTCATTATGCAATGTGGGTATGGAGTCGTTATTATATTCTAAATAACCTTTGGCGGCGCAATGCAATTTAATTAATGCAATGTAAATATGCTAAACACACTGCTATAAAATCTATAGTGTAGATGTATTTTTTACAGACGTGGGGGGATTTTTTAAACTGCAATTAATAAAGGTAATTGGAAGCTTTTTATTAATAAAGGCATAGTTATATTTGTTTGTATTATGTTATAAACGTTATGGAGTCTTACCCGTGAACAGAATATATTCACTTAAGTATTGTCACCTTACTCAAGGGCTTATAGCTGTATCAGAATTAGCATCCCGAGTATCCTCTAAAACCGGTCGAAAACTTCTCGCTATATTTATAGTTTCTGCCTTGTCTTATGGTGCGGCTGAATATGCCTGTGCAGCACAGATGGACACCCGAAATTTCTGGATCCGTGATTATCTTGATCTGGCACAGAATAAAGGTGCATTTCAGCCCGGAGCATACGGGGTAAAAACGCCATTAAAAAATGGGGGAGAATTCAGTTTTCCTGAAGTAACAATCCCTGATTTTTCTCCTGTATCCGCTAAAGGTGCAACAACTGCTATTGGTAATGCCTACAGTGTTACAGCAAGTCATAATGGCACTATTCACCATGCCATTAAAACTCAGACATGGGGACAGTCAGATTATCATTATGTTGATCGTGTGACCAAAGGTGACTTTGCGGTCCAGCGTCTGGATAAGTTTGTTGTTGAAACAGCGGGTGCAACAGAGCATGCTGATTTTGGTTTATCTGCAGCAGAGGCACTTGAACGCTATGGTGTTGAGTTTAATGGGAAAAAACAAATAATCGGTTTCCGGGTTGGAGCTGGAGCAACCGGTGTTACATCTTATGGGGTGGGACAGACATACAATCCATTATTACGTAGTGCATCCATGTTTCAGTTAAACTGGAACAATATGTATGCAAGTAATAATACCGGTGGGTTTTATAATGAAGTGACAGGAGGTGACAGCGGTTCCGGATTTTACTTGTATGATAATCAGAAAAAAAAATGGGTCATTTTGGGGACACTGACAGGTAAAGTATTCTCCAGTAAGGATACCTGGGCCTTTTTTGCTCGATATGATCAGAACACTGTCGATATCCTGAAAAATACTTTTACCCAAGAGGTGAACCTCAATGGTCAGAAAATGACAGTTAATAATAAAAATATTGCCATTAACGATAAAATAACTGCTATTGAACTGACCAAGAGTAATAAAAATAAAGATTTGAAATTTCATGGTGGCGGGAGCATTGAGCTCACCGATAACCTGAACTCAGGAACCGGAGGATTGATTTTTGATGAGGGACAACATTATTCGGTTATTGGGAAAGATAAAGCCTATAAAGGGGCGGGTGTTGAGATCGGAAAAGATACGGTTGTCGACTGGTCGGTAAAAGGGGAGGCAAACGATAACCTGCACAAAACAGGGGCCGGGACACTGAATGTCAATGTGGCCCAGGGGAATAACCTGAAAACAGGTGACGGTACCGTTTTTCTTAATGCAGAAAAGGCTTTCAATGCTATCTATGTTGCCAGTGGCCGTGGAACGGTCAAACTGGGGCAGGCCGATGCGCTGGATAAAAATAGTGATTACAGAGGTATTTATTTTACTAGTCGTGGGGGGACTCTGGATTTAAACGGGTTCAGCCAGTCGTTCAAGAAGATCGCGGCAACTGATGTTGGTACCATTATCACCAATACTTCTGATAAAACAGCGACCCTTTCCCTACAAAACCCCTCCCGCTATGTCTATCACGGTAGTATCACGGGAAATACGAATATCGAACACACTGGGACACAGAAAAGTGCTGACAGCAGTCTGATTATTGATGGAAACATTAATACACGCAATGACATTACTGTGCGGAATTCCCAGCTCAGACTTCAGGGGCATGCCACATCACATGCAATATTCCGCGAGGGGCCTCGGCACTGCTATGTCCCCGGAGTTCTTTGTGACAAAGATTATGTTACTGATTTTGCCAGACTGGAAAGTGAGGCAAATAAGAAAAATAACAGTGCCTATAAAACAAATAATCAGGTGGCTTCTTTTGACCAACCTGACTGGGAAACCCGGCATTTCCGATTTAAGACTCTGAATCTGGAAAACTCAGAATTCACAACTGCACGTAACTCAGTTGTTGAGGGTGATATTGTCGCATCGAATTCAACGCTGAAACTGGGGGGCGACGTTCCGGTGTTCATTGATATGTATGATGGCATCAATATCACCGGTAATGGTTTTGGCTTCCGCCAGGACGTTCGTGAAGGACGCTCAGCAGATGATGGCAGTAGCAGCTATACAGGCAAAATTACACTGCAAAAAGGCTCCACGCTGGACATCAACAACCGGTTCATTGGCGGTATTGAAGCCCATGACAGTAAGGTAAACGTCACCTCACCGGATGCCCTGCTGCAGAACAGTGGTGTTTTCGTGAATTCCACCCTTTCTGTCCGTGACGGCGGTCATCTGACGGCACAAAAAGGGCTCTACAGTAACGGCCGGGTTCAGATTGGAAAGAAAGGTACGCTTTCCCTGAGCGGCACGCCGGAAAATGGCGCTGATAATACCTGGATGCCCGTACTGACATACATGACAGAAGGCTATGATTTAACCGGTGATAACGCTACGCTGAACATCAGCCAGCAGGCGCATGTTTCCGGGGATGTTCATGCAACCAGTTCATCCAGCATTCGTATTGGCTCCGAAAACCCTGGCTCAGTTTCCTCTTCTGTCTCCCCTGTTCTGGCTGCCGGGTTGTTCAGCGGATATAACGCGGCGTACTACGGTGCCATCACCGGCGGTAAGGGGAACGTCAGTATGAATAATGGCCTGTGGCAGCTGACCGGAGATTCCGACATCAACAGTCTGACGACCCGTAACAGCCGGGTACAGTCTGAAGAAAACGGTGCCTTCCGTACCCTGACGGTTAAGACACTTGATGCCACGGGCAGTGATTTTGTCCTGCGCACTGATCTGAAGGACGCTGATAAAATCAGTATTACGGAGAAAGCCAGCGGTTCAGACAACACCCTGAATGTCAGCTTTATGAAGAACCCGTCTCCGGGACAGTCCCTGAATATCCCGCTGGTCAGTGCACCGGCCGGAACATCAGGGGATATCTTTAAGGCCGGCACCCGGGTGACAGGCTTCAGTCGTGTGACGCCGACGCTGCGTGTTGACACCACTGGCGGCAGTACGAAGTGGATTCTGGATGGTTTCAGGACGGAAGCTGATAAAGCGGCTGCAGCGAAGGCGAACAGTTTCATGAATGCCGGCTACAAAAGCTTTATGACGGAAGTAAACAATCTGAACAAACGTATGGGGGAGCTGCGTGACACGAACGGTGATGCCGGTGCCTGGGCCCGTATTATGAACGGCGCCGGTTCAGCCGATGGCGGATACAGTGATAACTACACCCACGTTCAGGTCGGTTTTGACAAAAAACATGCGCTGGACGGTGTTGACCTGTTCACCGGTGTCACGATGACCTATACCGACAGCAGTGCAGACAGTGATGCGTTCAGCGGGAAGACAAAATCCGTGGGGGGAGGTCTGTATGCTTCAGCACTGTTTAACTCCGGTGCCTACATTGATTTGATTGGTAAATATATTCACCATGACAATGACTACACAGGTAACTTTGCCGGTCTGGGTACGAAGCACTACGGAACCCACTCCTGGTATGCCGGAGCGGAAACGGGTTACCGTTATCACCTGACGGAAGACACATTTATTGAGCCTCAGGCCGAACTGGTTTACGGCGCAGTGTCCGGGAAAACATTCCGCTGGAAAGACGGTGAGATGGACCTGAGTATGAATAACAAGGATTTCAGCCCGTTGATTGGCAGAACAGGGATTGAGCTGGGCAAAACCTTCAGGGGTAAGGACTGGAGTGTGACAGCCCGTGCCGGAACCAGCTGGCAGTTTGACCTGCTGAATAATGGCGAGACAGTTCTTCGTGATGCATCCGGAGAGAAACGGATCAAAGGGGAGAAAGACAGCAGGATGTTGTTCAATGTTGGCATGAACGCACAGATAAAGGACAACATGCGCTTTGGTCTGGAGTTTGAGAAATCCGCCTTTGGTAAATACAACGTGGATAACGCAATAAACGCGAATTTCCGGTATATGTTCTGACAAGGAGAGGCCCCTGAAGAGGGGCCTGTAGTGATGTTACTCCCGGGTTAATGCAGCTAGTAAAGGTATGGCTCTGACTACCCTGGAAAGTGGTGCCCATCGCATCACTACAAATTCTGGCAATTGCGTACGTGGTAACGGCAAGTTATTTAACCTCAAACGTACGTGCCCGAGCGGTGCGCTGAAATACCGTCATAAATAAGCGAGGGTAAAATGGAAATACGCGAAGGCCACAATAAATTTTACATTAATGACGAACAAGGCAAGCAAATCGCTGAAATTGTCTTTGTGCCGACCGGAGAGAATTTAGCGATTATCGAACATACCGATGTCGATGAAAGCCTGAAAGGACAAGGGATTGGTAAACAGCTGGTTGCGAAAGTCGTGGAAAAAATGCGTCGGGAAAAACGAAAAATTATCCCATTATGCCCATTTGCGAAACACGAATTTGATAAAACACGGGAGTATGATGATATTCGCAGTTGATGGGATAGTACAGAGTCACGATATTTTTCATGCTCTCCGCGGTGTGATGCAGGAGAGCATCTGAAGGGTAGGGGATGCACAAAGAATGGTCAGAGAGAGCGTTTTTTTGTCCCAAGTCATCCCCTTTACTGAGCAAAAAAAAAAGAATATCTCCTATATGAGAATCATCATTCGGGGTTAATAAGTTTTGCGTCCCCAGAGCGTTCAATATTGATAGGAGTCATATTATGGAAGGTAAAAACAAGTTCAATACTTATGTTGTTTCTTTTGATTATCCATCATCTTATTCCTCCGTGTTCTTAAGGTTAAGATCATTGATGTATGATATGAATTTCTCCTCTATCGTGGCTGATGAATATGGGATACCACGACAACTGAATGAAAACTCCTTCGCAATAACGACATCGTTAGCCGCAAGTGAAATCGAAGATTTAATCAGGCTCAAATGCTTAGACTTACCGGATATTGATTTTGACCTCAGCATTATGACAGTTGATGACTATTTCCGTCAGTTTTACAAGTAGCCAGGAAGGATAAGAAGAACATAAAAAATGGCACTATTCTCTAAAATATTAATTTTTTATGTGATTGGTGTGAACATATCCTTTGTCATTATCTGGTTTATCTCACATGAGAAAACACATATTCGTTTACTTAGTGCATTTCTGGTCGGAATAACCTGGCCAATGAGTCTGCCTGTGGCATTACTTTTTTCTCTCTTTTAGGAGCTGTAGTTGAGTGGACCCGCTGGTTATCTTGAAACGAAGCGTCTCTCCTCAAAACTGGATTTGCGGAATGACGAACGAAGCAGTCGCCTGACTGCTTCGTTCATTAAAGTGAAATTTATTTCTGTGGGCGCATCGCCGGGAAGAGAATAACGTCGCGAATAGTATGACTGTTTGTAAACAGCATAATCATTCGGTCGATACCAATACCCAGACCAGCGGTTGGCGGCAGACCATATTCCAGCGCAGTCACGTAATCTTCGTCATAGAACATGGCTTCGTCGTCACCTGCAGCTTTAGCGTTAACCTGTTCCTGGAAACGTTCAGCCTGATCTTCTGCGTCGTTTAATTCGCTAAAACCATTACCGATTTCACGACCACCGATGAAGAATTCAAAACGGTCGGTGATTTCCGGGTTAACATCATTACGGCGCGCCAGCGGGGACACTTCTGCCGGATATTCCGTAATAAAGGTTGGCTGAATCAGATGTGCTTCTGCCACTTCATCAAAGATCTCCGTAACAATACGTCCCAGCCCCCAGCTTTTCTCTACCGTAATACCGATAGATTCAGCTAATGCTTTAGCAGCATCAAAATTATCCAGATCCGCCATATCGGTTTCTGGACGATATTTTTTGATTGCTTCGCGCATGGTGAGTTTTTCAAACGGTTTGCCGAAATCAAACACATGCTCGCCATAAGTGACTTTAGTGGTACCCAGTACCTCTTGTGCCAGGGTGCGGAACAGTGACTCCGTCAGTTCAATCAAATCGTGGTAATCCGCATATGCCATGTAGAGTTCCATCATTGTGAACTCAGGATTATGGCGAACAGAAATACCTTCATTACGGAAGTTACGGTTGATTTCGAATACCCGTTCAAAACCGCCTACAACCAGACGTTTCAGATACAGCTCCGGCGCGATACGCAGGTACATATCTAAATCCAGAGCGTTATGATGGGTAATAAACGGGCGAGCAGATGCCCCACCTGGAATTACCTGCATCATCGGGGTTTCTACTTCCATAAAGCCGCGCGCGACCATGAACTGACGGATAGCGGCCAGAATTTTTGAACGGACAACAAACGTTTGACGGGATTTATCGTTAGCGATGAGGTCCAGATAACGTTGACGATAACGGACTTCCTGATCCTGCAGACCATGGAATTTATCTGGTAAAGGACGTAGTGCTTTAGTCAGCAGGCGCAGTTCAGTACAGTGAATGGAAAGCTCACCCGTTTGCGTCTTAAACAGCGTACCGCGGGCACCGATAATGTCACCCAGATCCCATTTTTTAAACTGATCGTTATAAACACCTTCTGGCAGGCTATCTCTTGCAACGTACAGTTGAATACGACCACCGACATCCTGCAACGTTACAAAGGAGGCTTTCCCCATAATACGACGGGTCATCATTCGGCCAGCAACCGAGACTTCAATGTTTAAGGATTCCAGTTCCTGGTTATCCTTCGCATCAAACTCTTCGTGCAACTGGTCAGAGGTATGGTCGCGGCGAAAATCATTGGGAAACGCCACACCTTGCTGACGTAGTGCCGCCAGTTTTTCGCGGCGATTTCTCAGTTCATCGTTAAAATCAATAGCCTCATTGGCTCCCCGTGTTTCTCGTTCAGACATTTTGGTTCCTCTAAATCCAGCTTTCAATTTAGCGTAGATAAAGAGACAGATCGGTACACTGTATTATCTGCCTCGACTATTAATAACTCAGTTTATCTTATCGAAACTAACGCTTACCTCAAGTTGATATCACTAATAAATAACCATCAAAATGGTTTAAATGACTTATTAATCTCGATTTACTAGTGTGATAAACTGAAAGTTAATTTATTCATAACCAATTGTTTTTACGACAGTTAATCGTTGCTCTCCTGTATCATATTCGTCGGCGTGCTAAACAGAAAACGGGTAGCAAAGGCCAATACCACGATGATCGCGACACAAGCCAACGTCCACTCTCCCATCTGAGAAAAGAATCGCTGGTAAGCGGCAATTGCCATACCGCTAATTTGCGACTCTGTCGTCTGCTGTGCCACGACGCCTGCCAGCCAGTTGGCGACCGCGCCTGTTGCCAGCATATAAATACCGGTTAATACGCCAGACATTTTCAGACGCGTGATTTGCGCAATCGCCACCGGGTCAATAAAGAGTTCAGCAAAGCCCATTAGCGCCAGCCCGGATATCATCACGCCCATTGACGCTTGACCGCCAGCCGCTGCATGTCGGGCATCAAATGCCAGCAACATAAAGCCACAAGCCATCAGCAGTAAGCCAAAGGCAAACTTCAGCCAGACGCGCAATGCTGAATTGCCGCGGCTTTCTGGCGACGCCAGCCAGGCCAGAACAACCCCAGCGAGCATCACCGCAATAGCATTCACCGACTGGAATAGTGCTGTAGGTACTTCAATATTGAATGCCTGACGATTCACAAAGCGATCGATAAACAAGCTGATGGTACTGCCGCCCTGTTGTGCCAGTACCCAGAACAACGTCCCGACAAACATCAACAATACAATTTGCCAAAGAGCACGGCGGTGTTCGGGGAATTTGATCATCATGCGGGCAATGATTTGTGCTGCAATGAGGCAAACGATCGCCAGCAAATATCCGGACCAGTCGTTCTCCAGCAGCAGGGTAAAAAATACTGGGGCTAAACAGAGCATCACCACTAACCAGCTCCATACTGGTAAGGCAAATTTGACGCTAGTGAGCGCTTTTTTATCCATACTACGCGTGGACTGGAAATGACGATGACCACTTAAGAAAATCAACAAACCGATAAACATGCCGCCTCCCGCAAGGGCAAAGCCAACATGCCATCCATACCACTGAGCAGCCAGGCCGCAGGCGATGGGCGCGGCGATAGAACCGATATTGCCCGCAGCATACAGCAGCGAAAAACCGCCATCACGTCGATGATCGTTCTCGTCGTAGAGCTCGCCAAGCAAACAGCTGATGTTTGATTTGAATAAACCGTAGCCACAAATAATGATTGCCAGCGCCAGATACAGGCTAAAGGTTGAATTTGTATCAATGCCCAGCACCACATGGCCAAGGGTCATTAACAGCGCGCCGGCAATCACTGCAGTGCGGTTGCCGAGCAGGCGGTCGGCAAGCCAGCCGCCGAGAATAGGGGTAACGTAAACCAGAGAAGCATATGCGCTGAACAGGCTGATGGCATGGTTATCATCAAAACCAAGCTGATGGGTGAGATAGAGAATGAGTAAGGCACGCATGCCGTAAAAACTGAAGTACTCCCAGATTTGGATCGCCACGATATAGTATATCGCGCGCGGCTGTGAGGGTGTTTTCATGTGTTCTCCTTATGAGCAAAAAAGGGAAGTGGCAAGCCACTTCCCTTGTACGAGCTAATTATTTTTTGCTTTCTTCTTTCAATACCTTAACGGTATAGCGGCCATCAGCCTGACGGTATGCACCGTGAATATCGGTTTCAAAGCCCGGATAGTGAGCGCCGATTTCACACAGCATCTGCAGGAACTCCAGAACCGGACGGCTTTCTTCGGTGATCATTTCACCCGGCATTACCAGAGGAACTCCCGGCGGATACGGAAGGATCATATTGGCGTTAATACGACCTACCATTTCGTCGAGGTAAACTTCTTCGGTCATACCGTGCAGCTCTTTCTGGAACGCAGCATACGGAGTCATTACCATAGTCGGCAGAACTTCAAATGCGCGATACATCAGATCCGGCAGATTGTGGTGAACAATCAGTTTGTGGATATTCTGAGCCAGTTCCTGAATACGCATGTTTTCATAGAATTCAGGATCTTCACGATACAGAGACGGCAGCATGTTTTTCACACGCAGGTTCAGATCGAACGCACGTTTGAAGTCAGTCAGAGCACGCAGCAGGCTCAGTGCTTTGGTCTTATCGATACCGATGCTGAACAGGAACAGCAGGTTATACGGACCGGTTTTCTCAACAACGATGCCATGTTCGTCGAGGTATTTCGCCACGATGCTGGCCGGAATACCAAAGTCGCTCATGGTGCCGTCTTTTTCCATCCCCGGAGTCAGCAGGGTGACTTTGATCGGGTCAAGATACATGTGCTCGTTATCGATGTTTTTGAAGCCGTGCCAGGTTCTGTCAGAACGCAGCGGCCAGCATTCAGTCGTATCGATATGATCCGGCTGCCATACATCAAAGAACCAGCCATCAGATTCCGTTCTCAGACGTTTGATCTCTTTACGGAATTTGATCGCACGTTCAATGGAACCATTGATCAGACGTTTACCTGCATTGCCTTTCATCATCGCTGCAGCGGTTTCAGTGGACGCCACGATACCGTAGTGCGGAGAGGTGGTGGTGTGCATCATGTAGGCTTCGTTAAAGGTTTCTTCGTTTACGTCACCTTTAACGTGGATCATGGAAGCCTGAGAGAACGCCGCCAGCAGTTTGTGAGTAGACTGGGTTTCGTAAATCACTTTCCCTTCTACACGGCCACCGCTCATACCGCATTTACCTTCGTAAATCGGTGAGAAGTTGGTGTAAGGCACCCACGCGGAGTCAAAGTGGATGGATTTCACATCCAGTGTTTTCTTGATGAAGTCGGTGTTGTACAGCAGACCATCATAGGTAGAGTTGGTAATTACAGCATGTACCGGCCAGGTTGCGTTTGGTGTTTCTTTCACGCGCTTAGCAATGGTAGCGTGCTGGAATTCACTCTGTGGGATACCACCAAGAATACCGTAAGCGTTACGGGTCGGGCGGAAATAGATTGGCGTAACATCGCTCATCATCATCAGGTGGGTCAGCGATTTGTGGCAGTTACGGTCAATCAGAATGGTGCTGCCTGCCGGAGCAGAGTACATACCAACAATTTTGTTCGCAGTGGAAGTACCGTTGGTCACCATGTAGCTGCGGTCTGCGTTAAAGACGCGAGCGATATACTGTTCTGCTTCTTTGTGTGGACCACTGTGATCCAGCAGAGAACCCAGTTCAGATACTGAAATGGAAATATCAGATTTCATGGTGTTCGGACCAAAGAAATCATAGAACAGGCTACCTACCGGGCTTTTCTGGAATGCAGTACCGCCCATGTGACCAGGAGTACAGAAAGTATATTTACCTTCACGAACATATTTAAACAGTGCTTTGGTCAGCGGAGGCAGAATAGTGTTGATATATTCGTCAGTGGTCTGCTTGATCTTGTTAGCAATATCATCAGCAGCACCCAGCGCATATTCAAAGAAGCTAATCTGTAAACGCAGGTCATTCAGGCTTACATCGAGAGTGGAATACGTATTAGCGAACGCGTACAACGGCAGGTTCTCGTTCATTTTGCTAATTTCTTCGCACAGCTCGAGATTATATTTATCCCAGTCAAAAATAACGCCGCACAGACGCGCATTGTTTTCGATCAGTTTTAATAAGTCGTCACGGTCGTTCGGGTAAACAATCTGGAAGTTCAGACGTTCAAGCGCGCGATGAAGTTCACGGATGGGTTCTTCTTTAAAATAAACCCCCATGTGATTCAATATTGCAATAACGTTCATAGTCATATCTCCAGGTAAAAAAGGCCCCTCCCAACACATGGGACAAAATGAAAGGAGGAGCCTCGGAAAATACTTTTAATTAATGTGCGTTAGACGCTGTGTGGTTATCCATTGAGTGGCTCTGGCGCTCGTGCATTTTGCGAGCGTAGAACATCAGGATAATCAGGCTGACGATGAAGGTACCTGCCAGCTCGAAGGAGCTTGCGCCCATCAGCGCGATGAAGCAGAACACGCAACCCAGAACAGAGCAGATCAGGCTGACAAAGTTGCGGATGTTAACGCCTTCAAAACGAATCAGGTCAACGCAAGAGTAGAAGTACGGCAGCATAGTCAGCAGTACTGCGATACCGGTCAGTTCACCGAACAGGTCAGAGGCTTTACCACCGGCAGAGTTCATCAGAGTGATGAGGATCATCAGGGCAGTCATTTTCACTGCAGCCAGCAGCAGACCTTTTTTCGGAATACCGTTGCTGTCGACTTCACCATAAACTTTCGGGAAGTTACCGTCGTTAGCGGCACGTACACCTGCCTGGCCTACCAACATCATCCAGGAGCCCAGAGAAGTCAGACACGCAAAGGCGGTGAATGCAGAAACCAGTGGCGCAGCCCAGTTACCGAGGATAGTTGAAGCACTGATTGCAAACGGAGCACCGGAAGCCGCCATTACAGAAGACGGATACATACCGGAAAGCACCTGAGTCGCAGCGATGTAAACAATACCTGCTAAACCAGTACCCAGCATGGTTGCCAGCGGAACGGTACGTTTCGGGTTTTTAACCATACCAGTACTTACTGCTGCGGATTCAACACCCACGAAGGCCCACAGGCAGAGCAGAATACTTTTAATGATCGCATGACCATCAGTGGTATCCGCAGTATTCCAGTTAGCTGCATAAGTTGCTGCATCAAACCAATGCCAGCCAACAATAGCAGTCATCACCACAGGAATAAGAACCAGCACCAGACCAATAGTGGTTAAACGGCTTACCCAGGTACCGCCGAGCATATTTACAAAGGTAAATACCCAGACGATAGCAATACAGGCGATACCCGCCGGAACAGGATCATTTAATACTGGGAAGAAGGTGGAAAGATAAGATACAGCGGTAATACCAATTGCCAGGTTACCAATCCAGTTAGCATGGTAATAAAGAACACCTGTCTGAAAACCAAATGCAGGGGAAATTTCTCCGGCATACGCAATTGGGCCACCTTGTTGCGGGTTTTTTGTTGCCAGTCGGGCATATACATATGCCAGCGACATTGCACCAATAATAGAGATAATCCAACCCCAGATAGCAATACCACCGATACTTGCTAGGTTCGCAGGTAATAATGCAATACCGCTCCCCATCATATTACCGGCAACAACACCGGTACAGGCAAATAGCCCGATCTTCTTGGCAGAACTCATGCTCTTCTCCTAATTTCATTTTTGAATTTGGAGTCCGGGTCATGATGTATAACTATTTCCTGACCAGACCAAACTGGCGCTAAGATTACTCACGAAAAAAGGATTAATCCTAAAGATTAGGTGAAATAACACAAAAGTTTCTGTAAGTGAGAACTTGAGGTTTTTTATTAACACATCAGGATCGCAAGTTGATATCATGAAAAGATAAACATTCAATGTTTACAATGCATTGCGTGACATTCTCTGGTTAAATTTATGTAATAAAAATTATGCGGCAAATAAATTGCCGCAACATATTATACCAACGGGAACATACAAAAACTCAACAACAAATATTCCCGAGCATGAATCAACCCGGGAGTTACTTATTCTGAAGCGAGAAATTTGTCGAGATAAGGTACAACATAAGGAACAGAAGTCTGGAATATACCATTTTCAATCCAGTAAAGGGTGTTTGCCCCTGGGCGTAAATTAAAGGCGGTGAGATATGCATCAGCTGCTTCCCGGTTCATCCCCTTCATTTCATAAACCTTGCCAAGCAACACATAATTTAGCCAGGACATTTCAAGATCAATGCCGGTATTTATCGCCTGATAAGACTCATCTGTTTTACCTTTTACCAGGGCACTGACCGCTTTTATTTGATATATAATGGACAGGTTGTTCAATTCCGGCAGTGTAACAATGTTATCTATTTCTGTGTTCAGTGCTGCTAATTGTTTTTCGTCTAAAGGATGTTGAGAATGGCGCACGATATCAACTAATGCTTTTTCTGCTCTCGCGTAGGTAAATTCTGGGGATGATTGAACAATCTCACCTAATAATTCACTGGCACGATCCAATGATTTATCATCACCATGCAGTAAATAATCATGTGCCTGATAAAAATTAGTTAATAACGCACCACGATGCGGCAAAATTTGCTGGAGCACCTCCTGCATTCGTTGTGGCCACGGTTGGTTTAACGCTTTTGATAAACTCTGGAGCAAATCATTTTGAATCGCCAGCTGATTACCGTTAGTGATGACATAACGTTTATCCAGCATGGTTGAACCATCTGCATTGTCTACCAATTTTACCGACATAAAGCATTGTTGAGCACGGTATTGGCGCTGATTAACAAACGCAATAGATAATGTTTTACCGGAACTGCTCGGTTCATCAATGTTGTAGTTGATTTTGTCATGCACCATAAAGGTGGAGAAGGTGTTAAGTGATGTCGCCACCAAATCACCCACGCCTATCGCGTAAGAGAGCTGATACGGAGAACTCCAGCTGTTACAACTCTTATTAACCATATTAATGTCAATATCGCGTGGATTGAGCAAAATGCGCGATTTACTCATAGGAAGACGTGTTTCAAGACTTGAAAACGCTACCAGTGCGACACAGATACCTAACGACAACAGGAAAAAAAACCATACCCAAAAGGTAGTGAATCGTTTGCTTTTAACTGGGGATTGTTCAGGTGGCGTTGTGGTGTTTTGAATGTTAAGACTGTGGGAGGGAGAATCTGTGGCAGGAACCGCCTCTGGTATGGGGGGAGGCGAAGATAGCATTATTTCCTCTCCCTCTTCTTCGCTGTACCAGATAACCGGCACCATTAATTTATAGCCGCGCTTTGGTACAGTAGCGATATAGACAGGACTATCTTCATCATTATCTTTTAATGACTTACGTAGTTCTGAGATACTCTGCGTCACAACGTGATTGGTGACAATACTTCTCTTCCAGACATTATCGATAAGTTCATCCCTGCTAAGTACTTCGCCACTGTGTTGAGCAAAGAAAACCAGAAGATCGATTAATCTCGGCTCAAGGGTAAGTTGACGCCCATTGCGGCTAATTTGGTTTATGGACGGAGTAACAAGCCATTCGCCAACGCGAACTACAGGTTGTTGCATAATAGAAACTCATTCGAAAAGGGAATGATGCAATGATAATTGCCATAACCTATTTTTTCCATCTATAGATGGGTTTATTTACATATTATTGGTGAATGCAAGACGTTATTTTTACTCGCCATAAACTTCTTGATTACATAGTATTACGAAAGGATTTTACTGAGAACCAGAAGTAATTTTCCTTACCATCAAAATTCATCATCTTTGCCAAAGAAAAATGTTCAGAAAATAATCCATGAAAAATTGTCCGGAGCGCTTACTATTTTAATGGATTGTTAGTCTTTGCATGAGCAAACGGACTGATACATTTCTCTTTGTTCTCATTCAGAAAATCTCATCAGTTGGCGTTTTGCCCGATGTTGTGCTTTATGGATGCGTTACGCTCCTGATGACGTCATTTGACGTTCAACAGCATCACGGGGCCGCACGACATTTCACGTCAGTCAGCGCTATAGCTCAGAAACAAATTTTCCCGAATTGGGATATGCCCGCAAATTGCTGGTGATGTGGGGAGAATCTGGTTGAGTTCGGTAGAATTGATTTGGCGGCAGGACGCTTAAATCGTGGCGTCCTGAAACGAAAAACGGACCTCCGTGGAGGTCCGTTTATATGAATTTGGTGCCGGACTCGGAATCGAAGATTTTATTTATCATATTGATATTGATGTGATTTATTTGGTTTGGTGAAAAATGTACCCTCTTTTGTACCCTCAGTCCCTTTTGCTGTGAAAAAGGAATCAAACCCGGGAGTTGGAAGATGAGGTGAAAAGGGGGACGCATAAAGGGATTCACCTTAACAGCGTACTACTGTTAAGGTGGGAGGACCATCTCATTATCCCCACCGGTCCCATCTCACCAGGTTGTTGATGATAATTTTATTACTAAATTTGCAGGGCGACCTGGTTTTGTAATCCCGGCTCAGTCCTCTGAAGACATTGATCTCCCCCCGCTCAAACAGCTCATCCTTATTCTGGTGCAGTTGTTTAAATGTGCTCAGAATGTTCGCTTCGCTGATTTCCGGAAAATTATCATATTCCAGTGACCTGAACCCTGTATCACGTGCCTGTGCATCCATTAAGGAAAACATCCCGGAACGCTGCATCAGGTTACGCCAGATTTCGCGCTCAAGATTCCGGGTAATGGCTTTCATTGCTGTTTCTGGTTTCTCCATCATCCAGCAACCACAGCGAAAATTCTGTTTCATCGCCCAGTCCGGGGCGGCTTTACCGCCAATACTTTCCGTCAGTGCTGAGATTTCTGTCAGTTGCCGGATAAGCGTGTCGATTTGCAGCAGTGTACTCTTTCGTACAGCCAGGATGTGTCTGATACTTGTGGAACAGATAACGGCTGTATGCCCGTTGACCGCGTTCGGGTGGGGGATTGTGATATCTGACATTATGAGGTTTCCTTTCTGTTTATAAACGAAAACGCCAGCTCTGTTCAGGCTGGCGTCAGGAGAATGGAGTCTGGTGAGTGAGATTCACCGGTTCTGGTGCAGAAGTTGCAGTTTGTGCAGGGTACGGATATCCTCCCTGGCCTGTTCAATACAGGGCAGCAGTGTTGCCGAATCCGTTTTATCCTCATCGTTGTCGAAAATAATTCCGGACCCGCAGTCGATATTGTCCTGCAGCCACGCAATGAGGATATCCAGCGCTGTTTCAGTGGTTAATGGCATCACGCTCTGTATCACTGTATTGTCTTCCGGCAACTGATGAGGGCTGGCATAAGTTGCCGGTGTTTCGGTAGAGTCACGGTCATCCACCACGCGGAGTGAATCACCGTTTTCAGCGGCCTTATTAATCAGTTCAGCGAGATTAACACCATCAATGTCAACGACAATTCGCCCCATATTCAGTGCCTGTACGTTAACGCTGTCGGCTTCCGGTGTCAGGGCCAGTTTCATCATTTCGCCTCCGGATACTTACCCAGGGTAATGTTATTTACCGTTCTGTAATTGTCGCGGGTCATCAGGCCTGTTGCCCGGCGAGCCCGGAGAATATCAATGCTGTTGATTAACTGCGACGAGGCTCCTGCGCTGAATCCCGGCTGGTCGGTACGCACCAGTGTGTATTTTTCAACGAGAAAGTTCACTGCATCGCACAGTGAAATACCCGCCTCAATATGCTGCTCAATCACACGTTCATCAGCGAACGGTGTGTCATCCAGCGTAAGGCCGTAATGCTGGTCCAGCAACCGTGACAGCAGTATCTGCCAGATTTCAACAGGAGACAGGCGTGAACTGGCCGCCTGCCCTGGTAATACAGGTAATGTTTTCATACTGAAAATTTTCCTGATATGCAGATATAAAAATGGGAAAGTGGCGTGATGAAAGCACCTGGCCGGAGCAGAGGGGTATCTTGGTGGTTTACGTTTTCGTTTCGGGCGTCGGATAAACAGCCAGATAAACGTAACCACAGGAGCCCAGGGTATCGGCTTCGCAGGTCAGTCCTTTCGCATACAGCGTGACGGTATGCTGATAGCGGGGGCTGAGTTCACCACTGGTGAGCATGAGCTCCAGTTGTTTCATCAGCAGCGGAAAGGCCTGGTCCAGGTGGTACGAATCCGCGTCGCTGAACCGGCCTCTGATACCGGCGCGGTCTGCAAGGTAATGCAACCGGTTACCCTCCTGCACCAGACGTGCCCCGAAACAGGGCATCACGGTGCAGGGTAGCCCCCACCAGGGGCGGTTGTTGTCGGGATGCGTTGTCCCGGGCAGTGTGTCTGACACGATAAAGTCCTCACAGAAATCAGTTAAGAATGGTCCGGTGGCAGCGAAAATTCGGCTCATCATTTCTCCTGACTCAGTTCAGAGTGACGCTCATCAGCCGGACATACGGGCCAAAACTGTCCTTACGGCGTTCGGCAAACACAGCCAGCACGCCGGGAATATCCTGCACTTCACGACCGGTATACGCTTCAGCACTGCCGTGCCAGCGGTACTTACCGGTACAGAACGGAAAAAGACGGGATGTCGGATGTTGTTGGTGAATACGCATGGCTTCACCACGGGTGATAATTTTCATAATGGGATACCTCTGAAGACAGAAGATAAAAGTGAAAACAGGTGTGATGTGGTTGTGACGGGTTAAAGCAGACCATGTTCGGCAAAGGAGAAAACCTGGTTGCCACCGACTATCAGATGGTCCGGCACCCGGATATCCACCAGGCCCAGTGCCTGTACCAGACGTTCGGTGATAAGCCGGTCTGCCTTACTGGGTGTGACTTCACCGGACGGGTGATTGTGCGCCAGCACCACGGCAGCGGCATTGTGGTACAGGGCGCGTTTAATCACTTCCCGGGGATGGACTTCCGTGCGGTTGATGGTGCCGGTGAAGAGGGTTTCACCGGCAATCAGCTGATTCTGGTTATTCAGATACAGCACCCGGAACTCTTCACGCTCCAGTCCCGCCATGTTCAGAATCAGCCATTCCCGTGCCGCACGGGTGGAGGTGAAGGCCACACCGGGTTCATGAAGATGGCGGTCCAGGGTTTTCAGAGCCCGCAGAATGAGACTGCGCTCGCCGGGCGTCATTTCTCCGGGCAGAAAGGAAAGCTGCTGCATTGTCCCTGCCTCCATTCAGTCGATGATGCGCATAATGGCGCTGCATTCCGGATGCTGCAGGGCGTAATCCCGCAACCGATAATAATGGACCGTCATGGCATAATTCTCTGTACGACAGGCGTGATGACTGTACGCCATCAGACAGGCAGCAATGCCGGCAGCTTCCGGGCTCATTTCAGCGCGGTTACCGTTCATGACGTTAAACAGCACCCATGTTTCGTCATCATCGTCATCCGGTTCGGGTGCCATAAATGCGCCACCGTTGTTCAGGGTGTACAGATTCCAGATACCCCCACTGTAGTCTTCACACAGACGGTCCATCCAGCCGAAGACTCGGGGCTCCAGGGTCACCCACTGTGGAATGAGGCCAAAATGCTGCGGCCAGAAGCTGATGCGCTGTTCATCAGGGACGAGGCTGGCAACCAACTGAGGCGGATTATTCTCTGGTGTTGTAGCTGAATAAATTGTGGGGGTATTCTGAGAAACGCTTTTCATGAGATAACTCCTTAAATAACAAATAAATGTGTGTTTTTCAGGAACGAAAGCTGAATGATTCCCTCACTCAGGGAAACGGCATCAACGCAGGCTCTCCAGCATCGTTTCTGCCATCACCCACAATGCGCGATTGAGCTTAATGTCGGTATCAATGCTGTGAATGTCCCGGGTATGGATACGTTTTCCTTTTGCACTGCGACCGGAAATCCCGCCTTTCAGCATATTCTCCTGGATGGTCTGATAAGCACTCCACAGGTCCTTACCGTAATCCTCCCGGCGTCGTGGTGTCAGAATGTCGGCGGTGGTGACGGGCTGATGTTCGTCACCATAACGGTAAGTCAGCGCCGCCTGTGCCAGCGCCTGGCGTGCCGGTGGTGGCAGGACCAGCGACTGCATGGCATCACGCTTTTCCTCAATCCGGTCAAAAACGCCCACCACCTCGTAAGCACCTTCAATCACCCTGTCCACCACGTTTCCCCGGTGGGGCACCCGGACTTCTCCCAGCGACTGACCGCAGACCAGGCCATTGGTGCAGATGGCACGAAAATATCCGGGTAACATCTGGTAGCTGGATGAACCGTCATGGGAGTTGAGCAGAATAATTTCAGGCACATGCTGACCGGTTATCTGTCCGGCCCGCCGCAGACGCAGCATATGTTTGGTATATTCCCGGCGGCTCTGGTCGCGCACACGGGTCTGGCAGGCGAAGAACGGCTGAAAGCCTTCCCGCTGCAGATTTTCCAGGACGGTGATGGTGGGAATGTACGCATACCGTTCACTGCGGGAGGTGTGCCGGTCTTCTCCAAAAATACTCGGGACGTGGTACATCAGTTCTTCGCGTGTCAGTGGGCGCTCCCGACGGATCTGATTTACATGACCAAAACGACTGGCTAATTGCATACTTTGCTCCTTATGAATGAATTAGCGGTATAAACGAAAAGGCCGCGTCTCCCGGAGAAGACGCGGCCTGATGGATGAAATGAAGACGTTTATTGCCTGAGAATTCCCTCACTGGCGAGATACGAATTTAGCTGTTTTCCGGCATCAGGTTCAAAATTCCAGCACCGCCAGCGTAGCTGCCCTTCGGCATTGCGGATAACCAGCCGGAAATGCGTTCCCTGGTCATCTTCAATAAGCACATTGCGGTAAGCTGTTGTGACGGCAACCGCCTGTTCGCGTGAGAAAGGGCCTTCGGGCAATAAAACAGGGTGGCAGTCCGACATACCGGCTATTTTCCGATAAATTCAACGCTGGCGCCGGTGGCATTACCGTCAGCACCAACCGTGACGGTCACTTTGTCGTACGCACGGTCTTCAGGATTGAATACTTCAAACTCAACCTTATTGCCTTTTACTTCGTAAGAGCCAAAATCAGCGGTTTCTGTTGTTTCCTCGTCATATTCCCGGGCGTATGCCTGCCGGGCAGCCTGCAGGACGGAATCTTTATTAATAGTGGTCGTCTGTTTCGGGGAAAAACCGGCAAGTGATGTGACAAATTTCGGACAGACCTTCAGCATATCACCGCGGGTGAATTCCATTCGTACACCAAATGCCTGTAAAACGGACACATCACGCTCTGCTATGGAGTGAACGGCTTTTTTGACCATTTCCGGCGCCTGTCCGATTTCCACCTCAACAGCCCTGAATCCCGTCTGCTGATTACACATTTGTGATGTGGGGATCAGGTTACCGTTAATACTGATACGGCTGCCCAGGAGCGTCTGTACACCATTCGGGCATCCCTGCATCAGGCCGGTAATACCAATCGTGCCATTTTTCAGCATTACCAGAGCCTGACCATCTTCCGTCATGGTCTGACACCAGCCGTTTTTGACAGCCCAGTTGCCGGCGGAGGCGGAGAATGATGCCACAGTGAACAGCAGGGGAAAAAGAGCTCTGGTATTCATGACTGACCTCTGAAATGAACGTACGGTGTTATTGATAATGATGGAAGGTATGCAGTGACTGTTCAGGGAATGACGTAGCCGTATATTTAGTTTTCTGTTCAACATATTGTCTCCATACCTGTCGGGACGGCTTTGGCAGGCCGGCGATCACAGGTTAAAGGTGTTGATAAGTTTATGGATGAAAGAGAAATGTGGCAGGGCGGAGATAAAACGCTCTTCAGCGACCAGACTGTGGATGTGGCCTCTCCGTTCAAACCGTTCTGATGTCAGGCTGACTGATTTGATATCTGCCAGAGGAAAGACCTGCAGTTTTCCCTTCTGTAACGCGATCAGATACCAGCTACCGCTGTAATAAATGAGCCGGCAGGGCTCCAGTGACGGATACCATCGCTCAGTCATCAGAGAGATGTGGATACACTGTCTTATTGCCAGGATGAGTTGCGAGAAACACTCGGGGAACGTTGCAGTGATATCCGGCGCCGGTAGCCAGATAAGGCAGGGAGAGGGCTCCTGGTTGTCGGTAAGACAGGTTATCAGTCGTCCGTTCCGGAGCGGAAGTATCCGTGCGATCCCGGTATTCTGTATAAAAGAAAGCATTTCAGGGATCGCACCTGGGCTGCTCTGTCGTCTGAGGCTGTACCTGCCATTTCTGTACTCTAAATCCAGGTGAACCAGACGCTGATGAAAATCGCGCTGTAAAGTACGTTCTGTAACGCCAAATTCATCTGACAGTGTTTTTAGTGACAGAGATTCTCCGGCCATCAGTCGGCTGATAATGAGTGATAAGCGAACCGCCAGGCGATCATGCCGGGAACGATTATCAGACATAGATGTGCACTCCGTAAGAAAACATCTTTTATTTCATGATGTTATTATGCATCATGATGTTGAAAGGATGTGTCGCATCCGGATAATCAGGAATAAAATGCAGCAGAAAAAATATTCTTTTAATTATCTGATTTTTAAGCATGATTTCATAAAAAGAAGAATGCTCGTTAATCCAGCGACACATCCTGTCGGCGTGAGTGTGTCAGAACAGACGCTCCCACAGTGTGATCAGCAGGTGGATAATGCGGTCCCGGGCTTTACGCAGAAGCTGTAACATCCAGGCCGGAAAACTGAAACGGGCAACGGCGACGTCAAAACTTTTCCCGATGGTTTCACCAAAAGTCTGTTGTGCGTGTTTCTGGGCCTGTTCAGAGCGGTTTTCTCCCCGGATATGTGAATACACCGCGCTGGTTGCCTGTGGTGGCAGTGCGTGGATCATCAGCGACACAAACGCCGGAAGGTTCCAGCCGACAGGTGCAGCAACGGAGAGTACCGGAAATGATGAAGGGAACAGGGTTGCCACCCGGGCTGTCACCGTCGCCAGTGAGAGCGCCTGCTGACGGGACGGGCATTTTTCTGTGGCATTCCATTCTTCAGCAGGAAACACGCGATCGGCATGGCTGAGAACAAACAGAAAACGCGAGGGATCTGCGCCTTCATTCAGTAAAAACTGATGCATGGTAATGTCGGCGGCATACGCGCGTTCATCTGCCCGCAGGATCCAGATAATCAAATCCACTTCCGGCAGTAACTGACGGTAAAGCGCCCGGTATTCCTGATCATGCTGCGGCGTCTCTCCATTGCCGGGCAGATCGACCAGCGTCATTCTGCGTTCACCGATCTGCAGGGTAAGACGATGAGCCTGGCGGGTGCAGCCGTTCAGGGGATGCGTGGCACAGATATGGGACTGAAAAATAGCATTACACAGGCTACTTTTGCCGGTGCCGGATTTACCCATAATGCCAATCACGGGTTCGTAATGAATAACGCTGTGGAGATGTTCAAGAATTTTCTGACGAATTTCTTCAGGAAGAAACGTCAGATATGATTTCACTTGTGCGGAGAGGGAAGAATGGCTGAATGACATACCGGTATCCTGTTGATTTCACTGAACCGGATCACACTAATCCGGTTTATCATTCAGGTAATATGGGCGTGAAAAATGATGGAATGTCTGAATTACGGACATTATTGTTAAAGTGTAATGGAGTATGGCGTCAGTTTTTCAGAACGGGAACTAATGACATACTGCTGTTTCAGGAGATGAGAGGATGACCGGACGTAAAAACAAATGTGTCAGAAAAAATTGTAACAATCAGGTTTTCTCAGTAAAAATGGCAGTGGAGAAAAGACTGTGCAGAAAACATTATGAGAGGTTTTGTGAGCTCAAAAAAAGAAGAGAGCAAAATCCTGTTCACAGATTAAATGAAGCATTGCCAAGAAAGGTAGAAGGCCCAAAAAGAAAGAGGAAATTAGTAAAAGAAAGAGAAATCATTAACAGCAGGACGAAACATAAACAGGAGCAGGGACCATCTCTGGCTGAACTTAATAAAAAAGTTCGTGAGATACTGAAAACCCCGGCATGGAGAACGCTGGAAACGAGAATTCGAAGAAACGGTATCACATTTAATTCAAAAGCAGAGTTAGATGCGCTTTCTGAACTTTATGCAATTTATTCATGGGTTTCATATTGCAAACGTGGCGATAATTATTCTGTGTGGTTTTTGAATTGTCCGGATGTAAATATAAATATTCATGTGTGCGAATGCCGGTCTTCTGAAAGCGATTGTTATCTGCCATCCCGTTTTATTATCCTTCCAGCTCCATTAAGGCAAAAAGTAAAAAAAAAATACTCTGCTAATTCGTCTGGGGTACCAGGACATAATGATTCAAAAAGTCTTTATAAGACAGTTTTGTCTGTTTGTGGTGGGAAAAGAGAAACCGAATTGTTCTTTTATTCACTGCCAGTAAAGACTAATCATCATCCTTACTGGATTAAAAGTGGTGTGGTTAAAAGATTTCCTCCTGTTTTTGGTTTGTTGTTTTATGAACAGGAAAGATTAACAGGAGGTGTTTTTCGTTATGTGTTGATAAGGTTTTATAATACTTTTAAGGAGGATTTGTTTTTTGTTGAGATTGTCTCGTGCTGTTTTCTTGTTGAGCTTTTTCATGATATTGATTCGTTTTTTATAAATCAACGATTAAGTAAGCTGGAAAGTTTTATAGATAAGTGGAGGGAGGGTAAAGAAATCTGGATAAAAGCATATCTACAACTGATACATAATACATTGGGAATAACTGAAACAGAAAAACTCGTCAATCTATATAATTCATTTTTTACTGATAAAGTGGTTATCTGGGATGAGTCAGTAAAAAAAGTTAAGTGGATTTATGAGAAATAGTACCATTTAACTGAAAGCCACCATAACGTCTTTTTGACTACATTCATGATAATGAGTCTCATTTTGATTTCGTTTTTTTGTTCCGGAAAATTTTCCGAACATCAGTGATAATGAGGGTTTTGTTGTTTTTGTTTCTGCAATGTTTGAGGGCTGTTCCTGGAGATGATTCGTTGCTTGTGAGCAAGAGGTGGTCCGCTTTACTGGACAAGTTTTGCATTTGTTGAGTGGTGAAATGGAAGTAAAAAGAGCCCCTTTCTGGCAATGACTGAAAAAGTCAGTAGCGTGTGACAGTAAAAACTAACATAAAGTGATTATCGTATGATTATGACAATGACTTATAACTTTTATGAAAAGAACAACAGAAACTATGAAACCATAGCAGATTCCTGAGACCATGTTTTCTGAGGTAGAGAAAATAATTTAAGAGTAAATCAGTTTGTTTTTTGGTCAGTAAAGAACCATGCCTGATGTGAAAACGGGTAATCAACATTCAGTCTGCATGAGTGTCTGAGAATGTTGCTAATGTCGGTATGATACTATATACACGTATTTTACTAAGTATTTTTACTAAGCATTTCAGTAAGTGTTTTACCAGACATACACGTGTTTTCATAAACAACCCTATAAGTGTTTTCATTAAGCATTGCTGTACACATTGTTTGATCTGATACACATCCAGTTTAGTAAATCTTTACGTTAGCTAAAATCAGTTTAAAGCTGCTACAAAACAATCTTTCCTGTTTAAGCAATCAAGATGACATTCTATTTTTCTGATGTTACGTTTAACCTTTTCTGAGTTTTTGTGTCTCAGTCGTTAACCTGAGACAAGTATCTTTACGTAAAAACTAAAATCAGACTGAGATAACCTGATGAGATTTACGGTGTGCTTACGACGATTTTGTTAAACGACTTTCTGGATGTTTTGATAACAATCAGATTGAGGCATTAACGATTCCTGACGTTTTTCTTTTCCGTGTAAGGTCATTGTTTTCGTCATGAGGTTTCTTCTTGCATTGCGAAAGTGTGATGAACGGTTTTGGTGTTTTGATTCAGATGAAGTTTACGTTATCGATGGTTAATCGTTTTTATTGTGCGTAGTGAAACGTAACGCTTTCAGGAAGGGCAAATCGATTCTGATGGGGATGATCGTGTTACGGCGTTATCTGTAAACAGGTTTTAAACGTGTCATTCGCATTCGTGATTTAGTTGTGTGATTAAGCTGCAGGTTTTGGCGTTGTTGTTGATTTGCATTGCCAGGAAGCGTTCTGGTTGCGTTTCTGGTGTTTTGTTCGAATGTTCTGTGGAGCCTTTTCCCTTCTGACTTTTCTCGTTGTCCATGTCGTTTTTAAATCCATTCATGCTGTTGTTGCGTGTTTTGCTGCTGTGTGCAGGATTATCTTTTCGCTCCGGGATGGTTTGTTCCGTTTCAATCACTCTTAATCAGAGCGTTGTAGCATTGCTCAATGCCGGATGCCGTAAAGTTTTACCGCGTTGATGAATGATGTGAAGTCAATCCAAATCAACGGAGATCTCTCATCATGAATCAACCAATACACAATGCTTACTGGTTATCCCGTTTTGACAGCCTTCTCGACAGTGCCCTGGCGCAGCGCCGTGCCGTCTCGTTAATCCGGGTGGATTTACGTTTCCCTGAGTATATGCCTGTCACCATCATGGATCCCGATCCGGATTCAGCGGTGATTTCTCGTTTTTTTGCATCCCTGAAAGCCAAAATTCAGGCTTACCAGCGGAAAAAAAGATGTGCCAATCAGCGTGTGCATGCAACCAGCCTGCGTTATTTCTGGTGCCGGGAGTTTGGCAAGATGTATGGCAGGAAACATTATCACGTGATATTACTGCTCAACAAAGATACCTGGTGCTCGCTCGGGGATTTCAGCGAACCGTCTTCGCTGGCGACGATGATCCAGGAGGCATGGTGCAGCGCCCTGCATCTTGAGCCCTGGCAAGGCGATGGCCTGGTCCATTTTTCCAGGTGGACGCTTTCCCGTAAACCAGCATCGTCTGATGCTCGCCCTTCTTCCGATGACACGCCTTTGTCGGGTGGATGTTCTGATACCAGGAAGGCTTCAGACAAAAAGCCGGGTGAAGCCGCTGTGCTCTGGATCAAGCGTGGTGATGTGGAAGCGCTGCAGAAAGCCCGGAACAGAGCCAGTTATCTCGTGAAATATGAAACGAAGCTGCATAACGGTTCCGGGCAACGTAATTATGGTTGCAGTCGTGGGCCGGGGCGTCTACTGGATGGCAGGTGAACCCTGTAAAACGGCATCCGGTGCCTGAGCTTATGCCACAGTAAGGGCGTCAGCCAACGCCCTTAGCTCGTTTTCTGAAAAAGTCGTCCTGAAGTCATGTATCTGCTTCCATTCTCATGTTCATATTTCTCCTTACGCTTTCACTGTCTGTCATCGGAAGTACCGATTTATTTTGGTGCTGCGCACTTACGGCCATTCACGGAAGAGGATTGTGGTGAACAGTAGGAGTCTGGCTGCTGGCGAGGGAAGGTTCAGGACTGGTATGGGGTTTAGTGCTGGAGGATGACTTTGAATCCCGGATTGACCAGTGAGGGGGCAGTGAGAGGATGCTCTGGTGTAACAGGCCTGGATTGCAAAATATAAAACCGGTTGTACACTCGTAACGGGTAAAAGGATACGGGCAATAACACGTGGTACCCGGTGAGACTGGCTCTTGTATCACATTACCGGGAATATTCTGACAGGTGAAATGTTCTGATAAGAATCATCCTGAGGGAGGATACAACGGATATGAACGTTATTGACAGCCGCATTCGTGATGTGAAATTTGGTGAAAATGTGAAAGTCGTCATGCCAGTAAACCTCTATGAATGTGAACTGGGGGATGATGTTTTTATCGGTCCCTTTGTGGAAATACAGAAGGGATGTATCATTGGCAACCGGAGCCGAATTCAGTCCCACAGTTTCATCTGTGAGAACGTCATTTTAGGTGATGGCTGTTTCATCGGTCATGGCGTAACTTTTGCTAATGATCTTTTTAAGTGTGGTGGTCCCGATGCCTCTGCAGAAAGCTGGATACGCATCGTATTAGGTAACACTGTAACAGTGGGTAGCGGAGCGACCATTTTAACAACAGAAATTTGCAGTGGAGCAGTGATTGGTGCTGGTAGTGTGGTTACAAAGCCCGTGCTAGTAAAAGGCGTGTATGCCGGTAATCCAGCCAGACTTTTGAGAACACTTTAATTATATTTAACCCAATAATAAATCAGACAGTGAATATAATTCTTCCCCGATTATACTAATCACGATGAGTCTCATATTTATGCTGTTATTAGATTCATTGCCATAGTTATTTATTGCTTGTCGCTGGTTCGTAAGAGCAGGAGCTTAAAACTCGGGGAGACGCTGAATGCCATAATTAGCAGTACAGAAGGTGATATGTGTCGTCAACAAAAGGAGTCGTTCGCTGCCCTGACGCAACATAAAGCGTGCATTGATGCTTTTCTCTGTGGTTGTACAGTTATATGCGCAAGGACGAAAACCAGTCTGCCGATCCTGCAGCAATAACGGGCAATCTCCGTACGCCCTTATTGATTACACCTATGTGTAAGTTCACAGAGATATTGCAATTGCCTCCGGATAAGTAAGGGGAGATTGCACTATGCAAATGCAGCATCTGATGGTTGGCTATCCTAAACGGCCGATTATGCGTTGAGGCTTTCAGTGATGGCTGATATAGCAACAATGAGAATGAAGGCTCTGCACTTCTGGGATAAACACGGTATTTCTGCGGCTTCTGAAGCCTTTGGCGTGTCCTGCCGCACGCTTTACTGGTGGCGTCAGTTACTGAACAAGGGAGGACCTGAGGGGCTAATCCCGCACAGTAAGGCACCTCTGGTGCGACGAAAAAAGCACTGGCATCCCGATGTGCTGAAAGAGATTCGACGCCTCAGGACAGAGCTGCCAAACCTCGGTAAAGAGCAGATTTTTGTTCGCCTGAAGCCCTGGTGCGCACAGCGCCATCTGACCTGCCCGAGTGTTTCCACCATCGGCAGAATGATCGCCACCGCACACGATAAAATGCGGATGATACCAGTACGTCTGAGCTCGCGGGGTAAGGCTCTGCTTGTCAAAAAGCGAACCGCCAAACCCCGCCGGCCAAAGCACTACCGTCCGGTAAAGACCGGTGAGCTCATTGGGATGGACGCCATTGAGCTCAGAATGGGTGAAATGCGTCGCTATATCATTACCATGATCGACGAACGTGAATTTGGCAAAAAATTACAGACGGGCAGGAAAAACGATTCAGGAGAGTCTAATAAATACAGGTATGAGTATAACGGTCAAACAATGTACTGGAGTGGACAAGGTCGTCGGCCTAATGTTATTGCAGAAGCAATAAAAGCCGGAGGTTCTCTTGATGATTTTCTTATATCTCAGGATACATCATCTTGTTCTGATTATGAGTGATACATCTAATCGGTTCAATGTCGCTGTAATGCTCGCATTTTGATGTTTATATGGCAGCGTTACCGTTCATTGTTTCAGTTACAAATTGATCGTCATGCCACAACCTGAAATTGTAACTATCATCGGGTCTTTCAAGTCGCTTATGCATATGAAGCCAGGGAGGAAGAGGAAAACGAAAGTTAAAAATTGAACTGCCTCATAGCGCATCTGAAGTTCGCGATACGATCTTGATACTGGAAGTTGGTATTAATATTTTATCTGTATTCTTACTGAATGTACATATATCATTGTTGTAATTAGTTGGTAGCATACGGTATTTGTAACTTTCCTTTTCAGGAGCATGTTAACCATGGATGAGATTACATTTTAATTAAGGTTTTTAAATTTATTATATTCGACTGATTTTAAATCTGTGTTGTGGGAATCTTCATATCCTGAGATCTTCCTGATACCTGCACTCTCTTTTTCTTATCTTCATGGTTGTCAGTATATTATTATTTTACATCAAACATGGATAATTTTAATTTAGGTTTATTACTATTATTATACTCGCTCTCTTTTTTATAATCTCTATCTTTACACATTCCATTACTCTTACCCTCAGCTAATTATATTCACTCATGTCCTTCTCTAATATTTTTTGTCACCATTATCACAATATCCACTTCCCTTTCATTCAATCATAATTACTGTAACTCATATGATGTTCAGATAAGTTATTCTCTACTGCGCTATTACTGATATCTATCTGTTTTCAGTCTTCAGTAAAACAGTAATTGATTTTAATCTTATCCATCATGAACTGTATTGACTTAACGATAATTGTTTATCTGAAGTGTTTTAACTATTCTGATGAACATCAATTCTTTTGTCATCACTGATTAACTGGATGTTTACTCTTTGATAAGGTATCCATGATTCTGTAACGATTAACAGAGCTGGATAAACAATGAAATTGACAGGAGAGATACCTGATTATGTTTGTTTCGAGTTGTATTGTTTAAGATGCAGGGTAAAAATCATGCCAGTGGTATTTTTTACTCTGGTAATGTGTGCGGTTAACGTTCATGTCCTTAAGAACAGATTGGATGAGGGCGTATAAGTTTATTGCGTTGGCCTTGTACACGTTTTTTCAGACTCACTGAGAGCAAGTTTGTAGTTTATGATGTTATTGGTCGTAATATGTTTCTTAATCTCCTGGTAGTGGGTTTTTATCGCGTGTTTTGCAGTATTTCGTGATGTTTATTGATTCTGTATTTTATTCGCTCCTCGTTTATCTCATCTCTTTAGCTAATACCATCAGATAATCCATTTCTTTCTGCATAATGCTGCGTATCGTTAATAACCCGTCGTATCCATTCTGCTACAGCATGCCTGATAAATACCATCTGTAAGTTATTACCGTTTTAGATCTGATTATGAGCGAAAGCATTAATTCGCTCACAGAGCTTAAAACATCATTAACTTTCAGGAGTCATCAACATGCCTAAATCTTACACACCAAACTGGTTTTTTACCGCTTTACTTGACAATCACATCAATCAAATGATGGCACGCTATTCCTGCCTGCGGGCCTTACGGATGGATTTCTTCTACAGGAAAGATACGCCCGATTTCTTACAACCTGATCATCGCTGGCTTGAATTGCAGTTGCGTATGCTGCTGGAGCAGGTGGAACAATTTGAAAATATCGTTGGCTTCTTCTGGGTGATTGAATGGACGGTTGATCATGGTTTTCATGCGCATGTAGTTTTCTGGATCGATCGTCAGAGGGTTAAAAAAATATATCCCTTTGCGGAGCGGATTACAGAATGCTGGCGGTCTATTACGCATAACAGTGGTTCGGCACACCGCTGTACATATCAGCCGCATTATACATACAACATCAACATTCCTGTGCGCCACAACGATCCTGAAAGTATCGATAATATTCGCGGTGTCCTGCATTATCTGGCGAAAGAAGAACAAAAAGACGGGCTGTGTGCCTACGGCTGCAATGAAGTTCCTGAACGTCCTGCTGCAGGGCGTCCTCGTAAGCCTCACTTCTGAAGCTTAAGCCTGAGCCTCCGCTCCTGGAAACACTCCGTCGGTAAAAACTTACCGCATTGATTAATGATGTGAACTGAAGTCAACGGAGATCATTCATCCTGAACCTGAATCCGGTGTTCTGTCCCTTATCTTCCCGTTCTGCTTCAGTTCTTCACTTATTCCATCAATCTCATCCGCAAGCCATAACACGTCAGCTCATTCACGGGCAGGACGCATTGTGGGCTGCGCATAACGGAACATATCTTATGAATGCTATTCCTTATTTCGACTATAGCCTGGCACCCTTCTGGCCATCTTATCAGAACAAAGTCATCGGCGTCCTTGAGCGTGCGCTGCGTGAGCAGTCCGGCTCACGGATACGGCGGATCCTGCTTCGTCTGCCGTGGGAACATGACAACGCCTTCAACAGCAGACAGACCTGGTTTGGTATGGATTTTATCGAAACCGTCAGTGCGCTGATGAATGCGAAACCCGGACGCGACCTTTGCTGGCTCCTGACCCGTCATCCTGAAAAGCCGGAATACCACGTGGTGCTGTGTGTCAGACAGGAGTATTTCGACGGCCCTGAACTGGACCGGCTGATTCTGGATGCCTGGAGCAACGTACTGGGCTTCGCGTCACCGGGGGAAGCGGCACCGTACCAGAAACAGATAACCCGGGATGTGGTGCTGGACAGTCGTTCACCGGACTGCGAAGACATCCTCAAAGATTTGATCTGGGCGTTCAGTGATTTCGCCCGCGATCGTCGTGGTGTGTGCGATCCGGAAGCACGTTGCCTCGCCGGTAATCCCTGGTATCCCGTAGCAGGCCAGCTCTGAAAACTCCGTTCAGCAGATTCACCCGCATTTGCACAACCTTCATAAATCTCACAGAGGATATTCTGACCATGTTGACCTCAATGACAGGCCACGACTGCGTGTTGCTGCGTGCCGACGATCCCCTGATCGACATGAACTACATCACCAGTTTCACCGGTATGACAGATAAATGGTTTTACAAGCTGATCAGTGAAGGCCATTTCCCGAAACCCATCAAGCTGGGCCGCAGCAGCCGCTGGTACAAAAGTGAAGTGGAGCAGTGGATGCAGCAGCGAATTGAGGAATCACGAGGAGCAGCAGCATGAAACGTGTTGCAATGTCGGCGCTGGTATTGCGGAAATCAGCCCTGTCCCTGGTGCTGGCGACATTACCGTTCATCTTCCTGCTGACCCTCTCCGGTCAGCCAGCAGATTGTAGCTCTTTCCTGACTGATTCGTCATTCCATTCACATTGTTTATAACTGGCATTACACCGGTGTTGATGCGCACCTTCCCGTGTGTCTGCACCGGCTGAACAAAATTCAACAGGGTTTGAAAAGGAACATTTCGTGCAAATAACCGAAGCATTAATTTCAGAGCCGGGAGACATCCGGCGTTTTATTCAGCAGGCGGTGGACCACTGGCCGCATTTGCTGGCATTTTACTTCACACTCCATTCGGCAGAAGGAAATATCAACGGGCAACAGATTCATGCATTCTGTACTTCCTTTTACCGACAGGTGCACGAACGTATTACTGAGCGTAATCACACGGCCAGTCCATCCTCGCCGGTGGTATTACGCTGGTTGCGGGCACAACATGGAGGAGCAACAATACGATGCCTGTTGCTGTTCAGCCAGGAGCTTTTCTGCCATCCGCGAGCCAGTGTGACAGTTGATGAAGAATGTTCGCAAGTGGTGGATTTACTGCAACAGAGCTGGCAGGTGATAAGTGCTGGCGGACAATGCCGGGTGGAAAAGCGTTTTCAGGTCGCCCGGGGTGATACATCTGGCCAGTATGTTGCGTTAAAAACAGTCGCATTGTCTCTGGGGTTACCGGTTGTGACCGCCATTATCTATCGTCCGGTACAGCGCTGTACATTGATTACAGCTCAGTGAATCAGCGCAGTTGTGTAGTCAACGAGGTTTTCTGGCTTTTTGTCGGTCATTCAGCACCATTAGCCGGGCCTCTGCCTCTTTCTGTTCCTGTAGTGTCACTTCCCCGCACGGCAGCCCCTTCAGATCGTAACGGGCGCCATCTGCCATTAACGCACATTAATAGTGCGGAGACTGCACATAAGACGCCACTGCCGCGTGTAATGTACCAGCGCCAAACGCCAGTTCTCTGATGGCGATATCCTGTATCAGGTCGTCAGGTATCTCAACTTTAAGCGGTTGGGGTTTTTCCCGGTTGAATAACTCAGGCCAGAGTTCCACAAGACGATTAATACGCTTACGGTTTTTACGCTGGCGTTTTGTCATATGCCGCCACGGTGTTTTTTCAGCAGAGCAGGGCTCTGTTTATCGTTCAACTGTGGTATCCGTTCCCTGGCCTTCACGTTGTGTGCAGTGTTCGTTTTATCCTGCAGCGGCGTTGCCGGTGATTTACTGAAAATGCCCTGTGGTTTACGGTTAATGGTCAGCGTTACTATCAGTATTGTTACCTCATGCTGTCAATGGAAGTAGTACCTCATCCAGAGCCTTGGCGACCCCGGGGCTGAAAACGAAACAATAACCCGCGCGCAGTGCGAGGAGCCCGGGCGTGAAGCAATCAGCAGGTAATATTAATGGCAAGACCAGCAGGTTCTTTAAACAAACGAACAATATCAGCAAATACGACAACTCCCGGAGAGGTAAAAAGTTTTTCACTTGAGCACTTCTTAAAAAAATGGAGACGAACAAAAATGGGGCGACATACCTGGAAAGTATCGCTACCAGATGATGCTAAAAAGCAGAAATAGTGTTCCAGGCCTGAAAGGGATGAGAATCAGTATCTGCGTGTATTTATAACATCTTCTTGAAGAGGCAGGAGATTGTTAGTCCATTAGTATAATCGATATTCGTTTTCCTGCGAATATGCAGGCTACACCAGATATATGATTGCTACCGAATTTCATCAGTTTGATGAAATTACGCATCATACTGCGGGTTTTTCTCATTAACATTAACGAAAGTGAATGGACTCAGACAAGTAGTGACCGGCGCAATTTCACTAAGTATCAAATACAGAGAACGTTCTCTTACTTTCTGCGATGGCCTTTCCTTCGGAAAGTAAGTGACGATTAAGTGCCGCAAAATGTGATACATATATTATTTTTATGGCAAATCACCTGATAGGATTTGCCATAAATGAATGAAAAACTGAGTGTTAATAAATGAGTAAGAAGAAAATTTCTGTTGAAAATGAAGAGTTCAATACTTTCCGGGTATTACTTCTGAGTATTGACTTTGTTAAAAAACTGGTTATAGAAATGTCTGATGAAGATTTAAATAAGGTTAAGGAAAACTTTGACATAGCTATTCAGCAACGTAATGAGCGAAAGGAAAATATGAAAGCTATCAAATCACTCATGGATGAACATGGTATATCTCTGGAAGATTTTTATCGTGAATTTGGCAAAAAATCACAGGCAGGCAGAAAAAGTGTGTCAGGAGGGCATAAATACGAGTATGACGATAACGGTAAAAGAATGTACTGGAATGGGCAAGGACGTCGGCCTAAGGCCATAGCAGAGGCTATAAAAGCCGGAGGTTCTCTTGATGATTTTCTTATATCTCAGGAAGTATCATCTGGTCCTGATTATGAATAACAGCAATATATATTTTGATCTGTATTAATATCAAGGAATATATAGTAAGCACTTCTCCGGAGTTGATATATTATCGGCAGGGAATGAAAATGCCTGACTTCATGCTAATATATGGCAATAAAGATAAATGAGTTATACTGTAGAGTTATGAAATAACGATAGTGATAAGAGCCAGTCAGCGAGACTGATTGTTTTATCTGTACTGGCAGCAGGCAGTTAACCATGGCTTACTGCTTCAGCTTCTGAATCTGTGTTGATGATATTTATCTGTTTATAAGGCAAGGCTTGTCTCTGTGAGTTGGTAATCTTTATCCCGGGATAGCTTTTCTCTGTATTTTTAGTATAGCCAGTAATCGATTACTCCTGTATGCGCAAAAATATATCAACTCATCCATGGTAAACATATCAGCTTTTACCTACATATAGATAAATTCATATTTCACGATATACGACCCAATTTTATTAACACGAGCTGTTACCCATACACCTGTCATCCCCTGCTTATGGTGACTGCGCAGGAACTCTTTATTTGTACAAAGTTGTATCCATCTGGAAATGTTTTGATCTTTCAACCAGAGTCCCGTTTCACAATGTCCATACTTTCCTCTTGATGGTCCCGGAAAAACAACATCATATTCAGATTCATAGCTAATAACCTTATCCGGAAAAAGATAAACACAGACATCGTAACAGTTCAGACTCAGTATAAATCCAAGACAAAATCCCCCCGTGAATGCATTTAATAAATACTTTAATGTTCTGTTAAAGGTGCGGATATAAAATGCATAAATAAAAGAAAGAGAACCGGTGGTTATACCGGTGCAAAAATATGTTGTCCATTCAGGTACCGTATTTTGTAAAACAGTATAATGAGATATGGCGGATGCCCACAACATATACCAGCACAAACCACCTGTAATAAGATATGTTATTGCTGTGGAAAACCATTTCCTGTATTTATTTTCAGGGTGATTGTTCTTGCCCATCAACGCATTTCCAGAATATTTAAAAATAACCTGTCACCGAAACAGAATAAAGGCGCAATAACCATAACGGGAAAATATGCGCCTCTGGTAATCGACAGTGTTACTTCAGACAGTGAGTTTCCCATTCCTTGACTGCAAATGTATCCATCATACCTGAAATATAGTCAACCACTGCTCGTTTTTTGCTGATTTCAAATATACAGGAATCTGGTTGGGGTAAGGTGAATTTAAGTTCAGGAGGCAGAAATTTATAATTCTCTCTTTCATTGTAAAAGTCATATAAATCCCTGATTATTTTATTTCCCCTGAACTCATAGGTGAGGATATTACGTTTTCGCATGATGACTTTAAAGAGAAGTTTTTTGAGCCCTTCGGATAACGCATTCAGTTTCCCGAATCCCAGCTCCTGAAAACCATTCAGGTTCGTTACTACAGAAATATCTGCAACGAGGCGATTGACAATATTTGAAGTTAACTCCTTGCGGAATATGATGGCAAATTCTTCTGAGGTTTTCAGTAAGTTAGCCTGAAAAGCGGTGTTTCTCGACTGAGTAACGATTTCCCTGAACTGTTCCCTCGCTCCCCGGAATTTGTCAGAAATCTGAAACTCATATTCAATATCTTCAATCGTGACCATGTTCCTGCTAAGGGCATCTTCCAGGTCATGCGCGGCATAGGCAATCTCATCCGCGAGATCCATTATCTGCGCATCAATCGTTTTCTCTCCGGGATTCAGATCGAGCTGATTTTCAGCAAGCAGGTTAATGTAAAAATAGTAATCATCATCATAAATGAACTTGCCGGCAGTAGCTGCAGCGCGGGGGATGGGATACTTAACAACCGAAAGTAAACTACGGTGAGTCAGATTTAATCCGTTGCAGTATGAAAATTTCTTCTCCAGTTTTCTCAGGATACGTAGCGCCTGTGCATTACCTTCATAGCCGCCGATTTCTTCAGACAGTTCATTAAGCAGTTTTTCACCGGAATGACCGAAAGGAGGATTTCCGATGTCATGCGCCAGCGCTGCCAGTTCAACCACCACCGGGTTAATCAGTTTGAGGTCTGACGCGATACTTCGGGCGATCTGAGCAACCTCAAGACTGTGCGTTAATCTGTTTCTGTTGAATTTTTCAGGATCAATTTCAAAAAGTTGCATCTTTCCCTGCAGCCTGCGAAATGATGATGAATACAGAATACGCGCGTAATCCCGTTGATAATTATCCCGGCTTCTTGTTTCACCATCGGGGGACGGGTGCTCTCTGGTATCAGCAAGCGCACTGATAAGTTTTTGTTCCTGCTCTTGCGCAAATTCTTTTAATTCATTGCAGTACATATTTCTTCCTTTCTGGAGCATGTTACCAAATCAGAATACCGGATGAACAAAACTGGTGGCTACATCCTGTAGGGATTATGTATTAGTAAGCTCTGGCCATTAGTGCCATTTCAGGTTATGTTGCCAGTACGAACCTTGTCCGGATTCAGAGGGGGATTACGGTTTTCTTGCTGGATAATAAAATGGTGCTGTTTATCCTCCGTGAATGTCAATGAATTTCCCGCCGTTTTTTGCCTTATGCTCTTCCGTAAAACCACAATACCGATCACGTTTCTGACATACTTCCTGATGTTTCGCCATGAAACAGTTTTACGACCGACTTTTTCAGGTGTAAATTTCCTCGCTGACACTTTTTGACATGAATTTACACAGGCCTGAATACGGGGAGAACATGCAGCACCGGCAGAACAACATTCTGACGAAAACGTCTCTTTTATCCCGTACATTGTCTGTCCCCTGTTGTGATATGTTCCGGCGCGGCTCTCCGTGGATATGCTATCTCTCCCTCTCCGTTTTTTCTGGTTTTTTCATCCCCGCATTTTCGTCTCCGGCAGCCATGCTGTCTCCGGGGGACCGCAGTGCAATTCAGCAGCAACAGCAGCAGTTGCTGAATGAAAACCAGCGTCAGCGTGATGCGCTGGAGCGCAGTGCGCCGCTGACTGTTGTACCGTCTCGGGAAACGTCTGCCGGTACTGAAGGTCCCTGCTTTACGGTGTCACGCATTGTTGTCAGTGGGGCCACCCGACTGACGTCTGCAGAAACCGACAGACTGGTGGCACCGTGGGTGAATCAGTGTCTGAATATCACGGGGCTGACCGCGGTCACGGATGCCGTGACGGACGGCTATATACGCCGGGGATATATCACCAGCCGGGCCTTTCTGACAGAGCAGGACCTTTCAGGGGGCGTACTGCACATAACGGTCATGGAAGGCAGGCTGCAGCAAATCCGGGCGGAAGGCGCTGACCTTCCTGCCCGCACCCTGAAGATGGTTTTCCCGGGAATGGAGGGGAAGGTTCTGAACCTGCGGGATATTGAGCAGGGGATGGAGCAGATTAACCGTCTGCGTACGGAGCCGGTACAGATTGAAATATCGCCCGGTGACCGTGAGGGATGGTCGGTGGTGACACTGACGGCATCGCCGGAATGGCCTGTCACAGGGAGCGTGGGCATCGACAACAGCGGACAGAAGAATACCGGTACGGGGCAGTTAAATGGTATCCTTTCCTTTAATAATCCTCTGGGGCTGGCTGACAACTGGTTTGTCAGCGGGGGACGGAGCAGTGACTTTTCGGTGTCACATGATGCGAGGAATTTTGCCGCCGGTGTCAGTCTGCCGTATGGCTATACCCTGGTGGATTACACGTATTCATGGAGTGACTACCTCAGCACCATTGATAACCGGGGCTGGCGGTGGCGTTCCACGGGAGACCTGCAGACTCACCGGCTGGGACTGTCGCATGTCCTGTTCCGTAACGGGGACATGAAGACAGCACTGACCGGAGGTCTGCAGCACCGCATTATTCACAATTATCTGGATGATGTTCTGCTTCAGGGCAGCAGCCGTAAACTCACTTCATTTTCTGTCGGGCTGAATCACACACACAAGTTTCTGGGGGGTGTCGGAACACTGAATCCGGTATTCACACGGGGGATGCCCTGGTTCGGCGCAGAAAGCGACCACGGGAAAAGGGGAGACCTGCCCGTAAATCAGTTCCGGAAATGGTCGGTGAGTGCCAGTTTTCAGCGCCCCGTCACGGACAGGGTGTGGTGGCTGACCAGCGCTTATGCCCAGTGGTCACCGGACCGTCTTCATGGTGTGGAACAACTGAGCCTCGGGGGTGAGAGTTCAGTGCGTGGCTTTAAGGAGCAGTATATCTCCGGTAATAACGGCGGTTATCTGCGGAATGAGCTGTCCTGGTCTCTGTTCTCCCTGCCATATGTGGGAACTGTCCGTGCAGTGACTGCACTGGACGGCGGCTGGCTGCACTCTGACAGCGATGACCCGTACTCGTCCGGCACGCTGTGGGGTGCTGCTGCCGGGCTCAGCACCACCAGTGGCCATGTTTCCGGTTCGTTCACTGCCGGACTGCCTCTGGTTTACCCGGACTGGCTTGCCCCTGACCATCTCACGGTTTACTGGCGCGTTGCCGTCGCGTTTTAAGGGATTATTACCATGCATCAGCCTCCCGTTCGCTTCACTTACCGCCTGCTGAGTTACCTGGTCAGTGCGATTATCGCCGGGCAGCCGTTGTTACCGGCAGTGGGGGCCGTCATCACCCCACAAAACGGGGCCGGAATGGATAAAGCGGCAAATGGTGTGCCGGTCGTGAACATTGCCACGCCGAACGGGGCCGGGATTTCGCATAACCGGTTTACGGATTACAACGTCGGGAAGGAAGGGCTGATTCTCAATAATGCCACCGGTAAGCTTAATCCGACGCAGCTTGGTGGACTGATACAGAATAACCCGAACCTGAAAGCGGGCGGGGAAGCGAAGGGTATCATCAACGAAGTGACCGGCGGTAACCGTTCACTGCTGCAGGGCTATACGGAAGTGGCCGGCAAAGCGGCGAATGTGATGGTTGCCAACCCGTATGGTATCACCTGTGACGGCTGTGGTTTTATCAACACGCCGCACGCGACGCTCACCACAGGCAGACCTGTGATGAATGCCGACGGCAGCCTGCAGGCGCTGGAGGTGACTGAAGGCAGTATCACCATCAATGGCGCGGGCCTGGACGGCACCCGGAGCGATGCCGTATCCATTATTGCCCGTGCAACGGAAGTGAATGCCGCGCTTCATGCGAAGGATTTAACTGTCACTGCAGGCGCTAACCGGATAACTGCAGATGGTCGCGTCAGTGCCCTGAAGGGCGAAGGTGATGTGCCGAAAGTTGCCGTTGATACCGGCGCGCTCGGTGGAATGTACGCCAGGCGTATTCATCTGACCTCCACTGAAAGTGGTGTCGGGGTTAATCTTGGTAACCTTTATGCCCGCGATGGCGATATCACCCTGGATGCCAGCGGCAGACTGACTGTCAACAACAGTCTCGCCACGGGGGCCGTCACTGCAAAAGGTCAGGGCGTCACCTTAACCGGCGACCATAAAGCGGGAGGTAACCTGAGCGTCAGCAGCCGGAGCGATATCGTTCTCAGCAATGGAACGCTTAACAGCGACAAGGACCTCAGCCTGACCGCCGGCGGCAGAATCACTCAACAGAATGAAAAACTGACTGCCGGCCGGGATGTAACGCTTGCCGCGAAAAACATCACACAGGATACCGCCAGCCAGATTAACGCGGCCCGCGATATCGTGACTGTCGCCAGTGACACGCTGACAACACAGGGACAGATAACCGCCGGGCAGAATCTCACGGCCAGCGCCACCACGCTGACACAGGACGGAATATTGCTGGCGAAAGGTCATGCGGGACTCGATGCCGGCACGCTGAATAACAGTGGTGCTGTTCAGGGGGCTTCCCTGACGCTCGGCAGTACAACGCTCAGCAACAGTGGCTCCCTGCTCAGTGGCGGTCCCCTGACCGTGAATACCCGCGACTTTACCCAGAGCGGCCGCACTGGCGCGAAGGGCAAAGTGGATATCACGGCCAGTGGGAAACTGACCAGTACAGGTTCGCTGGTGAGCGATGATGTACTGGTGCTGAAGGCGCAGGATGTGACACAGAACGGTGTGCTGTCCGGCGGCAAAGGGCTGACGGTCAGTGCGCAGGCGCTGAGCTCCGGTAAAAAATCGGTCACCCACAGCGATGCTGCGATGACGCTGAATGTGACAACAGTGGCGCTGGACGGGGAAAACAGTGCCGGTGACACCCTCCGGGTTCAGGCAGACAAACTGAGTACCGCAGCGGGCGCACAGCTTCAGAGCGGTAAAAATCTCAGCATCAACGCCAGAGATGCACGTCTTGCAGGTACGCAGGCAGCACAACAGACCATGGCGGTGAACGCCAGTGAAAAGCTCACCCACAGCGGGAAAAGCAGCGCCCCGTCGCTCAGCCTCAGTGCGCCGGAACTGACCAGCAGCGGTGTGCTTGTTGGTTCCGCCCTGAATACACAGTCACAGACCCTGACCAACAGTGGTCTGTTGCAGGGGGAGGCCTCACTCACCGTTAACACACAGAGGCTTGATAATCAGCAGAACGGCACGCTGTACAGTGCTGCAGACCTGACGCTGGATATACCGGACATCCGCAACAGCGGGCTTATCACCGGTGATAATGGTTTAACGTTAAACACTGCCTCCCTCAGCAATCCGGGAAAAATCATCGCTGACACGCTGAACGTCAGGGCGACCACGCTGGATGGTGATGGTCTGTTGCAGGGCGCCGGTGCACTGGCGCTTGCAGGCGACACCCTCTCACAGGGTAGTAACGGACGCTGGCTGACGGCGGGCGACCTCTCCCTCCGGGGTAAAACACTGCATACCGCAGGGACCACGCAGGGACAGAATCTCACCGTGCAGGCGGACAACTGGGCGAACAGTGGCTCCGTGCTGGCAACCGGTAACCTTACTGCTTCAGCAACCGGTCAGTTGACCAGTACCGGCGATATCATGAGCCAGGGTGACACCACGCTGAACGCAGCCACCACGGACAACCGGGGCAGTCTGCTTTCGGCCGGCACGCTCTCTCTTGATGGAAATTCACTGGATAACCGCGGCACTGTCCAGGGTAACCATGTCACGCTTCACCACAGAAGCACTGACAACAGCGGTACGGTCACGGGGCTGAGCGGTCTGACCCTGCACAGCGCGGACGGGCTTACCAACAGTGGCGCGCTGCTGAGCCAGAACTCGCTGGCGCTGAGCGCAGGAGATGTGACCAACAGCGGCCGGATTCAGGGGCGGAACATCACTCTGGATGCCAGCAGCCTGACCAGCAGCGGTGCTGTTCAGAGTGCGCTGGATTTGGCTCTGACCCTGAGTGGCGATGTTATTGCTGCCACCGGCAGCAAAATTACCGCCATGGGCGATGCCCGCCTGACCGGGAAAGTGCTGGGTAACCAGGGATTAATCAGCGCGAAGACGCTGGAAGTGAATGGTGATTCGCTCAGCAACAGTGGCGAAATCAGTGGTGTTAACAGCCTGAACGTGACACTCAGTGGTAATCTGCAACAGCACGGTAAAATGCTGACAGGCGGTGCATTAAACGTCAACGCCAGAGACATCAGCAATAGTGGGCAGCTTCAGGGGGCGGATAACCGCATCACCGCCAGTTCGCTGACCAACTCAGGTCGTGTGCAGGGCGACAGCGGGCTGACTCTTACATTGCTGAATGCCCTGACCAACCAGACCAGCGGTGTGCTTCTCAGTCAGAATGCATTTGTCCTTACTGCACCCGTGCTGACCAACAACGGCACCATTCAGGGCAACGGTAAAACCACGCTCAGCGCGGCAACGCAGGCTCACAACAGCGGCAAAATTCTTTCCGGCGGTGACCTGACGTTCACCACGCCGGACTACAGTGGCAGTGGCTGGCTACAGGCCACTGACCTGCTGCTGAACGTGGCGAAGCTTGCCGGTAATGGCACTGTGATGGCGGCGAATCAGGCAACGCTCACAGGTAACAGTCTGACCAACCGTGGCCTGTTCCAGGCCGCACAACTGAACGTCAACACGCAGACCATCACCAACAGCGGCACGCTGCTGGGTAATCAGGGCCTGACAATAAAAGGGAACAGCCTGAACAACGCCGGCGGGAAGGTTTTCAGCGGCGGTGATATGCTTGCTGATATGGTCTCGCTCAGCGGCGCGGGCCAGCTGGTTGCACTCGGTAACCTGACGCTGAAGCTCACCCGTGGTTTGACCGCACAGGGCGTTATCGCCGCAAATAAACAACTCTCCGTCAGCAGCCTGGGTGATATTACTAATGGCGCCACATTGCAGGGCAACGGTATCACGCTGAATGCTGCGGGCAGGCTGACCAACAATGGCCAGCTGACCGCAGGCAACGGCACCACGGTACTGAGCAGCAGCGGGATTGCGATGAATGCCAGCGGCAGCCTGCAGGCAGGCGGGGACGTCAGCCTGACCAGCAGGGGAGATATCACTCTCGACGGTTTTACCGGCACGACGGGTAGTCTGGTGTTAACGGTCGCCGGGGCAGTCATTAACACCGCACTGTTGTATGCGGGCAATAATCTCTCGCTGTTTGCCAGCACCATCCGGAACCATCACGGCGATATGCTGGCGGGTGACAGCCTGGTGATGCAGAAAGATGTCAGTGGTGCCGCGAATGCTGAAGTGATTAATACCTCCGGGAATATCGAAACCACCCGCGGTGATATCACCATCAGAACCGGACATTTACTGAATCAGCGGGAGGGTATAAATGAGACAAAATCATACATTCCGGTTGAGAATGTCGCAGTACCTGATGGTGCAAATTCTGTTTCAGTCAGAGTGGGCGATTTAGGTGAAGATGGATGGGGATATTATGTGAAGTCCTGGAGCGGTACTGCCGGTGGTGGTTTTGAGGCATGGGCCGTTCCGACTGAAAAGGGAGCCACCCGGAAATTTCTGACTGGCACAACACGCGTCGATGTTGGTGCAACAGGGGGGGATGCCAGAATTTCGGCCGGTAATAATCTGCTGATTGACGCGAACAAACTGGATAATACGGGAAGTCATCTTCTTGCCAGCGAGTTTGTCAGCCTGTCGGGTTCACAACTGAATAATCAGTCCTTCTTTGGCTATACACAGGATGAATACAATGTGTATCGCTATTACGGCAAACTGGCCATGATCCCCAACGACGGGCATCTGCAGTATGGAGATGCTTCTGCCGATGATCGCGTTACCTTTACTCTCTCCGGAGCTCCGGAATATGTCACCAGAGACACCGGTCAGGCTCTGAGAGCCGTGATTCAGGCAGGCAAAAATGTCACTGCCGTTTTTTCCAGTGATATCAGTAATACATCCACAACCTCAAATGCAGGACGGATCACAAATACCCTTGCGGCACCTGAAATTAACACGCCGGCAGAGAAAAATATCAGCCCGGGAATGGCTCAACTGGCGCCGGATGGCACAGAGACGCTGACCGTCACAGCCCCGGACTGGACTGACACCATTACCCGTCTGACGATCGGCAGTGGCACGGACCTGGCTTCCGGCATCGTGGAGGGGAACTATCCCCTGCCTTCCGGTAACAATGGTTATTTTGTCCCGTCCACGGACCCGGACAGTCCGTATCTGATTACGGTGAATCCGAAACTGGATGGTCTCGGAAAGGTGGACAGCAGTCTGTTTGCCGGACTGTATGACCTGCTCAGGATGCACCCTGGGCAGGCACCACGTGAAACAGACCCGGCGTATACTGATGAAAAACAATTCCTGGGCGCATCGTATTTTCTTGACCGCCTCGGGCTGAAACCGGAAAAAGATTATCGCTTCCTGGGGGATGCTGCTTTTGATACCCGCTATGTATCGAACTATATGCTGAATCAGATCGGGGGGCGATATATCTACGGGGTTGGTTCAGACACCGACCAGATGCGCTACCTGATGGATAACGCTGCCCGTGCACAGAAGGCGCTCGGTCTGAAGTTTGGTGTGGCACTGACAGCAGACCAGGTGGCGGCTCTGGACCGAAGTATTCTGTGGTATAAAGCCGTCACGATAAATGGTCAGACGGTGATGGTGCCGGAAGTGTATCTGTCACCGAAAGATGTGACACTGCAGAACGGCAGTATTATCAGCGGTCAGAATGTGCGCCTGACAGGAGGGAATGTCACTAACAGTGGCAGTACCCTGATGGCGCAGAATAATCTCACCATCGACAGCGCTGACAGTCTGGGTAACCTTGAGTCCGGGCTTATAAATGCCGGTGGCGCTCTCGGACTGAAAGCGATGGGCGATATCAACAATATCAGTGCCACGATTACCGGTAAGACTGTCCGGCTGGAGAGTCTCGCCGGCAATGTCAATAATCTCACCCGGTACTCACACTGGCAGCTTGATGCACCGGAAGACAGCCTCGCCCTGAAACACACTTATACGGGAAGCATTGCCTCTGTCAGTGCCATGGATAGTCTGGACATCCGGGCAGATAAAAACATTTCGGTCACAGGGGCAGAAATCAGTGCCGGAGGTCGCGCAGCACTTATTGCCGGCAATGATCTCAGTCTGAATGCCATTGACAGGGTAAGCAGCAGTCGTCATGCAAACAGTGAATCTCACCAGCGCAGCGCCGGGCTTACGACCATTACTGCCGGTGACAGTGTGATGCTGAGTGCAGGTCGTGATGTGAGCAGTCAGGCGGCAGGCATCGCAGCGGAAGACAACATCACTGTCCGGGCCGGGCGCGATGTTAATCTGCTGGCGGAAGAGTCCGTGACCGGCAGCAGTTCATACTCGAAAAGGAAAACGGTCATTGATGAAACCGTTCGCCAGCAGGGAGCGGAAATCGCCAGCGGTGGTGACACCACCGTCACCGCAGGACGGGATATCACCGCTGTTGCGTCATCCGTTACCGCAACCGGCAATATCAGCGTGAATGCCGGTCGTGATGTTGCCCTGACCACGGCGACAGAAAGTGACTATCACTATCTGGAAACGAAGAAAAAAAGCGGAGGTTTTCTCAGTAAGAAAACCACCCACACCATCAGTGAGGACAGTGCCACCCGTGAAGCAGGCTTCCTGCTGTCGGGGAACCGCGTGACCGTTAACGCCGGTGATAACCTGACGGTAGAGGGTTCGGATGTGGTGGCTGACCGGGATGTGTCACTGGCGGCGGGTAACCATGTTGATGTTCTTGCTGCCACCAGTACAGATACGTCCTGGCGCTTTAAGGAAACGAAGAAATCCGGTCTGACGGGTACCGGCGGTATTGGTTTCACCATTGGCAGCAGTAAGACAACGCACGACCGGCGCGAGGCCGGGACAACGCAGAGTCAGAGTGCCAGCACCATCGGCTCCACTGCCGGTAATGTCAGTATTACCGCGGGCAAACAGGCTCATATCAGCGGTTCGGATGTGATTGCGAACCGGGATATCAGCATTACCGGTGACAGTGTGGTGGTTGACCCGGGGCATGACCGTCGTACTGTGGACGAAAAATTTGAGCAGAAGAAAAGCGGGCTGACGGTTGCCCTTTCCGGCACGGTGGGCAGTGCCATCAATAATGCGGTTACCAGTGCACAGGAGACGAAGGAGAGCAGTGACAGCCGTCTGAAAGCCCTGCAGGCCACAAAGACAGCGCTGTCTGGTGTGCAGGCCGGACAGGCTGCGACAATGGCCTCCGCAACCGGTGACCCGAATGCGACGGGAGTCAGCCTGTCGCTCACCACCCAGAAATCGAAATCACAACAACATTCTGAAAGTGACACAGTATCCGGCAGTACGCTGAATGCCGGGAATAATCTGTCTGTTGTCGCAACCGGTAAAAACAGGGGCGATAACCGCGGAGATATTGTGATTGCCGGAAGCCAGCTTAAGGCCGGTGGTAACACAAGCCTGGATGCCGCGAATGATATTCTGTTGAGTGGCGCCGCAAACACACAAAAAACAACGGGCAGGAACAGCAGCAGTGGCGGTGGCGTGGGTGTCAGTATCGGTGCCGGTGGTAACGGTGCCGGTATCAGCGTCTTTGCCGGCGTTAATGCGGCAAAAGGCAGCGAGAAAGGTAACGGTACTGAGTGGACTGAAACCACAACAGACAGCGGTAAAACCGTCACCATCAACAGTGGTCGGGATACGGTACTGAACGGTGCTCAGGTCAACGGCAACAGGATTATCGCCGATGTGGGCCACGACCTGCTGATAAGCAGCCAGCAGGACACCAGTAAGTACGACAGTAAACAGACCAGCGTGGCTGCCGGCGGCAGTTTTACCTTTGGCTCCATGACCGGCTCAGGTTACATCGCTGCCTCCCGGGATAAGATGAAGAGCCGCTTTGACTCCGTTACTGAACAAACCGGAATGTTTGCCGGTGATGGTGGCTTCGACATTACAGTGGGCAGACATACCCAACTGGATGGTGCGGTGATTGCCTCCACTGCCACACCGGATAAAAACCACCTGGATACCGGAACGCTGGGGTTCAGTGACCTTCACAACGAAGCGGATTATAAAGTCAGTCACAGTGGAATCAGTCTGAGCGGTGGTGGCAGCTTCGGGGATAAATTTCAGGGTAACATGCCGGGTGGCATGATATCCGCCGGAGGTCACAGCGGACATGCGGAAGGAACGACTCAGGCCGCAGTGGCAGAAGGCACTATCACCATCCGGGACAGGGACAATCAGAAGCAGAATCTGGCGAACCTGAGCCGTGACCCTGCGCACGCTAATGACAGTATCAGCCCGATATTTGACAAGGAGAAAGAGCAGAGGCGTCTGCAGACAGTGGGGCTTATCAGTGACATAGGCAGTCAGGTGGCGGATATTGCGCGTACACAGGGAGAACTGAATGCGTTGAAGGCCGCGAAGGAAGCAACCGGCGAAACACTTCCTGCTAATGCAACAGAGAAACAACGTCAGGAATATCTTGCGAAACTGCGTGACACGCAGGCTTACAGGAATGAAATGGCGAAGTATGGTACCGGCAGTGAAATTCAGCGGGGTATCCAGGCCGCGACAGCGGCGCTTCAGGGGCTGGCGGGGGGTAATTTAGCAGGTGCTCTGGCCGGAGCTTCTGCACCGGAACTGGCACATCTGCTGAAATCAACAGAAAAAGACCCGGCAGTAAACGCCATTGCTCACGCCATTCTGGGCGGCGCAGTGGCGGCAATGCAGGGTAATCATGTCGCTGCCGGTGCAGCAGGCGCAGCAACGGGAGAGCTGGCAGCCAGAGCGATTGCCGGAATGCTGTATCCTGGCGTGAAGCAGTCAGACCTCAGTGAAGAGCAGAAGCAGACGATAAGTACGCTGGCAACTGTGTCAGCAGGGCTGGCCGGCGGTCTAACCGGAAACAGCACCGCATCAGCAGCAGTGGGAGCACAGAGCGGGAAGAATGCTGTTGAGAATAACTCACTCAGTGCTGGCTGGAACAATATCCTGCCATCAGGAACACAGGATTACGGACAGGCCGTAGCCTCGTGGAATCAGTATGCTCAGGACAATAATCTGACACCGGAGCAGGTTCAAGAAGGGATGAATCGTATAGCTATTGGTGAAGGGCCTTCTTGGGGGACAACATATAAAGTACACCCGGTAGTTCAGGCTGGCGGTGATGTTAGCTTTATCCGGGGTTATACTTTAAGCGGAACTATAGATGACAATCATATTTCAGTTAATCAAGGGGATATTTATAGTATAGGTGCTCATGGCGGAGCCTCGATCGGATTATCCTTTGGCCCGTATTTCCCGGGATTAATAAATTCAAATGATAACGATTATTCGATAAATGGTGGTTTTGGCGTTGGTGCAGTGGGGCTTTCTACGGGTAAAGATGGTGTTAGTTTCACTTTTGGTTTTGGCCCAAGTTGGGGTTGGAGTGCAACTGAAATTAAAGGCGTTGACGTTAATGGCACTTCAACAAGTGAGGTTTATCGATATGATTTTAAATAATTTCTATAGTTTACTATTTTTATTGATGCTTGCGCTGTCAATATTTTCCTTCACAGTGCTATTTGCTTTGTTTATATATAAAGATCTCGGTGGTGTAAAATTTGCCCGGGACTCTTTTTTGTTTTTTGATTATATATTTTTTAGTTCTGACATGAGAGCAAATGCCTCTGCACTATCGGTTATCTGTGTTTTTATATTTGGATTGGCTTTTGATCATAATCGTAATCCACTTGTTAAGAATTACTTGATCGATATAGTATGGTTTTTAGGTGTTGTTTTATTTTTTATACACTGTCGTTTTTTTTCTAATCTGGAATATGGTAAGACAAAAATTATTTTTGTAAGAGAGCTTTTTTTCAACCTAAAAATAAAACTAAGGTTAATATTTTTATGGTTGTCACGATTATTATTCATCATATTGATATTAAATCGTTTTTATCGTTGATTTGTTGTTGAGAATAATTTACTTGGCGGTAGTGAATATGCTCATTCTGCGTGGATACGCCAGCATGGTATCGACATGGCGACATGTACAGAAAACTCTTCCGGTGCCGCCTGCCAGAAAGCAATGAATGAGAGGGATGCTGTAGGGCTGGCTCTGGCAACAGGTACTGTGGCACTACTCCCCGGTAGTGCTCAGGCTATGTGGGGACTTGGAGCAAGTGCGAATGCTGGTATCAGTTATCTGGCTGATGGTACTGTAGATCCGGCAAACGCAGCCATTGCAGGCTGGGTGAATGTGTTCAGCATGGGTAATGGCCTAGCGGGGACTGTGGGCTGGAATGCTGCAGGTGGTGCGCTGGGTAACTGGATCGGCAACAAAGATCCTCTGTCTGGTGCAATTTCAAATGGTATCGGTTCTGCTGCCGGGTATGGTATCGGTAAAGGTATTACTTAGGGGACAGATAAGATTACGAATGCTGTAGGAAAATGGGTGACAAATGGCTGGGATCCTAAGTACGATCCAACATGGATAAAATATGCTGAAGTAAATCGTAACGATATCATTCGAGAAGGCATGAAACCGAGCAATATTCCTGGAACTGCTGGAGATATTGGCGGTTCTATAGGATCCGAGCTAGGTGGAAAAGTAACAGATAAAGTATCTGAGGAACTCAAGAAATGAAATATTCTTTTCGAGTGGTAATAGGTAAGTTTATTATATGCAGTTCAATTCTCTTATTGTGTTTTATTGGCATGATCTTAGCGGCCATAATAACTAAACTAACGTTTGTAGCGTTAGCATGGTTTCAAAGCGGGATTTTTGAAGTTTTGTAGAGCGATATTGTTTATGCTGCTCAGTTGGGTGGTCTGGGGGGGGGCATATTAGGTTTTTGTTGGGTTTTGTTATATCTTTTTAGGGCAAAGGGCTTTAGTTGAGAATAACTACCTGAGCGTGTCTGAAAAGACAGAACTTGAGATAGCAAAACAGACGCTTAAAAACAGTAAAGATCCGGCAGAACGTGAAAAGGTACAGCAGAAATATGATGCATTGCTTGAAAAAGATATTGCCAGTGATAAGGAGGTTATTGCTGCCTGCAGTAATGGTAATGCGGGTAGTTCAGCGTGTGCTAGCGCAAGGCTGAAAGTTATTGCGTCGAAAGAAGGGTACGAAGATGGCCCTTATAACTCGAAATACAGCCAGCAATACGCTGATGCGTATGGCCTTCTGCCAGCGCTCGTTTTTCCAGAGCGTGCCATTCAGCTCCAACTCGTGTCAGGCGTAGTTTACGCAGGCTGCGTTCAAGGTGATGGATATTGCTCACTGCGAACCTCCCTTGCCACGCAGTAGTTGCTCATAACTGCTCAGGTTATGCTGTATCACATTGACTACTGGCAACGCCTTTTCCTTTATACCCAGGAAGCGCATCAGCCGGTGCAGATCCACGTTTCCCGGGGGATTCAACATCTGCTCCATACCTTTTGCCACGACTGAGATATCGTCGTATCCTGCAGCCAGTTTCAGGGCATGTACCATCAGCCTTCCTGCCATGTCGGACTCCAGATGATTACATAAGCGACGCCACAGCCTCCGCAATTCATCGTCTGGCAGGATGTCATTTCTCAGCGTTGCATGGCAGAACGCACCGGGCTTTTTTGCCAGACTGTCGATCACATGTCGGAAGTCGATACGACGGGCCCGCGTCTTCCCTTTTTCTGGTCTGACACGAGGGCAGCTCATGACCTCGCTGCTGCCAACGTAACGGCTCAGACGATCGTCCCATAACCGGACCCGTAACAGTTGACCTACAAGCCGGGAAGGTACGCTGTAGACGATGTGCTTCACATTGATGGTACTGCTGCGGCTAACCCTCACAGTCAGCACTGCGACGAAGCGGCAGCGGTTTCAGATGAAGACGTTCTTCCTTGATCAGATCATGATTGTTACGGTTGTGCCGCATAACCTGCTGAGTGATGAAGGCCTGATATTCTTCTATGGTGCTGAAGTCGTTACTGCCCCGCAGTATCAGCGCCTGACAGATACGCCTTTTCAGATGCCCGTGGGCACTTTCAACCGAGCCATTTTCGTGGCCCCGACCGGAATTATTATGTACGCCCTGCATTCCGTAGTGCTGACAGATAGCAGTATAACGCTCAGTCAGCTCGCGGCGTCCATCTCCGCCCAGTTGTCCGAGGGCTTCCTGCAGACCTTCAGCCAGAGCAGAGAAGCTCTTACCACCCAGCACAACCCGCATCCAGCTCCAGTGGCTCCATTCCAGACGGAAGTGATACAACTTACCGACGATGGTGACAACTACACCTTTCAGTTCAGTAAAGTCCGACAGGCCTCGCAGACCGGGCTGATGTCGCTGGCGGAACATGACCTCCTGCTCTGCACTATACTGTAGCTTCCATTCGCGAACCCGCCGTTGCATTGTTCTTCGAAGGCTGTTGGGATACTGGCCGGGATATTTATCCTGTAGCATCTCCAGCAGAGTTGTTGGTGTCAGAGCCGGCCTCTCTTTCAACAGAGGAACAAGCATGCTGTCCCACATAGCTTCCAGAGGAAGCTTTGCGTGTGCGCCAGTGCCGAACACTGTTGTTTTCCCACTCTCCTTTTTCGATCCGACGACCAGAATGGACTGAGATACCAGCCTTCATGGCCGAGATATGCGGTCGGTCAGGTGGTATTTGAAACCAGACTGAAGCCCACGGTCGTCATCGGGACGCAGGCCGCCGCCGTGCATGGTATCAGTGAGCAGGCACTCTGCGGAGCACCATCATGGACTGATGTGGTGCGGCAACTGCGTCATGCAATCGGGGACCGACCAGTAATTATCTTTAATGCCCGGTTCGACATCCGCATTCTGAAAAAGACTGCTGCCGCACATAGCGATCCGGCTGACTGGCTGGAAGAACTGACGGTATATTGTGTGATGGAGCTGGCTGCAGGATATTATGGAGCCTCCAACCGCTATGGCACTATTTCACTGGCCTGTGCTGCCAGCCAGACCGGACTGAACTGGGAAGGGCAGGCACACTCAGCGATCGCTGACGCACGGATGACGGCAGGGGTGGTAAACGCTATTGCTGCATATCATCTGGAACTGCTGCAGGAACAGGCACGGCTGAAAACCTGACTGCCTGGCCTGTATACCGCAATCATTTACGTTATCCAGACGTAAATATATCAATAAATAGCAATCCCCCAGATACCTAATGTAGTTCCAGCAAGCACGGCCGGGCAGCTTGTTCTGCCTGCGTTTTCTTCAATTGAGCAGTAGACCATTTAGCTGTGGCATGAATGGCTGCAGAACTTTCACTGTTGCTACCTCCAGTTCCACCACCGCTGCCAGAGCCACTCCCGTCTGGATTATCATTCAAAAGAGTAATGATTACCTGCCCCTTATCATCATAAGGAACACCATCTTTATAGTACGCTACAGCTGTTTCCATTATAAAATCCTCTTTGACATTAAAAACAATCAGTTAAAAATAAGTACTGCATATATAATTACTGGTTTTATATACAGCATAAAAATTACGCCGCTGCGTTTTCCCTGTCAACCCTGTGGATTTTCATTTTTGTGAAAACGATCAAAAAACAACTACTCACAATTCGACAGTCCCGCCAGATACCGCAAAACCGGCCAGACGTTACCGTTTTCCGGGACCATGATATGAGCCCCGTTGGGGAGGGTATGGAGTTGCTGAAAATGACGGTCAGATTGAGTTCACCGTTTTACTGTTACAGGAGGCCAGGGCTTGTCTGCTACCGGTCCGGACGAGAGGGATACCGGGAATTTGAATCCGGTTAACTGAGCCGGACATACGGTAAATAAGGAATGCAGGCAGAACGGGAGTCACTGCAGGATGAGACCGGCACTACAGCAGAAAAACAGGTGATTCTGGTACGGCTCAGCCACTAAACACAGTTGGAAACTGATGATAAGATAGTCAGCGGTTATATAACTCACTGAGTAAAAAGATATAAAGGTAAGGAGACACTCATGAGTCGTTCCGGTAGCACACTGTATCTTATCGCCCTGCTGACAGCGGCAACGGTCCTGACAGCCTGCACGCCAAAGGGCAGTATGGAACAACATACCCGGCATTACGTTTATGCATCAGATGACGGTTTTGATCCTAACTTTTCCACCCAGAAGGCCGACACAACACGAATGATGGTGCTTTTTTTCGGCAGTTCTGGGATATGGGAGCTAAAGATAAAGCGACAGGAAAATCATGGAGTGATGTGCAACAACGCCTTCAGCAGTTTCACAGCCAGGAATTTTTAAACTCACTCCGGGGCACAACTCAATTTGCGGGTACCGATTACCGCAGCAAAGACCTTACCCCAAAAAAATCCAGGCTGCTGGCTGACACCATTTCAGCGGTTTATCTCGATGGTTATGAGAGCTGACAGTGACGGGGAACGTTGCGGGGGAATAAAGATATTGGGGGTAGGCTGAGCCCCAGAATATGGTACCTCCCTGCCCCTCCAATATTCGGTGATGGCCGGACAAGGAGTCCAGGAGAGGGGGATTAGTGGTGGATCTGCGCCAGGTCGTCTTCAGTCTTTATGACGCTATTACGGTCAATGCCGTTCTGCAGCATGGTACGGGTAATTTTCAGAGTGGCTTGGAGCTCACTTTCTGAACGACTTATTAGCGTGTGCTCCGGTGATTTGCACATGCGCAAATCTTTCAGCCCAAAGGAGGCTAATCATCACGGCGATTACGTTCAAATCCCCCGCGCCCTCTTGCTGCCAATTCAGCATTGAGTACCACGTAACGCTCCCAGCGTTCACGCAACTGTGCGAGCTTTAGCGGTAATTCTTTGGTGACAAAGGCTTCCTGTATTTCAAAGTCATCAAGATGCCCTTGCAGATATGCATGTACGCCTTCCAACACATCAGTCAGAGTGATGTTGTTACTTTGTTGCCTTTCAACAAGCGGCCCCTGCCAGCTATGCCAGAAGGCCTGATGGCGCAGACAGCTTTCGTCATTCGCGAGCAACCACAAATCCATAAAGATTCCTCGTGCAACTTTGAACGGCTATTTGTCAACGACGGATGAAAAGTGGCTCTTCCGCAACTTGGGTGGAGATTTTCATGCCAGTGGACTCATGACCCTCTGCCTGAGTAGTTCAAATCCGGCTCTACCATACATCTGGCGTTTTAGCATCTTCAGGCGATTTACATGACCTTCGACAACACCATTACTCCAGCGGCTACTGATTGCCTCACATATAGCTGCAGCATCAGCTTCCATCCCCGCCGCCACGCGCCGAAATTCTGCTGAACCGCTTTCGTGGACTCGAGTGAACCAGCTACTTAGCTGTGATTTATTTTGGGTTTTCAGAATACGGTAGAACTCGAGTGCCAGTTGCTGCGCTATTTTCAGCTCCGGTTCTTTTTCACACATCAGACTAATAAATCGGGAAGCATAATTTTCTTCATCCCTGATTATTCTCCAGGGCATCAACCAGCGCCTTACCCGGGACATTGAAGGAAGTCTGACGGCAGTAGTAACCGGTGGGTTCCAGCCTTTACGCCATTTGGCAATAGCATCCCTGACAATGGTTTCACTGCCTGTAAACCCCCGGACCACCATTTCCCGCCATTATCCGGCTGGCGTTATAATTCCCACTTTCTCGTTGCTCTTTTAACCACTCCCTCCATGGGTCCAGAAGCCCTCGCTTTGGAGGTCGGGTTGACATTTCAGGGAATGTTCCTGAACGTACCCAGCGACTGACTGTCACACGCGACAGGCCTGTAATACGGGATATTTCCCTGAAACTACATCCCTTGTTATGCAGGGCCATAACCTCTGTCCAACGCTGATGCCGTTTTTTGCGGGGTTGCTGTTTTAGGTGTTCCGGACGACGGAGCGATGCTGCAGGCACAGATGGTTCTGGATCAGGTGATTTCTTTGGTGACAACTCACTGGCAACAAGACGTATCAGAGGCATATGTCGGTACATCATTCGTTCAGGCGCATCGCCAATATTTTTTAGCAGGTGCCATCGATCGGCCACCTGTCTGGCCTGAGGTGCACCTTCACGTGCTGCTGTTGCATAGACTCCACTGCGATCACGCGAGACAACCTGTATTTCCGGATATTTTCTGAACCAGGTCGCCAGCGTACGCTGATCACGGCCGGGAAGCAGGACGAGGGGACGGTGAGTATCAAGATTGACGATTAACGTACTGTAACGGTGGCCCCGATGCCACGCCCACTCATCAATACCGACATGAGGCGCGCCTGACTGTTTCGTCTCCGGGGTATTGATAACCCTGCGAAGAAGAGTATCAGCACTGCAACGGAGACCCACTGCCGTTGCAACCCGTTTCCCGGCCTCACCTCCGGCTATTAATCCCAGTTGACGTTGTAAATTTTGTAACGCCTGTGAAGACTGCTGGTGTGAACCGGCGAAGGGAGCAAGCGACCCGGCAAAAATTTTACGTGAACAAGCCGGGTTACGGCAGTACCAGTGGCGGACGGAAAATACAAGCCATAGCGTATGCCCTTAGCAGGGTAGATGCTGTATCCGGCGCCGACGACAACTATGAACAGAGTCGCTACGCTTAAAGCATTCAGGACATTGTGCAGTTTTTCGTTTTCCGTGGAGATGGAGGGTTATACCGTCAGAGCTAATAATTTGTCGACTGCATCGCCATCCGCAAGGTAACTGTAGAAGTGTCTTAAGAGAGTGCATTGAGTTGCCCAAAACTTAAAACAGCTTAGATCTTTGTTCACCAGAAAGTTTCATCCATTTTCTTCCACTCAGGTTGCAGAAGAACCACTTTTGCACCGTTCGTGACATTAATCTTTAAAACGGCAAGGTCAATACCCAGTTGTTCCGCCACTATTGTGATAACAGCCTTCGGGGGGAGCTTTTCTGTACGCAGTGTGCGACCGAGAGCACGGACAAGTGCAAGCTGAATGGCAAAACCAAGACGGTTATGAGACCGCCGCTGAGCTCTGGCAAATGCAATATTTTCGCAGGAGAGTGCTCATCGGGGAATTAAAGTTCAGGTAATCCAAAAAGCGTATCGTGCGAGTTTGTCACGCAAGAAATCACAGATTTATAGATTCAATTTTCTTCAACTGTAGGACCTTACGGAAAACAAGTGATTTCAAGGTGAAAAGGCTTAACGTGAGTTATCGCAGAAATGGTTACGGAACATCCTGTATTGTCAAACATGCATTAAATGATTATCATTATCAATTAGTGTGTGCAATAGATGGTTAAGAATAGAACTTTCAGGAGATACAATGCAGTCAGTCAGTAAATCAATCTACCGAGGGAAGTTGCTTAGCAGTTTACCTGCTGTGGGCGAGATTCATAAAGAAATCGCAGTATCAGAAGAAACCGTAACATGGATCTCTCTGCAACGAGAGATTATAGCGAATATTTTGCTGGGAAAAGATCCTCGCTTGCTTGTGATTGTTGGTCCATGCTCAATCCATGACGTTCAGGCTGCCGTTGAATATGCGAAACGATTGTCCGTATTACAGAATAAGTACTTATCGCAAATGTACATTGTAATGCGCACTTATTTTGAGAAACCTCGAACTCGTAAAGGCTGGAAAGGAATAATGCACGATCCTGATCTAAATGGAAGCTATAATGTTGAGAAAGGGATACGATATGCTCGCCAGTGTTTGTCCTCAATCACAACAATGCGTGTCGCAACCGCTACAGAATTCCTCGATCCTTTCCTTACTCCCTATATTGCTGATTTAATATGTTGGGGGGCTGTTGGTGCCAGAACTACTGAATCACAAACGCATCGTCAACTTGCGTCTGGTTTACATTGTCCTGTTGGATTTAAAAACAGCACTGATGGAAATATTAACTTAGCTATTGATGCTATTCTTGCAGCCCGTGAACAACATGTTGTATATATGACATCTTTAACAAAATGTATATCTACCCTATTAACCGATGGCAATCCACATGGACATCTCATATTACGTGGTGGTAGAGAGCCGAACTATGGTTTGTCGGATATAACGAAGGCAGTGAAATTAATGCATGATGAAGGTATCAATCATCGTCTGATAATTGACTGTAGCCATGGTAATAGTGGTAAAGTGGCTGAACGGCAAATCTCTGTTGCTCGTGAAGTCATTGATAATCGGAAAAAGATGCCGGGATATGTAGCTGGAATTATGCTGGAAAGCTTTTTACAAGGTGGAAAACAATCAGACAGCCTTCCGCGAGAGTATGGTCAGTCTGTTACTGATGAGTGTCTTTCATGGCAACAGACAGAACAATTATTATCAACTCTGGCAGCACAACTTTAATTTCAACTATTCAGTATCATTTTTTAAGGGAAAAATGAAATTATTTATCTTAATACACCCAATCTGGGCATCAAAGAAACAGATGTTTTATCTGTACAGTTCATTGTTGGAAGGGAAATAAAATATGACATGAATGGCAGAAGTGTTATCACTCTGACATTAATATTTTTATTAGGAGTTGCAGTATTTCTAATATACCATCTCCAATGGATGTATCTTCCAGGGTATTATCTGTGGGGCCTATGTGTATGTATATTGTCAAACCAGTTAGCTCTTATGCTTCATTCCCTAGCCCTTCTTGGCAAATGATACTGTACTTGCGTAGGTGTCATCTGTGACATGGTTGCGGTGCTATTTTGTCTCTGTTGGCTTAAAAAGAGTAATTAAGACTATGATAAAAAGTTAATTTCCAAAGAACACGATAGGGCGCTAATCAATAATCGGATGCATGCTAAATCATATTTTATAATATGTCTGTGGAGATGATGCTAAAGTCATCAATAGTTCTTGAGGAATTCATTATGACTATCATTGGTATCGTTCTTGCCAGAAACGTCTTCGCTGTTCACAATGTTGCGTTAAATGAGAAAATGTTCTGGTAAACCCCCGGAGAGCACATGCAGTGCTGCCAGCCCTGATTGTACTTTTACCTCCCTGAGTTATGGGTACCTTGCTAAGGGAGTATTCACCAGTGAACAACATAATACAAAGTAGCGTAAACCTTTTGTTCAAGGTCAGTCAGGGTATCTCATCGGAATGGTGTGCAATTTAACATCGCTGCCCAGCATGAGTTGATAGGCGTGACCGTGATCCGTACCGTGGGATGTGAGTTTCATACAGGTAATATGATCCTACCCACGTAATGTGGACACGGCCCTAAGCGAGATTATGGTTTTCAAATTGTTCCGGGCTGAGACCGCCACAGGCACTGTGACGACGCCAGCGATTGTAATCACACTCGATATAATTAAAC